>Ga0114982_1000274_pt1 | contig 28168 bp, 28 predicted proteins | sample Shrwel_input2_FT_FD_87183 | JGI IMG/M metagenome (GOLD analysis project Ga0114982, IMG submission 87183) | Subsurface microbial communities from deep shales in Ohio, USA - Utica-3 well 1 S input2 FT | ecosystem: Environmental > Aquatic > Deep subsurface > Shale gas/oil reservoir > Produced... | reverse complement strand
ATTTCAGATAAAACTCATTATATACCTCGCACACTACAATTCAAAAAATAGACATAATAGTCTTTATAATAATTATACATTTAGGTGATGTTCAGCAGATTGTTCAAGTTGAATAATTCGTTCTCTGATATTATCGGGAATCAATATTTTTTTTGAGTTTTGCTTATCTACACAAACCATGACGGCTTCTGCAGTTGCTACGATTTGATCTTGTGCTTCGCTCCATAAAATATAACTCATGCGAAATGCGCTATTTCTTAATTCCTCAATACGCGCACCAATATGCAGCACATCGGGATAAAAAACAGGACTTAAATATTTACACTGACTAGAAGCGACCACAGTCAATATATCTTCATCAAAGATTTTTAAAGCTGTTAGGTAAGTAATACGTGCACTTTCAACATAACGATAATACTGAACATTATTGACATGCCCAAATGCATCCATATCACCCCATGCTACATTTTGAACATGCACCACAGGAAAGACAGACAGTTCTTTCATATTTCACTCAAATCTTAAAATTAAGAAAATTGACATCATTTTCAAAGATTAAATTCAACTGCTTGATTAAATCCATATTATCACCAAGCACCGATTTAATTCTTAGGTAACTCATTAAAATATTATCAGGATATAAAATTAATAACTGTTCAGCTGCATCTACACGCTGTGTTGCCATATAAATATGCCATTTTGCAAATGCAAGCATTGGAACACTTGTATAACGTTGTTCCAACTGAATAACCCGCTGTTCAACATAAGCATAATCTGGAATTTGTTTAAGTAATTGTTGTTGAAACCATAAATAGAATACTTCAGGATCAAACTGTTCTTGTAGTAAATGCAAGGCTAGGTCTTCGTGTTGCAAGCTCATTTCTGGCATGCGTGCCAATAACTTTAGCCATAAAACTTTACTACTATAGGGGCGATTTTGTATTTCACTCTGCAAAGCTAAATAACGTTGTTGCAATGAACTTAAATCATCAACTGAAGCTTGGTCAAATTGAATTAATAGCTGTTGCAGCCACAAGTCACGATGTTCGGCATCCAACAACCCATATTGAATGGTTTGCAAAAATAACCACGGCTTTTGTAGAGCAAGTTTCCCCCATAATGCCGTAATCCGATGTTGATAAGCTGTTTCAATTTCTGACAACCAAGGCGAGAGTTGGTGCTGTGCTAGAAACTCCAAATGAGTCAATGCTTTTTCAGTTTCTTGCTGCTCAAGAAAAATATCGATTCGCTGTAATTCTGCTAACTCAAATGCCATAGGTGCTGATTGATCTAAGCAATTAAGTGCTGCTACATAATCTCCATTTTTATAGTCAAATTGCGCTTCAATAATATTACTGAGTAAACCCGACTGAGTAAAAACACGCTCAATAAATACTTGTTGATCTTTTGCAGCATCTAACAGCCAAACAATACCTAATTGCTCATAAGGGTGCAGATTTTTAAACTGTAAAACAGTTTCATTTTTGCGCTGTACCTTGGCAAAGTAACGTCGACCAAAATGCCACAACAACTGCGCAAATAAACTAATAACAATAAATAATGTCAGTAATCCGAGGACATTACTTTGAAACTGCCAATCGCGCAGAATGATATAAACGTATCCACTACCATAGCCATAACTAGCAACGGCAAATAATGCAAAAAGCAAAAGACTAAAAAATAAATAGGTCAGCAATAATTTTTTCATCATCAACTACCCCAACAGACTTAAAGTTGTAAGTTTCGGAGCAGGCTGTAATGGAAGATTTAAAAGCTTCTCTAGGCGCAATTTAAGCTGTTGAGTATTTCGATCTGGCAAACCTTGAAGTAGTTGTAAAACCTCTTGAACAGATTTCTTATATTCAAGCATTTGACCTTCATGCAAAGCTTGAGATGCAAGCAGCAAACGCAATTGAGCCTCTTTCAGCACAAGACCTCGATTAATCAAATCGGGTGAATCACGTTGCACCTTTTCCAGTTTAAACCAATGCCACCATGCATTATTTTCATTCTTTTGAATTTTTATTGTTGGATTTTGAATTTCATCCGCCAGCTTTTGGTCTAACTGCTGCAATATATTATCTAACTGCTGTTGTTGCTGAGTTTGTGCCAATACATATTGCTGAATGGCTTGTTTATCTTGCTCTAAAGCTTTAATTAAACTTTGTTGCAGTGCAGGTGAAACTGCATACTTCAAAACCTGCTGTTGTGCCTGATTTAAATGATCGATTGCATACAAAAATTGCTGCTGATCTAATGCAAATTGAACCAGTTCAAGCTGTTGTTTCACTAAAAGAACAGGTGATAATGTGGTTTGATTTATTGTTGTATTCACATCCTTAGCATTCTCAACATTTAAATCGGCATTTTGCCCTTGACGCTGCAACGCCACCAATTGATCATTCAGTAATGCAGATCGTTGTTCGGTTTGGCTAAGTTGTTGTTGTATTTGAGGAACAATCTGAGAATATTGAGCAACATCATAACTGAGCTTAGCTAACCATAATAAGCTGAGTAGCAATATTAGATAAACAATCTTTCTCATACATTTCCCTGCCAATCTTTCATGCGTTGAATAATCTCTGAAGCAGACAAACTTTCAAGCTGAATAATGTTAACTGTATTGCTCAGTTGAGATTGAGTATGCTCTACAATTTTACGGAGTCGCTCTCCCAAAACGAGATAAATCCATTCAACGTCTATTATTTTTTTTTCGCAAAGTTGTTGCCAATTATTCCAACTGGCTTCGCTGGTGATAAGCACCACAATCTGTTGACCCGAACTCGCTTTGGCACAGATATTTACAAACTGAGTTTGACTTGCTACAGGACATTCACGGCGATAAAGTACAAAATTCAAAACGACAACACCTTGCTGTTGTAGTTGTTGCATCATAAATTGCCGCCCACCCAAACCACGCCAAAAAGCAATTTTCTGCACATTTTTTTGCTGTTTGAGAATGGGTAATTCAAGCATGCCTTCTGAAGTTTCAACTTCAGGTACAACAGCACGAATATGAAACTTTGCTAAAGCTTGAGCTGTCGTTTGCCCTACTGCAATCCATTGAATATGAGCTAATTGATCTAAGTGTACTCCTGCACGCTGCAAATAGCGCATGCCCATATCTACAGCAGTCGGACTTACCACAACGATCACCTGTACTTGCTCAAGTTGTTGATAAAGTTGCTGTAGCGCATCATTCCACGGCTCATCAACCAATTCAAGCAAGGGCAAGTTTTCTACTTCATAACCCGCATTTGAGAGCGCCTGAGTCAAACTGACTGCACGGTCTTCAGGTCGAGTATTTATAAAAAGCATTAATACAAAGCTTTTAACAACTCACCAGCGCCTTGCGCTAGTAACCGTTGTGCAAGTTGTTCACCTAATTGCTCTGCTTCATCAGCTGAGCCTTCAAGCGTTTCTTTCAGTAAGGTTTTACCATCAACACTTCCAACCCGCCCTTCTATTTTGAGCTGGGGATTGACCAATGTTGCATAACCCGCAATTGGAACTTGGCATCCACCTTCCAAATAAGCATTGAACGCACGTTCAGCACGAACACAAATTGAGGTTTCTTGGTGTTGCAAAGGCTGGATTAAGGCTAATAGTTCATGATCGTTTTCACGGCACTCAAGACCTAAAGCACCTTGACCCACTGCTGGTAAACTAATGACAGGATCAAGACTATGGCGAATTCTATCTGCCAACCCTAAACGCTTTAAACCAGCACTTGCCAAGATAATTGCATCATACAAACCATCATCAAGCTTAGACAAACGAGTACCCACATTGCCTCGTAAGTCTATAATCTCTAAATCAGGTCGTAGCTGTAAGATTTGACATTTACGGCGTAAACTTGATGTTCCAACTTTGGCACCTAAAGGCAATTCATCAAAATTTGAATATTGATTTGATACGAAAGCATCCAAAGGATCTTCACGTTCACAAATCACAGCCAAACTAAGGTTTTCAGGTAAGTGCATCGGCACATCTTTCATCGAATGAACAGCCAAATCAGCACGTCCGTCTAAAAGAGCAGCCTCTAGCTCTTTAACAAATAATCCTTTACCACCAATTTTGGCTAAAGGTGTATCTAGAATTTTATCGCCTTGAGTGACAAACTTAACTAATTCGACCGTTAAATCTGGATAAAGTTCGTTTAAACGAAAACGAATATGTTCTGCTTGCCAAAGCGCAAGCGGACTTTGTCTAGTCGCAATTTTTAGGGTTTTCATAAATCTAAGTTAAGTATTGATCAACACAATTCCTCCAAACTTAACTTGATCCCCTAAAATTGCAAGTAAAAATTCATTAAGTACACGTTCATTCAGTTAAAAAGAAGCATTTTACAATTGATGCATGCACTCTCTTAAGCTCGGTAAATGTCGACGACTGACTGACAGTCGTTCTTCAAGCTCTCGTAATCTTACTTGATACTGACCAGCAGCAATGAGCTCTAGACCCTCTAAGTAATCTAGTGAAACCAATGCATTACGATGAATTCGAATAAAACGGTCAGAAAACTCAAACTCTAAGTCTTTTAAAGTCTCATCAATTAAAACACTGCCATTTTTATGACGAACAGTGACATATTTTTGATCTGCTAAAAAATAATAAACATTTTCCAGCGGAATCAGTTCTACTCCGCGATATGTTTTCGCAGCAATTTGATGGCGTTGAGTTTTAGTATCGTACATATCGTCTTGTTGTTTTAAACCAGTCATTTGTGCTTGGGTTAATTGAGTTAAATGATTAAACACCTGTTCTAAGTCTTGTTGTGCAACAGGTTTAAGCAAATAGCCTTGTGCTTGAAATTTAAATGCTTCCAATGCATGTTGATCATATGCTGTACAAAAAATAATAGCAGGTCTTGGATTTAAATGACGGAGCAGTTCAGCACACTCCAAACCATTCATTCCCGGCATCTGAATATCTAATAACACAACATCAGGTGATTCATTTTCAATATGATTTAACACATCTTGCCCATGATGCGCTGTCGCTATCACTTCGTGCCCCATCTGGGTCACCAAACGTGATAAACGCTCTACTGCGAGAGGTTCATCATCAGCAATCAGAACTTTCATCCTCTCCTCCTTGTCACCGTTAACTTCATCCATAATTTTTATGGTTAACTGGGTTTATTATTTTACTCGATAATGGTAATTCACCACTGTGGTATAGAACGACTGTCCCCCGTATACCTGAAACTTTACTGTTCGCCCATAATAGGCTTGCAAGCGTTGTTTCACATTTTCTATTGCAATACCATTTCCCTTTTTCGATTTTATTGTATCGTGAGAATATGGGTTAGTAATGACTATACTGACCTGATTTTGCAATATTTCAACCAATACAGTGATTGTCGATGGTCGCAAAAACGTTTCAACACCATGAAAAATACTATTCTCTAGCAAAGGTTGCAATGTTAATAATGGAATCGTGGCACGTTTTAATTCAATTGGCGTGGCTTGTATATTCCACTCTACGGTCAAACGCTCCCCCAAACGCATCTTTTCAATGCTTAAATATTGCTGACAGAGATCAATTTCTTCAGCCAAACTCACCAGCTTGAGTTCTTGAAAACTCGCTCGAAATAATCGAGATAAATTAATCAACATATTTTCAGCTTTGTCAGGGTCAATCACAATCAAACTCACCACACTATTTAAGCTATTAAATAGAAAATGCGGATGAATACGTGCCTGCATCGCTTGAATACGCGCATTTAATTCACTGTATTGCTGATTGAGCCATCTTTCTCGCATATATAAATAACGCAAGCAAAACGCACCCAGCAATACTCCATAACCTAAATTTAAACTGGTGCCATGGAACAATATTGCGTCTGAGAATTGCCCTCGATCCAATGACCAGTATTGTATTATATTTACAGCACAAGTCGTAAATAAAACAATCAGTTGAAGTAAAATAAAACCTAAAATTAAAGCCAGTTTTTGACTAAATTTGGCAAAAAATTCTTGAAAATAGTCAACAAGAGCAGAAAAGGACAAAATAACCCAGTTAATAAAAAACATATATTGCAACACACGAATACTTTCTAAGGCTTGCCATGACTGTGCTTCAGCCAAAGCGAGAACCATTGCTAGAACATTACTCGCAACAATTAATTCCAATAAGTGTTGCCATTGCCCGATTTTCGTAAAAAAATAGGAGCCTGACGCATTCATCTGACGTGTTTGCGATAACTTCTTGCGTCGAGTTTCGGCAACTGCGTTTGGATTTGCTATACTCTTTTTTATTTTGCTGAGCCGCCATGACCACATCTTCTCAATCCTCTTCTACAGCAAGCCCTAATCAAACCTCAGGAATGTGGGGCGGTCGCTTCTCAGAAGCAACAGATGCATTTGTTGCTGAATTTACCGCATCTGTGCAATTTGACCAACGTTTTTATAAACAAGATATTGCGGGTTCGATTGCTCATGCAACCATGCTTGCTAAAGTTGGTGTACTGACTGAAGCTGAACGTGATGACATCATTCAGGGTTTAACGACCATCCAAGCAGAAATTGAAGCGGGCAATTTTGAATGGCGTATTGATCTAGAAGATGTACATATGAATATTGAGTCTCGCTTGACTCAACGTATTGGTATCACAGGTAAAAAACTACATACAGGTCGTAGCCGTAATGACCAAGTTGCGACGGATATACGCTTATATTTACGCGATGAAATTGACGATATTTTGACAATTTTACAGCGCCTACAACAAGGTATTTTGCAACTAGCAAGCAAAAATACCAACACGATTATGCCTGGTTTCACTCATTTACAAACGGCTCAACCCGTGACTTTTGGTCATCATTTACTGGCTTGGTTTGAAATGCTAGTACGTGATACAGAACGTTTGCAAGATTGCCGTAAGCGTGTAAATCGTATGCCATTAGGTTCAGCTGCATTGGCTGGCACAACCTATCCAATTGATCGCGCTTATACTGCTGAACTTTTAGGTTTTGAGGCGGTATCTGAAAACTCACTTGATGCTGTTTCGGATCGTGACTTTGCCATTGAATTCAATGCTGCAGCCGCATTGATCATGATGCACTTATCGCGCATGTCTGAAGAACTCATTTTATGGACTTCAGCTCAATTCAAGTTTGTGAATATTCCTGATCGTTTCTGTACTGGCTCTTCGATCATGCCACAAAAGAAAAACCCAGATGTACCTGAACTTATTCGTGGTAAATCAGGTCGTGTTTTTGGTGATTTGATCAGCTTACTGACGTTGATGAAAGGTCAACCATTGGCTTATAACAAAGACAATCAAGAAGACAAAGAACCATTGTTTGATGCCATTGATACAGTGCGTGGATCGTTGATGGCATTTGCCGACATGATCCCTGCATTAGTTCCTAATATTGCAATTATGCGCGAGGCGGCATTACGTGGTTTCTCTACTGCAACTGACCTTGCCGACTACCTTGTAAAAAATGGTGTCGCATTCCGCGATGCCCATGAAATTGTAGGTAAAGCTGTTGCTTTAGGTGTTGCGGAAGACAAAGATCTTTCTGAATTAACACTTGAACAATTACAACAGTTCTCTGATTTGATTCAAGCTGATGTATTTGACAAAGCACTCACGCTTGAAGCTTCTGTCAATGCACGTGATCATATTGGTGGAACAGCGCCAAAACAGGTAGAAGCTGCAATTGCTCGCGCCCATACTCGCCTAGAACAGCTATACGCATAAGGATGAATCATGACTAGACAAGTATTTTGCCGTAAATACAAACAAGAACTTGAGGGTTTAGACTTTGCACCATTTCCAGGTGCAAAAGGTCAAGAGTTCTTTGACAATGTATCTAAACAAGCTTGGCAAGAATGGTTAAAACATCAGACGACACTGATTAACGAAAAGCGTTTAAATGTATTTGAACCTGATGCAAAGAAATTTCTTGAAGAACAACGTGAGAAATTCTTTAACAATGATGAAAGCGTTGAAAAAGCTGAAGGTTGGACTGAGGAAAAATAAGCGATACTCCTCTATTCCTGTGTGAAAAAAAGAGCTGTTTTCAGCTCTTTTTTTACGTGATATTTACACAAGTAATAAAGCATTACAGAGTATACACACTTGTCTACATGACAGCTTTGGCGATTACTCATATATTAGGAAACAGAAGGACAAAGAGATAGTTTGATATCTCAACAATGCATGATATTTCTCTCCCAGACTTTTCCCCCGAAGTCTGGGATTTTTTTATTCTTGGATTCAAAAAAAACCGCAAAATAATTGTGCGGTTTAAACTGAGATGAGTTGAATAACTTATTTTTGATTCACTTTTTGCTCAATCTCTTCAATACTGGTGTGTCGAACATCCATACCCTTTGCCATGTAAATCACTTGCTCAGAAATATTGCGTGCATGATCACCAATACGCTCTAATGAACGAAGCACCCACATCACGTTGATCACGCGAGCAATATGACGTGGATCTTCAATCATGTAGGTCATAAGAGTACGAGTCGCTGATTGATACTCACGATCAATATCTACGTCTGCCATCACCACTTTTAAAGCCTGATCAACATCTAAACGCGCAAATGCATCTAAAGCATCATGAATCATGACGCGTACTTGATTACCAATATGACGCGTTTCCATATAGCCACGAGGTGACTCACCTTCTTCGCACAAGTTCTGCGCGATACGAGCAATTTTTGCTGCTTCATCGCCAATACGCTCAAGATCGGTATTGGCTTTACTCATTGCAATCACCATACGTAGATCAATTGCCGCTGGGTGACGACGAGCTAAAATCAAGGTTAAACCTTCATCTATATCTCGCTCATATTGATTGACAACGTTATCTTTGAACTGGACATCAATGGCTAAATTTGCATCAGTATCTAATAAAGCATGGATTGCATTGGCAACCTGCTGCTCTACCAATCCTCCCATGGTCATAAATTTGGTATGTACATCTTGTAAGTCTTCATTAAATTGTGAAGAAATATGGTGACTTAACACGGGGTTACTTGGACTCACAGTATGCCTCCACTAGACACATGGAAAAATGATTGGTGATTTAAACATAAGAATGATGAAACTTTTATGACAGCTAATCTATTGATTTCATCTTTATACTTCAACTCCTATAATCATGCCGCGATAACAACTTATATCCAAGAACTTATTATGCGTATTTTTACTATTTGTATCATAAGCAGTATCTTATTATCAGGCTGCCAAAAACCAACAGAATCTATTGATGAACAAGCTAAACAACAAAATGTCAAAAAAAATGTATCTCAAGATAGTTGTCAAAACTTAGATCAAGCAATGCAAAAAATGAATGAGAACAGCACCATTCAGACATTAGACAAAATCAACGCACAACTCAAACAGTGTGTTAGCAAGGTCAAATCTCCTCAACAACTCAAGTGGTTAAATGCTTCGACCAAAATGTATCACCGTTTTCTTAAATCAGATACAGATGAGCTCAGTTCCACCGCATTTGGTGATTACACATACAGCATTTTGGAAAATAAAGATAATAATCTCGATCAAAGCATGTCAACTGCTCTTCAAGGTGATCCTGAACTATTTAAAAAACTAGGTAAACGTGATCAGTATTTATTGAAACATCAAGGACAAGCCTATATAGAATTTCAATATATCGGAGAAGGTATATTTGAATATCGTAGGCAACCACAATATATCTTAGATATATTTGCGCGAGCCTTACCTAAAGATCAACAGGTTTTTATGCACCGCATGGCAAAGGACAATCAAGAGCCACTCTATAATGACTCTGCTCTCGCTGTATCATGGGCTGAATTGGTCGAAAGAGCATTATTTTGGGAAAAATATTTAAAACAATATCCCAATGCAACATTTAAAGTAGATGCACAGAATTTGTTTAATGAATACCGCTATTTAATTTTCTTTGGCTCTGATAACACACCTGTTTCTGATCTATTTTTTAAAGATGAATGGATTGATGAGGAAGCTTTAATCGAAATTCAAAAGTTAGCCAAAAAGCAAGATACCACTCTACAGATCCCTGCCCAAAAATTTCTCAATTTTATTAAATTTTCTACTGATGAACACAATCAAGTGATGGGCACTAACGACTCACCGCATGTACTGTTGCAACAATTTTTAGGTCTAAAAAACATTTGGGCAACAGACAATAAAAAAGACTGTCATCGAGATGCTATTTGCACTGAAGTAGAGTACAACTAAAGAATTTAAGCTAAAAATCTGTTAGTCTAAATGCCTAGCTTGACGGAGCGCAGTTAATAAACTGCTGAGATTATCTTAATCGCAAGATTTAAAGATGAGTACCGTTGAACCTGATCAGGTTAACACCTGCGTAGGAATCAAGCCCAACAAAAGCCTCGCCTTTATTTATCAAAGAGATAAATTCGCTATCGTTTTTGCTCGTGCTTGATTCGTTAATGTAATACATAAGGATCATGCCATGAACCAATTAACGAATCTTCCCTCTGCTGATATTTCTGCTCAACATGAGCAAGATGCTAAAGATTTAACTCGTATTTTACCCGCATCAAAAAAAGTTTATATACAAGGTTCTCGCCAAGATATCCAAGTTCCATTTCGTGAAATTAGTTTAACTGAAACACCAACAGGCTTAGGTGGTGAATACAATCCACCTGTTATGGTTTATGACACATCAGGTGTTTATACCGACCCGAATGTACAAATTGACTTAAATCAAGGTTTACCTTCAGTCCGCCAAACTTGGATTGAAGAACGTGATGATACTGACGTACTCTTAAGTTTAAGTTCTGATTTTGGTCAAGCTCGCTTAAAAGATATTCGTACAGCTGACATTCGTTTTGCTCACATTCAAAATCCTCGTCGAGCTAAAGCAGGTAAAAACGTTACCCAAATGCACTATGCCAAGCAAGGTATTATTACCCCTGAAATGGAATATATTGCGATTCGTGAGAATCAACGCCAACGTGAAGGCGTAGATATGCGCCAACATGCTGGACAAAACTTTGGCGCACAGAATTTAAAAGAAATTACTCCAGAATTTGTACGTCAAGAAGTTGCTGAGGGACGTGCGATTATTCCTGCCAACATTAACCATCCTGAAATTGAGCCAATGATTATTGGTCGTAATTTCTTGGTCAAAATTAACGCCAATATTGGTAACTCGGCACTGGGTTCATCCATTGATGAAGAAGTCGCTAAAATGACATGGGCAACCCGCTGGGGTGCTGACACCATCATGGACTTATCGACAGGTAAGAATATCCATGAAACACGTGAATGGATTATCCGCAACTCACCAGTTCCAATCGGTACTGTTCCAATTTACCAAGCGTTGGAAAAAGTTGATGGTGTTGCCGAAGACCTCACTTGGGAAATCTTTAAAGACACCTTGATTGAACAAGCTGAACAAGGTGTAGATTACTTCACCATTCATGCTGGTGTATTACTGCGTTATGTTCCAATGACAGCAAATCGTCTCACAGGTATTGTGTCTCGTGGCGGTTCAATTATGGCGCAGTGGTGTCTCGCTCATCATCAAGAAAACTTCTTGTATACGCATTTCGATGAAATTTGTGAAATCATGAAAGCCTATGATGTGTCGTTCAGTTTAGGTGATGGTCTACGTCCAGGCTGTGTGCAGGATGCCAATGACGAAGCACAATTCAGTGAACTTAAGACATTAGGTGAACTCACACATCGCGCTTGGGAACATGATGTACAGGTGATGATTGAAGGTCCAGGTCATGTGCCTATGCATATGATTAAAGAAAATATGGATCTACAACTTGAGGTCTGTAAAGAAGCACCTTTCTATACACTTGGTCCACTGACAACTGATATCGCACCGGGCTATGACCACATTACCTCTGCAATAGGCGCTGCGATGATCGGCTGGTACGGTACCGCAATGCTATGCTACGTAACACCTAAAGAACACTTAGGTTTACCAAACAAAAAAGACGTGAAAGACGGCATCATCACCTACAAAATTGCAGCACATGCAGCTGACTTAGCCAAAGGTCATCCAGGTGCTCAAGTTCGTGATAACGCGCTATCAAAAGCACGCTTTGAATTCCGTTGGGATGATCAGTTTAATTTAAGCTTAGACCCAGACACAGCACGCAGTATGCATGATGAAACACTTCCGAAAGAAGCGCATAAATCTGCTCATTTCTGCTCAATGTGTGGACCAAAATTCTGCTCGATGAAAATCACACAAAATGTGCGAGATTATGCGCAAAATCAACGCAATGCCAATCAGTCAAATGATGCTAAAACAGAAGTTGAAGCAGGTCTCAGTGCGATGAAAACCGCTTATCAGGAACATGGTCAAAAACTATACCACAAGCTTTAAATCGACTAAAAAAAGATTTTCCCGTGAATCATTCTCGGTTAGGATGAGATATGTACAATCTCATCCTGATTGCAGATGACTATTCTTGACCACGCCAGCTATTCAGCATCCGACGTTACGATAGAATCTCGAGAGTTTTTATTTCGAGGATTCATTCAAGTTGAGAAAGTGAGCCTTAAGCATCGATTATTCAATCGAAGTGATTATTCGCCACTGATTCATCGTGAATTAATACATCGCCCTGAAGCTGCTGGTGTTTTACTTTATAACGATCAAAAACAAAAATTTGCTTTAATTGAACAATTCCGTATTGGCGCACTTAACGATGCAGAGTCTGCTTGGCAGCTCGAAGTGATTGCAGGTGTACTGGATGGAAACGAATCACCTGAAACCTGTATCCGCCGTGAAAGCTTAGAAGAATCTGGTTGTGAAATCACTGAATTAGAACATTTATTTAGCTTCTACCCCTCAGCTGGTGCATGTTCAGAATTTTTTCATTTATATACAGCAGAAGTAAATTTACCGAATGAAGGTGGAATTTTTGGCATGCCTGATGAAGGGGAAAATATCCAACTTCATTTATTCAACTATGACCAATTATCAACACTTTTAAAAAATGGACGTTTGAGCAATGCACCTGTAATTATGGCATTACAGTGGTTAGCTCAACATATACAACAATGATAATAAATCTAAAAGGGGTAAGAAGGTGACGTTCCAAGTCTCATCATTATCACAAAAAGATTTTGTGATGATACAGATTACTGATACACATTTATTAGAGTATCCGCATTTAGAATTTGTCGGGATGCAACCTGAGCAAAGTTTTCATGCTGTAATCGACTTGATGCGCCAACAGCACCCTGAAGTTGACTTAATAGTACATACAGGCGATTTGGCACAAAATCCAACACCCGTGACGTATCAACGCTATCTACAATATATGCAAAGTCTAGGTATTCCCTTTTTTCATACTCCGGGGAACCATGATGATGTTACTCATTTCCCTTTTCATGAAGTCGATCCTACTCAACCTACAGTCGTCGAGTTAGGTGCTTGGTGTATTATTTTATTAAATAGCGCCCAACCACAGCGGATTGATGGGAAAATTACTGAGGCACAGTTGCAGTATTTAACCGAGCAACTCACTCGATTATCAGATCGGCATGTCATCATTGCTTGTCATCATCATCCATTTTCAATGCAATCTGCGTGGATTGATCAACATAAATTAAAGAACTCTTCTGATTTATTAGAGACCATTCAGTCATTTCATAATGTCAAAGCTATTGTCTGCGGTCATGTACATCAAGACTCTATTCATAGTTGGCAGGGTATCGAATTTTTATCAACGCCATCAACATGTATCCAATTTAAGCCGAAAAGCGATAAATTCGCATTAGATGAAGAACATCCAGGCTATCGCTATATTCGCCTTAAAGCCAATGGCGAGTTAGAAACACAAGTTTATCGGCTTTCTAGCTCGCAAAGATTGAGTAGCTCTGAAGTTCTAGGTTATGACTAAATTTTTAATTACAAATTACATTGACGATTTCTCACAAAATCTGGGCGGGAATGACTACCATCTTGTCCAAAAAGTCTATATGATGGCGACCCTTGATGGGAAAAACCATCTTAGGTTTCTATAAAAACACTTGCATATCACCATATTTTTTGCGTATAGATAGTACGTGTAAGATGAGGAATGCCCTATATGGCGAATGACAACCAAAATCAAGTCTTGGACGAAAATACAGAAGTGATTGACGACCAAAAAGCGCCTGTAAAACGTGTGCGTAAAACCAAACCGAAAGCTTCAGAAGGTGGCACCACTGCAAGCTTATTTGGGATTGCACCATATCAGCCGAAAAAAAATGAAGAATACATGTCTGAAGGGCAACTTGAGCATTTCCGCCAAATCTTAAATGCATGGAAAGCCGAGTTAATGTCAGAAGTTGATCGCACCTTGAATACAATGCAAGATGAATCAACCGCTCTTCCTGATGTCAATGACCGTGCAACTCAAGAAGAAGAGTTTGCGATTGAATTACGTACGCGTGACCGTGAACGCAAGCTCATTCGTAAAATCGAACAATCTCTTGAAGCAATTCAAAGTGAAGATTACGGTTACTGTGAAACTTGCGGTATTGAAATCGGTTTACGTCGTTTAGAAGCACGTCCAACAGCAACTCAATGTATTGATTGCAAAACTTTGGCTGAAATCAAAGAAAAGCAAAACAACGGTTAATTTTGAAAACCGTGTTGAGCCATGAAGTTAAGCAAAGCGATGCTTTACTTAATCTCCGCTCATATGTGGGTCGGTTTGCACCATCGCCAACTGGCCCATTACATTTTGGCTCCCTGCTCACCGCAGTTGCCAGTTATTGCGATGCCAAAGCCAATAGGGGTAAATGGCTGGTTCGTATTGAAGATACAGATATTCCCCGTATCTATCCTAATAGCGAAAATCACATTCTTAGCTGTATTGATGCCTTTCAATTTGAACCCGATGCTGAGATTCTCTTCCAAAAAGATCGTTTAGGTCTTTATGAGCATGTGTTAGAACAATTAAAAAATGCTAACGCAATCTATGCCTGTCAATGTACTCGAAAAATACTCGGTTCTAATCATATTTATGCAGGCACTTGTCGCGATCTAAATCTTGATTTTGCTGAGCAAGCGATTCGTCTAAAAGTTGCCGATCAATTGATTTGTTTTGATGATCGCTTACAAGGTCAGCAATGCTCAAACCTCAAGCATGATCTTGGCGATTTTGTTCTCAAACGTCGTGATGGGATCATTAGTTATCAATTGGCTGTTGTAGTAGATGATTATCTACAAAACATCACTCATGTCGTTCGTGGCGCAGATTTATTGGATAATACAGCACGACAAATTTGGTTGGGTTCCTTGCTCGCTTATCCGAGTTTAAACTATATGCATTTACCGCTTGCGATGAACGATCAAGGGCAAAAACTATCGAAACAGAATTTGGCACAAGCCTTGGATATTAACAAAGCTCCAGAGCTCCTACAGCAAGCTATTTTAGCGCTAGGACAGCCATCTGTTGAACTTGATCAGCCTAGAGTTATGCTACAACACGCTGTGCAGCAATGGAATGTGGACTTAATTCCAAAAGGGATTCATCTCACAGCTACTTATTTATAAGCAAAAAAAAAGCCCTGAGCATCGTCAGGGCTTTTCAATCAGAAAATCGTTAGAAATTTGACTCTTCTTTCACAGGATTCAACTCTTGTGTAGATGCATCAATTTTCAGAATTAAACTAATCATTGCCGCACACATCATTAACGATGAACCGCCATAACTAATAAATGGTAAGGTCAAACCTTTAGTTGGTAGTAAGCCCATATTCATCCCTGCATTTACTAAGATTTGCAGCAAGAAGATAATACTAATACCGTAAGCTAAGTACCCTGCTCTTAAATAATTATGCTGCAAAGCACGATGCCCAATACGAATACAGCAAGCCAACATCGTGAATGAGAGAATCATGACCAACGTCACACCAACAAAACCAAATTCTTCACCAAGAACGGCGAGCATAAAGTCTGTATGTGCTTCTGGAAGATAAGAAAGTTTTTGGACACTATGCCCCAAACCTGTTCCAATCCACTCTCCTCGTCCAAAGGCCATCAATGCATTCGATAACTGATAACCGACACCTAATGGATCTGCCCAAGGATTGGTAAATGAAATTAAACGTTGAAAACGGAATGGTTCAAATAAAATCAGTGCGGTAATCCCTGCAAGAATTGCCCCTAACATAATTAAGAACTGAGTTGCGGGTGCGCCTGCTAAAAAGAACACTCCAACCATCATCAAAACAATAACGACTGTTGCACCTAAGTCAGGCTCTGCCACAATAAAACCGACAGTGAGCGCCATAACACCACTCAGTCGTAACAAACCTTTCCAATGCGTTCTAACTTCTTTTGCACGACGTACAACATAATCTGCGGTAAAAATTGCCATCACGATTTTGGCAATCTCAGTCGGCTGTAACGTAAAACCACCGACTTTAATCCACCGATGTGCACCATTCACTTCTGAACCGACCACCAAAACAGCGAGCAATAGCACCATGGTCACAAGCCACAAAGGAAATGCATTTTTAAACCAAAGATTCAAAGAGATACGATAGGTTAAAAAAGCGACCACTGCTGCAACAACAATCGAAATCCCATGACGAATCACAAAATAAAAAGGATTTTCATGAATATATTCGGCATAAGGCATTGAGGCCGATGCAACCATCACTGAACCGAAACATAATAAAGAAATCACACAAAAAATAAGAATATTTCGTGCTGTCAATTCCGCAGGAAATTTCGGCAAACGATTCAATATCTGCGAAATCTTTTGAGTCATGTTTTGGGCTAAATCAGCCATAATTCTATTCCTAGTTTTTATTTTCATTCAAGGCATTTACACATGCCACGAATTGATGCCCACGGTCATTATAGCTTTTAAACATATCAAAACTTGCACATGCAGGCGATAGCAATACCACATCTTCAGCCTGCGTTACTTTTTGAGCTAATTCTACTGCCTCTTTTAAGCTACTGGCATGTTGAATAATACTACTGCCTTGAATAGCTTGCTCAATCACAGCTGCGTCTTCACCAATCAAAATTACACTCTTCACATATTTTTGAATTGCTTCACGTAATGGTTTGAAATCTTGCCCTTTCCCCTGCCCACCTAAAATAAGTGCTAATTTACCTTGTTTCACCTCAATTGCGGCACCTAAACCATCAATAGCAGCAAGGGTTGCACCGACATTTGTTCCTTTTGAATCATTGTAGTAACGTACATCATCGACTGTTTTAACGTATTCACAGCGATGCTCTAAGCCTTTAAAGTGTTTTAAGGTCTCAAGCATAGAAGATATTGGCAAAGCGATCGCTTCACCCAATGCCAAACACGCTAGAGCATTGGCAACGTTATGCATACCTTGAATATACATCTCTGAAGTTTTAAGCAAACGTTCACGACCACGTGCCAACCACATCGTGCCATCGGCATCTCGAAGTACCCCAAATTGATTTAAATCTGGGGCATTTAGACCAAAACTTTGCATTGGAGTGACATCAGGGACAAGCGGACGACTTAAATTATCATCACGGTTATAAACAACCTTTTTTACCCCTTGAAAGATTCGATGCTTGGCTTTGTGATAACCAAACATATCACCATGACGATCTAAATGATCTTCACTCATGTTCAAGACAACAGCAACATCAGCATTTAAGTGTGATGTTGTCTCAAGTTGAAAACTAGACAATTCCAATATAATGAGTTCAGGCTCATCTTTTAATAAATCTAATGCAGGACGACCTAAATTACCCCCAACTGCAACTTTCTTTCCTGCATCCGCAGCCATTAACCCAATGAGAGTGGTCACTGTACTTTTAGCATTAGAACCTGTGATGGCAACAATCGGTGCATCTGTTGCACGACGTAAAATTTGTATATCACCAACAACTGGAATACCTTTTCCAATGGCTTGCTGAATTTCAGGAAGTTGGGGTGCCAAACCGGGACTAAGAATAATTTCTTCTGCTTGCAATAAGAGCTCAGTATCTAATTTTCCAAAACTGGTTCGAACACCTGTTGGAATTTGATCATGCCCAGGAGGGATCGCACGAGAATCTGTGACAGCAACTTGGTAGCCTTTTTCAAATAGAAAATTGACTGCGGACACACCTGAAATACCCAAGCCAGCCACAACTTTTAATCCACCACGTTGTATTAACATTTTTGCCCCATTTTTGCAGTTCACAGAATGGCAAAAATGTTAGCACTTTACTGTTTTAAATGCTTTTTCAGTTTTAGTTTTATTCATGCTTTTTTGTGTCAGTGCGTAAAAGCTAGATCTAATAGCTGAATCAGAATGAAGTAAACAATGCAATCACCCACAAAGCTAATGCCAAATACATCAATCGGTCAATTTTCTTCGGTTGGATTCCCTTTATCTTTAGCGCAATAGCTTCAGGTCGTAACCATAAATAGATGAAACAAAAAATTGTACCTAGCCAATTCAATCCAGCTCGATAAGGTGTTGGTTCATCCTTCAATCCGAGTAGAAAGATTATCGTAACCAAGATCATAAACCCAATCAGAATGATTTTATGCTTAAAGCTTAACGGTTTTTCTTCAATCATTTGAATTTGATTTATTTTTATCATTTTCTTTCAACAATCGCCTATATCATTAATATTAATAAATACAGGCGATTGCTATTTTTTAACGCCATTTAACTGCTTGTACAGACTCTGCTTTTTTACTTTCTGCTTCATCTGTTGAACAACCACAGCCTCCCCCACAACCGACTATCATTTTAGGTTTAAACCAGACTGACAAACGTTGCCAACCTAGACGCTGACAAAAAATCGAGACCGCCAGAGATGCTGAACTTGCAGTTTTAGGGAATACTTTTTTAAAAACAACAACAGCGCTCCATAGCACCAATACAGCAATAATTAAGTACTCAAACATAAGCCTCTCCAATAATTACCTTCCTTACTTGAAGGAAGGTATAAGTGAGATTTCATTACCCCCAAATGCGTGATGCAATTTGATAGGTAAAGAAAGACATTAAATAAGCTAAGCCAAACAAATAAGCTGTCATGACTGCGACGTGTTTCCATGAGCCTGTTTCACGGCGAACCGTTGCCAATGTTGCCAAACAATGCGGCGCATAGATAAACCACACCAAGAGTGATAATCCAGTTGCAAGCGACCAGCCTGTTCCATCCGCACTAATTAAGTGTGATAAACCTTGAGCGACCGCATCATCATCAGCACCAGATAATGCATATACAGTACCCAATGCAGCAACCACCACTTCACGCGCTGCCATTGCAGGAATCAGTGCAACCACGATCTGCCAGTTAAAGCCAACAGGTGCAAAAATAGGTTGTAATAAATGGCCTAACATACCTGCGAAACTGTAATCAATCGCAGGTTGAGTTGCTCCATCTGGCGCTTGAGGAAAAGTACATAAGAACCAAAGTAAAATTGAAAGTGCGAAAATGATACCACCCACGCGCTTTAAGAATATTTTGGCGCGATCCAGTAAGCCAATCCCAACACTTCTCAAATCTGGAATACGGTAACTTGGTAGCTCGAGTAATAGCGCATGCTGTGATTTATCTTTCTGCAGAAATTTCATCACTATAGATACACATAGCGCACTAACAATTCCCGCCATGTATAATCCAAATAAAACTAAACCTTGCAGATTAAAAATACCCCACACTGTTTGAGTCGGAATAAATGCGGCTATCAGCAAAGCATATACAGGCAAACGTGCCGAACATGTCATCAGCGGTGCAACCATAATCGTGGTGAAACGATCACGGTGATCACTAATACTACGTGTTGCCATAATACCGGGGATTGCACATGCAAAACTTGATAGTAAAGGGATAAAAGCACGTCCACTCAAACCCGCTTTAAACATCAACTTATCAAGCAAAAACGCTGCGCGAGGTAAATAGCCTGATTCTTCTAAAACCAAGATAAAGAAAAACAGAATCAAAATTTGTGGCAAGAACACCACAACACCGCCAGCACCTGCAATGATTCCATCAACAACTAAACTTTGAAGTAAAGGTTGGCTTATATGCTCACCCAAGGTTTCACCCAGCCACCCAAAGAATGTTTCAATTCCATCCATAAAAGGTGCAGCCCAAGCAAATACCGCTTGGAATACAATGAACATCATCACTGCGAGACTGAGTAGTCCCAATACAGGATGTAAAAAAATCTTATCTAGAAAATCTGTACGCTTATCTTCTTGATCAATAAAGTTAACGACATCTTTGAAGATCACTTCAATTTTTTGATGATGTTCGCCTGTCAAACCACTCAGTTCGGTTTGTGGAACTGTGTATTTACCTTGATCTAATGCGTGCAGTAAATTTTCGATACCTGAATTGCGTACCGCAACAGTCTCAACCACTGGCACACCCAAGCGTTCAGATAACTTCTGTGTATTGATCTGAATGCCACGACGACGTGCTTCATCCATCATATTTAATACAACAAGAATCGGACGACCAAGCTCGATGACTTCTAAAACGAGACCTAGATGTAGCTTCAAATTAGTTGCATCAACCACACATAAAAAGGCGTCTTGCTGCCCTTCTTCCGCAATCTTACCTTGACAAACATCACGAGTGATTTCTTCATCAGGACTGGTCGCTTTTAAGCTATACGTTCCTGGTAAATCCAAGACACGAACATTTTTTCCTGAAGGAAGCTGAAAATGTCCAACTTTACGTTCAACAGTGACCCCCGCATAGTTTGCTACTTTTTGGCGAGTTCCTGTTAAATGATTAAATAAAGATGTTTTACCGCAGTTTGGATTTCCCACAAGGGCAACACGTAGCGCATCACTCATGCAGGTGCTCCTTCAAGCTGAATTTCAATTTTGTCTGCTTCGGTTTTACGTAACGCAAAACGAGTAAAACCAATTTGGATTAGAATCGGATCACCACCAAAAATACCTTTAGTGATCACCTGCACTTGAGTACCAGGTACAAAGCCCAAACTTTCTAAACGAACGGCAACTAAATCTGGCTGTTCTGCCTCATCGACTAAGCGATTTACTTTCGTAATCATCGCTGTTTGCTTGACTTTTAATGCTGACAATCGCACCGCTTCTAACCCTTAACGCTTTTGTGGCTAGTATACAAGCAAATGAGAATAATTACCAAAAACAATCTCAATGCCATTTCGCTTTGTCACAGATCGACAACAATTCATTTTTCTTTTACAGTGCAACTGAATAAAGGAATTTTCTGATGATATTGAATAAAAAACCTCGTATTCCTACTGCCGTCACCATTCCTGAACATTTGGGGTTTTTACAAGGTTTTCGAGATTATTTAGTGGCTCAAACAGTCAGCCCACACACACGCAATGCCTATTTGTCTGATTTGATCCAATGTAGTGAATTACACACCACCTCACTATTACCACAATGGTCAAGTGACGATATCGCAGATGTACTCATTGCGCTGACCAAAGCAGGGAAAAGCCCACGTTCAATTGCAAGATGTCTATCGGCATTACGACAATTCTTTAAATTTTTAAGAGAACAAAAACTAAGAGATGACAATCCTGTAGCAACGCATCATTCGCCTAAAATTGGTCGTGCCTTACCCAAAGATTTATCGGAACAAGATGTAGAAGCGTTGATTCATGCACCAGACATCACGCATGTTTTAGGTCTTCGAGATCGTGCTATGTTAGAAGTTTTATATGCATGTGGACTGCGTGTTTCTGAATTACTCAATTTGCGTTTAGAGCTAATTAATTTAAAACAGGGTTTTTTACGTATCACAGGCAAAGGCAATAAAGAACGTCTCGTACCTCTCGGACAGTATGCATGCGATTGGGTGGAAAAATATTTATCAGAATCACGTCCACAGCTTTATAAAAGTAGTACCGATTATTTATTTTTGACTCAACACGGCGGGATCATGAGTCGACAAAATTTTTGGTACGCCATTAAACGTTATGCTCTGCAAGCCAATATTCAAGCTGAATTATCTCCACATACACTACGACATGCTTTTGCGACACACTTACTCAATCACGGCGCTGATTTACGCGTAGTGCAAATGCTGCTCGGACATAGTGATCTTTCAACCACACAAATTTATACACATGTTGCGCAACATCGGATGCAAGAACTACATAGCAAATACCATCCAAGGGGTTAAAACAGCCTTTTATCGAAGACATACAGCAAACTAGATTTCGTTCACATAGCTCAAGCAAGATTTAACGAAGTAAATCTAATTTTTTGGTATGCTTGAGCAAGTTTATAAATACACTATGAAAAAGGTTCTTTATGTCGTTTACTCGCTCTCAGCTCGTACTTGCTTGTACATTGGCATCAACATTATTAGTCAGTGCATGTTCAAAAGAAAATTCAGCACAAAAACAAGATGCTCTTACAGCAAGTGCACCTGCGACAGGTGAGGCATCTACCTTAAATGAACGTAATGCTCAACAACGTCTCATCTCAACCTTAGAAAAACATTTTAAAACCGCGAATATTAATGCCAAAATCGTTGCGATTAAAAAAACGGAAGTACCTAATTTATTCTGGGTCAGTTTAGAAGGCATGGGATCAGTATATGCCACGAGTGATGGTCAATATATCATTCAAGGTGATGTAATTCGTTTAGGCGACAAGCAACTGAAGAATGTGAGTGAGTCATTACAAGCAACTGAAAATAAAAAACACTTAGCAGCTCTAAAAACTGAAGATTTGATTGTTTACCCTGCTAAAGATGGCAAGGCAAAACATGTAATTTATGTGTTCACTGATTCAAGCTGTCCTTATTGCCATAAACTACACGAACATCTAGCTGAAATTAATGCCAAAGGCATTGAGGTTCGTTATATTGCATGGCCACGTGGCGAGCAATTTATGCCAACTATGGAAGCCATTTGGTGTAGCGAAGATCGTAAGTCAGCTTTTGATCAAGCTGCACAAGGCCTTCCTGTTGCTGCAGCAGCATGTAAAAACCCTGTTCGTGATCAATATCAATTGGGTTTAAACATGGGTGTAAATGGAACACCTGCAATTTACAACGTTGATGGTGAGTATTTAGGGGGCTATATGACACCTGAAGAAATCACAAAACGACTCGAAAAATAAAATATTTTCAAAAGACTAAATCAAACGACTCGGGCGACAGATTAAAGATGATCTTAGCCCTAGTGTCTGCTCACTTTTTTAGCTATGATCAAGCTTCATTAAAATGATTGAATAAAATGGAGTGTGACGTGAAACCAGTTCGTCTGGCGATACTCGGTCTTGGTACTGTAGGTGGTGGAGCCCTTAAATTACTACAAGAAAATGCTGCTGAAATTAAACGCCGTACCGGTCGAGAAATTCAAATTACACACGTAGGCACCCGCCGTCCACGTCCAGATTTACAACTTGATGGCATTCAACAAAGCGAAGACCTCATGGAAATCGTACGTCAACCTGATGTTGATGTCGTGGTTGAAGTGATGGGCGGGATTCATCCTGCCTATGAAGTCATCATGGAAGCCATTAAGCATGGCAAACAAGTTGTCACTGCGAACAAAGCATTACTTGCTGAACATGGTAATGAACTGTTCAAAGCTGCTGAAGATAATGCTGTGCAAATCGCCTATGAAGCAGCGGTTGCTGGTGGTATTCCAATTATTAAAGTAATTCGTGAAGGTCTTGCTGCAAACCATATTCAATGGTTGGCAGGAATCATCAATGGTACAGGTAACTTTATCTTGACCGAAATGCGCGAAAAAGACCGTGCTTTTGATGATGTACTTAAAGAAGCTCAAGAACTCGGTTACGCTGAAGCTGATCCAACTTTTGATGTTGAAGGAATTGATGCTGCACATAAGCTAACGATTTTAGCATCGTGTGCGTTTGGTATCCCACTTCAATTCAATAAAGTCTATACCGAAGGCATTAGCAAAATTACAGCACAAGATGTGAAATATGCCGAAGAGCTTGGTTTCCGTATCAAACACTTAGGTATTGCTCGTCGTGCAGAAAAAGGAATTGAGTTACGTGTACATCCAACACTGATTCCTGCAGAAGAATTAATTGCTAATGTAAATGGCGTTAAAAATGCCGTATTGGTACAAGCGCACGCCGTTGGTCCAACACTTTACTACGGTGCTGGCGCGGGTGCAGGTCCAACAGCATCTGCTGTTGTTGCTGATGTGATTGATATTGTCCGTGATATTTCTTACACAGAAGACGGTGCAGGTACAATTCCGCAACTTGCTTTTGAAGCATTGACCAATGTACCGATTCTCAGCCGTGAAGAAATGACAACGGGTTATTACATCCGTTTAAATGCTGAAGATCAAACAGGTGTATTGGCAGATGTCACCTCAATCTTGAGTCGCGCTGGTATCAGTATTGATGCCATCATGCAGCAATCTCGCCTTAAAGATCTGATTCCAATCGTAATCTTGACCGATCCGATCATCGAGTCAAAAATGGATGAAGCTTTAGCACAAATTCAAGCATTACCTGCAATTCGTGGCGAAATCGTAAGAATTCGTTTAGAATCGCTCGATAGTTAATCAGTTTAAATCTCCCCTCACCCCTCTTTAATAAATAGGGGGAACTCCTCCCTTTGAAAAAGGGAGGTTGGGAGGGATTTTCTCTCTACCTCATATTGGAACACCATCATGTCGAATGCCAATCGTTATACTGGTCTTGTAGATCGTTATCGTGACCGTTTACCTGTGTCTGCAACTACACGTGCTATCTCTTTAGGCGAAGGTAATACTCCGCTCATTAAATTAGAGAATATTCCACGTATTATTGGCAAGAATGTTGAAATCTATGTGAAGTATGAAGGTCTAAATCCAACGGGTTCTTTTAAAGACCGTGGCATGACGATGGCAGTGACTAAAGCAGTTGAAGAAGGCTCTAAAGCGATTATCTGTGCATCTACAGGTAACACTTCAGCAGCAGCAGCAGCATATGCAGCACGTGCGGGCATCAAAGCATTTGTCTTGATCCCTGAAGGCAAAATTGCAATGGGTAAAATGGCTCAAGCAATGATGTACGGTGCAATCACGATGCAAATTCGTGGTAATTTCGATGACGGCATGCGCCTAGTAAAAGAAGTTGCTGATCAAGCACCTGTAACGATTGTAAACTCGATTAATCCATACCGTTTGCAAGGTCAAAAAACCATTGCTTACGAAATTGTGGAAGCTTTAGGTCGTGCACCTGATTATCACTGCTTACCAGTGGGTAATGCCGGTAATATCACTGCACACTGGATGGGTTATACGGAAGCCGTTGCCAACCAACCTGCGGATCAATTCGAACAAGTCATCTATGATGCGGCAACAGATCAATTCACAGGCCCTAAACCTGAAGGTTTACCGATCATGGCAGGTTATCAAGCTGCGGGCGCCGCACCATTTTTACGTGGTGCACCAGTTGAGAGTCCTGAAACTGTTGCTACAGCAATTCGTATTGGTAATCCACAAAGCTGGAACCATGCTAAAGCTGTTGTACGTGATTCTAAAGGCTGGTTTGATGAACTTCAAGATAGTGAGATTTTAGAAGCTCAACGCTTATTGTCTATGTATGAAGGTGTGTTTGTAGAACCTGCTTCAGCAGCGTCTATCGGTGGTGCAATTCGTGACATTAAAGCAGGTAAAATTGCTGAAGGTTCGGTGATTGTATGTACTGTGACTGGTAATGGTTTGAAAGATCCTGATACAGCAATTAAGCAATGTGCTGATGCTGTGATGTTGTCAATTGATGCGACAATGGATCAAGTCAAAGATTCTATTCTTTCAAATATGTAAGAATAAATTCTAAAGAAATAAAAAACCAGTTGCTTGCAGCTGGTTTTTTTACTCAAAAAGATAGATTATTTTTCTTTTCACTCATATTCATCTTCATAACTATACTGCTTAGACAGCTCTTTCTCAATTGCTTGAATCTCTTCTAAAGCTATCTGTTTAATCTCAAATAAAGGCTGTTTGAGCAAAGGATTAACCGCATACAAAGGCTCTTCTTCCCAACCATGCATAATAATTAAAGTCTGTGTTTTCTGATTATATTTTAAACCTGACTGAGAATGAATGATTGCCTGTAAAAGTGCTGGCTGATCAGACAACTCCTCAAATGAACCTTTGATCTGAATATCACCATAATCGTAATCGGCAAAAATCGTTACGACATTACTTTTTAATTGTTCAGGTTGCTGCGAATAAACCAAACTTGCAAAAAACTCATCATGCTCCTCCACCCATTGCTGCTTTTTTACTGACCATAGGCCGTAGAACTTAATATCTTGATCAAAATGAATCAATTGATAACTTTGCATATTGGCCAGTTGAATAAACTCAAAAGTATCCTCATCATTTAAGCTTTCAGGCAGCGTTTCTTGTGAAACTCCTCCATCCTGATAAATATGTTCACCACAACGTGAAAAGACAAAATCATCCAATTGTTTTAATAATGACTCATCTGCATCAAATAATGATTCAACTTCATATAAAAAAAAGTTACGTGCAGCTTTAATTTCAAGTTGCTTATAAGTTGTTTCAGCTTGATCCTTACTCTCAAAAACACTGGCAATTCGACTCCCCGACGCATAAAAAACTTCATCGTTATAACCAAAATATTTTTCACGAATTACATATGTTGTCATCTTAGATCCCCAATTTTAAATTATTAATTTCGAATGAGTTATTAAATATACTGAGATCACAATTTAGCAAAATATACTAAAAATAAAAGATCTTAAACTGTCGTTTTGATATATAAAAAAAAGCTCCTCATAAAGAGAAGCTTTTGAGTCTTTAAATTATTAAACTCTTTTTGGTAATGAACTTAGCCAATTAAGCAAATTAGTCGCGTCATTAGTACGAGATTGCGAACTTGGTGCACCCAAGAGTACCACGACTGCTGGGCGAGAATTTACAGTCGTATGCATTACCACACAACGCCCTGCCTCGTTAATATAACCCGTTTTAGACAAGTTAATATTCCAACCACCATTACGTACTAAAGCATTAGTGTTATTCGATTTTAAAACACGATAGCCGAGATTAAAATCATAGGTCGGTGTGGTTGAAAATTGACGAATCAATCCATATTGTGATGCAGCACTAACTAAAATACCTAAATCACGTGCAGAAGAAACATTATGCGGATCTAAGCCTGTAGACTCTGCATAGTGAGTAGATGTCATACCCAATTGTTTGGCTTTAGCATTCATTGCAGCAATAAAAGCTGAACGACCACCTGGATACGTACGTGCTAATGCCGCAGCAGCAGGGTTCTCAGATTTCATTAAAGCAAATAGAAGTAATTCAGCGCGATTCATGGTATCGCCAGCCCGTAAAGTTGAGCTTGAATTTTTGCCACCTGCACCTGCAAAATCAATCATTTGCAAAGTAACTTCTTCAGACATATTCAAACGCGCATCAGCAGTGACCACAGCTGTCATAACTTTAGTAATCGATGCAATTGGCACTGACATATTACTATTTTTGCTGTAAAGCACTTCGCCGGTTTGAGCATCCATCACCAAAGCGGCACGAGCATTCACAGAAGGCTGACTACTGTATCCTGATGTATCACGAATCTGTAAGCTTTTCTGCGGCGTTGCGGATGAAGTAATTGTTGCTGTACCACCACCTCTTAAGGTCGTCGTCACAGAGGTTGAGCCTTGCGGACTAACCTCTAATGAATCATCATCTTCCATAAATTGGCTAACATCATTTGCAGACCAACTCAATGAAGCAGAAGATTCATTGGCACTCGAAGTAGCGGAGTTGTTATTTACAACCAACTCAGCAAAACTTGTTGAACTCCACGCCAACAAGATAGACATGCTTAAAACATGCATGACAGATTTTTTAGAATTTCTCACGACACAATACTCAACTCAGGACGCTGCACATTTGCGCTTACTATCATTATGCCTTACATTTGAACAAATCGGGTAAAGCTTTTATAGACACAATTGTGTACAACTATTCTCTAAACACGAAGAATAGGATTGCTAATTTTGTCGTTTCATTGCAAGCTAATTTTGCTTTATGTAACAAAAAACCAGTTTTTTGAAATAAAAGGAGGTCTTCTTGATCACTGTTCTCGTTGTTGATGATCATGAACTCGTACGCACAGGGATTTGCCGCATGCTAGAAGATCACCCAGATGTTGAGGTTATTGGTCAAGCCGAATCAGGTGAAGAGGCAATTGGATTAGTTCGTCAGAAACATCCACAAGTTGTTTTGT
>Ga0114982_1000270_pt1 | contig 28437 bp, 23 predicted proteins | sample Shrwel_input2_FT_FD_87183 | JGI IMG/M metagenome (GOLD analysis project Ga0114982, IMG submission 87183) | Subsurface microbial communities from deep shales in Ohio, USA - Utica-3 well 1 S input2 FT | ecosystem: Environmental > Aquatic > Deep subsurface > Shale gas/oil reservoir > Produced... | reverse complement strand
GGTTACAATAGTGTTAATTCAAAGTATCAGGATTTATCCCAAGCCGATTGCATTATTCAGGATTTTAGCGAAATTGATTTTGAGCGCTTGCAAAGTTTGAAATATTAACCCACAGCTTCTTTGTAAACACGCAAGCATTTTTCACGAGCTTCTTTATGGTCTACTATGGGTTTCGGATATAAGGATGTCTCTAATTCTGGAATCCATTTTTTGATGTACTTTAAATCAGCATCAAATTTTTTGATTTGTTCGGTAGGGTTAAAAATCCTAAAATAAGGTGCGGCATCTACACCGCTTCCCGCTGCCCATTGCCAATTGCCCACATTACTTGATTGTTCATAATCTAAAAGTTTAGTAGCAAAATAGGTTTCGCCCCAACGCCAGTCAATAAGCAAATGTTTGCATAAAAAACTGGCCACAATCATACGTACTCTATTGTGCATGTGCCCTGTAGCATTGAGTTCGCGCATTCCGGCATCTACAAAAGGATAGCCTGTTTTGCCTTCGCACCATTTTTTAAATTTGCCTTCGTCATTTTCCCAAATGATGTTGTCGTATTTTTCTCGAAAAGAGGTAGTAATGGTTTGTGGAAAATGCCATAGAATTTGCATGAAAAATTCGCGCCAGATCAATTCATTTAAAAAAGTTTCATTCGAATATTGAAGTGCTTGCTGAACAATTTTACGTACCGATACCGACCCAAATCGTAAATGAGGGGCTAACAAAGAAGTACCATTTATGGCAGGAAAATTACGGGTTTCCTGATAATTTGAAACTAGTTTACTTGAAACAGTGAATGGATTGACTTGTATTTCTGATTTTGTAAAACCAATAGTATCGAGACTTAAAAAAGGGTAGGAGTGTGACTGTATTTTTTCAAGATGGTCTTCAGAAGGATAATTGACAATTGAGATGGTCTTTAGTTTCTCCTTCCATTTTTTAGAATACGGTGTAAAAACTACATACGGTTTTGCGTCATCTTTTACCACTTCGCTTTTTTCAAAAATGACTTGATCTTTACAGGTTTTAAATTCGATATTTTGGCCTTTAAATAATTCATTCAGTTCTTTGTCACGTTTTCTGGCATAGGGTTCATAATCATGGTTGGTAAAAACAGTATTGATGGTATTTTCTGTAATTAGTTTTTGAAAGACTTCATTAGGAGTTCCGTAAAAAACTGCCAATGTTTTACCGATTGATACTAATTCGGAATTGATTTTGCTCAATAAATCGTGAATAAAAGTAAGACGAGCATCATTTTTTTCTAATTGAGATAAAATATAGGTATCAAAAATAAAAATAGGTAAAACTTCATTTGCTGTTTGTAAAGCATGAAATAAGGCTACGTTGTCTTCTAAACGTAAATCCCGACGAAACCAAAAAATGTCGATAGTTTTATTCATTGTGTTTTCCGAATAATTGGACTAATTTTTTTGCTCTAAAACTGAAAATTTCATTCAGTTTGGGTCGGACAAGAATAGGGTGAAATAACCTGCCTAAAGGACCAAACGGAATTTTGTAATGTACTACATCTTCCATCAATACCCCACCTTCAATTTCGGTAAAAAAATGTTTATGATGCCAGAAAGCATAAGGACCAAAACGTTGTTCATCCACAAAAAAAGCTTTGTTTTCGACATGAGTAATTTCAGTTACCCATTCCATACTAATCAATGGAAAGGGGGATATTTTATAATGAATTATTTGTCCCTGAAACATTTTTTTGTCATCTCCCGAAAGCGTCTTAAATTTCATCGAATCGGGAGTGATGGAGTTTAAATTTTTAGGATCTGAAAAAAAGGACCATGCTTCTTCTATTGAAAGCGGTAATTTTTGCTGGCTATGTATACTGTAAAGCATTTATTTATTTTTTTTGTTTAACAAATTTATGATATTATTAAACATTTTATTTTTTAATTTAAGTATTTATTAACAATTGATTGGATTTGAAATTCTAATTTTGGAAAAATAAACTATCGAAAAATGAAAAAATTACTTGCCGCAATTATTTTGTTAATTGCAAACATCACAGTTACCGCACAAATAAAAGTACCACAATCGAGCCCAAAAGGATTGGTTTCCCAAACGGTTGGTTTAACGGATATAGAAATTGAATATTCACGTCCGAGCGCAAGAGGTCGTGTTGTTTTTGGTGATTTGGTACCCTTCGGACAAGTATGGCGTGCTGGTGCGAATCAAAATACTACCATTTCTTTTTCAGACGATGTAATTGTTAATGGGGTTACGTTGACAAAAGGAAAATATGCGTTATACATTACTCCTAAAGCAGATCAATGGACAATCTTTTTCTATTCGGAAACTAATAATTGGGGAAATCCTGAAAAATGGGATGATGCTAAAGTCGCTTTAAAAGTAGACGTAAAAACAGAACTATTAAATCGTCATGTTGAAACTTTTACTATTGGAGTATCCGAAACTAAAATGGATTCAGCTAATTTAGAATTTTCGTGGGAAAAAACATTGGTAGCATTAAAATTTGAAGTTCCAACACAAAAGACTGCCAACGCTAGTATTGATAAAGTTCTTAGTGGTCCTGCAGCAGGAGATTATTTTTCAGCAGCACAGTTTTATTTTAATTCAAACGGTGATTTAAATAAAGCTTTGGCTTATGTGAACAAAGCCTATGAAATGAACGAAAAGAAACCATATTGGTATACTCGTTTAAAATCGCAAATTCAGGCCAAGTTAGGAGATAAAAAAGGAGCAATAGAAACGGCTAAAATTTCATTAGCGGCTGCCGAAATAGCTAAGAACCCGGACTATGTAAAAATGAATCAGGACAGCATTGCCGAGTGGTCTAAAAAATAAATTTTTAAACAGAATTAAAAAGCCTGAATTTTTATTCAGGCTTTTTTTATAAATTCAGTATCATTTCATACTGTTTTAAGAAACAGTTTAGCCCAACAGATTCAAAAATTTCGTTGGTGTTTACAGAAGCTTCGTCAATATTCGTAACAACAAAAGTGTTTGAGTATTTTTTAGAAATGAAGTAAAATAATTCTTTTGAAATTAATGCTCGGTCAAATTCATTTTCATCTATTTTAATCTGATGAATTTTTTTAGAAGTAGCATTGAAAATTAGAAAACCAATGTTTTTCTTCTTATGAAATAATTGAAAATACTTTATATCTTCAATTTTTGATAAATTATTTATTGAAACGCTATTATTTTGCCAACTTGGATGATAATCTGTAGTTGCATTTATATTATTTAACTCTGTTTCAATACATTCTAATTCATCTTTAGATGAAACAAATGATTCAAAATTTAAAGTTCCTTTATAGCAGTTTAAGGTTCTAATTTTTTTAAATCCTATTTTTTCATAAATACCGATTGCCTTTGTATTTTCTGTAATAACTTCAAGTTGAATACTTGAAATGGAAGTGTTTTTTATTTTTTCAAAAATGAAATCGTAAAGCTTTGCAGTAATTTGTTTTCCTCTAAATTCTGGAATAACTCCTGTACCACCATTATAGAGTTGATTGTTTCTCCAACCGTGGAGAATGTATCCAATAAGCTGATTATTTTCAAAAGCACCAACAGACCAATTCAGATCTACATCCTCTGCTATTATTTTATTTTTTAGTTGATTTTCGGTTAATTGTAAAGGTGTCACATAATCAGAAAAAGCTAGATTGAAAGCGTTTAAAATTTCTGATACAGAGGTATTTTCTAATGTTTTAATTTCCATTTTTTAACTGATATAATTCCAAATATTTTTCTTTTTGCCCAGTTCAATAAACACTTCTCGTAGTTTTTGATGTTCTGGTTTTAGCATAGCAGCATCTTCTTTTAATAACTTGATGGCATGATGACGAGCCAATTGCAAAATATCTCTATCCTTGACCAAATCGGCGATTTGAAGATTGAGCACCCCGCTTTGTTGTGTTCCCATGATATCTCCAGGTCCGCGAAGTTTTAAATCGACTTCAGCAATTTCGAACCCGTCGTTGGTTTTGCACATGGTTTCCAATCGGGTTTTACTCTCATTACTCAGTTTATGACTGGTCATTAAAATGCAATAACTTTGTTCGGCACCACGACCCACACGACCACGCAATTGATGCAATTGTGATAACCCAAAACGTTCGGCACTTTCGATAATCATAACTGAAGCATTAGGAACATTTACACCCACTTCAATCACAGTTGTTGCGACCATAATGTTGGTTTTACCTTCGGCAAAGCGTCTCATTTCTGATTCTTTTTCGGCGGGTTTCATTTTTCCATGTACAATTGAGATGGAATAGTCCGGTAATGGAAAATCTCTGGAAATACTTTCATAACCATCCATTAAATCTTTGTAATCCATTTTTTCCGATTCCTGAATTAACGGATAAACAATGTAAATCTGTCTTCCTTTTCTGATCTCATCTTTAATGAAATGCCATACTTTGAGTCGGTTACTGTCATAACGATGCACCGTTTGAATTGGTTTACGTCCAGGAGGTAATTCATCAATCACCGAAATATCTAAATCGCCATACAAACTCATGGCCAACGTACGCGGAATAGGAGTAGCGGTCATGACCAAAACGTGTGGAGGAATTGCATTTTTCTTCCACAACTTACTGCGTTGTTCTACTCCAAAACGATGTTGCTCGTCTATCACGGCCAACCCCAAATTTTGAAATTGTACTTTATCTTCCAACAAAGCATGAGTACCAATTATGATATGTAAGTTACCGTTTTCTAACTCTTCGTGAATAATTCTTCTCTCAGCCGTTTTGGTAGAACCGGTAAGTAACTTGATATTGATATTTAAATTTTTGGCGAGTTCTGTTATTCCGTTGAAATGTTGTGTGGCCAAAATTTCTGTGGGTGCCATTAAACACGCTTGAAACCCATTATCCATAGCCAAAAGCATACACATCAAGGCTACTATCGTTTTTCCGGAACCTACGTCGCCTTGCAATAATCGGTTCATTTGGGCATGACTTCCCAAATCATTCCGAATTTCTTTGAGCACTTTTTTTTGTGCATTGGTCAAATCAAAAGGTAGGTGATGGTTATAGAAATCAGTAAAATAATCACCCACTTTTTCAAAAGGATGTCCCTTTATTTTATTTTTCCGAATGAGATTTTTGGTAATTAATTGCAGTTGAATAAAGAACAATTCTTCAAATTTTAATCGAAATTGTGCCTTGGCCAAAAGTTCCTGATTTTTCGGAAAATGAATATTGAACAAAGCCGAATTCTTCGGAATAAGTTGCAATTCCTGAATAAGATAAACTGGAAGTGTCTCCGAAAAAAGCGCTTGTGTTTCAATAAATAACTGCTGCATTATTTTATTGACAATTTTGTTGCTGATTCCTTTATTGGCGAGCTTTTCGGTCGATGGATAAACTGGCTGCATGGCACTGCGAAGGCTCGTTTTGTGTTCTTCCAGCAATTCCATTTCGGGATGCGCCATATTGTGCAATCCGTTAAAAGAAGTTGTTTTACCGAAAATTACATACAGAGTATTGATTTTGATACTTTCCCGAATCCATTTAATGCCTTGAAACCAAACCAATTCCATTTGTCCGGTATCATCAACAAAAGTGGCAGTTAAGCGTTTTTTTCCTTTGCCAAATTCGACGGTTTTAATGTGAATTATTTTTCCTACAATTTGCACTTCGCTCGAACTGTCGACCAACTCATTGATTTTATAATATCGAGTTCGATCAATATAACGATTAGGGTATAAATTGAGCAAATCACCGTATTTATGAATACTGAGTTCTTTGCGCAACAACTCCCCACGTTGGGGGCCAACGCCTTTTAAGTATTCTATGGGAGTTTCTAATAAATTCATTTTAATTAATTGACTGGAATCAAATCACAATACCAAAAACCATAATCAAAAGCAGTATTATCGGTATTGCAGGCAGCATTTGATGCGGAAGTTTTTGGTTTTTCGTATTTCCGATAGACAATTTCTCCTTTTTCAAATTCAATAGGTTTGCTAAAAATAGGGCCATCGAAAGTAAAGGTATGAAATTCGCCATTTTCCCCGCAAACATCTACTGTTGATGGTAAATCGGCAATAAATTGTTCGTCGATAATTCGTCCCACGAAACTTTTATCTAAGTTTCTTTCGTTTACACAAGTCACAATAGTTTTAAATCCTAAATCTAAAAATTCTTGAATTAGTTCCCTGGTGTTTCTTTTCCATAAAGGGAATACACCTTCAAAACCTATTTCTGCCAATTTGTTTTCACGATATTGGCGTAAGTCTTCTAGAAAAATATCCCCAAAAATAGAATGTGTAACTCCTTGATGCTTAAAATTCGATAAAGTATTCCTCATGATTTCTTCATAAATTTCCATCGTGGGCATTTCTGGGATTTCCATTTTATGTAAAGGTAATCTTAGGCTTAGGGCTTGTTTTTCTAATAATTCCGCTCGAACACCATGCATCGAAATGCGATTGTATTGCTGGTTCACACTGGTAAGTAACGTAGTAATTTCGATGGTAGGATCTTGTAAAATTTTATATAAAGCTAATCCAGAATCTTTACCGCTACTCCAATTAAATATGGCTTTTGTAATCAATTTTGTATATTTGAGAGTAAACTTACAAAAACATTGTATTTTAAATAAATAAATTTAAGTTATGCGGTATTTATTTCTATTCGTTTCTGTTTTTAGTTTTGGACAACAACTCCAAAAAGTAGATTTTATTTCGGTAGATGCTTTGGTAAAACCCAATGCAACAGAAAAAGCGGTGAATGGAAAAGTTACGTATAGCTTCAATGTCAAATCGGTTATTGATACTATAAAAATGGATGCTGTAAATATGGATTTTACCGATGTTAAAATCAATAATAAACCAGTTCAGTTTAAAAATTCCGGAAAAAATTTGCAGTTATTTGAAGGTTTTCACAAGGGTGAAAACACTCTAACGTTCGACTATTCAGCTACCCCAAAACAAGCTTTATATTTTGTGGGTGATCCAAGCACATTGACCAATCAAATTTGGACCCAAGGGCAAGGGAAATACACCTCGCATTGGCTCCCTAGCTTTGATGACGCAAACGAGAAACTTGTTTTTAATATTTCTGTGGAATATAGAAATGATTATGAAGTCATTTCTAACGGGAAATTGAAAAATAAAAAAGCCAATGAAAAAGGGAGTCATATCACCTGGCAGTATGAGATGGATAAACCTATGAGTTCCTATTTGGTAATGTTAGCTATAGGAAAATTTGAAAAGCAGCTATTGAAATCCGATTCTGGAATTCCTATCGAATTGTATTTAAAACCTTTTGATAGAGACAAATTTGAAGCGACCTATCGCTATACGACACAAATCTTTGATTTTTTTGAAGAAGAAATTGGCTTTAAATATCCTTGGAAAATATACAAGCAAATTCCGGTTGATGATTTTTTATATGCCGGTATGGAAAATACTTCAGCCACTTTGTTTTCGCAAGATTTTGTAGTAGATGAAATTGGTTTTAACGACCGGAATTATGTTAATGTCAACGCGCACGAATTGGCACATCAATGGTTTGGGGATTTGGTAACGGCAAAAGAAGGGAAGCACCATTGGCTGCAAGAAGGTTTTGCCACTTATTATGCATTGTTGGCTGAAAGAGAAGTTTTTGGTAACGATTATTTTTATTTTGAATTATTGAATAATGCCGAAGAAATTAGAGACGCTTCTAAAACTGATACCATTCCTGTTCTTAATGAAAAAGCAAGTTCGCTTTCTTTTTACAAAAAGGGTGCTTGGGCTCTGCACTACATGCGTACTCATGTTGGGGCTAAAAATTTTAATAAAGCCGTGAAAGCCTATCTGAAAAAAAATCAATTTAAAAATGTAGAAACGAACGATTTTCTGACCGAAATTAGTAAGGTTTCAGATGAGTTTGATATTGCAAAATTTAAAAAACTTTGGTTAACAGAAAATGAATTTCCAACCAAGGAAGTAAACGAAATACTTGCCAAAAATAAAACGATTAAGCACTATTTTGAAATCAAAAAAATGGCAAAAAAGCCTTTGTCAGAAAAAAAGGTAACGCTTAAGTTAGCTTTGAAGGACAAAATAAGTTATAGGATAAAAAAAGAAGTTATCTATCAATTAGAGAAAATTCCGTTTGAAGAAAAGAAAGACTATATCAATTTAGCTTTACAAACTAACGATGTACAAATTCGTCAGGCTGTTGCCCAGACTATAACAAAAATTACTCCCGAATTTAAGTCGCAATACGAAACGTTATTGGATGATAAATCTTATGATACCCGAGAAATTGTTCTTGAAAACCTTTTCAATCAATTCCCTGAAGACAGAATAGCTTTATTAGAAAAATCTAAAAATTGGATAGGTACTAACGATAAAAGTTTGCGAATTACATGGTTAAGTTTGGCATTGGCAGATGAAAACTATGAAGCCAATGCTAAAGTTAATTTTTATACAGAATTACTCGATTATGCTTCAATAAAATTTGATAGTTCCATTCGCAAAAATGCTTTAGAACGATTGTTGATGCTCAATGCGGCCGATGAAAATGTTTTGACTTCACTGGTTAATGCAACCACCCATCACAAATGGCAGTTTGTTGCTTTTGCTAAAAACACCATAAGAGCTATGCTGAAAAATGAAAAATTCAAAATCACTTTTCATGAGTTAATGCCTAAACTAAATGAAAAGGAGCAGTATTTTTTAAAAGGGGAGTTGAAGTAAAATTTGTATCAAATTTGTCATTTCGACCAAAGGGAGAAATGACAAACAATTAAAAATTATATCACCTGCGTTACTTCCTTTTTCAAATATGCCAACGCAATGCTTGTTGGGGATTCTTGCTCTAATAAGTCACTCAAAATGGTTTCACGAAGTTTGTCAGCTGTTGTGATTTTATCATTCATAGCCGTTTTGCGAATGTTTTGAATCAAAGTATTTTTGGCAGTCAAAATCACATTCCAACAATCTTCGGTAATGTATATTTGTTGTGCCAAATTGTGCTCAAATTCTTGCTCGATATGGTCAATAATAAAAACTTCGTATAGGTTTTTATCCTGACTCATGGGCGCAACACGAATCAATAATTTAGACGGATTAATTCTTTCTAAGAAAATCGCCATACGCTCGTATGCTTGTAATCGCAAAGGTAAAGCTTCTTTTTGATTTTCTTTTTGTAACAACCAACGACGAGTATTTTGCTGGTCTTTAAAATAAGCGGTAAATAAATAATAAGCCACTCCACCGGTAATTAAGGATGGAATGGTATAAGCTGCTATTTCTATGATTTTTGAAGTATCCATTTTTTTCTATTTATTGATGCGAAAATAAACAAATTATCTTAAAAAAAATATTGTAATAAACCATTCGTAAGCGTATTTTTGAACTCTCAAGAATTACTATGATTAATCAATATATCAATCAACTTAACGAGGCCCAACGAGCACCTGTCTTACAAAAAGATGGTGCCATGATTGTGATTGCTGGTGCGGGCTCCGGTAAAACACGTGTACTTACGGTACGTATCGCCAACTTAATGAGTCAAGGAGTTGACGCGTTTAATATTTTGGCCTTAACGTTTACCAACAAGGCGGCACGTGAAATGAAAAAGCGTATTTCCGATATTGTGGGAAGTAACGAAGCCAAAAACCTTTGGATGGGAACGTTCCACTCGGTTTTTGCTAAAATTTTGCGTATTGAAGCCGAAAAGCTGGGGTATCCGAGTAATTTTACCATTTATGATGCTCAAGATTCGACACGATTGATAAGTCAAATTATCAAGGAAATGCAGTTGGATAGGGATATCTATAAGCCAAAACAAGTCTTTAGTCGTATTTCTTCGTATAAAAATAGTTTGATTACGGTAAAAGCCTATTTTAACAATCCCGAATTGCAAGAGGCCGACGCAATGAGCAAAAAGCCGCGTATGGGGGAAATTTATAATAATTATGTAGAAAGATGCTTCAAATCGGGAGCGATGGATTTTGATGATTTATTGCTTAAAACAAATGAATTATTGGTTCGTTTTCCGGATGTGTTGATGAAGTATCAAGATCGTTTCCGTTATATTTTGGTGGATGAGTACCAAGACACGAATCATTCGCAGTATTTAATTGTAAAAGCGTTATCCGATCGTTTTCAAAATATTTGTGTGGTGGGTGACGATGCGCAAAGTATTTATGCTTTCCGTGGTGCCAATATCAACAATATCTTGAATTTCCAAAAAGATTACGAAGGCGTAAAAATGTTTCGTTTGGAACAAAATTACCGATCTTCCAAAAATATTGTAGAAGCGGCCAACAATGTTATCGATAACAACAAAACCAAACTAGACAAAGTAGTTTGGACGGATAACGATTTTGGTCCGAAGATTAAAGTCCACCGCAGTTTAACCGATGGTGAAGAAGGTCGTTTTGTTGCTTCTCAAATTTTTGAAGAAAAAATGCAAAAGCAGATGCATAATGGGCAATTTGCTATTTTATACCGTACCAATGCGCAATCGCGTGCGATGGAAGATGCTTTACGCAAGCGCGATATTCCGTACCGAATTTATGGTGGATTATCCTTTTATCAACGCAAGGAAATCAAAGATGTGTTGTGTTATTTGCGCTTAGTCATTAATCCGAAAGACGAAGAAGCTTTAGTGCGGGTGATTAACTATCCGGCGAGAGGCATTGGAGATACTACCGTTGAGAAACTAACGGTGGCGGCAAATCATTACAAGCGTTCCATTTTTGAAGTGATGGAACATATTGATAAAATTGATTTGAAACTGAATTCGGGAACCAAACAAAAGTTGCAGGATTTTGTAACAATGATTAAAAGTTTCCAAATCATAAATGAAAATCAGGATGCCTTTGTCTTAACCGATCACGTCACCAAAAAAACGGGATTGATTCAGGAACTAAAAAAAGACGGTACTCCAGAAGGTATTGCCCGAATTGAAAATATTGAAGAGTTACTAAACGGAATCAAAGATTTTACCGAAGGACAACGTGAAATTGATGGTGCTCGTGGGGCGTTATCTGAATTCTTAGAAGATGTAGCGTTGGCAACCGATTTGGATAACGATACCGGAGATGATGATCGTGTCGCTTTGATGACCATTCATTTGGCTAAAGGGCTAGAGTTTCCGACAGTGTTTATTGTCGGATTAGAAGAAGATTTGTTTCCAAGTGCCATGAGTTTGAATACCCGTAGCGAATTGGAAGAAGAACGTCGTTTGTTTTATGTAGCCTTGACCCGTGCCGAGCATCAAGCCTATTTGACCTACGCACAATCGCGCTACCGTTGGGGGAAATTAGTAGACAGCGAACCTTCTCGTTTTATTGAAGAAATTGACAGTCAGTATTTAGAATATTTGACTCCCATGGAAAATAATTACCGTTACAAACCAAGTATCGATGTCGATATTTTTGGCGATGTGGATAAGTCGAAGTTACGATTAGCAAAACCAATAGCGGGCACACCTCCTAAATATATTACCGACAATGAACCAACTTCAAATGCAAATATCCGTAAATTAAAACCCGTTTCCGGTAATGCGCCATCCTCAGGAAACACTAATTTGTTTGATAGTAAGTTAGCGGTTGGAAATGTGGTCATGCACGAACGCTTTGGAAAAGGGCAAGTACTGAATCTGGAAGGAGTTGGTGCCGATAAAAAAGCCGAAATTAAGTTTGATGTGGGAGGGATTAAAAAGTTGTTGCTGCGATTTGCGAAATTGGATGTGATTGGTTAATTAAAAAAGAATTTTCTTATTAAAAATGGTATAAAATTTGTGCTATTTAATTTTATACCAATTTAACAAACCATTTCATTATGATTTCAAACCAAATTATCAAAAAATCCAACTGGTTCACAAAGTTTTCTATTAGTTTTTTATCTATCGTTGGAGCTATAAATGTGATGCTTTTTATCGCATTGCCTTTATTACCATTTGAATTATCAAAGTATATTTTACCATTTGGGTTAACATCATTGGTATTGGCCATTCTATTTTCAATAGGATTCCCCATTTATTGGCACTTAAAAGAAAAAAAGGGAAATTTTAACTCTGAAAAAACGCATTTATGGCTAACATCATTATTACGCTATTGGTTAGCCTTACACATATCCATATTTGGGTTTGAAAAATTATTGGGAATCAATTTCGCACCTTCTTTTCATGGAAATGATACACCGGCTGGGCTCTTAAACGGTCAAGAACTGACTTGGATTTACTACAGCCATTCTTACGGAATTTCTATTGTTGTAGCTTTTTTTCAAATAGTAGGCAGTTATTTATTATTATTTAGAAGAACTATTTTAATTGGTGTGGCCTTTTTGTTACCAGTTATGTTCAATATTCTTTTGATTAATATATTTTACGGAATAGGACCCATTACAACTTTTACGGCATTGACAATGGTTTTAGGTCTTAGTTATCTATTATACCAAAGAAAAGAAGAAATTATAGCTTTATTTAAAAACTTTGAAAACACACTACCTTCCTTAGGAACAAGTGCTTTTAGAAATAGTGCAAGACTAGTGTGTCTTGTAATTCCAATTTTATTTCTATTGCAATACAAAAGCAATGTGTATGCTTCTTCTAAATATTTTGGAAAGTGGAAAGTGGAATTGATGAAGAGAAATGGGACTATTATTGCCAATGATGCTTGGGAAAAGGATACGTTAGCTTGGAAAAACATCTACTTTGAAGAAAGAGGAAAATTGTTATATACTCCCAATCCGTATAAGTATGATGATAATAGCTCTATTTTTATGAAGTATGATTATGATGCAGATAAAGATGTTTTGAAAGTAGTTTCTTTTGAAAAAAATCCAGAGCGACCTGACACTATTCCTGTAAACATTCGTAATTTCAAAAGTGATTCTATGGAATGGAATATGATTTTTTATAAGGATACTATTCAAATGCAATTGAAGAAAGAAAATAAATAGTTTTCAATTAATTACATTAAGTCTTTTATCTTTGTTCTTGCATCTATATTCTTAAAAGTATGGCACAGTTCATTAAAATATATCCGGAAAATCCCAACGAAAAGGAAATTGCTAAAGTGGTGAAAGTCTTACGGGACGGCGGATTAATTATTTATCCGACAGACACGGTATACGGGCTGGGTTGTGATATTACCAATACCAAAGCCTTAGAAAGAATTGCCAAAATAAAAGGAATTAAGCTTGAAAAAGCCAATTTTTCTTTTGTTTGTAGTGATTTGAGTAATATTTCCGATTACATCAAACAAATTGATACACCAACTTTTAAAATTCTGAAGAGAGCTTTGCCGGGACCATATACCTTTATTTTGCCAGGTAATAATAGTTTACCTAAAGAATTTAAGAATAAAACTACAGTGGGTATTCGTGTTCCCGATAATAACATTGCACTAGAAATTGTACGTCAGTTAGGAAATCCTATCGTTTCGACTTCTATTCATGATGAAGACGAAGTGATTGAATATACTACCGATCCAGAATTGATTTTTGAAAAGTGGCAAAGTCTTGTCGATTTGGTTATCGATGGCGGTTTTGGTGATAATTACGCTTCTACTGTGATAGACTTATCAGATGGAGAACCAGTAGTGATTAGAGAGGGGAAGGGGAGTTTGGATATTTTATAATTTTTTTTAATAAGTCAAAAAGAGAAACGCTTCGAAAATTTTCGAAGCGTTTTTCTATATTATTTGAAGAGTCTAAGAAGGCTAATTACTTACTCAAGTTCTTCATTTCCTTTTCAATCATTTCATAAAATTGATTAATTTTTGGAAGGACAACAATTCTGGTTCGTCTATTTACCGAACGATTTTCAGCAGTATTGTTATCCACTAACGGAATGTATTCTCCACGACCTGCGGCGATTAATTGTTTCGGATTAACACCTAAATCTTTGGTTAACACACGTACAATAGCGGTTGAACGTTTTACACTTAAATCCCAGTTGTCTAGTAAAATGGCGTTTCCAGTAAATGGGACATTATCGGTATGACCTTCTACCATACATTCAAAATCAGGTTTGCTGTTAACCACTTTGGCAACTTTTCCTAAAATTTCTTTGGCTCTGTCGCTCACAATATAACTTCCGCTTTTAAACATCAATTTATCAGCAATTGAAATAAAGACTACACCTTTTTCTACATTTACTTCAATATCTGGGTCAGAAATACCCACTTCTTTTTTCAAACTCGTTACAAGCGCAAGAGTCACCGAATCTTTTTTGGTTAAAGCATCTTGTAAGCGATTGATTTTCATGTCTTTTTCTTTGATGGTCTCTAAAGCTTTTTCTATATTTTGAGCTCCCTTAGTAGTTAGTACCGTCATTTCCTTTGAAGTGTTAATCAAATCGGAATTGTTCTTCTTTAAATTGTCATTTTCATTTCTTAATGCGTCAAGCGAAGCATTTAATCCTGATTTTTCTTCCAAACAAGAATTCAATTTTACAGTAGCCGTATTTAACAAATCCTGTGTTTCTTTATTTCTAGCCTCCAATTCTGCAAATTTTTTCTTCGACACACAAGAAGTGCTTAAGAGTGATAATGCAGCAAGTGCCATTACAATTTTTCTCATAAGTTGATTTTTTGATTTATTCTAAGTCCGCAAATAGTTTGCCATTCTTAACAAAATAACGGTAAACAATGGACTTTATTTTGTAATAATTTTCTCTCTGTTTTAAGTCTCTCTTTTTCAAAAACTTACCTATATAACAGTAAAAGTAAAAATGTGACTGCAAGACTGCCATAAAATGCTTTAGTTTTCCCTGACTTAAAAAACGAAGTCCAGCAACACCATCCAAAATCATTCTCATGAAAATTACTTTTATCAGTTTATTTTTAGGAAGATTTTTAAGTAACATCCATAGAGAATTTCTAAAATTTAAGAATGTTTTTTTAGGATTTCCTGAATCTAAGGTAGCTCCTCCGACATGGTACACCTTTGATTCGCCACAGTATTTGGTAATATAACCTTTGTTAAAAGCCCTCCAACACAAATCTATTTCTTCTTGGTGGGCGAAAAAGTCAGGATCAAAGCCTTCTAACTCACGATAGACTTCTTTTCGGATAAAAAAACAAGCACCTGATGCCCAAAAAATTTCGGTAGTGTCATTGTACTGACCGTTGTCTTTTTCTATAGTTTCAAAAATACGGCCACGACAAAACGGATAGCCATATTTATCTACAAATCCGCCACCGGCACCTGCATATTCAAAATATTCTTTGTTTTTGAAATCTAAAATTTTGGGTTGAATAATAGCAGTTTGAGACTCGTTTTCAAACAATGAAAGAATAGGGGATAACCAATTTTCTGTGACCTCAATATCGGAGTTAACCAAAGCAAAAATTTCTTCTTCAACAGCAACCAAAGCTTCGTTGTATCCTTTGGCAAAACCGAAATTCCCTTTGTTTTCAATAATTTTAACCGAAGGAAAATGAGTTTTTACATATGTTACAGAGGTATCAGTTGAGGCATTATCTGCGACATAAATAGTAGCTTCAGGAGAATATTGCATAACGGAAGGTAAGAATTGTTCTAGCAATTTTACTCCATTCCAGTTAAGTATGACTACGGCTATTTTTTTCAAAATTATAATTCGTTTAGTGTAGTTTTAAGATGCGCTTTTTTATTGTTGCGATTTAAAGAAAAAGTAGTAGAAATTTCATCTGCGAAATCTAATAATTCAATAGCTCTTATTAAATATTGTTTGGATAAGTTGATATTGTTGTATTGAACGGAATGCATTTCAAACATCAAATCCGATAAAGTTTCTAAATGATTATCTGTTAGTTTATATTCGGTAATAAGTTGCTTAATTTCTTCCTCTGAAAAAGCTATAAATTGATTTAGATCTAAATTAAATTCTTCTTTAAATTTATCTGAAACATAATTTATGGATTCTAATTCAGTTTTTGTTGACTTTAATTTTAAAAAGGTAGAAACCAAATTTCTTAGAAATTTACCCAATTGTTCTATTTGGTCCTCTATTAAATCTCTTCTTTCCATAATTATTTGTATTCTGGAAGTTCTTTCAAGAAATTATACTTCTCATTTTCGAAATCCATTTGGCAAAAATAGTGATTTAGTCCGTTGGTTACCATTAAATACTCGGCATCTAAAACCATATTGTAACGAGCAATTTGGTCGAAGGTGTTTTGAGAAATGGAAACTTCGGGAGCTTTGCATTCAATCAGTAAAAATAATTTTCCATCAGGTTGAAAAACAACTATATCGTATCGTTTATTTAAACCATTTATTTTAATTAATTTTTCAACATTAATATAGGATTTGGAATATTTTTTTTCTTCCAGCAAAAAGCGCACTACATTCTGGCGAACCCATTCTTCGGGAGTAAGAATCACGAATTTTTTCCGAATTTCATCAAAAATAGATACTTTATTTTCGCTATTTTTGAACCGAAAGGAATACGATGGAAAATTGAGTTGTTGCATACGACAAAACTATCATCAAATAACCAAATAACCAAATCAACATTTTGGACGAAGTTTTAAGAATTATAAAAGATATTCAAGCCGGAAATATAAAACCGATTTATTTTTTAATGGGTGAAGAGCCTTATTATATTGATAAATTATCGGAATATATTGAACAAAACATTTTGCAGGAACACGAACGTGATTTTAACCAAACCGTTCTCTACGGTCGTGATGTGACGATTGAGGATGTGGTGGGTAATGCCAAGCGTTATCCTATGATGGCCGACAGACAAGTTGTCATTGTCAAGGAAGCACAAGATTTATCCAGAACAATTGACAAACTAGAATCGTATGCAGAAAATCCGCAGGATACAACGGTTTTGGTGTTATGCTATAAATACAAAACCTTAGACAAGCGTAAAAAAGTAACCAAGGTTTTAGAGAAGAAAGGTGTCGTTTTTGAAAGTAAAAAACTATATGAAAATCAGGTAGGGGATTGGCTGAAACGTGTTTTGGCTGGAAAAAAACTCAATATTGAGCCGAAGGCGGTTGCTATGTTTGTCGATTTCTTAGGAAACGATTTAAGCAGAATCGCGAACGAAATCGACAAATTAGCGATTATTTTAAAACCGGGAGAAACCATTACGCCAGCGGTTATTGAAGAAAATATTGGCTTTAGTAAAGACTTTAATCCGTTTGAATTTAGAAAAGCCATTGGCGAACGCAATCAATTGAAAGCGTATCAAATTGCGGATTATTTTGCTCAAAATCCGAAGGATAATCCTATTGTACTTACTATCGGATTGGTTTTTAGTTTTTTTTCTCAATTACTGCAATACCACGGATTAAAAGATAAAAATCCAAAAAACGTAGCTTCTGCGCTTAGAGTAAATCCATTTTTTGTGAAAGATTATGAATTGGCAGCCCGCAATTACCCCATGAAAAAAGTGAGTAGTATTGTGGCGACTATGCGTGATATTGATGTGAAGAGTAAAGGAGTGGGCGCTTCTAATTTGCCAGTGTCTGATTTGTTGAAAGAAATGCTGGTTAAAATTTTTAATTAATTCTGTTTTCTTAGCTGGTTAGAAATCACGATATTTGTCCTCCAAATTTTATAAATGAAAATCAATTGATATGAGTGTAGGAATGAATAAAAATACGGTATTAGGATGGGCCACATTTTTAATGGTAATCATGGGATTAGTATTAATAGGACTTGGTGCATACCGGTATGCAGATGTTGCCGGTTGGGGATTTGCAACGGTTGGCTTCGGATTTTTGTTAAATGCCTGGGTATTTAATGCTTTAAAAGGAAGAGTTTAATTTCCTTTTAAAGCGCTTTATATTGTTTCATTGCCTCAAGTGGTTCTATTGAAATATAATTCTTCCATATTTTAGGATCATATTGCTTTAGTTTTAAATACTTGAAATCATCTTCTTTAAAATTTTCAAATGTATTTTGAGCGATTTCTGATTTTGAAATGGTTAACAGTTCGGTTTTATTTATCAAATTCCCTTCGAACTTTAAATCAAAAGCAAAAATATCTTTTTCACCCTTGTTTAGTTCTATGAATTTAACAGGACGGTTTAAGTAAAAGTATTGTCCACTTTCTTCATAAGCATATTGTAGTTCGTATACTCCATCATTTTTTGATTTTTTATATAAAACTACTCCATTATCTATGTTTTCCTGAACTTTAATCCCCAAAAGAAATTTTAGATTTAAACCATCAACAATTTCATTTTCGGCTAATTTATAATCACATTTTACAACGGCATAATCAGTTTCTGATATGTATAACTTTCCGGTGTATTTCGCTTTGCTTTTTCTAGGAGAAAATTCTAATATATAAACGACATCATTTGTTTCTTCATCATACAGTTTACCGTTAAAGCGATACTCGTATATTTCAGGATTATAGATAAAATTAAATTTTGATCCTGCCAAAAATTGTTGTTCAAAAAAGAAGACGCTTAATTTTGATCTGGTATTAATTAAATTTGAATTTTTCGCCTCGTCTTTTTTAGAAGTGTCTTTAAAGCTAATAGTATCTCTTGATCCAAACAATCCACTTTTTATTCTGTAATATTTAGTAGAGTCTAAGTGTTTTAATAGTATGGAAAGCCCTTTTTTTTGTAAATCTTCCATCGAAGTGGCCGTTCCGTCGCCTTTAATAACGGTTGCCTTTAAGACATCTAATTTACAGTTGTTTTCGGGTTTATTTGTCATATAATAATCACAAAGCAAGTCTTCGTATTTTTTTGATGGATTTGATTTTAAATTAGTACAAAACGAATTCACTTCTCGATCCACTTCTTTTAATTGTTTTTTTGAAAATCCAGTCGATTTATTGATATCAACATTTATTTGTGAAGGAGTAAAAATAGTTCCTTCTCTTAAAAATAAGGAACGCTTATTAGAATTACTAGCGGCAGTGTAATTTGATTTTAGCCTGTTTTTTACTTCTTGCATGATTGTGTTGGGATCTGGCTTAGAATTGTTTACACTAACTTCGTTTAGATTGTACGTAACCTCGGTTAACCGAATGGTCAAATTTTGGGACTTAATTTCTTTTACCGAAATTTTTTGCGATTGGTATCCTAAATAGGATATTAGCAGTATGTTCTCTTCTAAATCTTGTTCTTCGACTAAATTAAAAACACCTTCATCATTTGAGATTAGATCTGTATTATTACTAAGTTTAATATTGGCGTAGGGTAAAGGAATCCCATTTTTTGAATCAACAATTTTTATAGAAAGACTTTGTGCAAAAGCTCCCAAATAAATAAAAAAGAAAAAAAGTAAATAGTTAGTTTTAGACATTTTTGATTTTTTTTCAAATGTATGTGAAAACCTACAAAAACCAACCTTTTTATATTTATCTTAACATCCTTGATAATTAATTTTTAGACTAATAAAGAGTCGAAATAAAAAACATTTGCCTCATTAAAATTTATTTAATCTTTATATTTGCATAAATTTCATATAAATAATACATAACAATCTTCAAGAAATGTCAGACGATAAGAAAGTAATTTTCTCAATGCAAAAATTGAGTAAATCATATCAAGGAAGTGATAAACAAGTTTTAAAAAATATATACTTGAGTTTTTTCTACGGTGCCAAAATTGGTATTTTGGGACTTAATGGTTCAGGAAAATCCTCGTTGTTAAAAATCATTGCTGGTGTAGATAAAAACTACCAAGGAGATGTTGTTTTTGCACCCGGCTATACAGTTGGTTATTTGGAACAAGAGCCCCAATTAGATGAAAACAAAACAGTTATTGAAGTAGTTCGTGAAGGTGTTGCCGAAACTATGGCAATTTTGGACGAGTTTAATCAAATCAACGATATGTTTGGTTTACCAGAAGTCTATGAAGACGCTGATAAAATGGACAAATTAATGGATCGTCAAGCAGCTTTACAAGATAAAATTGATGCGGCTGGTGCATGGGAAATAGACACTAAATTAGAAATAGCGATGGATGCACTTCGTTGTCCAGATGCCGATACTCCAATAAAAGTGCTTTCTGGAGGAGAGAAAAGACGTGTGGCTTTATGTCGTTTATTATTACAACAACCGGATGTCTTGTTGTTAGATGAGCCAACCAACCACTTAGATGCTGAGTCGGTTCTTTGGTTAGAACAACATTTGGCACAATATTCGGGAACTGTAATTGCAGTTACACACGACCGTTACTTCTTAGACAATGTAGCGGGTTGGATTTTAGAATTGGATAGAGGAGAAGGTATTCCGTGGAAAGGGAATTACTCTTCTTGGTTAGATCAAAAATCAAGCCGTATGGCATTAGAAGAAAAAGTAGCTTCTAAGCGTCGTAAAACTTTAGAGCGTGAGCTAGACTGGGTTCGCCAAGGTGCTAAAGGCCGTCAAACCAAGCAAAAAGCTCGTTTGCAAAACTATGATAAGTTATTAAACGAAGATCAAAAAGAACTGGATGAGAAATTAGAAATTTACATTCCTAATGGACCACGTTTGGGTACCAATGTGATTAATGCACATCATGTAGCTAAAGCTTTTGGAGATAAATTGTTATACGATGATTTAAATTTCACTTTGCCGCAAGCTGGAATTGTAGGAATTATTGGTCCAAACGGAGCTGGTAAAACGACTATTTTCAAAATGATTATGGACGAATTGCAACCGGATAGCGGAGAATTTACAACCGGAGAAACGGTAAAAATAGCCTATGTAGATCAAGCGCATTCTAATATAGATCCGAATAAATCGATTTGGGAAAACTTTTGTGATGGTCAAGAATTAATCATGATGGGCGGGCGTCAAGTCAATTCAAGAGCTTATTTGTCTCGCTTTAATTTTGGGGGAAGTGAGCAAAATAAAAAGGTAAACACACTTTCTGGAGGAGAGCGTAACCGACTTCATTTGGCGATGACTTTAAAAGAAGAAGGTAACGTACTTTTACTAGATGAGCCAACGAACGATTTAGATATTAATACGCTTCGTGCTTTAGAAGAAGGACTTGAAAATTTTGCAGGTTGTGCGGTGGTTATTTCGCACGACCGTTGGTTCTTAGATAGAATTTGTACGCATATTTTAGCTTTTGAAGGAGATTCGCAGGTGTATTTCTTTGAAGGAGGTTTCTCTGATTATGAAGAAAATCGTAAAAAACGATTAGGTGATGTAGCACCAACGAGAATTAAATACAAAAAACTGATTCGATAATTAATTTAAGTCCCGCTTTTGGCGGGACTTTTTTATTACATTGGTATTAGGTTAGTTATAAAAAAATAATTACTTTAGAAGTTAAATAATTCTGAAAATCTAAATACTTGAGATATTTATGAATAAATTTTTTCTCACCTCTATTCTATTATCTCTAATTCCTTTAAATTTTGTTTTTGCACAGGAAAAAACTATTTCGAAAAAAGAAATTCAGAATAAAATCATTCAAGCTCGAAAAGAACTAACCAATCTAGATTGCGAAAAATCTTTGCGATTAGCGCAGGAGGCACTTTCACAGGCTTATACAATCAATGACAATTTACTTATCGCCAAGGCTTATAATGTTATTGGTTCTAATTTTTTAGAATTTGCCGATACCCAAAAAGCAAAAAGTTACTATTTCAAGGCCCTCAATTATGCTAATAAAACAGATAACGATACCATAAAAGATTGGGTTTATAATAACTTAGGAGCAGTATATGCCTATTATGAAAATGATTTCGAAAAGGGAATCGTTTATTATAAAAAAGGATTGGTTTATACGGAACGGACCAAAAACCCGATTCAAATTACGTATAATGCATTGAATATTTCAGGGGCTTATTTTGATGAAGGACTATTTGAAAAAGGATTACCTTTTTTGAAAAAAGCAGAAAAATATTTGTCTCAACACAATGAAATTGAAGCCAGAATTACATTACACTCACAAATGGCTACTTATTATAGTGTTTTAAAACAAAATGAAAAGGCAGAATTACACTATCAAAAAGCAATTTCCTATGGAGAAAATGATCGTGCTAATTTGGTAGATTCTTATTTAGCAGAGGTATATAATGATTTTTCAATACATTATTTTAAAAATAAAAAGTATCAGCAAGCCTATCATTATTTAGATTTACACAATAAAATTAAAAATAAAATTTATAATGAGGAGCGTTCTGAAAAAGTAAGAACTTATGAAAATAAATTAGAAATAGATGAGTATAAAAGACAAATAGATTTTATAGAAAAAGAAAAATTAGAAAAGGAAAGGAGTCTGCAAAAAACAAAAATAATTGGAGTTCTTTTGTTTGTTATATTGAGTATTTTGTCAGTGCTTACTTATACATTATTTAAAACAAATAAGATAAAGAAAAAAAGTTTTGAAGAACTACAAAATGTAAATTTCGAATTAAAAAAAGCAAAAGAGATTGCAGAAGAATCAACTCAGTTGAAATCGCAATTTGTCTCTACCATCACTCATGAATTAAGGACTCCTTTGTATGGAGTAGTTGGTATTACAGAAATTATAGCAACCGAGCATCCAGAATTAAAGGGTAGCGAGCATCTTAATTCGTTAAAATTTTCTGCAAAATACTTGTTATCATTAGTAAATGATGTACTTCAAATTTATAAAATTTCGGAAAAGAAAATTATTCTTGAAAACGCAAAATTTAATATCAGAGAAAAGCTTGAATCAATAAAAAATAGCCTGCAAATTTTATCAGTAAAAAACAACAACCAAATTGTACTAAAGATTGCCGAAAATGTTCCAAAAATAATAATTGGGGATAGTTTGAGATTGTCACAAATTTTCATGAATCTTATTAATAATTCATTGAAATTTACTGAAAATGGCACTATTAGTGTCACTGCTGATTTGATAGAAAAACAGGGTGATTTTTGTTTAATAAAGTTTCAGGTCATTGATGATGGTATAGGAATTTCTAAGGAAGATCATGAAAAGGTTTTCAAAGAATTTGTACAGATAGAAAGAAGAGATGATGACTACCAAGGTACCGGATTAGGGTTGCCCATTGTAAAAAAATTAGTAGAACTTTTTGGAGGATCTGTAGTTTTAGAAAGCGAAGAAGGAGTAGGTACAACCGTTAGTTTTACTATAGAATTTGAAACAATAGATGAAAATTTATTAGAAGAAAACAGCACAAACACCTTACAATTACCAGATCGAGAAATAAAAATATTATTGGTTGAAGACAATAAAATAAATCAAGTAGTCACGGAGAAATTATTAAATAATTTTAATTTCAAAACGGTTGTTGTTGAGGATGGTTTTATGGCTGTTGATAAAATTAAAGCGGAACGTTTTGATCTCATATTGATGGATATTAACATGCCTAAAATTAATGGTTTTGAAACTACTAAGTTAATCCGGGCACTTGGGGTCGAAACTCCAATTATCGCTTTAACTGCTTTTGACAAACAAGAGGTAGAAGATCAAGCGTTACAATCAGGAATGAATGGTACTTTAATAAAACCATTTGAAAAAGAGGATTTATACGGTTTAATTACCAGTTTAGTGAAATAATTTAATATTATTCAGCTCTAACATCTAACGAAAGTGGAAATATGAATTCAAAATGAGTAGGTTCGTTTTCAATTTTACAAGGCGACCATTTAGGCATTTTAGCTAATATTCTTAAATATTCCAAATCAAACGAAGGTTCAAGACTTTGTATTATTTGGATGTTTTGTAAATTCCCTTCGATGTCAATTTCAAAATAAGCTAATATCTTTCCTTTAATGTCTTTTTCTGGATTTGGCATTTTATAATTTTTCATAATAAATTTTGCACTCGCTTGCATACCTCCAGGAAATTCTGGAATTGTAATGAAATCGAAATGCTTAATTTCATTTCCGCTTCTATCAAAACATTTACCGTCAATCAATTTTCCTTCAATGTAATTATCTATTCTTTTAGCATTACCATTTTCCCAATAACTACTTACAGTACCATTTAATTTATTTTCAATATAGTAACATTCAAATTCCAATTGACCATTTTCATACCAACGCTTAAAACTTCCATTCTTAACTCTTTTTTTATAATCAGCAAATTGTTGTTCAGAGTATAATTTACCCGAAGTAAAAAACATTTTACTCACTGTAGTAGTCGAGTCAATACTAGTAAATTCTATAGCTTTTAAAAATTTAGCATCTTGTTTTTTTTCTACTCTAATCCATTTAGAATTATAATATATGGTATCATTTATGTTAGCATATGATAATGTAGTAAAAAGTAATAGGAGTAATAATTGTTGCTTCATTTTTGAATGTTGAAATTTAAGCAAAAATAAAACCTTTTAGGGTTTCTAAAAGGTTTTAAAATTATTAAATAAAAAAGGAGCTATTTCATTTTAAGTATTGTAAATACGGAGCGTCTGTTTAATTGGTGTGCTTCTTCAGAACAATCGGCACCATCTTTACAATCGTTTACCAAGTTATATTCTCCAAAACCTTCGTGTTTTTTAATTCTGGATGGGTTTACACCTCTTGATACCAGATAATTATAAGTTGAATTCGCTCTACGAATTCCCAGAGCTTCGTTATATTTAAAACTACCTCGGCTATCCGTATGCGAACCAATTTCAATTTCCATTGTGGTGTATGTTTTAAGTAACAAATCGGCAATTTTTTCTAATTCTACTTCAGCATCTTTTCTAATATTATGCTTGTCAAAATCAAAATAAATATTTTCAATATTAATGTCAGCCAATATATCTACATCTTGTACAGGGTCTAATTCAAAATCAACTTGTACAAAAGTTTTGCCTTTAGAATTTCGTGTATCAGCAATTTTAGAAGGCTCGGGTTGGTATTTAGGATGCGAAGCTTCTACAGTATAGGTAGTTTCTCGATCAACATTAATACTGTATTTTCCTTTATCATCGGTTACTAAATCGGCAATTTGATTGCCATCCTTGTCTTTGATAACAATTTTAGCATCTTTAATGGGTTGTTTGTTTATTACATCGGTTACAACCCCTTTGATTGAAAACAAAGGAACTCTGTCAAATCCATAAATATCATCATCTCCTATACCTCCTTCACGATTAGAGGCGATGAATCCTGTTTCTCCCGAATCACTTAAAAAAAATGAAAAATCATCCATTGGAGAGTTTACCGGAGATCCAAGATTTATAATTTCTTGAATTTTTCCTTCCTCGTCTAGAACCGTTGCAAAAATATCCAATTGTCCCAATCCTTGTAAACCATCTGAGGAGAAGAAGAGATTTCCATCATTGTGCACAAACGGGAAAACTTCTTGTCCTTCGGTATTGATTTTGTCTCCTAAATTTTCTGGGGTTCCATAAGAATCACCATTTACGGCAACTTTGTAAATGTCAGATTTTCCTTTTCCGCCAGGCATATCGGAAGCAAAGTATAAGGTTTTTTCATCGGCACTTAAACTAGGATGTCCTACCGAATAGTTGTCGTTATTGAAAGGAAGTTCTACCACTTTTTCCCATTTTCCATCTTCATTCGAAGTAGCTTTGTACAATTTTAAATTGTTTATGCCTTGACCATCTTTTCCTTTTTTGCCATCAGTATAATTATTTCGGGTAAAATACATGGTTTTTCCATCTTTGGATAACGATATTTGACCTTCATGGAACTTGGTATTTATATCGCCTTCAACTTTTTTTGGTTCCGAAAATTTTTCTCCCTCTTTTTTTAGGGTAAATAGGTCTAAGAAAGGTTGTTGATTCCAACTGTAGACCCTTTTTATTCCAAGTCCTTTATCTCTGCTGGAAGCAAAAGTGATGATATTGTTTTTTTCTACCGCACCAAAATCACTCAAGGCTGAGTTAAAGGGTACTGCTTTCGAAAAATACTGCTGTTTAATATTGAAAATATTAGTCAGGAAATTTTTATCTTCCATAATCTTTTGGATACGGGAGTCTACTGCACCGGTTTCTTTGTATTTGTTTAGCCAAACTTCAGATTCGTCGTATTTTTTTAACGCTCTTAGTGCCAAAGCATAATTTAAATAATACTCTGAATCGATATTGGGTTGTTTCACTACTTCAGCATAATACAACGAAGCATTTTGAGGATCACGTAGCATCGAATAGCTATCAGCTAATCTTCTTTTAGCATAATCAGCATTATAATTATTGGCTACCATTTCTTTATAAACGCTAATGGCTTTTACATAAGAGAAGCTATTATAAAGGGCGTCTGCTTTTTTCTGTTTTCCAAATTGAGCTGAAGCTGAAGGAATAACCCCAAAAAGAAGTACAGCTATAAGGATATGTATTACTTTTTTCATAATTCAGTCGTTTTTGGTTAGAAATAACGTGGTGATTTATATTTAGATTTATTGAATTTGAAATCGAACATTAGCATGATTTCATGAGAACCAGAAGTATAAGGTTTTAGGTCCGACATTGGATAGTCATAGGCATATCCAATTTGTAATTGTTCGGATATTTGAAAACTTACTAAGGCACCAGCAGAATCATCAAATCGATAAGAACCTCCAACCCATAGTTTTTCATTAAACAAGAACGATAGGGTAGCATCATATGAGGCAGGTGCCCCTTTAGTGAGTTTTACTAACGCTGTAGGTTTCATTTTTATACTTCCACTATTGTTGATATCAAAAACATAACCAGCAATACCATAAAAATGAGATTGTTCAAGCGCTCTATAAAATCCATTTTTGGTATAATCATTTTCAATTAATCTTGGAGATGAGAACCCTACATACCATCTAGGCTGGTGTAAATAGAGGCCAAAGCCGACATTTGGAGTCCATCGGTTATATTTATCAAGAAAGTATGGATCATTCGCCACTTCTGGATCAGTCAGCAGAGATTCATCTAAGGTGTAGTAGCTGAATCCTACTTTGGGTCCAAATGCTAACTTTGTTTGCTCGGAAAGGTTAACTGTATAAGCAAAATCGAGATACGCATAGTTGTTTCTTTCATCTCCCAGTTGATCATTGATAAAAGAGAATCCGATTCCTATTCTTTCATTTCGTAAAGGCGTATGAATAGAAAGTGTTTGAGTCACAGGGCCACCGTCCATTCCAACCCATTGACTACGATGTAAGCCAACTATAGTTAAGGCTTCACGGCTTCCCGCATAAGCAGGATTTATAGATATGGTATTATACATATACTGAGTAAACTGAGGTGTTTGTTGAGCGTTTGCACAGTAAGTTACCACACCTATTACGAAGGTTAATATTTTACGTTTCATATGGTGATTAGTTTTTGGTTCCTAAATAAAAATAGCCGTTAAGGATATCAAATCCACTATTAACAATATTGATTATGTAATAGTAGGTACCTGCAGGTAAGTTGCTACTCGATATAGCCTGATCAGCTTTTCCGCTCCAATCGTTTTGATAGTTTGCATTTTGATAAATTAATGCCCCCCATCTATTGAATAATTTGATGTCATAAGTAAATCCACAAGACGGATCTATACCTCCTATTTCAAAATAATCGTTATAGGTATCATTTCCAGGAGTTACTACTTTTGAAATTTTTAAATCAGTTATACCACAAGGTAACACAACACAATCATCATCTATTGTCATATAAACTTCAATAATTCGAGGACAATTGCCATCATGTATAGTATATCGGTATACATAGAATCCAGTGTTAATTCCTTTAGGATCTAAGATACTTCCATTTAACCCTCCCGAATTGTTAACATCCAACCATGTTCCGGTAGTTTCAACATTTTCCTCTAGGAAGCTAAATAAATCTACTGGAGCTTCGGTGTTACATACTGAACCATAAACGTAAGAGAAAGCTTCAATACTAACATTTATAGTTTGTGTAATTGTAGTGGAATTTTCACAGTCATCTGTAGCAACCCATGTTCTTATGATAACGTATCCATACTCGTTTTGATTTTGAGGCTCACTTTCAGTGTAAACAACAGTTATATTTGACGAACAATTGTCATCAAAAACTAACTCTGGTTTTTCAGGAATCTTATCGCATTTTACATTAAGTACTTCACTTATTGGATTTGGCAAGAAAGGAGCTTCAGTATCTATTACTTTAACTAACTGTTTATGTGTAACAGCATTTCTTGCACAGTCTGTTGCGGTCCATATTCTTTCTAAAGTATAGTCAGAGGTACATTTTCCTTCATTTGAAATTTTATTCTCAACATATTGAATTTGCACTTTGTCATCACAATTATCAGAAGCAGTTAATACCATAGGAGCCGGAACGCTATCACATTGCACAGTCACATCAGCAGGAAGTTGTCCGTTGAACACTGGTTTGGTAGTATCCTGAACGGTTACCACTTGAGTATGTTGTTGGTTGTTACCAGCACAATCAGTCACCGACCAATTTCTGGTGATGGTATAGTTAGCCGAACACGCATCGTTTTGCCCAGCAAAAGATTCTGAGTAGATTACTTGTACATTGTTATCACAATTATCAGAAGCAGTTAATACCATAGGAGCCGGAACGCTATCACATTGTACAGTTACATCAGCAGGAAGTTGTCCGTTGAACACTGGTTTGGTAGTATCCTGAACGGTTACCACTTGAGTGTGTTGTTGGTTGTTACCAGCACAATC
>Ga0114982_1000269_pt1 | contig 28456 bp, 14 predicted proteins | sample Shrwel_input2_FT_FD_87183 | JGI IMG/M metagenome (GOLD analysis project Ga0114982, IMG submission 87183) | Subsurface microbial communities from deep shales in Ohio, USA - Utica-3 well 1 S input2 FT | ecosystem: Environmental > Aquatic > Deep subsurface > Shale gas/oil reservoir > Produced... | reverse complement strand
ATGCGTTTTATCCACCACATTTCCTAAAACCTGAACTGATTAGCCAGGCCGAAGCGGATTTGGCGCTGGACCGTGGTCAATATACCTTTGTGCTGACGATCCCGCCGGATTTTCAGCAGCAACTACTAGCTGGCCGGGCGCAGCACAGTGCGCCGAAAATTCAGCTCAGTATTGATGCCACCCGCATGAGCCAGGCTTTTTCCGGCAATTTATATATCGACCGCATCGTCAATCAGGAAACGCAGCGTTTTCTGGCTGGTTTTAGCAGCAATAGCGAGCCCAAAGTCGATTTAGTGCTGCGGGCCAGGTTTAATCCAACCTTAAGCGGCAGCTGGTTTGGCTCGCTGATGGAAGTGATTAATGCTGTGACGCTGATTTCGATTGTGCTGACCGGGGCTGCGCTTATTCGCGAGCGCGAACACGGCACTATTGAGCATTTACTGGTGATGCCGGTCAGTCCGGCCGAAATTATGCTGGCGAAAATCTGGTCGATGGCGCTGGTGGTGCTGACGGTCACCGTATTGTCGTTATACGGCGTGATTGAGTATGTGCTGCAGGTGCAAGTGGCCGGATCGGTGCCGTTATTTGCGCTCTGTGCCTTAGTGCATTTATTTGCCACTACTTCGCTGGGCATTTTTATGGCGACTGTGACTAAATCGATGCCGCAGTTTGGTTTATTGCTGATTATGACCTTACTGCCGCTGCAAATGTTATCTGGCGGGGTGACGCCGCGCGAAAGTATGCCGGAATTTATTCAGCAACTGATGTTACTGGCACCAACCACCCATTTTGTGGCAGCCGCGCAGGGCATTTTATATCGCGGTGCCGATTTTGCTCTGGTGTGGCAACCGCTGTGCTGGATGCTGCTGATTGGCGTGGTGCTTTTTATGCTGTCACTACGCCGCTTTCGCCAGTCGCTGACGGCGGTGTAGCGGGAGCAGATAGATCTAAGGCGGTTAAAGAACGGGTAGGTCGGGGTCGGCCGCAGGCCATCCCGACCTTGAATAAGGTGATGCTTTATGGGATTGCAGCCATTGTCTGACTAGCCTGCGGCTGAGTCAGACCTACGATGATATGGCATCGACTGAAATAAGCAGTGATAGAAAGGGTAGGTCGGGGTCGGCCGCAGGCCATCCCGACATTGAATAAGGTGATGCTTTATGGGGTTGCAGCCATTGTCTGACTAGCCTGCGGCTGAGTCAGACCTACGATGATATGGCATCGACTGAAATAAGCAGCGATAGAAAGGGTAGGTCGGGGTTGGCCGCAGGCCATCCCGACCTTGAATAAGGTGATGCTTTATGGGGTTGCAGCCATTGTCTGACTAGCCTGCGGCTGAGTCAGACCTACGGCGGTATGGCATCAACTGAAATAAGCAGCGATAGAAAGGTCGGTCGGGGTCGGCCGCAGGCCATCCCGACATTGAATAAGGTTATGTTTCATGGGGTTGCAGCCATTGTCTGACTAGCCTTCGGCTGAGTCAGACCTACGGCGGTATGGCATCAACTGAAATAAGCAGCGATAGATCGGGTAGGTCGGGGTCGGCCGCAGGCCATCCCGACATGATCCGCCGACATGGGTGCGACGCAATCAGTACTATGCACTTGTGATTTAAGGATGTCTTCAGCTTTAGTGCCTAAGCTAAGCGCAGTCAAAAATAAGCGCAGCCAAAGCTGCAGCGGTTATAGCAATAATTCGTGAATCAGCCAGCGCTGCTGGCAAGGAGCAACAGATGCAGCAACATTATTCCAGGTTGACCAAAGCCTTACACTGGCTGAGTTTTTTGCTGATTGTGGCGGCTTACGCCAGTATGGAGTTTAAAGGGGTATTTGAACGCGGCTCAGAGCCCAGGGAGTGGATGAAAGCCAGCCATTATTTATTTGGCTTGGCCATTTTAGTCTTCACTGTGCTGCGGCTGCTCAATCGAATTCGGCAGCCTTATCCGCCGATCGTGCCAACCCCACCTGTCTGGCAACATAAGCTGGCGGCGTTGACACATTTGTTGATCTACGGTTTTTTACTGCTGATGCCACTGCTCGGCTGGCTGCTGTTATCGGCCGAAGGCAAACAGATTTCCTTGCTGGGCCTGCAGCTACCAGCTTTAATTGCGGCTGACCAAGCCAGCGCCGAATTCTTCGAATTCTGCCACGAAAGCCTGGCAAGCGCAGGTTACCTCTTAATCGGACTGCATATTCTGGCCGCGCTTTATCATCAGCATCTGGTGCATGACAATACCCTAAGCCGGATGTCATGGCGCAAATAAGCCTGGGTGACATCAACCGCTTCAAGCAATGGACTGCCGCGGCGCGGCGAGTCCAAGGTTGCGTTTACCCTTTGCTTAGAACTTTATTTCTGCGCCCAGTGTGATGGTGCGGCCTGGTTCTGGCATAGCGACAACAGATCCTGCCGATACTTTGTATCTGTCGGTCAGATTGGTGACAGTGGCATAGGCAGAATACTGCTGGTTAAAACGGTAATTGGCATATAAATCAATCTGATAACCTGCCGGTATCCGCTTTAATGCTTTCACTGCCGTGCCGGCCAGGAAGCCGCCCGGGTGATTTTTGCTGCTATGGCCATGGTAGGTCAGTCCGGTATCTAACTGACCCTGCAGCCAGCTGTGGCCGACACTGAGCAACCATTTCTTGTTCGGTGGAATACGCAGCGGTGTCAGGCTGCCGGAAAAACCGGTTTGGTTACAGGTCGGTACTTTTTCAGCGGCAGCCACCAAGGCCGAGCACATTTCTACGTCGGTATAATAGGTATACGCGGCGCGGCTGTACCAGTTCTGCTGTCGGTAGTTCAGCTCAAGTTCGGCGCCTGGCAGGGTAAATTTGTCGTAGTTGGTAAAGCTGAACACCTGATCCCAGCGGCTGGCATCGGCGGCTTTGCTCGGCAAAAAGCCGGTGGCGATCATCTGGTTAATCCGGGTATGGAAATAGGTCAGCTTCAGTTGCAGCTGATCCTGGCCCGTCAGCACCTGCTCAAATTGCTGTTCCAGCCCGGCTTCATACGACAGGCTATGTTCCGGTGATAACGGATAATCCGGCGAATATGAAAATACTTCATTGGACACCGTCGATTCGTACAGGTTTGGCATCCGATAGGCGCTGCTGTATTTCAGGAACAGGCGGGTCTGGCTGAACAGCTGATAACCGGCCAGCAGCGTCAGATCAGTTTTTGGCTTAAAATCCAGCCGTTGCCCAGTCTGATGGTCGGTATTAACCGAATCGTGGTGATTGAGGTTGATCGCAATATCCAGCGGCTCCCAGTCGATTTGGGCATTGGCAAACACACTTTGTTTCACCTGGCGGCCATGACGCGTGGTCGGGGTGGTTTTCCAGTCGGCCGGGCTGTTCGGTTGTTTAAAATCAGCCAGCCAGTTGGCAGCCGGTTTCAGATCTTCGGTCTGGCGCGACAAGCCATACAGCAGCGTGACTGTGGCACTGTCGGTCAGCGGCAGTGTTGAGCTGTTGTACAGACCCAGGCCGCTGCGGTTATTGTGGTAACGGTGGAAATACTGGCCGGCGTTCGGCCCGAGATTGCTGCCCAGTGCATTATATTGCTCCAGATCGGCCGCGGTGTGCCACAGATTCACTTTGGCATTGACCAGCGCATTGCCCTGCGGCGCAAAGTTATACAGCAAGTTATGGCTGTCCACTTCGGCCGTGCCAGGTTTCCACTGCGGCATCAGCGCAACGCCGGCCGGAATTTTTTCCGACTTCCACACTTTTTTGCCTTTGGCATCCAGCTCAGACCAGAGTTTTTCTTCACCGGCCCGCAGTTTATACCAGTAACTGGCCAGCATTTCGCCTGCATCCTGCCGGTGCAGCCGGCTATTGAGTTCCAGCAGATGCGCGTCGCTGAACTGGATGCCAAGTTTGGCCAGATAAGACTTACTTTCAAAGCTGGTATTCACCACTTCGCCATTGCGATCCACCGGTGGCAGTTCATCATAGGTTTTGCGGCGCTGTACAAAGTTATCAAAGCCATGCTCACCGGCAAAATAGTTGCCGGCTTTTTTCTGGCTGATGGCGGCTACGGCATACCATTTATCCTGCTGCAGCGCGGTGGCAACAGTGGCGCTGCCACCCCGAAAATCGAGCGCGGCTTGTTCAGTGCCAACCTGATAAAAACTTTGCTGTTGAAAATCGCCGCTGACGCTTGGCATCCGGTTGTTGTTATGGGTTTTTACTTTGATGAGGGCACCGGCGCTCTGGCCTTCGGTCAGAATATCGGCCGTGCCGAGGGTGCGGATATTGACAGTACCGCCGATGGCACCCGCGCCAAATACCGAGCCACGGCTGGTGGCACCTTTTTCCACATCCAGTTGGCTGATGAGCTCTGAGTCGATATAACTACGATCCGAGGTGCCCATATAACCGCGGTTGGTATGGGTCGATTGCAACGTGCCGTCAATAAAAATCTGCACCCGGCCTTCACCCTGCACACCACGAATGCCAATATCCAGCGCCCCGGCTTCGTTGCGCAGGTTATTGCTGTCAATGGCGGGGTTGCCACTAAAAATATCGGCATTGGAGATGCCTTTACTGAACTGGATCTCAGCTACTTTTTGTTGTTTACCATGCACATAGATCACTTCGATGTCTTTGTCCTGTGCTGCTGGTTTACGCGGCAGTTCGGCGGCGCAGGCAAGGCTGCTGAGGTTAGTGGCCAGGATAGTGGCGATAGCGCTGGATAATTGAAGCAGTTTCATCAGAGGTTCCAAATGTGAGTTTGCATAAAAAAGCGTGCGGATGATAATTATTATCATTTGCAAATGCAAGCTTTGCTAGTAACTGACGTGGTCTATCTGATGGAATTTTAAACAGCAAGTTAACTAATCAGAGTATCTACGGCGGCTGGGCAGAAACCGATGCAAGCAGTAAAAGATCGGGCAGGTCGGGGTCGGCCACAGGCCATCCCGACCTTAGATAAGGCGATGCTGTCTGAGGTTGTTGTTGTGATTGTCTGACTGCCCCGCTGCTTTACAGCGGGTCGAGTCAGACCTACGATGGTGTGGCAGCAACTGAAACACGCAGCGAAACCGAACCGCGCTGCTGTATATCCTCAGTCCTGATGGATTAAATCACGCTCTGCCAGCAAGGCGGCCAATTCGGGCAGGCAGGCCGGATCGTCGATGGTGGAGGGGATGCTGTAATCGCTGCCGGCGGTGATTTGTCTGAGCAGTTTGCGCAAAATTTTGCCGGAGCGGGTTTTGGGCAGCCTGGGGACTACAATGGCTTTTTTAAAGCAGGCCAGCGCGCCGATTTCATGGCGCACCAGGGCAATCAGTTCAGCTTCCAGCCCGGCTTCGCTGATGGTGGCACCATTTTTTAACAGCACCAGTGCCAGCGGTTGCTGGCCTTTGATCGGTTCGTGGATGCCAATGACACAACATTCCGCTACCGCCGGATGGCTGGCGACAATTTGTTCCATTTCACCGGTCGATAACCGATGACCAGCGACATTAATCACATCGTCGGTGCGGCCCATCACAAACAGATAACCGTCCTCGTCCAGATAACCGCCGTCACCGCTGGCATAATAACCATCAAAGGCGGACAGATAACCGTCGACAAAACGATCGTCATTGCCCCAAATCGTGGTTAAACAGCCCGGTGGCAGCGGCAACCGCAAGCCGATAAAACCTTGTTGACCTGCGGGTTGTAGATGACCGTTTTCATCCAGAATGTCGATCACAAAACCTGGCACCGGCACTGTGGCTGAGCCTGCTTTGGCTGGCAGTAATTCAATGCCGGCCAGATTGGCGCTGATTGGCCAGCCGGTTTCGGTTTGCCACCAGTGATCGATGACAGGTTTGCCAATTTTTTCCCGTACCCAGTGATAAGTGGCGGGGTCCAGCCGTTCACCGGCCATAAAAATGTATTTCAGTTTGGATAAATCGTAAGTCTGTAATAACGCCTCCGGATCTTCCTTGCGAATGGCGCGAAAAGCGGTGGGGGCGGCGAATAACACTTTGACCTGATACTGGGCGCAAATGCGCCAGAAGGCGCTGGCGTCCGGCGTGAACACAGGTTTGCCTTCGTATAAGACGGTGGTGCAACCGGCAAACAGCGGGCCGTACACAATATAAGAATGACCAACCACCCAACCCACATCCGAAGCGGCAAAAAATACATCCCCCGGACCGACGTCGTAAATGGCCTGCATACTGTAGGCAAGCGCCACCGCATGGCCGCCATTATCCCGCACCACGCCTTTGGGTTTGCCGGTGGTGCCGGAGGTGTACAGAATATACAGCGGATCTGTGGCTAATACCTTCACGCAGGCGGCCGGACTGGCCTGACTGAGTTGCTGTTGCCAGTCCAAATCGCGGCCCGGCTGCAGCTCGGCCAACAGTTGTGGTCGTTGGTAAATCAGACAGCAGGGCACTGGGTGCCTGGCCTGTTGCAGCGCTTCATCCAACAGCGGCTTGTATGCAATAACGCGGTTAATTTCAATACCGCAGGAGGCGCTGATAATGACTTTGGGGGTGGCATCGTCAATCCGCAGCGCCAGTTCGTGGGCGGAAAAACCACCAAATACCACGGAATGCACGGCGCCAAGCCGGGCGACCGCCAGCATCGCAATGGCAGCTTGTGGGATCATCGGCAGATAAATTACCACCCGATCGCCTTTGCTAACCCCTTGTGCCTGCAACACGCCGGCAAATAACGCCACTTCGGTCAGCAGTTCGGCATAACTGAATTGTTGTTGCGTGCCGGTGACGGCGGAATCAAAAATCAGCGCGGTCTGCCCGCCGCGGCCACTTTTCACATGATGATCCAGCGCCAGATAACAGCTGTTCAGACTGCCGTCGGCAAACCATTGATAATGATGCGGATCCTGCTGAGTCAACATCTGCGTCGGTGCTTGATACCAGGCCAGTTTGCCGGCTTGGTGTTGCCAGAAACTGACCGGATCGGTCAGCGCCTGCTGATAATGCTGCTGGTAGCCGCTGGCGGTACGATTGGCTTGGTCTGTTGATTCTGTCGGGTGCATGGTTGAGATCCTGCGTCTGGTTTTTGTTTGATTACTGTAGCGAAAAAAGCCGCGGCTGAAACTTAGACTTATGGCGTAGTGCCGGGCCGACACGGCTGCTGTTGTCCTGGTGAGTGCTGTGGCGCACAGACGCGCTGGCAGGGGATTGTTAGGCTTGCATTTTGCAGCCATGACAGGACAAGTCTGATGAAAATGCCAAAGTTAACTGTTGAGATGAACATGCTGATGGTCAGTGGCGGTCTGTCGCGACTGGTACTGGCTTCGTTCCTGAGCACGACCTTACTGCTGACTGGCTGTAGCTCAGCCGGTGGTTATGGTGCGGGGCGCAGTGGCGTGCAGCAGCAAGTCCAGACGCAAGACCAAATCGGGACTGTCAGCAGTATCCAGATTATTGCCCAGCGTGATCGCGGTACGGGCGGCGGCGCTGTGCTGGGCGCCGTGCTTGGTGGTGTGCTGGGAAATCAGTTTGGCAGTGGTTCTGGCCGGGCCCTGGCCACAGGCGCCGGTCTTGTCGGGGGCGCCGTGGCGGGCAATGCCATCGAACAGCAGCAACCCAATAACCAGCAAATTTACCGCGTCACTGTCGAGCTGGCGGGCGGGTTTTTTCAGCAGTTTGATTATCAGCAAATTGGCCAGTTACGCACTGGCGATAAAGTCAGTATTCGCAACGGCCAGCTGTTTGCGCTTTAAATGCCAATACAATAGACCCCGACCCGGCACTGGCTTGCTGCGGAGTCTGTCGCCAGGCGGATACCGCAGCGGCCATGGGGCTGCTGTTTTGCAACCACAGCGTTGCTGCAATCACTGAATGGTCGCATTCAGTTGCCAATTCGCTTCGCCGGATGTCTGGCTGAGCAAAGCCAGGCTGATCACTCAGCCCGCGGCAAAGCCATCATCAGCCCGACTGTAAGGTCGGTTGTCACAGGGATCATATGGATCAGTTCAACAGACCTTTGCCGTTGCCTGCTGCGCAACAACAACCCAACATCTGGCTACGGCCATGGTTCTGCCTGCGTTCTTTGCTGCAAAGCTGGTTACAACGCTGGCAATCCCCGCAATTGGTGGCAGAACAATTGCCACTGCGGGAGCAACTGCTTAGTGCTGAGCAGATGGAACTGCGCGGTAAAGCGCTGGCACAAAGTCATCAGTTAAGTGTGCATGCCGGTAGCGAGCTGCTGTTAAGCCGGCTGGCTGATAATGAACAGGTGCTGCTTAGGATCTGCAGTTTGTTAACCCAGGCGGTGCAAGCGCGGCAACGTATTGCGCCTGCCGGCGAATGGTTATTGGATAATTTTTATCTGATTGAAGAGCAAATCAGTACTGCCAGGCAACATTTACCCAAAGGCTACAGCCGGGAATTACCCAGGTTGGCGACCGGGCCTTCTGCGGGTTTACCGCGGGTGTATGATTTGGCGCTGACGGTGATTTCGCATGGCGATGGCCGGGTGGATGATGAAGCACTGGGGCGTTTTGTGCTGGCTTATCAAACCGTCACTGATCTGACGCTGGGGGAGTTATGGGCCATTCCTATTATGTTACGGTTGGCCCTGCTGGAAAATCTGCGCCGGGTCAGTGCCCGGCTGGCGGTGGCAAGACAGCAGCAGGCTCTGGCGCAAAACTGGGCCGATCAGATGATGACGATGGCCGAAAGCGATCCCAAAAATTTGATCCTGGTGATTGCCGATATGGCCAGATCACAACCGCCGCTGGTCAGCCCTTTTGTAGCTGAACTGGCGCGGCGGTTACAGGGGCACGGACCGGCGCTGGCGCTGCCGCTGACCTGGATTGAACAGCGGCTGGCTGAATCCAGCCAGACCATTGAACAACTGGTGCGTAGTGAAACCCAGCAGCAAGCCGCCGATCAAGTCTCCATTAGCAATAGCATTGGCAGTTTAAGGTTTCTTGGCGCCTCCGACTGGCGGGTTTTTGTCGAGCAAATGAGTGTGGTGGAGCAACAGCTGTTGCAGGATCCGCCGGATTATTACCGGCAGATGGCTTTTGCCAGTCGCGACTGTTACCGGCAGGTGATTGACAGATTAGCCAAACAAAGTGGTCAATCAGAGGCTGCGCTGGCACGGCTGGCCATCGATCTGGCGGTCAATGCGCAGCAACAGCATGGCACCCGGGCCTATCAGGCGCATGTGGGTTATTATCTGATTGATGATGGTTTTGCTTTGTTACTGCAGGCTGCCGGAGTAAGACGCTGGTGGCCGCAACGCAGTCAGCAACAGCAAGCCAGGCTCATCGGTTTGCTGCAAGCCGGTGCCATTGTGACCGCGACAGGCGGTTTTACCACGCTCTTTCTGTTGCAGGCGGTGCAGGCGGGCTTGGGGCAGTGGCAACTTGGGCTGTTGACCTTGTTGTTATTGCTGGCCGGTAGTCAACTGGCCTCGGTGCTGGTGAACTGGCTGGCGACACTGTTGACCCGGCCCGATCCGTTGCCGCGGCTTGATTTTAGCCAGGGTTTACCCGCCACTGAGACGACGCTGGTGGTGATCCCGTCGTTATTGCACAGCGCAGCAGCGACAGATGCTTTGCTGGAAGCGTTGGAAGTGCGTTTTCTCGGTAATCAGGATCCCTACCTTTATTTTGCGTTACTGACCGATTTTACCGATGCGGACAGCGAAACCCTGCCTGCCGATCAAGGGTTACTTGACCGGATGCAGGCTGGGATCCAGCAGCTTAATCAACGTTATGCCAGCGTTTTTGCCGCCGGCAAGGATGACGACAGCCAGCCAACTGAGCTGAAAGCGCCCCGGTTCTTATTATTCCACCGGCCAAGACTCTGGAATGCGGTGGCAAAGCGCTGGATGGGTTATGAGCGTAAACGCGGCAAATTAGCGGCGCTGAATCATGCGTTAAGAGGCAGCGATCTGTCCGACTTTTCGCTGGTGGTGGGGGATGTCGCTGCCCTGGGCCGGGTGCAGTATGTGATCACGCTGGATACGGACACGCAGTTACCGCGTGATTCTGCCCGCCAATTTATTGCCACTATGGCACATCCGCTGAATCAACCCAGGTTTGCCACAGATCCAGACCAGAGCGACAACCCGCTGGTGATTGGCGGTTACGGTTTACTGCAACCCCGTATGGCGACTAGCCTCAGTGGAGCCAACAGTTCTGGTTATGCCCGCTTATTCAGCAGCGAAGCCGGGCTTGACCCCTATACCCGGACAGTGTCGGACGTTTATCAGGATATGTATGGCGAAGGCTCTTTTGTGGGCAAAGGCATTTATCAGATCGATGCCTTTAGGCGGGTGCTGGAGCAGCGTTTTCCGGATAACCGGATCCTGAGTCATGATTTAATCGAAGGCTGTTATCTGCGGTCTGGTTTGCTCAGTGATGTGCAGTTGTATGAAGATTACCCGGCCAGTTACCAGACGGATGTGCGGCGGCAACAGCGCTGGATCCGTGGCGACTGGCAATTGTTGGCCTGGCTGCTGCCCAAGGTACCGACCTTGCGCGATGGTCAGGTCCGCAATCCTTTATCGCTGTTATCACGCTGGAAAATTTTTGACAATTTACGCCGCAGTCTGGTGCCGGCGACTTTACTGAGTCTGTTGCTGTTTGGCTGGCTGGCGACTGACAGCCCCTTGTTGTGGACTCTGACAGTGACCGGGCTCCTGCTGTTACCTGGATGGTTCATTGCGGCGGTCAGTTTGTTTGGCCGCCATGCCGACATGCGCTGGAGTTACCATTTTCACACGGTTTACCAACAGATGAGCGGCGTGCTGCAGGAGGCCAGCTTTAAGCTGGCGGTATTGCCGTATGAAGCTGGTTTTAGTCTGCATGCGATTGGCTGTAGCCTTTACCGGCAGTGGTGGGCACCGCAGCGGTTATTAGACTGGACCTCCTCGGACCAGCCGGTAGTTCAATCGCTAGCTCCACCGGTAGCTCAATCGGTAGCACAACCGCAACTGGCGTCGTTTTATCAGCGGATGCGGCTGGCACCCGCGCTGGCGTTGCTGATGTTGTTACTGCTCAGCAGTTGGCAACCGGCCGCCTTACCAGCGGCCTTGCCGGTGTTATTGTTATGGGCACTGGCGCCGCTGTATGCCTGGTGGCTCAGCCGGCCTTTGCAGCAGCAGGCTGTGAGCCTGGAACCGGAGCAACGCAATTTTCTGTGGCAAAGTGCCCGCCAAACCTGGGCTTTTTTTCAAACCTTTGTCACTGCAGAGCAGCACTGGCTGGCGCCTGACAATTTTCAGCAAAAACCAGGCCCGGTGTTGGCACACCGCACCTCGCCTACCAATATAGGCTTATCTTTGCTGGCGAATTTATCTGCGTATGATTTTGGCTTTATTGGTCCGGCCGCGCTGTTACAGCGCACGGCCGATACCTTTGGCACGCTGGCGAAACTTGAGCGTTATCAGGGCCATTTTTGTAACTGGTACGATACGCAAAGCTTGCAGACGCTGGCTCCCCGCTACGTCTCGGCGGTGGACAGCGGTAATTTAGCCGGTCATTTGCTGACGTTAAAAGCCGGTCTGCAAAACTTACCGGCCGAAGCTATATTGCCCCGGCAAAGTCTGCAAGGTTTATTGACCTGCTTGCAATTAGTGCAGGCTGCCTTTGACGCTGAGAAAAAGCAATTGTCTTTGACGGTGACGATGGCTTTCACCTTATGGTCAGTCCGGCAGCAGCAGTTGCTGGAACAGGCGATGGCCACCAGTCAAACCGAGCACAGTTTAACCACCAGCTACTGTTGTTTAGAGCAATTAAAGCACCAGGATCAGTTGTTGCTGATGTTGCCGGGCTTATTGCCTTCGACATTGCAGCCGACCGATCAGGCCTGTACCGAACTGCAGTTTTGGCTCTATGCCTGGTCAGCACAACATCAGGCGTTGCTGGCTGAGCTGAGCTGGCTCTGTCCATGGTTAGCTTCGGGCGAAAGACCGCAGCGCAGCGACATTGTGCCCGCACTTGCTGCAGAGCAAAGCAGCAGTCTGGTGCCAGCAAAGCAGGACAGTCATCTGTTGTTGCAGCATTGTGTGGCGGCGATGGCAGAGGTTGAGACTTTAGTGCAGTTACAGCAGATGGCGCAAAGCTGGTTACCACAGCTTGCTGCAGCCTTGCAGTCAGAACAAACCGCGTCTTTGCGTCATTTATTAGCCAGCTGGTTGCAGTATCTGCAATGTGCGCAGCTCAGAGCAGGTCAGCGGCAACAACTTGGTCAGACTTTGCAGTTGCAATGTGAGGAATTTGCCAATCAGGAGTATGAGTTTTTATTTGATAAATCCCGGCATTTGCTGGCCGTTGGCTACAATATTGATGAATTTCGCCGGGATAACAGTTTTTATGATCTGTTGGCATCGGAAGCCAGGCTGGCCACTTTTGTGGCGATTTCGCAAGGCAAATTACCGCAGCAAAGCTGGTTTGCCCTGGGCCGTCTGCTGACCAGCTCTGCCGGTGCTGCCGTGTTAGTGTCCTGGAGCGGCTCGATGTTTGAATATCTGATGCCGCTGCTGGTGATGCCTTCTTATCCGGGCACTTTACTGGAGCACAGTTGCCGGGTGGCAGTCCAGCGTCAGATCGCTTACGGTCAGTTGCAATCCTTGCCCTGGGGTGTGTCCGAATCTGGTTTTAGTACTGTCGATGCCAGTCAGAATTATCAGTACCACGCTTTTGGCGTGCCCGGACTTGGTTTAAAACGGGGTCTGGCGGAAGATATTGTGATTGCACCTTATGCCAGCATGCTGGCGTTGCTGGTCGATGCCAGTGCCGCTTGTCAGAATTTACAGCGCCTGGCGCTGGCAGGGGCAATGGGCCGTTATGGGTTTTATGAAGCCATTGATTACACCCCAAGCCGGCTCAGTCGCGGTCAGAGTCGAAGTTTGGTCTGTTCTTTTATGGCGCATCATCAGGGCATGTCGCTGCTGGCCATGGCCAGTGTTTTGCTGGACCAGCCAATGCAAAAACGCTTTGCTTCCGATCCGCAATTCCAGGCAACTTTGTTGTTATTGCAGGAAAAAGTCCCTAAATCAACGATAGTGCATGCCCATGTGGCAGAACATTCACAAGGCGGCGCCTTTTTTGATGCGCCGGTGCTGCCCATCCCAAGACCGCTCGGCGCCGCCACCCTGGTGCCTGAAGTGCAGTTGCTGTCAAACGGCCGTTACCATGTGATGCTGACCAATGCCGGTGGCGGATACAGCCACTGGCATCAGCTGGCGCTGACCCGCTGGCGGGAAGATTGTACCCGTGATCACTGGGGCTCGTTTTTATATGTGCGCGACTTAGCCAGTGGTCATTTCTGGTCAGCTGCGCATCAACCGACGCTGGTGCAGGCTGACAGTTATGCTGCGGTGTTTTCTGAAGGCCGCGCTGAATTTCGTCGCCGCGAGCATGATTTCGAAACCTATTCAGAAATTGTAGTGTCGCCCGAAGATGATATCGAACTGCGGCGGGTGCGGATCACCAACAGAGCCAGCAGCCGCCGCACTGTGGAGCTGACCAGTTACAGCGAAGTGGTGCTGGCAGCAGCAGCCGCAGATGATATGCAAACGGCCTTTGGCAATTTGTTTGTGCAAACCGAAATTTTACCGGAGCGGCATGCCATTTTGTGTACCAGGCGGCCACGCTCGGCCGGTGAAGTGAACTGCTGGATGTTCCATTTATTGGCGCAAAATGGCACCGCGGTCGGGGCTGTCAGCTATGAAACCGACCGGATGCGGTTTATTGGCCGGGGCCGGACCTTACAGGCGCCGCTGGCGCTGGCCGGGCAGTCGCCATTGTCAGGGGCTCAGGGGGCAGTGCTGGACCCGATAGTGGCAATCCGTTGCTTGATCACCTTAGATGCCGAACAAACAGCTTGCCTGGACTGGATCAGCGGGGTGGCAGCCAGTCGGGCCGAATGTCTGGCGCTGGTGGATAAGTATCAGGACCGGCGTTTTGCCGACCGGGTGTTTGATATTGCCGGCACCCACAGTGCCGTGATGTTACGCCAAATCAATGCCAGTGAAGCAGATGCCGAGTTATACCGGCGCCTCGCCAGTGCTGTGTTGTACAGCCACAGTCAGCTCAGAGCTGACGCAACCATCTTGCAGCAAAATCGCCGCGGCCAGGCTGGGTTGTGGGGTTATGCTATTTCCGGTGATTTGCCGATAGTATTGTTAAAAATCAGTGATATCAACCAGATGGAACTGGCGCGTCAGTTAATCCAATGCCATGCCTACTGGCGGTTAAAAGGTCTGGCGGTGGATTTGGTGATTTGGAATGAAGATCATGTCGGTTATCGTCAACAACTGCAGGAACAGATCCTGGGGTTGATTGCCACCGGCACTGAAGCCCAGGTGGTTGACAGACCCGGCGGTATTTTTGTCCGGATGTCGGAGCAAATTCCGAATGAAGATCGCATCTTATTGCAGGCCGTCGCCCGCGCTATTCTGATGGAGCAACGCGGCAGCTTAGAAGAGCAACTGAACCGGCGGGCTTTGTTGCCGGTGCATACCGCTTTATTACAGCCGCAGCGTTTTTCCCATCAGCAGCCGTCGCCGGAGATCAGCACTCTGTTGCCGGCCGATTTACAACTGGGCAATGGCATTGGTGGCTTCAGTCCGGATGGTCGTGAGTATTGTCTGGTGACCAACCACAGTCAGACCACGCCCTTACCCTGGGTCAATGTGCTGGCCAATCCACAGTTTGGCACTGTGATCACCGAAAGTGGCCTGGCTTACAGCTGGAGCGAAAATGCCCATGAATTCCGGCTGACGCCCTGGAGTGATGACAGTGTGGCAGCCAGTGGCGGCGAAGCCTTTTATCTGCGCGATGATGACAGTGGTGATTTTTGGTCACCGACCGCCTGGCCTTGCTGTGGCAAGCAACCTTATCTGATCCGGCATGGTTTTGGTTACAGTCAGTTTGAGCATGAAGAGTGGGCCATCCAAAGTCAGTTGCTGGTGTATGTGCACCCGGTCGATAAAGTTAAATTTTCTGTGTTAACGGTGCGCAATCAATCCGCCCGCAGCAGAAAAATATCTGCCACTGGTTATGTGCAGTGGGTCTTGGGTGATTTAGCCGCCAAAACAGCGGCGCATCTGGTGACCGACATTGATGCCAGCAGTGGTGCTTTGTTTGCCCGCAACAGTTATCACAGCGAGTTTTCCGGCCGGGTGGCGTTTTTTGATGTCGATGATAGCAGTCGTAGTCTGACGGCAGACCGGGCCGAGTTTATCGGTCGAAATGGCAGTCTGGCGTCGCCCGAAGCGATGCGTCGAAGCCATTTGTCAGGTCGGGTCGGCGCGGCGCTGGACCCATGCGCCGCGATTCAGCTGGCTTTTACGCTGGCGCCAGGTCAACAGCGGCAGATTATTTTCCGGCTTGGCGCCGGTCATGATCTGGCAGATGCCAGGGCGCTGGCGGCACGTTGTCGTCAGACCGGGGCGGCAGCACAGGCGCTGTTTGCGGTGAAAAATTACTGGGCGCAGACGCTGTCAGTAGTGCAACTGGAGACGCCGGATCCGGCGCTGAATGTCTTAGCCAACGGTTGGTTGCTTTATCAGACGCTGGCATGCCGGCTCTGGGCCCGCAGTGGCTATTATCAGTCTGGCGGTGCTTTTGGTTTTCGCGATCAATTACAGGATGTGCAGGCTTTGTTGCATGCGGATCCGAAGCTGGCAAAACAACAGATTGTGCTGGCGGCTTCGCGGCAGTATGAGAACGGTGATGTCCAGCACTGGTGGCATCCGCCTTATGGTCGCGGCGTGCGGACCCGTTGTTCTGATGATTATCTGTGGCTGGTGGCAACCACTTGCCGTTATGTCCGCCACAGCGGCGATGCCTCGATCTTGCAAACCGACATTGGTTTTCTGACCGGCCGGCCGCTGAATCCGGATGAAGCCTCTTATTATGATTTACCACAAAGGGCTGTGGTCAGCGCCAGTCTGTATCAGCATTGTGTGTTGGCGATCGAATATGGCTTAAAGGTTGGTCAGCATGGCTTGCCCTTGATGGGATCGGGCGATTGGAACGATGGCATGGATTTAGTCGGTGTTAAAGGCAAAGGCGAAAGTGTCTGGCTTGGTTTCTTTTTATATCAGGTCTTGCATGAGTTTATGCCGCTGGCGACGGCACAGGGTGATCTGGCATTTGTGGACCGTTGTCAGCAAGCCGCCACGCAATTACAGCAGAATTTACAGCTGCATGGCTGGGATGGTGACTGGTTCCGGCGGGCTTATTTTGATGATGGCACTGTGCTTGGCTCAGCCGCCAATAGCGAATGCCGGATTGATGCGATCGCACAAAGCTGGGCGGTATTATCCGGCGCCACTGAGCCAACACGGATGTGGCAGGCGATGAATGCGTTGGACTGCCAACTGATCAGGCGCAATGAGGGCCTGATGCAATTGTTAACGCCACCTTTTGATCAATCCGAGCTGGAGCCGGGTTATATCAAAGGCTATTTGCCAGGCGTGCGGGAAAATGGCGGTCAGTATACGCACGCGGCGATTTGGGCGGCCATGGCCTTTGCCAGACTGGGCGATCCGGAGCGCTGTTATCAGTTGCTGAATTTAATCAACCCGGTGCAGCATGGCAATAGTGCCGCCAAGGTCGCCATTTACCGGGCTGAACCTTATGTGATGGCGGCGGATGTCTATGCTTCGCCGCAGCATGTCGGTCGGGCTGGCTGGAGTTGGTACACAGGCTCAGCCGGCTGGATGTATCAGCTGATCCTCGGCTCTGTCGCCGGCATCCAGCGTGAAGGTGATTTCCTGCGGATAACACCTGGTATTCCGGCGCATTGGCCTGGTTTTCAGCTGCGGTATCGCTTTGGTTCGACTGAATATCAGTTGCAGCTCACGCAACAGCAGCAAGCGGCTGATTTAACCAGCAACAGCGATGAGGTGGCCAACCCCAGGCGGACGATGCAGATTTGGTTGGATGGCGTCGCAACCGACGCCGGTGGTATCTGGTTACAGGACGATCAACAGCCACATCAAGTTCGGGTAGAATTAACCTGGCCTGCGTAAAAGCTGCGCATTGGTCAGCTTCGGCTGGCCTGCGCAGCGAACGGGGCTGCGGTGGCGGGACTGCGCAGTGAACGGGGGAATAAACCGGCCGGACAGTCCCGGCCGGTTGTTGTTACCACTGATACTGCAGTTGCAAACTCAGTTGCTGTGGTTCACCGGCGTAGACCACAAAGGCGTTGCCTGAGGCGGTGTAATAATGCTCATCGAGCAGGTTATTCACCGCCAGTTGGGCTGACCATTGTGGTTGCTGGTAGCGCACCCCTGTGCTCAGCAAACGATAACCGTCCAGTTGCCAGTGAGATGTGGTAGTCAGCGGCCGGCCGCTGCTGTAATTGCCTTGCACAAAGGCTGACCATTGCTCGTTTACTTGCCAGTTGGCAGCCAGGTTCAGCCGATGCCGGGCTAAATCGCCTAACCGGCTGCCGATATCCCCATCATTCGATTGGGTGACTTCACCATCCATGTAAGCATAACCTGCCTGCAGTTGTAGTTGCGCACCTGCCTGCCATTTGCCTTCAACTTCGATGCCTTTGACCTGCTGCTCGCCGCTATTGACACTAAAATCAGCATCGACCGGATCCGCCGTCAGCGCGTTCAGCCGCTCGATGCGAAACAGCGCCAGGCTGGCATTAACAGTGCTGCCGGCAAAACGTAGTCCCAGTTCCTGCTGGGCAGATTCTTCCGGCGCCAGCGGTTGGCCGCTGCGGCTGCGGGAAGCGGCGCTGCTTTCTAAATCAAAACCGGTGTTGTGGCCGGTAAACAGCGTCCAGTGGTCAGTTAACTGGTAGGTCATGCCCAGTTGCCAGATGGTGGAGGAGACAGGGATCATTGCAATGCTGCTCTGCCACGGACCACTGCCAGCCTGACTTTCGGTATAACGCACCGCGCCTATCAGTTGCCATTGCTCAGTGAGCTTGAGTTGATCCTGCAAAACCCAGGCATCTGAATCCAGCAGATAAGCGTTATCAAAGGCAAAATCCAGCAGCGGCGCCTTAGTGTCATATTGATAAACCGGTTGGCGCACATCGATGGCGGCCAGGCTGCCAGCGCGGATATTGGACTGAATAAAACGGCCACGTTCCCAGGCGCCTTCGTAACCAAGCAGCAGTTGGTGCTGCACAGCACCGGTCTGCAAAGTACCGGTTAAATCCAACTGGGCGATTTTATAATCATCATCTTCCCGGCCATGCCGGCCGTTGCGGCTGATCAGGGTAGGTTGTCCTTTGACCGGGGCCCGTAAATTGACCTGACCAAACACCGTATTAAATTCCTGATATTGCAGTCTTGGCGTTAAAGTCCAGCTGTCATTGAGCCGGATATCCAGCCAGTACTGATACAGTGGCGCAAAAGAACTCAGCCCGGTAAAGGCCGGTTCACCCAACTGACTGCCAGCCTCCAGCAGCTCGTGATCTTGCTCTGGCAATACCACAGAGACCGGTAAACCGGCATGGCGTTTGCTGTCGCGGCGGATATATTCGGCCAGCAAATGACCGGTGGCGGTTTCAGTCCACTGGTGTTGCAGTGTCAGGGAAAAATGATTGCGATCAATCGGTTGTCTGCTGACAAAGGTATTGGAGCGCTCAATTTCTGCGCTCAGTCGCGCCTGCACCTGGTCGCCCGCACTGAAACTGTAATCGGCATTGGCAATCTTTTGCGCATGGCTGCCGAGTGTCAGAGCACTGCTGCCAGAGTGATCCGGCCCCGGTGTTTTACTGACTAAGTTAATCACGCCGCCCACGGCAGACTGGCCGTACAAGACGCCGGAGGGACCTTTCAGCACTTCCACCCGCTCAATATTGTGCAGCGCTGATGGATCAATATCTTCGTAATAACGTTGGCGCATGCCGTTTCTGAGCTGATCGGCACCAAAGCCGCGGATTTTAATACTATAGGACTGATAAGGGCCAACCCGTGAATAACCGGCATTGGCGCTTGGTACATCCCGCATTAACTCGCCAACTGACTGCCGGCCCTGGGCACGCAGCTCAGTGACATTTAATAGCTGCACACTTTGTGGCAGTTCGGCGAGGGCAATGCCAGACTTGCTGCCAAACATATCATTCTGGCGTTGACCAAACACACTCAGCCGTTCAACCTTGGCGGTTGTGCTGACCTCAGTCGCAGTCTTGGTTGGCGGCGTGACGCCCGCCAGTGATAATGCCGGCAGCACAGCCAGCGTGAGAAGGGATAAACGAAACAATTGCATGTCAACACAGCCTTGAAAACGAAAGTAAAGATGGCTGTTATTGTCCCATAACCGATGATGCAGGCCGATGCGACAAATTGTCGCAGCAGGTTATTTAGCAAGCGTTTTCAATGCAATAGCGCTACTTGGCTATTGGACTGGCGCTGGTGCAAAGATCATTTTGTCGCCGAGTAACAGCGCCAAACTGCCATCTTGTTGCATCGCGCTCAGCTGCTGCTCAAGCACCTGTTTTAGCTCTGGGTATTTGCTATGGCGGGAAAAACCAACAAATACATCCTGTGGTTCGAGGATGCTGAGCGGAAACTGGACTTCACGGATTTGGCTGGCCAGCTCAGGCTGCTGCTCTAAAATACGCTTGACCTGGGAGGGCGGTAAAATGGCGGCATCAACCCGGCCTTTGACCACCATTTGTAGCGCCAACTGCACTGTCGCTGCGGGTTGCCATTGGTTTTTCGGTAGAGCCGTCAATACCGCCTGCATTTTGGCATGCACACCATAGTTGCGGACTGTGGTCAGTGTCATTTGATTGAGGGCGGCAACCTGCGTCAACTGCCGCTGATCCTGCGCCGCCAGATAAATCCGATCCGGCCAGCGGCCAGCAAATCTGAGCAAATGTACCTGCTGCGCCATTTTATCGCTGTAAAGCAAATTCACCATCAAATCGCTGCTGCCGTTAGCGAGTTCACGGATACAGCGACTGCTGGGCGTTTGTGGGCTGATCTCAAGCACAAAACCACTGCGTTTGGCCAGTTGTTGCATCATCTGCACTGAAGGGCCGCTGGGTAATTTTTGGCCGGGCAGAAATTCATGCATGCCGGGAAAATGGTCCAGGCACCAACGCAAACGTGGCTCGGCAGCTGCGGGTTGCCACAGCAGCAGGGGAAGTAAGATGGCTGGCAAGCCAAGGCTGATACGAAGTTGCATAGCTTTGAAGCATAGGGATTTTCTCTGAGTTTGACAAGTGAGTGTGGCATCACTGTGCGAGGAACTTTACAGCGCCCGGACCCCTTGTTTGCCGTTGATGGCAATTTTTACTTGTCAGTCGGGTGCTCTGGTTGCATAATATGGTTAGCTTCCTAATTATTAGTTGGTGAATTATGAGTTTTCAAAGTATAGGCCTACAAATCCATCTGCTGTCGCGGCAATGGCGCTGCTTACTGGATAAACAATTGCTCAGTCTCGGACTGACACAAAGCTCTGGTATTGCGCTGGCCTATATTGCGGAATATCAGGGCGTGACCCAAACCGAACTGGCGAAATTTTTAGGGGTGGAAACGCCTTCGCTGGTGCCGGTGCTGGATCAGTTGGAAAAAATGCAATTGATTGCCCGTTGTCCGTCGCCGCATGACCGACGGCAAAAAGTACTGCAACTGCAACCGGCGGCGGCACCCTTGGTGCAGAGTATTCATCAGCAGCGCCAGTTACTGCAGCAACAATTGCTGGCGAACTTAACCGCAGAGCAGCAACAGCTGTTGCCGCAGCTGTTAGATTTAGTGCTGCAACAGGCGGCACAACTGCAGCAAATGGCCAAACAGCCACAAGATGGAAAATCGGAGTGAGCGCATGAACGCTGAACAATTATTTAGTCGTTGGATCAAGGCCACACTGGCACTCTTTGCTGCCGTGTTCGCCTATTACATTCTGGCTGATCTCTATCTGCCGGTGACCACCGACAGTCAGGTGCAACGTTTTGTGGTGCAAGTGGCGCCGCAAGTGTCAGGTCGGGTGGTCTCGGTCGCAGTGCAGAATAATCAGTCGGTTGAACGGGGCGATTTATTATTTGAACTGGATCCCACCGATTATCAGTTAAAAGTGGAGCTGGCAGAATTACAGCTGCAGCAGAGTTTACAGAAAAACCGCCAGTTATCGGCCGGGCTGCAAAGTGCCGCCGCCAGAGTAGAGCAAAGCCGGTTAGCGCTGGAGGATCTGCAGCGGGAAGATCGGCGTTACCATCAGCTCTATCAGCAAAAACTGATCGCCAAACAATTGCTGGATCAAAGCCAGACTGCGGTGTTGCAAGCCAAAGCCCGGTTGCAGGCCAGCACGGCGGAATTAAACCAGCTTGAAGCAGAGCTTGGGCTACCATCGGAAGAACTGGTGCAAATCAAACAGGCCCGCAATCAGCTGGCATCGGCGAAGCTGGCGTTAGCGCGCACCAGGGTTTACGCCGATGTGGCCGGTATTGTCAGCGATCTGCAGCTGGAAGTGGGGACTAATTTATCGGCACAGCAACCGACAGTAGCGCTGGTGTCGGCGCAACAAAGTTGGATCAGTGCGTTATTTCGGGAAAAAAGTCTGCTGCATGTCAAACATGGCACCCAGGCCCTCATTACCTATGATGCCTTGCCAGGTCAAGTGTTTAGCGCTTTGGTGCGGGATATTGATGCCGGGGTCGCCAGTGGCCAACGCAGCCCGGATGGGCAACTTGCCAAAGCCGACAGCAGTAGTCGCTGGGTGCGGGATGCGCAGCGGCTGAAGGTCAATCTGGCGATGGCAGAACAAATGCCGCCGTCTTTAGTGGTCGGCTCCAAAGCTACAGTCCAACTGTTGCCAGCCGACAATGCGCTGCTCAGTGCGCTGGCCCGCAGTCAGATCCGGCTGATTAGTCTGCTGCATTATGTGTATTAAGCTGGCCCTTGTGGTGACGACCGACCGACGGAGCTCCAATGTTCAAAGCCCATCCTTTTAACCGCGTGCTGCGACTGGCCTTTGGCGCCAGTCTGGCACTGTTGCTGGCCAAGCTGACAAATTCTGATCAGTGGGGGGTATTTTTTGTCATTAGCCCGGTGTTATTGCTGGGGCTGATCCCGCGCTTGACGCCTTTTGTCATTCTGCAATACCTCAGTGCCAATCTGCTGGCTGGGGCTATGGTGCTGCTTTACAGCTGGCTTGGGGCCCTTAGTGTGTTGATGACCTTGCTGGTGTTTGGTTATTTTCTCTGGTTATTCCGTCTGATGGCGCAAGGCAGTTATTTTGTGTTTGCGGCTATTGCGATTATCAACGGTAGTATTTTTCTGCATTTTGCCAGTTATCCTGCGATGGACCCAGGCCAGATGCTTAGTAACGCGCTGCTCGCGGTGCTGCTGGCATTGCTGATTTGTGGTCTGATGCTCAGCCTTTTTCCGTTACCAGAGACACCGCTGCAATTGCCGCCGGCGAAAAGTGTTGCCGAGCAACAACAACAAAGCCTGGTGGCGGCGCTGTTAGCCACAATGTCCTTTCTTTGCTTTCAATTAATGGACTTGCAGGATTCGTTGTCGGCGCAAGCCAGCAGTATTCTGATCCTGTTGCCGCTCAGTTTTAGCGGTATTATCCAGGCGGGTTTAAAACGCGCTGCCGGCGTGTTACTGGGATCCGCTTATGCCATTGCAGTGCAGTTGTTGCTGTACGATAACTATCAACATTTGCCGCTGACGATGCTGGCGTTTTTTATTGGCATGTTGCTGTTTGCCCGTGCCCAACTGTTGGAAGGTCCAGGCTCAGGCGTGGCTTTTGGCGGCATGACCACGATGGCAATTATTTTTGGGCAGTATCTGAAACCGGATCAGGATTTAATGTACAGTGCCTTATACCGGATTAGCTCAGTGACGGTCGCTGTGCTGTTGACGCTGCTGCTGGTCAGTTGTTTTTATCGCTGGTTACCTGCTGTGCGGTCTGGAACAACGCCGGTACAGCAAGCCTAACCAGGTCATTACTGAAGGACAATTGCATGATTATTTCTGCCCAACAACTGGTCGCGGCTGCCAAAAGCCAGATCCAGGAAATCACAGTGCAACAGCTATTTAGCCTGCTGCAGGATCACCACAGCCGGTTGATTGATGTGCGGGAGCCGGAAGAATTTAGCCAAAGTCATATCGACCGCGCGCTGAATTTACCGCGTGGCGTACTGGAAATGAAATTACACCAGCATCCGGCCGTGGCAGCACATTGTGACAGCCAGCAGGCGTTACAGGCGCTTGCTGAGCAGCCGCTGTATCTGATTTGTCGCTCCGGCGCCCGCTCGGCATTGGCGGCACAAAGTCTGCAACAAATGGGCTTTACTCAGGTGTTTTCAGTACAAGGTGGATTTCAGGCCTGGCTGGATGCCGGTTATCCGGTCGAGTCCTGAGTCGGTGGTGGTAGCAACCAGCAGCAAACACATCTGATGGAAACTATCACTCTGGCCGGCTTCAGCTTGCCGTTATTACCCTTATTGCTGCTCAGTAGCTGGCTTTTGCTCAGCGTGCTGAACAAGTTAAAACGGCCATCAGTGCCTGGCTTTAGCGATGCGCTATTAGTACGTTTGCTGCTGAGTTTAGTGCTGTCCAGACTGGTGTTTATGGTGCAGCACCTGGGCGTTTATCAAGCCGACTGGTGGCAATTGCTGGATATCCGGGACCGTGGTTTTGATGGCCATAGTTTTTTGCTGGTGCTTAGCTTATTGCTGCTGCAATACGGTTATCAGCAGCGCCAGGCCAGAACCTTGTTGTGGCTTGGTTTGCCGCTGGTGCTGCTGTGGGTGGCTGGCAGTTTTGCCCTGTACCGGCATTATTATCCGCTGCCAACCGGGGCTCCCGGTTACCATTTTCAGACTTTGTCTGGCGAGGAACAACAATTATCCGGGTTCTTAGCGCAGCGCAAAGCCGCCTTTACTGTGGTGAATTTATGGGCCAGCTGGTGTCCGCCTTGTCGTGCCGAGATGCCATTGCTGATGCAAAGTCAGGCTGAGTATCCGCAAGGGCAGTTTATTTTGCTCAATCAGGGCGAAACTGCGGCCGAGGTCACGCAATTTTTGCAGCAACAACAATTGCAGTTTCAACAAGTGTGGCTGGATCCGAACCGGCAGTTTGGCCGCTGGCTGGGGCAACAGGCGTTACCATTAACCTTGATTTATGACCAGCATGGCAACCTGGTGGATGGTCATGCCGGGGTGTTATCCAAAGCCCAATTGTCAGCGAAGCTGGCGCCTTTTCGGCTCGGTGCCGGCCCCGCATCAAATTTCAATCGTCGCTAACCGCTTGCAGAACCGGTGAAAGCGGCTTTAATAAAGCGGCAGCCTGGCGGTGGTGACAGCAAAGATGCACTGACGCCGCCCAGTCCGCCTTCTCCTAATCGATTTAAGCGATAACTCTTTGCTATTTAAATTGATTTAGTTCATAGCTTACAACGACTATCTTAACTGACAGACCCAGTTCGGCCATGTTTTTGCGTAAAGTCATTACCTGAAACGAATCATGGCAGACGATTTCAGCAGACCCAGACTGCATTTAAGTGCAGCACTTAGAGGATTTACACCATGGATCAAACTCATTCAAGTTCAGGCAAATGCCCGGTGATGCACGGGGCTAACAGTAACGCTGGACAGGCCGCGGTTATGCATTGGTGGCCGAAGGCATTAAATCTCGACATCCTGCACCAGCATGACCAAAAAACCAATCCGCTTGGCGCCGGTTTTAACTACGCCGAAGCTTTTTTAAGCCTTGATTTGGAGGCAGTTAAAACCGATCTGAAAGCCCTGATGACGCAAAGCCAGAGCTGGTGGCCTGCCGACTGGGGTCATTATGGTGGTTTGATGATCCGGTTGGCCTGGCACTCAGCCGGCACCTACCGGATTGCGGATGGTCGCGGTGGCGCCGGTACCGGCAATCAGCGTTTTGCCCCGCTCAATAGCTGGCCGGATAATGGTAACCTCGACAAAGCCCGCCGCCTGCTGTGGCCGATCAAACAAAAATATGGCAACAAATTGTCCTGGGCCGATTTAATGATCCTGGCCGGCAATATGGCTTATGAATCTATGGGTCTGAAAACCTTTGGTTTTGCCGGTGGCCGCGCAGATATCTGGCATCCGGAAAAAGATATTTATTGGGGATCGGAGCAAGAATGGCTGGCGCCCTCAGGTGGCAAAGGCAGCCGTTACAGCGGCGAGCGCGATTTAGAAAATCCGCTGGCAGCTGTAATGATGGGACTTATTTATGTCAATCCGGAAGGGGTGGACGGCAACCCGGATCCGCTGAAAACGGCGCAGGATATGCGGGTAACTTTTGCCAGAATGGCCATGGATGATGAAGAAACGGTGGCTTTAACTGCAGGCGGCCATACCGTTGGTAAAGCCCATGGCAATGGCAATGCGGCGAATTTAGGCCCGGCACCGGAAGGGGCAGATCTCAGTGAACAAGGCTTTGGCTGGATCAATCAGCAAGCCAGAGGCATTGGCCGCGATACCGTCACCAGTGGTATTGAAGGTGCCTGGACCACCAATCCGACGCAGTGGGATAACGGTTACTTTTATCTGTTACTGAGCTACGACTGGCAACTGACCAAAAGCCCGGCGGGTGCCTGGCAGTGGGAACCGGTTGATATTAAAGAGCAAGACAAACCGGTTGATGTGGAAGACCCATCGATCCGTTGTAACCCGATGATGACAGATGCCGATATGGCGCTGAAAATGGACCCTGAGTATCGCAAAATTTCTGAGAAGTTTTATGCCGATCCGGCTTATTTCTCCGACGTGTTTGCCCGTGCCTGGTTTAAGCTGACCCACCGTGATTTGGGGCCAAAAAGCCGTTATTTAGGCGCCGATGTACCGGCAGAAGATTTGATTTGGCAAGACCCTGTGCCGAGCGTCAGTTATTGCCTGACTGATGCTGAAATTGCGCAATTAAAAGCAAAAATTCTGGCAACAGGGTTGTCGGTGGCCGAGTTAGTCAGTACCGCCTGGGACAGTGCCCGTACCTTCCGTGGTTCAGATTTCCGCGGTGGTGCCAATGGGGCCCGCATCCGGCTGGCACCGCAAAAAGACTGGCCAGGCAACGAGCCAGAGCGGTTACAAAAAGTGCTGACGACGTTGACCGCGTTGCAAGCAAGCTTGACCACACCGGTCAGTCTGGCGGATTTAATTGTGCTCGGTGGTACAGCGGCCGTAGAACAAGCAGCCCAGGCCGCTGGTGTCAGCCTGAGCCTGCCTTTTGCACCAGGCCGCGGTGACGCGCTGCCTGAGCAGACGGATGCTGAATCCTTTGCGGTGTTAGAACCACTGCATGATGCCTTTCGCAACTGGTTAAAACAGGATTATCAGGTGCAACCGGAAGAGCTGATGCTGGATAAAGCGCAGTTACTGGGGTTAACAGCGCATGAAATGACGGTATTGCTCGGTGGCATGCGGATGCTTGGCACCAATTATGGCGGGACTGCCCATGGCGTCTTTACCGATAAACCTGGCGTGCTCAGCACCGACTTCTTTGTCAATCTGCTGGATATGGCCAATCGCTGGCAACCGGTCGGGCGCAATTTGTATCAAATCATTGATCGCGACAGTGGCCAGGTGAAATGGACCGCCACCCGGGTAGATTTGGTCTTTGGTTCAAACTCGGTGCTGCGCGCTTACGCCGAAGTTTATGCCCAGCATGATGCGAAAGAAAAATTCGTCCATGAATTTGGCCGGATCTGGAGCAAAATTATGCATGCTGATCGCTTTGATCTGAAGTAACAATACCCACAAAGCTGCAGGGCTGACCAGACTGAACCTGTTTCAGTGCGGTCAGCCCGCTGTTTTGTCGCTATACCATTCTTGCAAACCACCCATCAGATGGTGATGGCGATTTTACCCAACAGACTAATGCAGCAATTCACTCAGAGGGTTGGTATGCTGCATGCTGTAGAAATTCAGTCACCCGCCCAAGGAATGAAATGGTCACAACAGCAAACACCCCTGCCAGCATTAACAGTGGTGAAACCGGTACTTCAGTCTATGTGTTTTTTATCTCTGCCATCGCGGCGCTCGGTGGCTTTTTGTTTGGCTTTGATTCAGGGGTCATCAATGGCACTGTGACGGCACTGAGTCAGGCCTTTCAATCCGACTCAGTTGCAACCGGCTTTAATGTCGCCTCGGTGTTATTAGGCTGTGCTGTTGGCGCGCTGATTGCCGGACCCCTGGCCGATCAATATGGCCGTAAACCGGTGATGATTATCACGGCACTGGTCTTTGCCATCAGCGCCTGGGGCTCGGGTGATGCCCAATCCGCTACTGCTTTTATTTTGTACCGGGTGTTTGGCGGTCTTGGCATTGGTGCCGCTTCGGTGCTGGCGCCAGCTTATATCGCTGAAGTCGCGCCGGCGCACTTACGCGGTCGGCTGGCCACTTTGCAACAACTGGCGATTGTGCTGGGATTATTTGCGGCTTTTGTCAGTAATTATCTGATTGCTTCCATCGCCGGCGGTGCGCAGGCGCTGTTTTGGCTCGGCTTACCGGCCTGGCGCTGGATGTTTTGGGTGGAGTTATTGCCGTCGCTGTTATTTTTTATCGGGGTGTTTTTTATTCCGGAATCGCCGCGTTATTTGGTAGCGAAAGGCCAGGCCAGTCGGGCCCAGGCGGTGTTTGCCCGCATCAGCGGTTTTGGTGCCGGCGTGCTCAGCACCGCACAACAGCAAGTGGCACTCAGCCAAATTCAGGAAGTGCAACAATCTTTAACCGGCGAAGCCAGTCGTGGCTTGCGCGATCTGTTCATCAGCGACACCGGCAAACTGCATCCGGTGTTGTGGGTTGGTATTGCGTTGTCGGTATTTCAACAGTTTGTCGGCATCAATGTGGTGTTTTATTACGGCGCTGAGCTGTGGCAGGCGGCTGGTTTTGCGGAATCAGAGTCGTTATTTATTAATGTGCTGGCAGGCACCACCAATATTGTGTCCACCTTTATCGCTATTGCGCTGATCGATAAAATTGGCCGTAAACCATTGCTGCTGATTGGTAGTGTCGGCATGGCACTGACGCTCGGCGCCCTGACGCTGATTTTTGCCAATGCTGGTTTTGCCGCGAATGGTAAATTGGCGCTGAGTGCAGATATGGGCACACTAGCACTGTGGATGGCCAATTTGTTTGTGGTGTTTTTTGGCATCAGCTGGGGGCCGGTGGTGTGGGTGCTGCTGGGGGAAATTTTTAATAACCGCATCCGTGGTGCGGCTTTAGCGGTCGCTGCCAGTGCGCAGTGGCTGGCCAATTTTGCCATTAGTATGACCTTTCCGATTTTACTCAATAGTGTTGGTTTGGCCGGTGCTTATGGTTTTTATACCTTATCGGCTTTTATCAGCATCTTTTTTGTCTGGCGTTTTGTCACTGAAACCCGCGGCAAAAAACTGGAGTCGATGTAAAGCGGCTACACAAAGGGCTGGGCTGAACAAAGGGCTGAGCTCCGCCTGGTCGCGCTCAGCCCGGTGCTGTTATTTGGTTTGGCCAGCCGGCAGCGGCTGTGGCGGGATAAACCAGCAGTTGCCGTCCGGACTGAGCTGCCCCCTGGCGTGGTCT
>Ga0114982_1000268_pt1 | contig 28476 bp, 24 predicted proteins | sample Shrwel_input2_FT_FD_87183 | JGI IMG/M metagenome (GOLD analysis project Ga0114982, IMG submission 87183) | Subsurface microbial communities from deep shales in Ohio, USA - Utica-3 well 1 S input2 FT | ecosystem: Environmental > Aquatic > Deep subsurface > Shale gas/oil reservoir > Produced... | reverse complement strand
GGTGCAACTACAACAAGACCGACTGGCGCAGCTGAAATTGGTCAATCAGGAAGCGATCAACATTTCGCAAGAACAACTCAATCAAGCCATCGCCCATGAAAGTCGCCTACGCCAACGGCTCGACCGGCAGCCGTTGTAACACGCCCTGAATACCGGCGCGCACCGTCAGCCGCTCGAGCCGTTGGCGTAGTCGACTTTCATGGGCGATGGCTTGATTGAGCTGTTCTTGCGAAATGTTGATGGCTTCTTGATTGACCAATTTCAGCTGCGCCAGCCGGTCTTGTTGCAGTTTCACTTGTTCGGCCAGTTGTGTTTTTTGTAGCACAGTGGTGTTAAAGGCCAGTTGTGACACTATGCCTTTGGCCGCCATCTCGGCTTCGGCGGCGTGGCGCAACACCACCATTTGATAGTTTGCATTCAGCTCTGCGAAACGGCCTTCTTCGGTCAGATAATCACGTTGATTGTTCAGTTGCTGGCGGCGTACATTGGCTCTTTCCTGGGTGGTTGCCATAGTGGCAGCTTCAATTTCTTGCACTAATTCGGGATCACTGAGGCGTAATATCACTGAGTCAGGGCTGACCTCGGCGCCAGGTTTTAATACCACTTCTTCCACGGTGGCTGCACTTAAGGCACTAATCAGCTTTTGTTTATCCGAGCGTAACACGCCATAACCATCAACAGTGACGGCTAAATCACCTTGTTTCACCTCGGCAAACAACAATTGGTGTTGCTCAATTTTCACGGCATGGCTTGGGCTGCTAAGCATCACGCCGGTAAAAACCAGCAGGGAAAACCCTAAGACGAACAAGGTCGATTTTTTCCAGGTTGTTGGCTTTTTTGGTTTTTGAATATCCATGCGGTTCCCTTATTCACGTCAAAGCCACTGGTGCTGAAAATAGCGCACAACAATGATCCAGCGAGTGGTTGTGTTACTGTACTTTGTCATGCAGTGAATGCGGTACAGTGATTGTTGTGCGCTAGCGTGTTTTTAGCAAAACACATGCCAAATATAAGTTATTGAAATTTATACATAATATATTATCCGTTTAAAAGTTCGTCCGATTTCGGACGGTTTTTCCGAAAACGGACCTTTGTGATAGGAAAGGAAAATGGATAAAACGCTTTATTTTCTGCGCCATGCCACTGCAGAGTTACGCCAGCCAGAACTGCCCGACAGACCACGGCAATTAATCGCCAAAGGGCAGGCGCAAGTACAGCGGGTGGCGGCTTTTATGCAGCGCCAGCAGCTAGCGCCGGAATTGGTGTTTGCCAGCCCATACCCAAGAGCGAGTCAGACCGCGCAGATTGTCTGTGATGTCGCGATGTTCCCCGCCTACCAATCTCTTGATTGGTTAGCTCTAGAAACCCCGACCGAACAAGCACTTGTGGCACTGCGACAATTGCTGCCACAGCTGCCATCTCAAACCTTGTTTGTTGGTCATGAACCTGATTTTTCGCAGCTGATTAGCGGTTTATTGGGAACTGCAGCCGATGCGATGAAGATCAAAAAAGCATCTTTATGTTGTGTGCTGATCAATAGTCAAAGCCAGCGAGCCCAATTGCAATGGCTGTTACCAGTGCAACTGATGTAATTCGTTTGATTAGCCTGGTTTTAATGCAGTCGTCTGTATTTATAAAAGGTAAAACGTCGCACGACAGTCATGTTGTCTTCATTCACTTCGGTCAAACTTGAACGCGCTCTGACAACATCTAAGGAAAGGGATCCATGATGCGAAAATTTGCATGCTTGCTGCTGTGGCCTTTTTTGTTAAAAGCCGACATTGCCGTGATCTTTGCAGGCGCCGGTACTTGTGAAGGTTGCGCTGATACTGTCGCAGCTTTACTGCAGCAGCAACATTATCAGGTTCGTTTGGTTGATGAACATCAGCTCAATGCTAAGGTGCTGCAGCAGGCTGATTTGTACGTTCAGCCGGGTGGCTCAGACGATATTATGGATACACTATCGGTACTTTCCGATCGTCAGCTGCAAGAGATTAGAGATTTTGTCGCGCAGGGGGGCAGTTATCTTGGTATTTGTGCCGGCGCTTATCTGGCTGGCCAATATGCCGATCAAAGCGCAGGCGTGCGGGCTTTTGGTTTGGTTGAACTGACTGAAATTGAGCAAGAAATTCTAGATGACAATCAAGCGCAGTTGGTGGCCATCGAGGTTCCGCCTGACAGCAAACCCTGGCAGGTGTATTACCAGGCCGGCCCACATTTTGGCCGCCACTTGCCAGCGACTGGCAGCGCTACAGCTTTTTACGCCGGTTCAAAGCAAATTGCCGCCCGAATATCGTCCTTTGGTCAGGGGCGGGTTGGCTTGATAGGTCCGCACTATGAGGCTGATGCAAGTTGGTTTGCGGCCGATGATTTGCCAACTTCATCTCCTTTGCAGCAGGAGTTGCTGTTCCAAATGTTGCAAAAATTGTAGGTTAAGGCTTGCAATAGCGCAGCGACAAGCACTGCGCTATTTTTCGCTGTGGTCGAGCTATTGTTTTAAACCAGACCCTGCGCACAGCGCCACAAGCGGATAGCAATGCTGTCCTGTTCCAGTTGCAATAGCTCGCCCTCTGTCGGTACCAACGTAAAATCCAGTGTTGTACACAAGGTCTCGGTTTGCAGATGGCTCAACCAAGGCGCTAGCTCTTGCTGTAATGCGGCCGACATCCACAGCGACAACCTGATCTGATCGGTCACTGCCAGCCCTTGTTGTTTGCGCAGCTGTTGGATGCGGCTGATCAGTTCCCGCGCTTTACCTTCCGCCAGCAGTGCAGGGCTGAGCGTCGGATCCAAGGCCAATCCGATCAGCGGATGCGCCAGCGCATGGGCACCGGCTTTCGCCGTACGCTGCAGGATGATCTCAGCTTCGCTCAGCAGCAGCGCACCGAGTTGTAGTTGTCCTTGTTGGCGTAACTGAGCCATTTGCGCTGGAGTTATAGCCGCAATTTGGCTGGCAACAGCTTTCATTTGCTGGCCGAGTCGTTTGCCAAGCAGCGCAAAATTAGCTTTGGCCGCTAACTCAAAAAAGTCGCTTTCGACAGTGCTGAATGTCAGCTGTTTGATATTCAGCTCAGCGCGGATATAACCGGCTAAAGCTGTGAAGTCTGCCAGCACTTTGGCATCCGGATGCAACACAGTGGCAGTTGGCAGCGGCGTTTTGAGGCGGATTTTCCAATCATTACGTAGCTGTCGTCCCAGCACCACCAGTTGCTGGAAACGTTGCACACTTCGCTCCAGTGCCGGTTGCCGCCAGCTGGCAGTTGACTCTGGATAAGCAGTCAAATGCACTGAGATCGGCGCGGCCGAGTCTGTGCTGTAGCGCTGTAATTGCTGGTACAGATGCTCCGCCAGAAAGGGTGCCAGCGGCGCCATCAGGCGGCCAAAAGTGTGCAGACAACAATATAGCGTGGCATAAGCCTGTTGTTTGTCAGCGTTCAGCCCGCTTTGCCAGAAACGTGCACGATTTAACCGGATATACCAGTTGGTCAGATCTGCCAAAAAAGCAAATAGGGGTGGCACCACTTCATACAAACGATAAGCCTGCATGTGCTGATTAACTTGCTCGATCAGACTTTGTAACCGTGACAGGATCCATTGATCCAGGATATTGCTGCTGGCAGGTTGCGCCTGATAACGCCATTGGTCGATATCGGCGTAGGTTTGCAAAAATTTACAGCCGTTCAGCCAGGGTAATAACACTTGACGCACCATGTCCTGCACGCCAGCATCGCTAAATTTTTGCTCTTCTGCTTTCACCAGGCCGGAATTGATCAGATATAACCGCAAGGCATCAGCGCCATATTGTTCCATCAGTTCGGCCGGCGGCGTGTAATTTTGCAGTCGTTTTGACATCTTGCGGCCATCTTCGGCCAGCACCAGGCCATTGACAATCACATGGCTGAACGCCGGCTTGCCAAACAGGCACTCGCTCAGGACCTGCAGGGTGTAGAACCAGCCGCGGGTTTGATCAACCCCTTCTGCGATAAAAGATGCCGGAAAGCTATCTTCGAATTGCTGTTTATTTTCAAATGGATAATGCACCTGCGCATAAGGCATGGCACCGGATTCAAACCAGCAATCAAACACTTCCGGCACCCGGCGGTACAGTCCGGGTTGATCCGGCAGACTGAACGTCAGGGCATCGATATGATCACGGTGTAAGTCAGTGATATCAGCCCCGGTCAGTGCCTTCAGTTCGGACACCGAGCCGATGCAGTGCGTTTGTCCAGACAGTTCATTGACCCAGATTGGCAATGGCGTGCCCCAATATCGATTACGCGACACCGCCCAGTCACTGGCATTTTCCAGCCATTTGCCCATCCGGCCTTGCTGGATATGATCCGGCACCCACTGGATTTGCCGATTATTGGCCACTAGTTTATCGCGCAGTGGCGCCACACTGATATACCAGGACGGCACTGTGCGGTAGATGATGGGCGTATCCGTTCTTGGGCAAAACGGATAGCTGTGCAGGATGCTTTCATGTTTGTACAACAAACCGCGCTCTTTCAGTTGCTGGATGATTACTTTGTCTGCGTCTTTTAAATAAAGCCCGGCCAGCGCACTGACTTCTGCCGTAAAGTGGCCGCGACTATCGAGCGGACAGGGGCTGGCACTCAGCTGATGTGCGCGGCAGACCCGTTGATCCTCTTCGCCAAAAGCCGGTGCCAGATGGACAATGCCAGTGCCACTGTCGGCACTGACAAACTCATCCGCCAGCACAGAAAAGGCACCTGGCAGCGCTGTGGTGGCGGCGTAGGGTAAAACGGGCAGATAACGCAGGCCTGCGAGCGCAGCCCCTTTGACCCTGGCCAGCACTGCTGCGGTTTGTAGCCTGGCGGGCAGTAATTGGGCTGCAAACCAAATGGTCTTGTTCACCTCTGGATCCAGCACTTTGACATAATCCAGCTTTGGATTGACACAAAGCGCCACATTGGCCGGTAAAGTCCAGGGCGTGGTGGTCCAGGCCGCCAGATAACAGTCCTGCCCGGCCAGTTGAAACAGCACTGTGATGGCAGGATCCTGCACGTCTTTATAGTTGGACGATGCTTCAAAGTTAGACAACACAGTTTCTAAGGCGGTGGAGTAGGCCACCACTTTTTCGCCCTGATAAACCCGACCCTGTTGCCACAGTTGCTGAAACACCCACCAGACGGACTCCATATACCAGGGTTCCATCGTGCGGTAGTCATCAGCAAAATCAACCCAACGGCCCAGCCGGTTGATGATGGTTTCCCACTCTGCGGTATAGCGCTGCACTATGCTGCGACACTCATCGTTATAAGCTTTGATGCCAAGGGTCGTCACCGCTTCCCGTGCTGACATACCGAGTTTTTTATCGATTTCATGTTCAATCGGTAAACCATGACAGTCCCAGCCAAAGCGGCGTTGGACATGAAATCCCCGCATGGTTTGATAACGCGGGATGATGTCTTTGATGGTGGACGCGACCAGATGGCCATGATGCGGCAGGCCAGTGGCAAAAGGTGGCCCATCATAAAACACAAATTCAGCTTTACCGGCGGTTTGCGCCAGTGATTGCCGGAACACCTGCTGGCTTTGCCAAAAAGCCAACACCTGATGTTCAGCCGCCACAAAGGAAAAACCCGGGTTGGCTGGTGCTGTTGTTGGCTTGCTCGTTGTATCTGTTGCTGTTGTGTCTGTGATTGTCATCCTAACCTCTGTGCTTAAGCCAAGAGGTGAAGGATCAAAAAACCCGCCTCTTGGCGGGTTGCTGAATTTATTAAAGACGCAAGTTATCCCACCATCTCAAAAGAAATGATGTGAATAATTCGCTGAAAGTGAGTCATCGTTTGCATAAATCTACAGTGACATGGTCGCGCTCAGGCTGTCAATCACCCTGGGCTGTTTTTCCGGCGCTCTGGATAGCAAAAAGCCAGCAAGGGTTACTTGCTGGCGGTAGAAAAAAGCACCGATAACGGAATGGGAGTAAAGCTGGTACCGATGCTGTGAAAGCTTAGAACCAGTTAAATCTCGTTGCGCCACAGCGCTGGAGTTGCGGCTGGGTTCCAGTTCAATTGCGCTGTATGTGGCTGGATAATGCTGTAGATTTTGTCCTGATAACTGACAAAATCACCGGCTTTATAGGCCACATGCGGCTGCCATTGCGGCGCATAGTTATCCAGCGTGTCAAAGCGGTAACCCTGACGGGTGGCGGCGTCGACAAAACGTTTGATTTTTGGCAGGTTGATGGTGGCACCTTTGCCACGTTTACCGTCTTCAAACAGGAAGTCATGCGCCAGGATCACCACTTTATTGCGGGCGATGCCATCTGAACAGTCCAGATCCGGCGTGCGGCTATTGAGTGGATTCATGGTGCGTGGCGCACAAGTATTGACCACTTCGTTGACACGGGCTAACAACGCTTCGCCGTCCAATAAGGTTTCAGCCGGGAAAGCGACACCCCAGTTTTCCGGGCCCCAGTCTAAATCCCAGCCATATAATTTATAACCACGACTGACCAGTTGATCGGCAATCAGTCCAGCCGTTTTACTGCTCTGGGTTGAGGTAGTAGCATCACAGCTAAAGGCTGGATCCCATGGCGGAACTGTGTCAGAAGTGGCACAACGACCATCACCTTTCATCTTTGAAGTGACCCGCCAGCCGTTGGTGTATGGCAGCCGCGCTAGCTTAGTCATTTTGTAGTTGGTGTAGAGGTAAGCACCCGGAATTTCATGCTCCACCCGTTGAATATTTTTATCAAAATAAGTTAAATCTGTTTCGACTGAGCGATAGGATTTAACCGGCCACAAGCCCACTCTGTTGCAATAAAAAGCACCAGATTCAATGCCATCGGTACAGTTATGTAACATATGGTCGTCACTGTGGTTGGCAATAATATGGCCTGAGTTAAACATTTTTTGTAATGACGCTGTCGCATGCGACTCGTTCTCGTCACCTTCACCAAACATATGAAAAGCATTGATGAAAAAAGTTGCACGAATGCCGGCGGCATCCAGTTCATTGACGAGCTGGTTGGACGCATTGATTGGGCCGTCGTCAAACGTCAGGTAAATTACTCCTTTTTCGGCGGCTTGGGCGGATAATACTGTGCAGCTGATGAGGGCTGCCAGCAGGGTCTTTTTCATCATTTTCCTCTCCTGTGTTGTGGGGCATTAAGCCCGGTTACCATATGGTGGTATGGGTACTGCTCAATCCGTGTGCCAGCTTTGCCGCAATATCCGGTGGTAAGGCAGTGAGCTTGTCGGTTGGCAAGGTGCTGCGAAAGCGGGTGCCCTGTTGTGCCGGCACTGGTTGCTGATAAGGCTGCCATTTGCCATTGCCTTGTTGATATTCAATCGCGAGCCCGGCAGCGGTCAGGGCATGTAATTTGTCGTCTTTCTGGCGCACGCCAACCCAGGGCAGTTGCACCGGCAAACCTGCGGCCAGTAGCTTCGGCACTTCGTGTTGCCATAGGCGGTTGGAGAAACTGTGCCAGTCAGCCTGATAAGCCTCAGCCTGGCTTTGGTTAAATAAAATACTGTCCGGCTGATAGGATTGACCCATCTGATAGGCGGGTTGCCAGTCGGCTTTATGCCAGCCGCGCTCAGCCAGTGCCAGCAAACGCGGCAATAACATCGACCAGGCGCTGGCAGCATCCGGGATCACTTCAGTCCATAAATTGCCTTGCAAGCCAATGATGTTGTGTGCGGCCGTCAGCGGCACTTTATCTTCAGTGCGGTAGCCTTTACCGTTGACGTCCTGCCAGATAGCGGCCAGCGCCGGCAAATTCTGTGGCTGAAAACTAAAGACTTTTTCAGTGTCTAATTTCCGGCTGGCCCAGTGGTTGCCACGGGCATAAGGAGTATTGAGATAAGGCACATCAAAATAACTGGCATCCGGCAGTGCCAGCACCACTTGCCAGTTGGCATTGGCGTGTTGATGAGCGGTCAGGGCGGCGCCGTCATAACTGTTTTGCCAGATATAAGAGGTGACGGTGGTCGGTAGTTTTGGCGCCTGTGGCTGACCGGGTTGCAGGTGTTTTAAGCCATCGCTCCATGCTGCTAATTGCACGCCTTTGTCGGCCAGCAGTTGAGCGGTACGGCGTAAAAAGTACTGCATCAGATCCGTTTCACCGGCCGCTTTTAACTGCTGACAGGCTGGCGATTGTTGCCAGGCGCCCGCCGTTTCATCGGCGCCAATGTGATACAGCGAGAGTGGCATGCCAGCTTGTTGATGCAGGCCAATCAGCTCATCGAGCACAGTGCCGATAAAACGATAACTGCTGTCCAGACAGACATTGATGGTGTTGTCGTGGTAATACTGAATCGATAAATAGTCACTGCGATCCGCCGCTTCCGTCAGCAGATACTGATCCCAGTCCGCAACTTGTTGCCGCTTAAGTTTGTCGGCGCGCAGAGCCATAGCTTTGACGGCGGCTCTGCTGTGACCTGGCATATCCAGGCTCGGGATCACCCGGACTTGATGGGCCTTAGCATGGCGCAGAATGTCCAGATAATCCTGCTGACTCAGAAAGCCGTTGGGTGGTGCATCCGGCTGATGACCAGCACCTAATTGTGGTAACAAACATTGTTGTTCGGACAGGTCCAGGCAGCGGCGGCTGCCGAGTTCGGTCAGTTCCGGCAGGGCTTTGATGGCAATCCGCCAGCCTTCGTCATCGGCCAGATGCAAATGCAATTGGTTCATTTTGTAGCGGCCCATTTGGCTGATCAGCTGCAGTACAAAGTCTTTACCGAGAAAATTTCTGGCCAAATCGACATGCTGACCCCGATAGGGCATGGCCGGGCCATCTTCGAGCAACAGCGCAGGCAATTGCTGTGGCTGTGCTTCGGCCAACTGTGCCAGCGATTGCAGGGCATAATAGGCTCCGGCAACACCGCCGGCGCTGATCTCAATGCCAGCGGCGCTGATTTGTAAACGGTAATGTTCCGGCGATGCAAAGCCAGCTTGCACTGTGATGCGCAGTGGCCTGCTGCTCTGCGGTTGCAGTAATTGCAACTGAGTTAACAACTGCAAAGCCGCAGCCAGTTGCGGTTGCAAAGTGCTGTCGCTCAGTTGCAGGGCAAAACCACCTGCGCTGCTGACAGCTTCGGTGCTGAGTTGGCGTTGTTGCTGCGGTTTTGGGATCAGCCGGCGACTCACATCTGTCGCCTTTGCCAATTCTGGCTGTGCAGCTTGATAGCCCTGAAACAGACGATCGCCACTGATGACGCCCAGTTGATCAGCCGGATTTTGTAAAAAAGCCGGATTGTGGCTGGTAAAAGGTTGAATAAAGGCTGGCGTGCCACTGGCGTCAGCTTGCCCTGGCGCAGTACTTTTAATCAGATGAACCCGATCATGTTGATCTTTGAGCAAATAATTGCCAGGTAGCATCGACTGGCTGAAGATGCCGGAAGCACTGATAAAATCGACTTCCACCGGCTGATCCGGGGCAAAACCCTGAAAACCAGCGGTTGGGCTGAGTTCATGTAAATCACCGTTCAGATGGCGGATCTGCAATTGCGGATGCAATGAAGCAATTACCGGGGTCAGTTGGCTGAAATAAATCTTCCAGCCGTTGTTTTTACTGGCATAAGGTAACGTCAGACGTAACCGTGATAAATAACAGCCTGGCTCTTTGCGCAGTTTGCTGGCTGGACATTCGGCATAAGAGGGTTGCAATAACTGATATTGCACTTTGAGTTCAGCGGCCATGCTGGCATCTGCCAAGACTTGCGGCGAGAAGCAAAGTAGCGGTAACAGGCAACTGGCGAATAAGCGTGTTTTCATGCCAAATCCTCCACGCTAGCAGTAGATTGACGTTGCCGCTCTGACCACCAGTTCTGGTTATTGACCAGCGGTCTGGCCCAGAAACCAATCGACAGGATATAGCCAAGCGGTAGCAATAACAGCAGCAAAGCCAACTGCATGCTGTCGAGCTGCTCTGCCAGCAACCCCAGCAATGGTGAGGCAAAGGCGCCGCCGATGATTCCGGTGCATAACACCCCGGCGACTGCGCCATGGTGGGCTGGTACTGAATTGAGCGCCAACGCAAAAATAATCGACCACATCACAGATAAGCTGCCGCCCAGCAGTGGGAAGCACCAGAGTGCCAGCCTGACATCGCCAGATATTGCCAGCAATAACAGTGCGATCGATGCCAGACTGAATAACACGATGATAAAACGGCAATTAAATAGCTTTAATAAGCCAAGTCCGAATACACAACCTAGCGTCATATTGAGCCAAAACTGACTGACGGCAGTGGCGCCAACACTGGCGGCATCGAGTTGATGCACCTGTTGTAAATACACCGCAATACTATTGGCAATCCCTTGTTCCAGGGCGACGTAACAAAAAATCGCCAGAAAATATTTTTGTACTGTGCCATTTTTCAGTAACGACCACTGCTTGCCCAGCATTTTACTGGCCGATTCATCTGCTGCGGTCTGACTGTTGCTCGGTGGAAAAGGTAGCCACCACAGCCATAACAACATCAGCAGGCAGAGCACAGCAAACAGCAGATACAGGCTCAGCCAAGGCATAGTGGGCGGTAGCAGTTGCAGCACGGGCGTAAGCCAACTGTCAAAAGACAGCGCTGTCAATTTCTGGTAAATCAAAGGCGTGATGGCGGCGGCCAAACCAAACAACAACTGGCCAAGCACTGCCATAAAGGAGTAATGCGCACTGCCAGCGGCGAATCTTAATAGGGGGTTCATCGCCACTTGCAATACGCTCATGGCCAGGCCAAGACAAAACAGCGACAGCATCGCGACGGCAAAATGGGGTAAGGCAATAAACAACAAACAACTGAGCGTACTCAGGCTATAAGCAAACCTGAGCATAGCGCGCTCGCCATATCGCTCGATCAACAGGCCGGCCGGGATCGACATGACGCCATAAGCAATAAAAAATGCGAACGGAAAAAAGCCAGCCAGCATCAGGCCAATCGAGAAGTCACTAATTAATTCAGGAAAAATCGGTCCGAGCAAATTAGTGATAAATGAGACTGTGATAAAGCCGGCTAATACCAGCAAAATCAGTGCCGGTTGTCGGGGATTGCTCGAAATATGCATGGGTGTTCCTTGGCGATTTTTCGTTATTCTGCGGCATGCTGTGAACATGTTGTAATCTATTTCTACCTGAAACCTGTACTTTCCTTGCGCAGTTTGGCATAGTGTTTTGGCCGCAGATAAAACGGGCTTGTTATATTTATCTATATGAAAAATATAATTTTTTTATGATGTTTTCTGGAGGCTTTTTGTTGTGCAAAACTGAGTAAGTTTTCAGTTTGTCTTACAACAGCGCAACAACTGCCGGTGGCTTAAAAGTTTCTTTTCAGGATGAAAATATGAAACTGCAATTTGAAAAAATTATCATTGAAGCAGGGCAGTCATGGCGATTTTTCCACTACAGCTGGGATAGCATTGAACTGAATTGGCATTGCCATCCTGAGTATGAACTGGTGCTGACCTGTAACAGTGCCGGCACCCGTTTTGTCGGCACCAATGCACAGAGCTATCAGGACAATGATTTGGTGTTGGTCGGACCTTATCTGCCCCATGGCTGGCAAAGTCAGCTGTCCCCTGATGGGCAAATCGGCCAACAACATGCCTATGTGTTGCAGTTGCCAGCGCTATGGCTGGAACAATGGCTGCAGTTAAATCCGGCACTACAACGTTTGCAGCAATTACTGACCTTTGCCAAAGCGGGGGCCTGCTTTAGCCCGGCCGTCGTCAACGCGGTCAAACCTTTGATTATGCAATTGGAACAAGATGATGTGCTGACCCGCCAGATCCGGTTATTAGAGATTTTGGCTTTACTTAGTGGCGATGAACAAGTGCAGTTGCTGACGGTGCCGGACAGTGCTGAACCAGAGAAAATTAGCAGTCATCGGAAAATTGATAAAATTGTCAATTATATCAATCAGAACCTGACTGAAGATCTGAGTGCCGCTCAGCTCGCAGGCATAGTCCATATGAGTACCAATCATTTGCACCGGTTTTTCCGGCAAAAAACCGAGATGACCATCACACAGTATGTCATTCAGTTAAGGATTGAGCGGGCCTGTGATTTATTGCTAAAAACCAGTTGGTCGGTGGAAATGATTGCCGGTAAATGTGGTTTTCTCAGTATGGCGAATTTTAACCGCCAGTTTTTGAAACTGAAAAAAATGACCCCACGCCAGTACCGGCAATCGGATTTACGGCAGTTACATCAATTAGCGCTGCGCGGCGGTCAGTTGGCTTGAGGCCGCCAGTTGTGCCAACTGCTCGGCTTGTAGCGGACATAAAGCCGCCAACTGTTGCCAGCGTTGTTGCCGCTGTTGATCCTGAGCCAGGGTTGGCGCAGACAACGGATGACCAGGCAGTCTGACCGCCGGGAAAGAACCTGTGCCAGCCAATAAGCAATACCAGGAAACCGAATGATAATATTTCTCCAGCTGCAGTTCGGCCAGCAAGTCCGGCAGATCGGCGCCGCTTTGCCAGCATTGTAATAATTGCGCAAGCCTTGGCGATATTGATGTCAGCTGTCTGTTGTGCTGCCAATAGGCTGAATCAGTGCGGGAGTTGGTTTTATAGTGCAGCACAATATAATCGGCAATATTGTCAAAATAGCCGTTGATCAGGTGGTTGTAGTCGGATCTTAGGCCCAGTTCGCCACGGCACTGATACTGGCTTTGTTGCCAATGCAATAAAAAATGTCCGACCGTTTGCTGTACCAGATAGAGCGCGGTGGCTTCCAGCGGCTCAAGAAAACCCTGCGATAAACCCACTGCCAGACAATTATGCTGCCAATGCTGTTGCAAGCGGCCCGCTTCAAAGGTGAGTAATCGGCTGCTGCCTTCCTGCTCTGATAAACCAAGGTGCTGACGTAATTCAGTTTCTGCCATATCAGCAGAAATAAAATCGCGGCTGAACACATAACCATTGCCGGTGCGATGTTGCAGTGGGATCTGCCAGCACCAACCATACCTTAGTGCCGTGGCTGTGGTTTGAGTGCGTGGTTGTTGTTGCGCTGCAGTGGCAATGGTCAGCGCCGCATTATTTGGCAACATTTGCCGGTAACTATGAAAAGTCCCGCCTAAAGTTTGCCGGCTTAACTTGCTGGCAAAACCGGTACAGTCAAAATAAAAATCTGCCTGCAAGTTAACACCTTCGGCGGTGGCTAACTGCGCAATAGCGCCATCACTGTGGCATTGTGCTGTAGTCACGGTCAGAGGGCGGTAGCGAATGCCCCGTTCAATGGCTATTTTTTTCAGGCACTGGCCGAGCAGACCGGCATCAAAATGATAACCGTATTGCAGTTGCACTGCCGGCGCTTGGCAAAAGGGGGCCTTGCCTTGTTGTGCCAGCGTGGTCTGTAAAAAGAATGGATCCGGATGAACAATTACCCGTGGATCCAGCTGTGCCGAGCGTACCCGCTGAAAAAAACCGGCCAGTTCAGCATTGTCGGTGCTGCTCGGAAAAGGATGAAAATAATGTTGATAACCTGGTTGGGTTGACCAGTGACTAAAGCGGATACCATTTTTATAAGTGGCCTGACAGGCGGGCATCCAGTCTTGTTCGGCAATCTCAAGTTGGCGCAATAAACGGGTCAGGGCTGGTGTCGAACCTTCACCAACACCAATAGTTGCGATGCCTGGCGCTTCTACCAGTTCAATCTGCACCTGCTGATGCTGGCGAAAATGCCAGGCCAGCATTAAGGCGCTGAGCCAGCCGGCGGTGCCACCACCCACAATCAATAAACGTAGCGGTTGAATTTCAGGGATTGCAGACTGCTGCATCAATGCCTCACTTTGGGGATCCGTCAAAAATAACAAACCGCAGCAATCACTTGCAGCGGTTTGTTGGTATTAGCGCCGCAAAAAAGCGGCGCGGTTCGGCTTATCAGAAGCGAGCACGGATACCTACCGTCATCCGGCGCTCATAGATATTTTGCGAAATCACATTCCCTTCCCACTGCAGGTAATTGTTTTCATACTCTTCGGTCAGATTGCTGACAGAAGCGTAGCCGGTCAGGTAGTCAGTGAAATCGTAACTTCCTGAGATATCGATGTAGGTCGTTGGCTCAGTCCAGATGGGTAATTTACCGACCAGGCCGAATACAGTACCATTGCTGGCCAGACGCTCGCTGCGGTAGTTAGCGGCGATACGCAGTTGGATACCACTGCGCTCGTACCATAATACCGCGTTGCCTGAACGTTCAGAGTTATCAGTAATAGGTAAGGTCGCGTTATAGAAATCGACCGCACCACTTTCACTCGGCGCATACGTCATGTTCAGGCCAGCACCTAAACCACTCCAGAAATCTGGCAGGAAATCAAAGCTTTGCTGATAAGCAAATTCAACGCCTTTGATAGTACCGCCTTTGCCGTTGATTTCACCTGTCACCGGCACTGCACGCCGTTCCACCCCGTCGCCGTCTTTGACACGAATGGTCGAAGAACCGGTTTCAATAAATGAATCGATATTCATATTGAAGACTGACAGGCTGACCATACCGGCGCTGCCAAAATAGTATTCAACACCTAAATCAATATTGTCTGAATACCATGGATTCAGTTGTGGGTTACCATTTTGGGTTGCGGTAACGGCAACCATGGTATCTGGTGACACGCCCAGATCGGCGGCCCGATCGCCAGCCCGGGTCCGACCCACGGATAAACCGCGACCTAGTCGCCCTAAATCCAACCGGGTCATGGTTTTACCGTAACCACTGCGGAAAATCAGGTTTTCCGTCAGGTTGACGGCCAGGTTGGCTGATGGCAGCAAATCATTAAAGGTACGTTTGGTGTAAATATCACCACTGTCAACACGGGCGGTGCAAAGCGCGCAGGCATCATCCCCGAGTTCGTTTTGGTAAATATCCAGTTCAGTCCGGACATATTGCACACCGATGTTGGCGTTGTAGCTCATGGCTCCGGCGGAGCTGCTGAAATTCGCTTTGAAATAAGCGGACTGCGAACTTTCATCAACCTTATAGGAATCATTCGGGTTGGCGATTTTTTTATTATTTGGATACAAGGCATTTTGGAATGCCCATGGATCATCCATCACTTTTGGATCGACAAAATAAATGCTGTTGCCTGAAACAGGACCGAAGTTATTGACCTGAGAGACCCAGCCTGCCGGTAAATCGGTAAAGAACCAGGGACGACCCAGACTCAAATCGCCGGTGGCAATATTGATATCGCCATCGCCGTTGCTATCGGCAATCGCTTGACCTGAATCTTTCCACATCACGTCTTTGGTAACACCTGCGGTGGTAAATGGTGCCACCATGATCCAGGTATTACGCTCGACATCACGGCTACCATGGCGCAGACCAAAGTCGACTGACTGCAGATGTTCAGTATCAAATTTATAATTACCGTCGGCTCTGACAATATTCAGCGTCCCTTCTTCATCAAAGTTATTTTCTGAATAGGTAGACACTATGTTGTAACGGTTGATATCTGAACCAAACACTTCACCATTCACTTTGGGGAACGTTAACTGTGGATGGTCACCTTTGGTATCAAAAGTGATTTGTGGCCGTACCGGACCATAACCTCGTGGGTTGACGGGTTCCATGCCTTTGGCGTCACGCCGCATCAGGCCATGTTGCGCACCACTGGTCAGGTAACCCTGGGCCACGTTTTCGGTGTGAGCACGATCAGCCTGACCATGCAACAGCCGGAAACTACCGCTAAATGCGTCACCATTGTTGTAAGCTAATTGCAGATTCAGGTTCAATGAATCGCGGTCATTGGTCTGACTTTCAGAGTAAGCATTCACCCTTGGGGCATCCAGTGTCACTTGATTTGAAGTGTATAACCGGCCACCCTCCGGGCTCGGCCCACGGTCAACCAGGTTGGTCGGCCGGATCCAGGCGTAGTCAGACCAGGCATTATCTGCAACCAGACCCTGACTGCGTTCGGCATCTTCCATTTTGGTGTAAAAGGCGTCTCCGCTCAGCTCAAAACCCTGGCCAAGGTCGGCTTGTAACGACGCACTTAAACCCGTCCGATCGCGTTCGTTAAAACGGTTCATATTGCCATAGTCGATAAAACCAAAATAGCGATCGTTGGTATCACCATCCTGGTTTAAATCACGACCGGCGCCGCCAGCACAAAAATTACAGTTTGCACCACCACCTTCACCAAAAGCGGAGGCCCAGTCTTCGTGCGGCGCGCCAAAACGATAGTTGGCTAAGTTACTTTTGTCATAGGATGCGGTAAAAATACCGGCGATTTTTTCGTCGTTATAACCAACAAAAGCACTGTATTTACCGTCATTTTCTTTCGAATACGAACCGGTTGACGCTTCAGCCGAACCCGCCAGCGTCCAGCCTTCTTCTAAGGCAAATGGTCTGGCAGTTTTTAAATCAATAGTACCGGAGATACCGCCGGCCAGCGTAGTGGCCACAGGCGATTTTAGTACATCCATGCCGGCCATTAAGGCAGATGGGATATCAGTAAAATCAGGCTGTACATTACTGATTGAACCTGCACTTAAAAATTGCTCGCCGTTGAGCAGCGTGGTGACTTGTGGCATACCACGTACGTTCACCGTCGAACCTTCACCGGCAGAGCGGCGGATCTGGATCCCCGGTACCCGTTGCAGTGAGTCAGCAATAGTAATATCAGGTAATTTACCGATGTCTTCAGCGGTAATAGAATCGATGGTGCCTTCGGCCAGACGTTTGTTGTTCAGGTTTTTGGCTTGTGAAGCCCGCAACCCACGCACACTCATCACTTCAATATCTTGTTGAGGTTTGGCTGTGCTGGCGGCTGCAGCTGTTTGTGCGACAGCTGGCAACGTGATACTGGCAGCTAACAGTAATGTAATTTGTGACGCCAGGCGTGACACGGCGAAATGTTTCTGGTTCATGATTATCCCTGTTGTAGTGGTGTGGCACCTGTGGGATTGCTCTGCTGCAGCTTGGCAGGACTTCCAATCCGGATGCGTGATTTTTTTACCAGCGGTCAGCAACTCTATGGTGCTTCGGACTGGGGAATGACATCGCTGTCATTTCATTTCTGACGTTACACAGTTGTTGGCAATTGCTAAAGATGAAGGGGTAGTTATTGCTAGCTTTGAGAGTGAAATTGAGTCAAAAGTATCAGTATTAACCGACCAACTGACATTTTTGTCGGTTAAGTGACCAATGAGACTTATTTTCATTGTTAGCGCTGTCAATTGGTTGTTAGCGATAAGTTGTTGTAATCTACCGGTACCGCCGTGGCGGACTTTTTACTGTCGCTGTGTTGCAGCTGGGCTCGGTTGGCACGGCTTTCACAGGGCCACAGCGCCGACAACCCGGTTCGGCTGAAAAGGCTGGCCAGCCCAGCGCCGGGCAATGCCACTGCCGACAGGGACTTGCCAGCTGCCAATGGCTTGGTTAAGTTACACTGCTGGCCGCGCGGCTGATTTGCCGTGTCCTTCACCCTACAGGAGTACAGATGGAAACTATTAGCTGGGATGATTTTAGTAAAATTGAATTAAGAGTCGGTAGGGTGCTCAGTGCCGAGGTTTTTCCGCAGGCACGTAAACCTGCGTATGTGTTAACGGTAGATTTTGGCCCGGAAATCGGCATTAAGAAATCCAGTGCACAAATTACCCAACTGTATCAGCCAGAGGATTTGGTCGGTAAGCTGGTGGTGGGGGTGGTTAACTTCCCGAAAAAACAAATTGGTCCGCTGATGTCAGAGTGCCTGATCACTGGTTTCCATAATGCGGATGGCGCAGTGGCACTTTGCGTGCCGGATCAAGCGGTGCCACTGGGCACTAAACTGTTGTAGTGCTCCACGAAGTGTTCCACGTCAGTGCTTCATGTCAGCTGGTGTCATCGTTTGCGGCAGGACAATTTTGGCACAGACGCCGTTGTTGTGATCTGTTCTGTTGGCCAGGCTCAGGCTGCCGCCGAGCTGTTCAATAATTTGCCGGCATAAGACCAGCCCTATGCCCTGACCTTGCGGTTTGGTGCTGTAAAAGGGTACAAATAAATCTTGCGGTGCCAGCAGCCCCTGGCCTTGATCCAGTACTTCAATCAGGATCTGTGGATGTTGCCGGAAACGGATTTCGACGCTGCCTGGCGGACTGCCCGCTTCAAAGGCATTTTTTAACAGATTGATCAGGACCTGCTGCAGCAGCATCATATCACTGACAAATTCAATGGCAGGGCCTGGGCTGGTTTGCAATTTGCCATCAAACAAAAGTTGCAAGGCGTTGTAGAGCCTTTCACTTTTGATCAACTGCAAGCTGATACTAAGTGGTTTATTTAATTCACTGTAACGGCTGACAAAATCCTGCAAATGCCGGCTACGTTCGCTAATCAGCTGCAATGCCTGTTGTTCGCGGCCATCCGACAGTTTTTGTTGCAGATGTTCCGACAAGGCCAGTACCGGGGTCAGCGAATTGCGGATTTCATGACTAAGAACCCGGATCAATTGTTGCCAGGCTCTGAGTTCGGTTTCACGCAAGGCGGTCTGGATATTGATAAACACCAACAATTGCTGGCGCTGACCTTGCTCCAGAAACCGGCTGTGGCGGATTTGCCACTGCCGTTGCCGAACCGCATCGACAAAATGCCAGTTAGGTTCAGATTGCAGCCCAAGCAAGCTGGCTGAGCCATGGCGCATACTTTGCCAGGGGCGGCCAAACAAAGACGCGAATTCATTGTTGGCGTAACTAAGTTGTTGCTTGTGGTCAAACACCAGGATTGGGGTATTGAGCTGATCGATCAGCCGGTACAATAAAAACTGTTGTTCATCAAAAAAGCTTTTACGCTGCTGTAGTTGTTGCCCGAGTTGATGCAATTGTTGTTGAAAGCCGGCGGCGACGCCTGTGCTATATGCGGCTTTGGCTTGCAGGCTATAATCTTGATTTTGCAAAGCTTCCAGCTGCACACTGGCGCGATTAAAGGCGGCAAGCTGGCGTTTGGCATGCTGTTGTTGTTGCCGGTTTAGCCACAATGTCAACAGGAACGTCAACAGCCAGACCCACCAATGTGGCCAGGTCCAGCTGACCAGCAGTGCCAGCGCTGCACTGCACAACCACAGACTAAGCGCCTGCCAGCGCAGACTGCTTTCCAGCGAATCTGAGCGCAAACTCTTAAAGTTCCAGGCCATGTTTTTCCAGCCGGCGATATAACGAGGATTTGGTGATGCCCAGCAGGTCAGCGGTTTTTTGTTTATTGCCCTGACATTGTTGCAACGCCTGTCGGATCAGCTGCAGCTCCGCAAGTTCCAGTGTCATCATCGGCAACTGACCACAACCATGGCCAGTGCCGATAGGGCTGTCTGCCAGCGTTTGACCTGGCAACGCCAAATCGGCGGCATCAATCCGGCTTTGCTGTGTTAATAACACGGCGCGTTCAATTAAGTGGCTGAGTTCGCGGATATTGCCGGGCCATAGGTAACTTTGCAGCAACTTTTCCGCCGCCAGGCTTAGCGCCAGGCCGGTTTTCTGATAACGGCCGCCGTGTTTTTGCAGATAATAGTTGGCCAGTGGCAGAATATCTTCCGGTCGTTCCCGCAGCGCTGGCACCCGAAATTCCAGCGTATTTAACCGATAATACAGATCCTGCCGAAACAAACCTTGTTGGATCAGTTGGCTAAAATCACCATTACTGGCGGTGATCAGCCTGACATCACTTTGTTGGGTGACACTGGATCCCAGCACTTCAAACTCGCCGGATTCGAGTACCCGCAATAGCTTTGCTTGCTGTGGCAGCGGTAAATTAGCAATTTCATCCAGAAACAAAGTACCGCCACTGGCCAGGCTAAAGCGACCACTGCGGTTTTCTTTGGCGTCGGTAAAGGCGCCTTTTTTATGGCCAAACATTTCACTTTCAAACAAAGATTCCGCAATGGCGCCCATATTGACGCTGACCAGCGCCGCTTTTGCCCGGCCCGAATGCTGGTGAATAAATTGTGCCAATTGGCTTTTACCGGTGCCGTTTTCACCTGTCAGCAAAATATTAGCTTCAGTAGCGGCTACGGCCTGTAACTGTTGCATCAGTCGTTGCATGTGGGGGCTTTGCCAGACCAGCTCGGTCTGTGGTTTGGTCAAGGCCTCTGTCAGTTGCTGGTTACGTTGCTGCAATGCCGACAGTTTCAGTTGTTGCTGAATAACTTGCACCAGCCGCTGATTCTGCCAGGGTTTTTCGATGAAGTCGCCAGCCCCCAGTTGCATCGCTTGCACTACCAGTGCGGTGTTGGACCAGGCCGTGATGGCGACAACCGGAATACTGAACTGTTGCTGTTGCAACCAGCGTAGAAATCTTAAGCCTTCTTCACCCGAGGTGGTATCCAGGGCAAAGTTCATATCAAGCAAGATCAGGTCGGCATGCTGTTGCTGCAAATAGGCCATCGCCTGCGGCGGATTTTCTAATTCTGTGATAGAAAAACCATGATCTTCCAGTACAAAACGAGCACTCATTCTGACTTCACGGTTATCTTCAATCAATAAAATCAGTGGCCTGGACATCTATGTTCCTTAAAATGAGCCTTATCTTAAAGGTCTGGCCTGGTCGGCTCGAGTAAAGTCAACTTTAACAGCGCATGCTATTATTTCACTGCGCTTTTCGCCGACTCCAGCTCTTGCCAGGCCTGAGTGCCCCAAAGCGGCACTGTGGTCAACGAGTGTTTATCACTGCCGGCACTTTCTTTGGTGGAGTAAGACAGATAAATCAGGCTGCGATTTTCAGCATCAAAAATACGGCGGATTTTTAAGTGTTTAAAGAGAATACTTTTGGAGGTGGAAAAAATCACTTCGCCGGATTTGGAGCTATCAATTTGATCCAGCATTGCCTTGGTGATTTCGCCGGTCTGGCGGCAGGCAATCGACATATCTGAGGGATCAGCTAAATCCAGATTGGCTTCAACATGGCTGATATGGCAGGTGACGCCTTGGATATCAGGGTCGTTAAAGGTTTGAATTTTAATATCTTTAGTGGTGAATAACCCCAGGCTGACATCGCCGACTTCTTTTGGCGAGCAAGCGGTGAGCAGCAATAGCCCCGCCATTAGCAGGGGGAAACGGGCCATGGTAATCGTCTTGTTGTTGTCTAAAGATGGTTTTACTTGAGGTTTCATCCGGGCACTCCTTGTAAGTAAATAAATCTGCCTAAAGCACAATCTCCGCCAGTGGTCTGCTCAGAAGCTGATGCGCTTCATCAGCGAATTCTGCGCTGAGGCGTACTGCTACCATGCCTTACCATTTGGCATAATGATCTTCCGCTAGTCCGAGGCATTGCGTTAATTCCAACTGCTGACCGTCAGCGAGCCTGACGCAGCCCTGATAATAACCGACATATTGGCGGAAATTACTGGCCAACAAGCCGGTCTGAATTTTTTCCTGCCGGCAAAACAGTGGCTGAAACTGTAACGACAGTTCACCACATAACGTACTGATATGCCAGCGGCTGTCCGGTTGATAACGATCAAACACAAAGCGGGCCGGACTCAGATGCTGGATGCGGCCATCCAGCCACAAGGCGTTTTCAGTCATTCCGGTTTCATTGACGCCTGCGGCCAGATTGAGACCAAAAGGCCGTTGCTGCCATAACGTATTGATCGAACTCCAGCGCCAATTGGTTTGGCGGCGCATAAAACCAGCGGAAAAATCATAACCAGCGCGAGCTTGCGTCAAGTCTATCGCATGGCCAGAAAAACTGAGTTGGCCGCTGACGGCCAGCGCATTGTTTTTTTCGGTATAGGTAAAACCCTGATAGCCGGTGGGGGCGCACAGTGCCAGTGGTGGCTGCGGGCTGGCGATCGTGCTGCTGTCCAGACGAACGGCAGGTTCGGCCTGATGCAGTACTAAGCTTGCCTGCAGTGGACCACAGTCAATCTCAACCAACCACTGTGTTGGTTGCGGCTCCAGTTGCCAGCGTCGCTGTCCAGCCTGCAGACTCGCAGCCCCTCGCTGCGGTGACAGACTCATCCGGCAGCCCAACTGCAGCGGTCGCAAGATGCCGTGCTGAAATACCTGTTGATCCTGCTGAAATAAATAAACAAAGCCGGAGCTGACATAACGCACATCAGCAATAGCCACCGCTAATAACCAGTCTTTTGCTTGACCATCAACCCACTGTTTGCCACTGACAGTGACAAACTGAAACTGCTTGTTGGCAAAATAGCATCGCAACTTGCCAAGCGGTTTATCCAGCACAGAACGAAAATCAAATTCCGCAAGCGCCAGTTCAGGCACTGAGCCGGTAAACAAACCAAACTCCGGCTGCCCGGTAGCATTGATCAAACGCGCCGGCGCCTTGGTCAGCAGTGGCTGGTAACAAGCAGTCATAGTCAGTCCAGATGGATATAGTGAACTGATTTATAGCAGGTTTTATGGCTCTGACCAAGGGGCTGTCATCAGGCAACAGCCAATATCAGTCTGACCTCTGAACTTCTCACCTTGATTTCTATGCAGAGAAAACATCGCTGCTTTTCAGGAAAGCGGACATGCATCATCATTGAATTGGGACTCTCGAAAATTCTGCGGCGTCCCGAGGCGTCTTCGTCTCACGGCTACGGCTTAGGACTTGGCATAGTGCAACGACTGTGTGAACGTAATAGCTGGACTTTCACGCTTAATGTTGGTGAGCTGCGAGTGGTTGCATGTCTGTCATGGTGAAGATGGAAAACTAAAAGTTTTGCGTACTTGTAGCAAGTACGCAGCGAATTAGTAAACCAATTTAGAATAAGTAAATAACCCCGACGCCTATTTCGGCCTCATAGTTACTCCGCGCTATCGGGCTATCCCGAACTTCACTGCCAAAATACTCAAAAAGTCCTTCGCCATAAACCTGCCAATGGTGATGGACATAATGACGGAAATTATAGTTGATGCCAATTGAGCGTAATCCACCGCTCAGATTTGTTTCATTAAAGCCGGATGCAAGCGCTTGGGCTGAGTTGATGCCGAAACCTTTGTTAGCGTATTCGCTGTCGTGTACCACCAACACAAGGTTTACTTCAGAACCTGTGCCGTCGGTCTGATTGCCGAAGCGGCGACCTACCCCAAACAGACCAATATTACCGTCACCACCCGTCACGATGCGGCCAACCAGCCAATAGCGCCAATCGGCATCGAGGGCTCGACGCGCTTGCAACACTAATTCAGCCCCTTCGTCTTGTGCACCCAGACCCAACAAATGACCGTCGTCAGAGTCGCTTTCCTTGCGACCCTCTTCGAAGCCAACCAGCGCCTCGAACAACCAGGTATTCGCACGAACACCCCGCCAGCCAATCGCTTCACCGGCAAAAAAGAAAACATCGTCCCCGGTTCGCCATTGCAGTCCTCCGGCAGGCTCGATTTCCAGGCCAAATTCGTCTGAGCCTTCGTAGGCGGTTTCATATTCAACGCCAAAGCCGAGTCCTAAGCTCCAGCCATCTTCGCCTCTAGAGAAGTCGTCGACCGAGGGCAAAGGCACCAACGCGGTTTTTCCATCCTGCGCCAATGCGGATTGGCAAAAAATCGCCGGTATTAACAAAGCCAACAATAAACCTGTTAATTTTTTCATTTATATTTTCCTTTAAACGATGAACTCATTTAAGTAAATCTTATGGGAGGTCTACTTGAGTTGTTTGTGTACCGATCACATGCAGCCAAGCTGAATTTGAATGTTGGTGTTTCGTGGTACGTTGAATTTAGTCGATTTAGTTGGAGTGTGATGTTTTAACATGCGGTATTCAGAAAATAACCAATGCCTGCACCGAAGGCAAAGTTGACAGCGGTTACTCAGCAGCTATGCCTGTCGCTGCAATCCAGGTCCTTAAAAATCAAAGGCCGGTCAGTGTGCACTGACCGGCCTTGTTGATTGAGCCAGCAAGCATCGCTCAATCAGAAATGTTGCCGTTGGCAGAATTAATGATCGTGACCGGCGTGGCCGTCGATGCCGTGGGCGTGACCATGGGCCAGCTCGTCGGCCGTGGCATCACGCACCAACAGCACTTCGACTTCGAAGGTTAAATCAATACCGGATAACGGATGATTGCCGTCGACCACCACTTCTTCTTCTGTCACATCCAGCACGATTACAGACTGCTCGCGGCCATCCGGACCGGCGGCGCGAAAGCGCATACCCACTTCAACTTCCATGCCTTCGAACATAGCACGTGGCACCGCTTGGGTTAATTCTTCATGGCGATCGCCATAGGCCTCAGCCGCCACGACTTCCACCGTAAAAGTGTCACCGGCTTGTTTGCCGACCAGTGCAGTTTCCAGCCCTTGGATCAGGGAGCCGCTGCCGTGGATAAACACCAATGGCTCAGCGCCAAAAGAGCTGTCGAGTTCGTTGCCGGCAGAGTCACTGACTCTGTAGTGCATGGCAACAACTTTGTTTGTTTCAATGGTCATGCAAACCTCAGTTAGTTTAAAGAATAAGGAAGGGATTGAATGCTGAACCTGGTATCAGGTTCACTGGCCAGCCTTAACTGCGCGTCCGGACTGATATCGTTTGGCAAGACAGCTAACACAGCTAACTCACCATGGATATTGACTGCGTTGATCACCACACCGCTGCGTCGCCAGTTCTGCTCCAATTGTACTTCAATATCGCTGCCAGCTGCCGGAGTTTCTGCACTGGTCGCGGTTAGAATAAAAGTTGCTCTTTTGTTTTTGCCCAGATATTTCATCCGTGCCACCATTTCCTGGCCTATATAACAACCCTTGGTAAAGCTAATTGCATCAATTGCTTGCAGGTTTAAATTTTGCGGCACGTATTCGCCAATCACGGCTTGTTCCAGATAGGGCAGACCATGCAAAATATGTTGCTGTAAAAACCGGGTTGGCGCTGCTAAAGCGGCTTGATCACGTTCCAGCAAGGCGAGGGCCGCCGATTGTTGCAGGATCAATAGATAATGCTGCTCGGCAATCGCCAAAAGTACGCCACTGTCAACGGCAAGGGCAGCGCCTACGGCTGGCACCGGTAATTGTAACTTTGCCAATAACTGGTCGGCCTCCGGACCACTGACACCAAGTACCGCCAGTTCGCTGCTGGTGTCATGGAAACTGACTTTGGAAAAGACGCCGAATTTTTTCAGTTGTGTCAGTGACGCCTGCATTTCATCACGAAAGCCAATCAGCAGCAGATCATCCCCTTGTTGTACCAGGGTAAAAGTGGCCCACATTTTGCCTTTGGCGTCACAATGCGCGCCACGTAAAAAGTTGTCAGCGCTCAGTTGCTCGACATCGCAGGTGGTTTGCCCCTGTAAATATTTTTTCTGATCTGGTCCACTGATGCGGATCACCGTAAAAGAAGGTAACGGGCTGATAAAAGCTGCGGCCACATCATTTGATAACTGTGCCAGTTGGTCGGCACTGATCCATGAACTTTGCATAACAATATAAACCTGTTCTGACAGAATGGTCAGATCATTGGGGAATCAGTGCAAAAGCACAACCCCTGCGCGGATTATTTGTTAGAATTCAACTCAACGATGTAAAAGAGATGGTTATGACTGAATTAACAGCTGAACTCATGAGTAAACCCAAACTGCGCTGGGCTTGTCGTCGCGGTATGCTGGAGCTGGACGTGTTGCTGGCGCCTTTTGTTGAACAGGGTTATGACGCCTTAAGTCACACCGAAAAACTGCATTTTGAGCGGCTGTTGGCCTGTGATGATCCGGATTTATTTGCCTGGTTTATGGGCCACGGTAAATCGACAGACGCAGACTTGCAGGCGTTGGTAGATACCATTATCCGGCGGGTCCGGGTCTAAACGCTATGTACCAGAGCGCGCTGGCACTTTATCCCTCCCGTTACCGCTGCTGGGGATACCGGCTGGCGATGCTGGCGGTGGCGACTGGCTTAGTGCTGTTGCCACTTTCTGGTTGGTGGTTAGGGCTGGCGGCATTGCCGGCGCTGGGAAGTATTTACTGGCTGGCGCAGCAGGCGGCTAAACCTTTGGCCTGGACTTTGTTATCGCTGGAGCAGCATGGCTATTTCCGGGTGCTGCCCACGATGCAACAAGGCCGATTGTTGCCGCAGTCGCTGATTTGCCACTTTGGTATCTGGTTGTACTGGCAGGACGAGCAGGCACACTGCCATCAGTGCTGGTTGTACGTTGATAATTTCAGCCAGAGTGATTTCCGGGCTCTGGCACGGCATTGCCAAAATGTGAAATGGCAGCAAACCACAACGCGCTGACGTTTGTTTGCTGCTGAGCCGCAGCAGCGGTAGCGATAGTGCCGCAGGCTATCAGCCGGGTATTTCTCAGTGCTGCATGCCACTGGCGACAAACCATAAAAGTAGAACCTATGACATTGATTGAATTGGTTGGTTATATTCCGGCTATTATTTTTCCGGTCGCGACTCTGATGCAACTGGTGCATTTGTTAAAAACGAAAACATCGGAAGGGGTGCCAGCCCTAACCTGGCTGGCCTTTGCGCTGGGTAATATTTCGTTGTACATCTACGCCGAGAAATACACCGAATTGCAGTCCATTATCGGCCAATTAGCCACTGCGGCGCTGCAAATTTATGTGGTGTATTTGATTATGCACTATCGAAGACAAGCTAAAGCTTGTTAAATGAACCGGACACCCCGTGACCGGAGTGTCCATCTTTGCGGCTAAGGCTTGCAGCCCGTTAAGACTGACTGCGCTGCGGCGGTGTCAGAATTGTCGGGGCTGGCGCGTCCAGCTGCGCCGGATAATCCAGCGTATAATGCAAGCCGCGACTTTCTTTGCGGGCCATCGCTGAGCGGATGATGAGTTCGGCGACCATCGTCAGATTGCGCAGTTCCAGCAAATTATTGCTGACTTTGACATGACGATAATATTCCTGAATCTCCCGCTGCAATAATTCAACCCGGTGCAGAGCGCGTTCCAGCCGTTTGGTGGTGCGGACTATACCGACAAAGTCCCACATAAAGAGCCGCAGTTCATGCCAATTATGGGTGATCACCACTTCTTCATCTGAATTGCTGACCCGGCTTTCGTCCCATTGTGGCAGTGCCGGGCGGGGGGCGTTGTCGTTCAGATGCTGCAAAATATGCCGCGCCGCACTTTGGGCAAACACCACACATTCGAGCAGCGAATTACTCGCCATCCGGTTGGCACCATGCAAGCCGGTGTAAGCCACTTCACCAATGGCATATAAATTGTCGATATCGGTCTGGCCATTGAGGTTGGTCATCACGCCGCCGCAGGTATAATGTGCGGCTGGCACCACCGGGATCGGCTGTTTGGTGATATCAATACCGACACTTAAACATTTGGCATAAATGGTCGGGAAATGTTCCAGAATAAAATCTTTCGATTTATGGCTGATGTCCAGATATACACAAGGCACGCCAAGCCGTTTCATTTCAAAATCTATTGCTCTGGCCACCACATCACGTGGGGCTAATTCGGCTCTTTCATCAAAATCCGGCATAAAACGGCTGCCATCCGGCCGGCGTAAATACGCGCCTTCACCGCGCATGGCTTCGGTTATTAGATAGTTGCGTGCATCCGGGTGATACAAACTGGTTGGGTGAAACTGATTAAATTCCATATTGGCGACCCGGCAACCGGCCCGCCACGCCATCGCGATACCATCGCCACTGGCCACATCCGGATTACTGGTGTACAAATAGACTTTACTGGCGCCGCCGGTGGCCAGCGCCACAAAACGGGCTGCAATCACTTCAACCTGGCCGGAATTGCGGTTCCAGACATAAGCACCATAACAATGCTTGCCAGCCAGTCCCAACTTCTGCGCTGTAATTAAATCGATGGCGTTGTAGTTTTCCAGCAACCGGATATTCTGATGCGCTTTGACCTGATCAACTAAGGTAATTTGCACTGCGCGGCCGGTCGCATCTGCGGCATGCAAAATACGACGGTGACTATGGCCGCCTTCACGGGTCAGGTGATATTTCAGTACCCCATCTTCATCGCGATACTGATCAAAAGGCACCCCTTGGCTAATCAGCCATTCCATCGCGGTTTTGGCATGTTCAGCAGTGAACTGCACTGCGGTGCTGTCGCAAAGACCGGCACCAGCGATCAGCGTATCATTGACATGAGAGTCAATACTGTCGTTTTCATCAAACACCGCCGCGATGCCACCTTGGGCATATAAAGTTGAACCTTCGCGCAGCGGACCTTTACTCAGCACTATCACATTCAGGTGATCGGCTAATTCCAAGGCTAATGATAAACCGGCAGCACCGCTACCAATAATTAAAACGTCACAACCATGTTCTTTTTGCTGTTGCATGCGATACACTTGTCCGACCAAAAACGGAATCTGATTAGATAAATATCCGGCAGGCAAAGCTAAACAGACTGAGCCGCCAGGCAGGTTTTGTATCAGGGCTCAAAGCCTTAACACAGCGTTTTATGACATCTGAAGCAGTTACGATCAAGCTATTGTAACTTTTTTATCATCGAAACCGAACTTTTTCATGTTGGCCTCGTCATAAGGGTACGCTTGACGAGAGCCGGTTGCAAAATTTAGCAGTAAGCATTACAGGGGACAAGCTCGGATGAGCGAGCAAGAATTGGATTGGCAGATAGTCCAGCGGGTACAACAAGGG
>Ga0114982_1000267_pt1 | contig 28570 bp, 28 predicted proteins | sample Shrwel_input2_FT_FD_87183 | JGI IMG/M metagenome (GOLD analysis project Ga0114982, IMG submission 87183) | Subsurface microbial communities from deep shales in Ohio, USA - Utica-3 well 1 S input2 FT | ecosystem: Environmental > Aquatic > Deep subsurface > Shale gas/oil reservoir > Produced... | reverse complement strand
GTGCAATGCGTAAGTCCTGATTTAGGCGATGGTGGCGGGCGGAGTCATGGCCTGCTGCATCATCAATTGTAAGCGTTTGCTTTGCATTTTGAGGCGGTATTCAATCTCGCTAAAACGGGTATTAAAAGCCGCATCTTCCCATTTTTGCATCACTGCTTGTTTTTTCTCAGTGTACCATTCTTCTTTGAGTTTGCCCCATTCGTTCATAGTCGCAATAAACGCTTCATATTCTTGAGCAATACGTTGTTTTAAGGCTTCAACATCAACATGAGGTAATTTATAGCTTTTTTGCTCAAGCTGTTGTTGGGCGCGTTTAAACTGCATCAACAACTCCGCTTTACGAATGGTAAAGTCAGGAATGCGTTTCAGGTTTGAAGTTAAACCAACCCATGATAAAGCTAAAATCAACCATTTGGTTGGGTCAAATTGCCACCATTTAACGCCGTTACGATAGTCGTATTGGAAGATATGGTGAAAGTTATGATAGCCCTCACCATAAGTTAATAACGCCAACCAAAAATTATCACGCGCTGAGTTTTCATCGGTATAAGGCTGTTTGCCCCACATATGCGCTAAGGAGTTGATAAAGAAGGTAAAATGATGGCTTAATACCAAACGTAACAGGCCAACTAATAATACACCGCCCCAAAAATCACCAATCAAATAACCAACTAACATTGGCACAGCCAAATTCATCAATAATACTAAGGCTAAATAATGATTATGTTGAAACATCACAATTTTGTTTTTTAACAAATCGGGTGAGTTACTGTAATCTAATTGGCTAGAAGGATAATTTCTTAACATCCAACCCATGTGCGAAAACCAAAATCCGCGTTTGGCCGAGTAGGGGTCTTTATCAACATCATCAACAAAACGATGATGAACCCGATGACCCGAAGCCCAATTTAAAATACTATTTTGAATCGCGGCTGTTCCCCATAACATTAACAGTATTTGTATAGACCAATGCGCGTCATAGGCTTTGTGCGCCCACAAACGATGATAGCCAGCCGTAATGCCTAAACCATTCATATATAAAAAGACAGCCATCAATACCCATGCTGCGGTACTAAAGTCGTGGTACATGGCATACCAAGGAATAGCAATTAGGGCAATTAGTGGTGTTGACAACAACACACTTGCTCCTAACCAATTAATGGGTGGTTTTGGCTGGCTCATGAGGGGACTCCACAAAAAGGGTGTTAAACATTGACACCCCAAAAATATATCAAAAGATTATAGCGGTTTTTTTACAGTGCGCGCTGTCTTTCCGATGGGTGAACACGCGTACACTGTCTGCTAATATTGGTCACTAAGTTGATGACCGCAGGTAGTCCCGCACCTACTAAAAATTTACCACTGGTTAGCAGGCTAACCGAGATATCACGGTCGGGGTCTGCCCAACAAAAAATACTGGTATAACCCAAATGACCAAACGCATTTTGGGTATTAAAACCATATAGCCCGACTGGTTTTGCCCCTAACATCGGCCCCATCGCATAACGCATTGGCAAAATCAGTTTGGCATCTATTTCGGGACGCGACACCTCAATAGTAGCGCGGCGGATGGTTTTTGCATTAAAAATTTGCTTATTTTGATAACGACCGCCGTCTAATAACATTTGAAAGAAGCGACTGGTTTGTTCGGCGGTAGCAAAGATATTGCCTGCGGGGCAAATCGTATCCATAAATTGTGGGTCGTTGGTGTAATACTCGGCATCTTCCATTGAGCCACCCAAAATATTGCGTAAAAAAGCATCGGCCAATAACACGGGTTTTAAACCTGTGCTGTAATTAAGTGCCACTTGCTCGCGGTATTCAGGGGCAAGACCAAAGTTAAAACTCGGCATATCCATAGGAATACTAATTTTTTCGGCCAAAAATTGTCGAACATCTTTGCCAGTCACACGGCGTATCAATTCACCTAACACATAACCTGCGGTCAGGGCATGATAAGCAGCACGATGACCACTGGGGGCAATTGGTCGAGCTTTGTACAATAAATCTAAGGCCGCATCGGGATTAAATAATAATTTCGGGTCTGTGCCTTTGGGTAAACTGGGAATGCCGCCTCGATGGGCTAATAGATGATAAATGGTGGCATCTTTTTTACCATTTACGCCATATTCAGGAATGTAGTGGCTAATCGGGTCAAGTAAATCTAATTCTCCCATTTCGTCTAATAAATGTACTAACATCGCAGTAACGACTTTAGAAGCCGAAAATAGACAAATACGGGTATCAGGTGTCGCTAAAACTTTGGGGGTGTGTTGATGGTCTTCAGGGCCGTTGCCTCGCGCATGACCAATAGCTCGATTGAGTATTATCTGTCCTTTGCGGCGGATACATAAGGTAATGGCAGGAGATGCACCCGTTTTATACAATAGTTCGGTAGCGCGCCAAATTGCATCACGTTGTTTGAAGCTCATGCCTACCGTTTCGGGATTAACTTCGCTTTGTGGGTCGTATTGGGTGACACTGTTTAAATCGTCGGTCACATAACAACTGTTAAAAGATAATAATTTCATGGTTTATCTCAGATGATAAAATCAGGACTTACGCATTTTGCCGAAATTAGCGCGTTTTTTGAGCTAAAAATCGATAAAAACGATTTTCTAGCAAGCAAATAAGCGATAACCGCATAAGTCCTAAGAAGATGATAATGACCGATTAGTAATAAAAATACAACCGTATATTAAATAAACTTTAACGGCGGTGATTGGTCGGTGGTGGCGTATCACTACGCGAACTCAGTCGAGGGGGACGTGCAGGTTTGCTTTGAAATAAACGCGATAGGGGGCGCGTCAGTGCGGTGACTTCACCCAAAGAGTCATTCATCGAAGAAACATGGTCAAGCTGGGCAGTGATTCTAAACACGACAATTAACAGTTCTAAAACTACGCGACAAATCGATACCCAAATTAAAAAAATCATCGGTGATAAGCATAAATAAAACAAGCCAAGCCACGCATTTTTAATAAAACTGGTGACCACTAAAAACGCCAAACCGCCTGCACTCGAAATCAAAACCAATAAATAACATAAAGGAATAATTTGCAAGCTGATGTAATGTTGAAAGCTCAGGTCAAATAATAAGGTGCGTAAATACAGACCAATACTTTCAAACATTTTTAATAGGGATGATTGGCGCATAAGCTGACAAACGATAGCTAAAAGAAGCAGCTATCGTAGCACAAGATAAGTTTTTAGCGGCCTAGTCACTAAGATTTATTGCTGAGTTTTTTTACGTCATTTAAAACTTGAGTAGCATGGGTTTCGGGACTGACGCTATCATAGTGATAAACAATAGTGCCTTGTGGGTCAATTAAAAAGGTTTCACGGCTGGTAAAACTAAACGCGCCAAACCCTTGTAATACGCCCATTTTTTTGGCCAGTTCTTTATTGCTATCTGAGAGTAGGGTAAACGGTAAATTAAAATCTTGGGCAAATTTTTTGTGTGAATCAACGCTATCAAGACTAACCCCTGCGACTTGAATCTGATGTTTTTGATAGTTAGCAAATTGGTCACGAAAGCGTTTTGCTTCTTCGGTGCAGCCTGAAGTATGATTTTTAGGGTAAAAATACAATACTAACCATTTACCTTTAAAGTCGCTCAATTGGCGTACTTTGCCTGTTTGGTCGGGCAGTTGGAAGCTGGGAGCAGACGTACCAACCCATGTACCTGCCCATACGCTAGTGCTTAATAACAGACTGCTGATGAAGAAAGTTAAACGGCGCATGGGCATTCTCTCTTGATTTGGATTTACCATTAGGACTTAGGCATTTCGGAGAAACGAGTAAGTCCTGTTACCATGTAATATATTGGTCTTCAACAAAACCTTTTAAACCATCTAAACAGATTTCTTCACCGTTTAGAAGCACACAACCACTAAACTCTCCAAACATTTGTCGAAAATGGGTGTTTAAATAAATGGCTTTGACTTTTTCGCGGTGCATTCCCATTGGTCTAAACTGGAGTTGGACTTGGCCATTGTTGGCATAAATACGCCATGTTTTAAAGGTGTCTTTACGGTCAAACTCAAACTGGGCATGATTGAGTGCATGACGCTGGCCATTCAGCCACAAACAATTTTCGCTAAAGCTGGTTTCATTAACGCCTGTCGATAAATTTAAACCCACGGCTTGTCCTTGACGCGCTCCCGATTTAATTTCACCTGCCGAACACGCCCAATTCCACCATGTTTCGTGGCGCATATAACCTGTAGAAAAATCCAGACTGCCATAAGCCTTAATTTTTTCTAAATCAAATACTTGACCTTTTAAACTGACAAAGCCTTGCAAGGCTTGTCCCGCCGACTTAGAAGTATATGTCCACCCGTTATATCCTGTTTGGGTGCAAATAGACATCGGTTCTAAGTTGTGTTCGTGCATGGTTGCGTGCAGTTCTAAGTCTTTACATTTAATCATCAAACTTTTTTGACGCGGATGATTTTGATAGTCCATCTCAATATTAACGATGGCAGGAATGCGAAAGTGTGATTGACCTTGACAGGGATTAGTGGCCAATTCAAAACCTAAACCTAAAGGACTACGCCATGATTTTGACCATAATTCGCGTTGTTCGATGTCATAAACATACACAAAAGCCACCGCAACATAACGTAAATGAGCTATCGCGCAACCAAAAATTAGCTTGTCACTCATGCCGCCAAAATATTGAAACTCTTTATAACCTAACCATTTTTGAAACTCAGAGCGTGTGTGGCCAAAAGGGGTTTCATAAATAAAATCTTGGCTATTAATAATGGGTAGCGAGTCAGCAAAGTAGCCAAAACGGGGCTGACCATTGATTATTAAAGCTTGTTTTGGGTCAAGTAGTTGCGTCATGGTGTTTATAAACCTTCAAGTGATCTTTTGATTATAAATAAATTTATTTTAAGAGTTTTTACTATTGATGCCAAAATATGGACGATAGTGCTAAGTTTTTCTATCCCTTCGACTTCGCTCTGGGAACATTTTTTTATTAAACCAGCTATTTTTGTCTTTTTAATGCCTTAACCCAAAAACGTGCAGGATGTAAAGCCTGTAATACCCGTTGGGCAATGGGTAAAGGCTCATGATTAAGTTGAGCAGCAATCACTTCGGCAGCCAAAGGCGCGTAACAAAACCCCTTAGAGCCATGTCCTAAAGACACAAACAAACCTTGATAATAACGCGGTACTTGGTGAATAGTTTTACCGTGTTTGAGTGCGGCATAGTCTTGTATAAAGCCCTCGTAAATGGGTAATTGACCCACGATGGGTAAATAATCGGTGGTTTGAGCGCGTAAGGCGGCTCGGCCTTGCCATGTATCAATACGAGGCAATTGTTCGGCTAATTGGGGTAAAAATTGCGCTATTAACTGTTGATTATGAGAGTGGTCACTGACCGTCACATCGGTATTGGTATTTTTAGGCCAAAAGGATGCGCCTAAACAATGTGTTGGCACTGTACCAAAAGCAGGGGTTAAATAACCACCATAACATAATACGCTGTTGAGTTTTTTTAAGACGGCATTCGTTTCAAACTGAGCAATTTGCCCTCTAACAGGTGTTAAAGGAAGATGTTGGCTTACCGTCAATTGTTGTGCCGCTAAGGCATTGGCCAAAATCACCACAGGAGCTTGAGCGATAACTTGTTGTTGGTTATCAATCGCCAACCATTGCTGTTTATGTTGTTTCAGTTCACTCACTTGGCGTTGCCACAAACAGCGAATGTTTGGATGATTTAACCATGCAGCACACAAGGCTTGTGGCTGCAAAAAACCTGCTTGGGGAAAATATAAACACTCACAATCAATCGCTGTGCCTGCCAAAAGACTGGCTTGTTGTGGCGAAACTTTTTGTACCAGTTCGCTAGGCCACGGATGATTATTCAGTTTTTCTCCTTCGCGTTGTTGATTACCTGTCAGCAACCATAATAAGCCTGTTTGACACCAAACCGTATCCAAAGCAGGCTTTTGTAACAGTTGTAATAACCATAAATAAGCCTGTTGTTGAAAATGCCATGCTGACAAATGAGCGGGCGCAAGTTTGGGATAAATAATCGCTGCAGGATTGCCCGAAGCGGCACTTGCCGCATGAGCCGCTTGGTCAATAATCGTCACTTGCCAACCGCGCAAGGCTAAAGCTCTGGCACAACTCACTCCTGCAATGCCTGCACCAATAATCAAAGCCTGTTTTTGTCCTTGATACGGCGGTGCTGGGCTGTGCCATGTGGCTTTGCTTAGGCGAGCTTGATTGAGTGTGGCGGTAATCATGTCTCGTTTACGGCCAAATCCCTGTTGTTTAACCACTGTAAAACCGACACTTTCAAGGCCTCGTTTAACCACACCCGCAGCACTAAATGTGGCCAGCGTTGTTCCGACTTTGCTTAAATTGGCTACATGGTTGAGTAAATCTACTTGCCATAATTCAGGATTTTTGTCAGGCGCAAAACCATCTAAAAACCACGCATCAACTTCGGCCACCACATCGGGTAACAGTACCAAAGCATCACCAAAAACTAAAGTGAGTGTGATGTGTTGCTCGGCAAACACCAGACGATGCCAACCTGCGGTTAATGGCGGATATTGTGATAATAATGCTTGGGCGCAGTCAGCCAATGCTGGCCATAATGCCAAAGCGCGAGTTAAATCGGCTTTGCTTAAAGGATGCTTTTCTACCGAGACAAAATGTAGCCATGTATTTGTAGCGCGTGGCGTTTGCTGCCATAACTGCCAAGTGGCTAAAAAGTTTAAACCTGTGCCAAAACCTGTTTCGGCAATGGTGAATGATTGTTCGCTTGTTAATTGAGCAAAACGTTCAGGCAAACGATTACCTTGCAAAAACACATGATTGGTTTCGGCGAGACCATTATCGACCGAAAAATAAATATCCTTAAAATGGCTAGAATAGGGGAGTCCATTGTCCCAAGTGAGTTGGGCGGCTTCGATGAACACCGTTAAAAGTCTCGATAACGCGGACGTTTTTTGGCTCTAAATAATAACCAACCTAATAAAATCCCGACAATGATACTAATCAGTGTATCGCGTGTGCCTTCGGAATAACGGTCATGTTTAAGAATTTCGACTTGTAATGACAGCTTTTCGTTCGTTACTTGGAGTTGTTGATTGCGTGTTAATAATTCTTTATTGAGTACATCAAGTTTTTGGGCATTTTCAATCAGCAGTTTTTGTTCGTTGCTCAGTTCTGGTGGAGCAACGATAACAGGGGGAGGTGGCGGTTTAACGGGTGATACAGCAACCGCTTTTTGGACTGTTTTTTTAGATGTAGTGTCAGCGTTAGTGACAGCTTGAGTGTTGGTGGCTGATGTTGTTTCAGCGGTGCTTGGCGTAGTAGTAGGCGTGGTTTGCGCGAAAGCAACGCCACTGCATAACAAAAAGCCAAGCGACATATAACTCAATTTCAGAGGGCGCATTAAGGTAGCACTTTTTTAAACGGTTTTACGGTCACTTGTTGATAAACCCCTGCGGCAATATAAGGGTCATCGGCTGCCCATGCTTGTGCGGCGTGTAAACTGGCAAACTCGGCAATAATTAAACTGCCTGTAAAACCTGCGGCGGCGGGGTCTTCACTGTCAATAGCTGGGTGAGGGCCTGCCACCAATAAACGACCTTCGGCTTGTAATTGTTGTAACCGTGCCACATGAGCAGGGCGCGCAGCAAGACGTTTTTCTAAACTATTGATTGTATCTTCGGCAATAATCGCATACCACATAGTATTATTTCTCGGTAATATCTTGTTTGATGTAGCGTGATAATAAAAAAAACTGAGCAATAATAAACACAAAAGTCATGGCTAAACTGCCAAATACTTTAAAATCAACCCAATATTGTTCAAAGTAAAAAGCAACATAGGCATTACTGGCTCCTGCAAAAATAAAAAAGCTAATCCATGCCCAATTTAATTTACGCCAAACATCAGCAGGCATATCAAAGGCTTTGCCCAACATTTTTTGTACTAAAGGCTCTTTGCCAATGTACATACTGCCTAAAAAGGCGGCAGCAAAAATCCAGTTAATGACAGGTGCTTTCCATTTCAAATAGGCTTCGTCATGCAGCAATAAGGTCGCACTACCAAATAATATTGTCGCAACCAGCGTAATTTTTTGGCTATTTTCTAAATGACGGTCTTTGAGCCATAGTCCACCATAAACAACAATCGAACTAGCAATTAAGACGGCTGTTGCAGGAAAAATACCATAAGCTTTAAAAGTGGCAAAAAAGACAAATAGGGGGATAAAATCGAGCCATTGTTTCATAAATAAAATGCTTAACTAGGAAAAAAAAGATACTTGTGTGCTGTAATTTGCTACAGTGAAAACAATACTACTTTAAAATTTAGGCATTGCCTAAGTCTTGAGCCGCAATCTTAAACATCTTTAGAACATCTGTCATGCCTTCGATTGATTTACATTGTCATAGTTTGTATTCGGACGGGACACAAAGCCCGCAACAATTGGTTGAGCAAGCCTTACATGCAGGTTTAAGCCATTTGGCACTCACCGACCACGATACCGTATTGGGTTTGGCCGAAGCGCATAAAGCCGCGCAAGGCACAACATTACAGATTATCAATGGGGTAGAAATTTCGGCGATATGGCAACAACAATTAGTGCATATTATTGCCTTGCATATTGACCCACAACATCCTTTATTAGTCGCAGGTTTGGCCGAGCAAGCGCAAGCCCGTGCCAAACGCGGGCAATTGATTGCCCAAAAACTGGCTTATTTAGGCATAGAGGATTGTTGGCCAGCCGTTTTAGCCTTAGCAGGGGGAGACGAAAATCGTGTTGGCCGTGCTCATTTTGCTCAACATTTAGTCAATATAGGCCGTGTTAATAATCAACAACGTGCCTTTGATAAGTATTTAGGAGCAGGCAAGCCTGCTTCGGTAGCTATGCCGTGGACAGATATGTTGACCGCTTTAAGTTGGATTAAAGCCGCAGGAGGAATCGCTGTGTTGGCTCATCCTGCGCGTTATGGCTTGTCACAAACCAAATTACGCGCCTTGTTAGCCGATTTTAAAAGTGCAGGTGGTCAAGCGATGGAAGTCAGTACTGCTAATGAAAAAGTCAATATTATTCAAAATTTAGCCACTTTAGCCCAACGCTTTGAATTATATGCCTCTCAAGGCAGTGATTATCATGGTACAAATATGCCTTGGCTAAAATTAGGCCGTTTTGCACCATTACCTGCCAATTGCCAACCCGTATGGCATTTATTTAAGGAACAAATAATATGACCCAGTATTTTCATATTCATCCTGATAATCCTCAACCACGTTTAATTAAACAAGCGGTACAGATTATTAAAAACGGCGGTGTCATTGCCTATCCTACCGATTCAGCTTATGCACTGGGGTGTCATTTAGGCGATAAAAATGCCTTAGAACGTATTATTCGGATTCGTGAATTAAATGATAAACACCATTTTACCTTGTTATGTCGAGATTTATCCGAAATTGCGACCTATGCTAAAGTCGATAATCCTACCTATAGATTATTAAAAGCGCATACCCCTGCGGCTTATACCTTTATATTAACTGCCACCAGTGAAGTACCTCGGCGATTAATGCACCCCAAACGTAAAACCATTGGTTTGCGCGTGCCAGACCATGCGATTTGTCAGGCATTGTTAGCCGAATTAAATGAGCCATTATTAACTGCTACATTACAATTGCCTAATGAAACTCAGCCTTTAGATGACCCTGATGATATTTTGGAACGTATTGGCAAACAAATTGACTTAGTGATTAATGGTGGATTAGGTACGTTAATGCCAACAACGGTGATTGATTTAAGCCAAGAAGGGGGGGCAATTATTTTAAGAGAGGGAGCAGGCGACATTACGCCATTTAGTTAAATCTTAATAAATAATACAATTGTATTTTAATTTAACATGATTAATTTTGTAATAAATTAGATGAGAATAAGCCGCTATGTGACTGCTTAGTCAAAAAATATCTAAAAAAAAATTGCATTTATGAAATAACTAGGAGTAATATCGTTCGATGGTTGGCCTTCGGGATGAGGTTGACCCTTGTTACCTATAACACTAGGTATCATCCTCTCCATGGTTTATGGTAGTTTTGTTTGTTTTGGGCAGGCCTTCGGGTCTGCCTTTTTTCTTTGTCTGCCCGTATAATGCCCATCTTATTTATTATCTTTGGAGTTCGTAGGTGAGTGTCGCCTCTTCACAACGTGTACTATCAGGTATGCGCCCAACAGGTCAGTTGCATTTAGGCCATTATCATGGTGTATTAAAAAACTGGGCAAAATTGCAATACGAGCATGATTGCTATTTTTTTGTTGCGGATTGGCATGCCTTAACTACCGCCTACGAAGATCCACGCATTATTAAACAAAGTGTGTTTGCGATGGTAGTTGATTGGTTGGCGGCAGGTGTTAATCCTAAAACTGCCACCATTTTTGTACAATCACAAATGCCGCAACATGCTGAGCTACATTTGTTATTGTCGATGATGACTCCTTTGTCTTGGTTGGAGCGTGTGCCTACCTACAAAGACCAGCAAGAAAAACTCAAAGAAAAAGATTTAGCGACTTATGGCTTTTTGGGTTATCCCTTGTTGCAAAGTGCTGATATTTTGTTGTATCGCGCTGGTTTAGTGCCTGTAGGGGCTGACCAAGTCGCGCATATCGAATTAACCCGTGAAGTGGCACGGCGTTTTAATCATTTGTTTGGTAAAGAAATTGGTTTTGAAGACTTAGTCGCGGCAGCGATTAACAAAATGGGCAAAAAAGCCAGCAAGGTTTATGTTGATTTACGCAAAAAATACCAAGAGTTGGGTGATGTTGAAGCCTTAGCGACCGCCAAAGCGTTAGTACAATCACAACAAAATATCACTTTAGGCGATAAAGAACGTTTATTAGGCTCTTTAGAAGGCGGCGGTAAAATTATTCTGCCCGAACCACAGCCCTTATTGACTCCAGCTGCCAAAATGCCAGGTTTAGATGGTCAAAAAATGTCTAAATCGTATGGCAATACCATTGCTTTGCGTGAAGCACCCGAAGACGTTGACCATAAAATTCGCCGTATGCCGACTGACCCTGCACGTATTCGCCGTACTGATGCAGGTAATCCCGATGTTTGTCCTGTCTGGCAGTTACATGAAGTGTATTCGGATGACAGCACTAAACAATGGGTGCAACAAGGTTGTCGTTCGGCGGGTATTGGTTGTTTAGAGTGTAAAAAGCCTGTTATTGAAGCCATTAACGCTGAATTAGAGCCAATGCGTCAACGTGCTTTAGAGTACGAAGAGCAGCCAGAGCTGATTTATAGCTTATTAGCCGAAGGTGCAGAACGGGCTAGCGATATAGCGGAAGATACCTTGCGTGATGTGCGTAGTGCCATGGGCTTAAATTATCGGTGATTTTGCGTGTCAGTTTCTGAGTTTAAACCATCTGATGTATTACCGCTTACGGACAGTGTGCCGCAGGCTTATGCTCGTGTTTATGATGAGATTCTGACCCAACTTCCCGAAGATTTGTATATTCCTCCCGATGCGCTAGCGGTATTTTTGGAATCTTTTGAAGGGCCGCTAGATTTATTGTTGTATTTGATTCGCAAACAAAACCTAGATATTTTAGATATTCCTGTTGCCGAAATCACCCGTCAATACGTCAGTTATATCGAATTGATGCAGGAGCTGAATATCGATTTGGCGGCAGAGTATTTGCTGATGGCCGCTTTGTTAGCCGAAATTAAATCGCGTTTATTATTGCCCAAACCTGCTCAAGCGCAAGCCGAAGAAGACGACCCACGCGCTGAATTAATTCGCCGTTTGCAAGAGTATGAGCGTTTTAAACAAGCCGCAGAAAACTTGGCCGATTTACCACAAGAGGGACGTGATATTTTTATTGCTCATGCACAAGCACCTGTGCGTGACATTTTACCCAGCGAACCCTTTGTCGGCGATTTTAGTTTGTTGTTAAATGCGATGCGTGATGTGATGCAGCGTGCGCAATTACAACAAAGTCATGTGGTTGCCGAAGGCGGCTTAACCTTAGAACAGCGTTTACAGGAAGTCTTGGCGCGGCTGAAAACGGGCGCAACTATTGCATTTAATGAGTTGTTTACGCTCCAAGAAGGACGCATCGGGGTAGTGGTGACGTTTATGGCTATCTTGGAATTACTCAAGCAACAACTGATAGAGTTAGTCCAAGAGGCGGTATTTACCACTATTTATGTGCGTCAGTATGGATTGGGTGAAACATGAAGTTAAGCACCGCACTGATCAAAAATGTCATCGAAAGTGCAGTTTTTGCCAGTCCTGAACCGCTAACAGTAGATGAATTGTTAAATTTGTTTGCAGATGAAGAAAAACCGAGCCGTTTGCAACTACAAACTCTGCTTAAAGAGCTACAAACAGAGTATGCTACGCGGCCTTTAGAGATTGTCGAAATTGCTTCGGGTTATCGTTTTCAAGTGCGCGCCAAATTTAGTCCTTGGATTAGCAAATTGTGGCATGATAAACCGCCCAAATTATCACGCGCGATGCTAGAAACTTTGGCCATTATTGCGTATCGTCAACCTGTTACCCGTGCCGAAATTGAAGCCATTCGTGGCGTAGTGGTGAGTACACAAATTATCAAAGCCTTATTTGATAGAGAGTGGATTGTGGTGGTAGGTCATCGTGAAGTACCAGGTAGGCCAGCTTTGTTGGCCACAACACGCGAGTTTTTAGATGCGTTTAGTCTTAAAACTTTGGCCGAGTTACCGCCTTTAGCGGCATTGCGTGATTTAGAGGCGATTGATAAAGAGCTGATTTGACGCATTGCAGTGCAAATAAGCGATAATCGCGTCAAATGCTAAAAAGTTACAATAGAACCGTGGAATAACAATAACAGCTACGGTCAAGAGGAAAAAGTACAGGACTTACGCACTAAGTCCTACAAAGGCATGGTGATTTATGCCTTAATACTGTTGGTTAAATAGTGAGTTAAACAAGCCATGAGCGAAAAATTGCAAAAAGTCCTAGCCCGTGTTGGTTTAGGTTCTCGTCGTCACATGGAAGAAGCGATTATTCAAGGCCGCGTCAGTGTCAACGGCAAAATAGCCGAAATTGGCCAGCGTATTGAAGCGACTGATGAGTTACGGGTTGATGGTCGGCGCGTGAGTTTTACCCTCGAAGAAGAAACCCGCCGCCGTGTGTTAGTGTATTACAAACCTGAAAGTGAAATTTGTTCACGTCAAGATCCCGAAGGTCGTCCGACGGTGTTTGATAATTTACCGCCATTAAAAAATGAGCGTTGGGTAATGGTGGGTCGTTTGGATATTAACAGTAGCGGTTTGCTGCTGTTTACTAATGATGGCGAGTTGGCTAATCGCTTAATGCACCCCTCTAATGAAGTCGAGCGCGAATATGCGGTACGGGTGATGGGCGAGGTGAGTGCCGAAGCACGACAAAACTTACTGCAAGGTGTCACCTTAGAAGATGGCCCTGCCAAATTTGAAAGTTTTAGCGAAGTTGGTGGCGAAGGTATTAACCGTTGGTACGAAGTGGTGGTCAAAGAAGGTCGTAACCGCGAAGTGCGACGTTTATTTGAATCGCAAGGTTTGCGTGTTAGCCGTTTATTACGGATTCGTTATGGCACCGTATCTTTGCCACGTCACTTACATACAGGCCGTTGGTTAGAGTTAGATAAAGACGAGATTGACGGTTTGGCGGCTTTGGTTAAATTAAAGCCGCGTGTTGGAACTGGTTTGTATGGTTTGGCTAAACGCCGCGCCGAAAAAATGCAAGAACATCCTTTACCTGCGCGCCGTGGTGGTTTTTTACGTCAGCAAAAACGTGACGTAGCCGATAAACGCGGTGGCGGTGAGTGGTAATTTTATCAACGTACTAGGGGTCGAATGCGGCTAAAACCGCCATCGACTGCCAGTGTTTGTCCTGTAATACGTTGTGCTTGTGCTGATAATAACCATGTAATCGCTTCGGCGACATCTTGAGCATGGTTTATGCCTGTTAGGGGGTATTGCTTTTCTGCCCCTTGACGCATCAAATCATTTTTAAGCATTGGTTCGGTTAAAGGGGTGGCTGTTAGAGCAGGAGCAACCGCATTGATACGGATATTGTAAGCGGCATAACTGGCAGCCGCACTTTGTACCAACGCATCTATCCCTCCTTTAGCAGCAGCAATCGCCTCGTGATTCGCAACGCCAATTTGACTTACCACACTCGATAATAAGACCGCACTGCCTGCCAATTTGTGTTCTACAAGATGTTTAACAAACTGCTGTAACACATAAAAGCTACTGTCTAAATTAACTTTACGCACTTTATCCCATGTTTCTAAAGGGGTTTTGTGTAATGCTCCAATATGAGTATTGCCCACACAATGCACCAATAAATTCGGTACGCCATACGCGGCAACACTTGTTGCCACAGTTGTTGTGTGCTTTGTGCATCGGTGACATCAGCTTCGAGAATATGGCTATTGGTCAGTGTTGAATGCAGCTTGTGCAGTTTTTCAGCGTCTCGTGATACCAAAACACAATGGATATCTTGTTGCGCGAGTTGCATCGCCACTGCTTGGCCTATACCGCCTGATGCGCCCGTAATCAGTGCCAGTTGTGTCATGATGTTTCCTTAGTAATTAAAAATCAGGACTTACGCATTTCACCGAAATTAGCGTGTTTTGTGAACTAAAAATCGTGAAAACGATTTTCTAGTGAACCAATAAGCGATAACCGCGTAAGTCCTAAAACATTATTTTTAATACAAAGTTTCACTCAACAACATAGGACAACACTAGGGCAGAGCTTTAACTTGTTGTAAATGGCTCAAAAAAGCACTTTTGCTTATTTCACCTACGATGCGGCTGTCGGCTATTTCTTGGCCTTGTGCAAAAAACAAAATCGCAGGAGGGCCAAAAATAGTGAAATGTTGTTGTAAAGCACGTTCTTCCGCGCTGTTTTGAGTCACATCGGCTTTTAATAATACCCAATCTTGTAAGTTATTTTGCACATCGGCTTGGCCAAAAACCTCTCTTGCCATCACTTTACAACTGACACACCAATCGGCGTAAAAATCGACTAAAACCCGTTTGTGTTGTTGTTGTGCTTGCTGTAATTGGTGTTCTAATTCAGCCAAGCTATGAATGGTTTTAAAGTTGGCGGGTGTATTGCTGGTATTATTGACATTGATTGCCGATTGCACAGAAGCGAGGGGTTTTAGCGGGTCTGTACCACCCAAAGCCGCGCCTACTAACAAAGTTGCGCCCCAAATCAACAACATATAAGAGCCACTACGCCATACTACACGCCATTTTCCACCCCATTGATTTAGCCAAAAACCACTCCCTACGCATAATGCTGCCCATAAAAATAAAATGCTTGAGCCTGTTATGACCCGCGATAATAAAACGACAGCGACCGCTAACAACAAAATCCCAAAACTTTGTTTGACCCGATTAAGCCACAATCCCGCCTTGGGCATAAATTTGCCTTCACTCGCACCTAAAATCATCAATGGCGTACTAAGTCCTAAACCTAAGACAAATAATGCCGTACCACCCAGTAGGGGATTGCCTAAACTCGATACCGATAACAGCACACCCGCTAATGGTGCAGAAACACAAGGCGAGACCACCAAAGCGGAAAAGAAGCCCATTAACCATGTGCCAACAAAACTGCCTGCTTTACCTTTTTGGCTGAGAGCGTCTAACCGATGATGTAAACTTTGGGGGAGTTGTAAATGAAAGACATCAAAACTGGCCAATGCCAATATAAAAAACAACAAGCTGACGCTGATTAAGACACTGGGATGCTGTAACCAAGCGGCAATATTGGCTTGACTGCCAAATAACGACACTAAAATACCTAATAAGCCATAACTACAAGCAACACCAATGGCATAAGCAAACGCTAAAAAAAAGCCTTGTTTGGCGGTACGTGCATGTTGGCGCGCAACAATGTTGGCAACAATCGGCAACATCGGTAATACACAGGGCGTAAAGGCCAAACCAATACCCAGCGCATATAAAGTGAACAACGCTAATAAAGGATTATCGGCAAGTTTAAAGCCATCATCAGTAGTGTTTGGTGTGCTTACTGGTGCAGGGGTGGTGCTAAGGTTGCTTTGGGGTAAAATGAGTGTTGCTTGGTTTTGATTAAGTTCATTGTTGGCATCGGGCTGAGGATTGGCCGTAGTAGATTCTTCCTCCTCAACGACTTCATAGCTTACCAAAGGAATCAGTGTCGGAATGGGAATACTCATCACGGCATCACGAGTCGTTGGTTTTAAAAGAGCAGCTTTTTGGGTGAGGGCAGAAGCACCAATACTGACTAATTGTTCTTGTGGTGCATAACATAAACCTGCATCGGCGCAACCTTGCCAGCGCACTAAAATATCACCGTTACCTTTGACAGGCACTGTTACCGTTAATGATTGATGAAAAACTTCTACCCGACCAAATTCGGCATCGTCTTTCCATTCTGGCTCGGCACTAAAAAAAGCCTGTCCCAAAATAGCAGTCCCTTGATTTACTTCAAATTTAAAACGGTCTTTGTATAAATAATAATTGGGAGCGATAATGAAATGTAATTGTAGCTCTTGTGCTTTGCTGTCAACGCGCAATTGAAAGGCTTGCTCGGCAGTTAAAAACTGTCCTGCTTTATTGCTGCTGCCTGTCCCAAACGATTTAATTGGGATTTCGGCTAATACCCCTGATGAGCTAAACAGCAACAACAGGCTCAATAAAGTCGTGATAAACTTGGACACAGTCATTTTAAGCTAAACCCAAAAATAAATTATCTTGTACACAGGAGTTGTGTTGATGGCAAGTTTTATAAAATACGCAGTTATGGGCTGTATTGCATTAGTGCTTGTGTTAATTCTTAATCCTTTTGTGGTCGTTGGCGCGGGTCAACGTGGTGTCGTATTAAATTTTGGCGCAGTCCAAAAAGAGATTTTGGGTGAAGGTTTGCATTTTCGTATTCCGATTATGCAAAAAGTTATTTTGATGAATGTGCAAGTACAAAAAGGTGAAGGACAAGGCGACGCAGCCTCTAAAGATTTGCAACAAGTGACAACCAATGTCGCCATAAATTATCATTTAGACCCGAGTAAAGTGGCTCATGTCTATCAAACCATAGGCACGTTTGATGCTGTGGGCGACCGTATTATTTTACCTGCGGTGTCCGAAGCAGTCAAAGCAGCAACCGCTCAATATACCGCCGAGGAGTTAATTTCTAAACGCCAAGAAGTGCGTGAAAAAATTCGTCATTATTTGTTAACACGTTTAGCGGTTTATGGCGTGATTGTCGATGATTTTTCGATTGTTAATTTTGCTTTTTCTAAAGAGTTTAATAATGCGATTGAGTCTAAAACCACTGCCGAACAATTAAAGCTCAAAGCGGAACGTGATTTAGAACGGATTCGTATTGAAGCTGAACAAAAAATTACCCAAGCACAAGCTGAGGCTGAGTCTTTACGTTTGCAAAAAGAAAATGTCACCGAAAACTTAATTAAATTGCGTCAAATTGAAATGCAGCAACGTGCCATTGAAAAATGGGATGGCAAATTGCCACAAGTGACGGGTGGCGCAACCCCGTTTATTGATTTACGGCAGGGGCAGCAATAACCGCCTAAGTGCTAAGTCGTTAAATCATCTTGTCACTGTAAAAATGTTGACCAATCAGCCACAAAAAGTTGCCAAAAAACTTTTAAGCTGGCATAAACTTAGCCCACTCTAAAACACAGGCTTTTTGGCCAAAAATACAGAGTTGAAACTGTATAGGATTTACGCGGTTATCGCTTATTTGCTCGCCTCGTAATCCTGAATAGTTTCAGTTCTTTAAGTACGGATGCTATCAAAGTATGCGTACTGAGTTTCAACCACCATGATGGAGATTTAGGCATGATTTATTCAGGAACTGCCATCAGCGTCCAAGCCCTTGGCGACGGAATTGCTGAGTTCAAGTTCGATCTGGCCAACGAATCGGTTAACAAATTTAACCGTGTAACGCTCGAAGACTTAAAAAATGCAATTGAAGCGGTTAAAGCAGATAGTTCTATAAAAGGTATGGTTGTCACCAGTGGCAAGTCCGTATTTATTGTGGGTGCTGACATTACCGAATTTGTTGCGAGTTTTGCCGAAGGCGAAGCAGCAATTGTTGAGTGGGTTAACTCGGCAAGTCAAATTTTTAATGGTTTTGAAGATTTACCCTTTCCGACCGTAGCCGCTATTAACGGCATCGCTTTAGGCGGTGGTTTTGAAATGTGTTTAGTCTGTGACTACCGTGTTGCTTCGACAGCCGCTAAAGTTGGCTTGCCCGAAGTTAAACTAGGTATCTTCCCAGGTTTTGGTGGCACAGTACGTTTGCCGCGTGTGATTGGTATTGATAATGCCGTTGAGTGGATTGCAGCAGGTGGCGAAAAGCGTCCCGATGCAGCCTTAAAAGATGGCGCATTAGATGCAGTTGTTGCTCCAGAGCAATTACAAGCGGCAGCTATTGCCCTCGTCAAACAATGTATTGATGGCAAAATTGATTGGAAAGCCAAACGCGCTGAAAAATTAAATCCTGTCAAACTCAATATGTTAGAGCAAATGATGGCTTTCCAAACAGCAATGGCTGTTGTGGTTGGCAAAGCAGGCCCTAACTATCCAGCTCCAAAATTAGCTTTACAAGCCATTCAGCAACACGCCAGTTTAGGCCGTGATGATGCTTTGAAAGTAGAAGCGAAAAACTTTGCTAAAGCGGCAGTCACACCACAAGCTAATGCCTTAGTTGGTTTGTTTATGGCTGACCAAGCGGTTAAAAAAGCTTCTAAAAAGCATGAGTCCAAAGGCAGCAAAGAAATCAAACAAGCGGCGGTATTGGGTGCAGGCATTATGGGTGGCGGTATCGCTTACCAAGCAGCCAGCAAAGGCACTCCTATCATTATGAAGGATATTCGTACCGAAGCCCTTGATTTGGGTATGGGCGAAGCCTCTAAATTGTTAGGTAAAATGGTCGAAAAAGGCCGTTTAACACCTACCGATATGGGCAAAACTTTGTCATTGATTCGTCCAACCTTGAACTACGGCGATTTCGGCAGTGTTGATATCATTATCGAAGCGGTTGTTGAAAATCCAAAAGTTAAAGGCGCAGTATTAAGCGAAGTTGAAGGTTTGGTTAAAGAAGACACCATTTTAGCCTCTAACACCTCAACTATTTCGATTACGCATTTGGCCAAAAGCCTCAAGCGTCCTCAAAACTTTGTTGGTATGCACTTCTTTAACCCCGTACACATGATGCCTTTGGTTGAAGTGATTCGTGGCGAACAAACCTCTGACGAGGCAGTAGCGGCAACGGTTAAATTAGCCCAAAAAATGGGTAAAACACCCATCGTGGTAAACGATTGCCCTGGTTTCTTGGTTAATCGCGTATTGTTCCCATACTTTGGTGGTTTTGACATGTTAGTGCGTGATGGTGCTGACTTCCAAGCCGTTGACAAAGTGATGGAAAAGTTTGGTTGGCCAATGGGTCCTGCTTACTTGTTAGACGTAGTGGGCATGGATACAGGTGTACATGCTGCCAAAATTATGGCCGAAGGTTTCCCAGACCGTATGAAGCCAGACTACAAAAGTGGCACCGAAATCATGTTTGAAAATAACCGTTATGGCCAAAAAACAGCCAAAGGTTATTATGTTTACGAACAAGATAAAAAAGGCAAGCCTAAAAAAGTTGTTGACCCAACAGTTTACGAACTCATTGCGCCTGTCGTTGCAGCGCGTAAAGAGTTTGACGCTCAAGAAATCATTGACCGTTGCATGATTCCAATGGTTAACGAAATCGCCCGTTGCTTGGAAGAAGGCATTGTGGCAACGGCTGCTGAAGCTGACATGGCCTTGATTATGGGTATCGGTTTCCCTCCATTCCGTGGTGGTGCTTGCCGTTATGTTGACCAAGTCGGTATTGCCAACTACGTTGCGGCGTGTGAAAAATATGCTCACTTAGGTAAAGCATACCAAGCACCTCAGTTGTTGCTTGATATGGCTGCGGCTAACAAAAAGTTTTTTGGTTAATTAGGAGCGAAAAATGAGTCTTAATCCGCGTGATGTAGTCATCGTTGATGGCGTGCGTAGTGCCATGGGTCGCTCCAGAAACGGTATGTTTCGTAATGTGCGTGCCGATTCTATGTCTGCCGAATTGGTTAAAGCATTATTAGTGCGTAATCCCGCATTAAACCCTGCTGACATCGAAGATGTGATTTGGGGTTGTGTTAATCAAACCTTAGAACAAGGTATGAACGTAGCGCGTAACATTGCTATGTTGGCCGAATTACCACGTACTGTAGCGGGTCAAACCGTTAACCGTTTGTGTGGTTCTTCGATGCAAGCCTTGCATACTGCTGCTGCACAAATTGCAACAGGTCAAGGTGATGTGTTTATTATTGGTGGTGTAGAACACATGGGTCACGTACAAATGACTCACGGTGTAGACATTAACCCAGCCGCTTCTAAATACTATGCCAAAGCCTCTAACATGATGGGTTTAACCGCCGAAATGTTAGGCACTATGAATGGCATTAGCCGTGAAATGCAAGATGCGTTTGCTTTGCGTTCACATAAAAAAGCATGGGAAGCCACCGTTGAAGGCCGTTTTAAAAATGAAATCATTGGCATTGAAGGCCATGATGCGAATGGCTTTAAAGTATTGTGCGAAATTGATGAAGTGATTCGTCCAGAAACCACTTTAGAAGGTTTAGCAGGGCTAAAACCTGCCTTTAATCCTAAAGGTGGTACAGTCACCGCAGGTTCGTCTTCGGCTTTGTCTGATGGTGCATCGGCCATGTTGATTATGAGTGCTGCTAAAGCCAAAGAATTAGGCTTAAAGCCACGCGCTAAAATCGTTTCGATGGCAGTTGCAGGTTGTGACGCAGCGATTATGGGTTGGGGTCCTGTTCCAGCTACCGAAAAAGCCTTAAAACGCGCAGGTTTAAGCATTGCGGATATTCAAATTGCAGAGTTAAACGAAGCCTTTGCTGCACAAGGTTTATCGGTACTCAAAGGTTTGAAAATTTTTGATAAAGCCGATGATTTTGTCAACTTAAATGGTGGTGCGATTGCTTTAGGTCATCCATTAGGTTGTTCGGGTTCGCGTATTACCACAACATTGCTTAACGTCATGGAATGGAAGGATGCCGAATTTGGCCTAGCAACCATGTGTATTGGTTTAGGTCAAGGTATCGCTACTATTATCCAACGCGTGTAATAAATCCTCCCCAGCCCTCCTTTAACAAAGGAGGGGGCATGATTGCTAATAAGCTCTTGGGTGTTTCCCCCTTTTGTAAAGGGGGACTAAGGTGGATTCCAAAATTAGTCTTTATCCAAGACGAAAATAAGCCCTGTTATCCACAAGATGACGGGGCTTTTTTGTTTTTTTAGGACTTACGTGGTTATCGCTTATTTGTTCACATTTACCCCCCTGCCTTCGGCATCCCCCCTTATTAAGGGGGGACTGAGGGGGGTGAAAACGCGCTAATTTCGGTACAATGCGTAAGTCTTGTCTTTAACCAAATAATTTAAAAACTCAGGAATACGCTTTTCTAAATAATAATCAGGTTTATTGGGTGTACCGCCAATAAAACCAACATGTCCCCCTTGTTTGGCTAACTCAAAATGAATTAACGGCGACAAATCGTGTTGAGCAGGCACAACATCAACCGACATAAACGGGTCATCAAGGGCATGAATAATTAAGGTGGGGACTTGAATAGATTTTAAAAATTGATTGGGTCGGCAGCGTTGATAATAATCATCAACATTAGCAAAACCGTGTAGTGGTGCCATCAATCTATCATCAAAATCCCAAAACGATTTAAACGGCGCGTGTTGTAAACAATCCGCAATTTGTTGTGCTTGTTCAGTCTGACCCAAACTGAGTAAATGCTGATATTTGTCTTGCCATAATTGCTGTAATTTATCCAACAAATGTTGACGATAAACCATCGAAAAACCTTTGTCCAAACGATAAGCACAAGGCGCAAGTTCTAAGGGCGCAGACACCGAAACCCCCGCCAACAAACGCGGATGTTGGCCTAACTCCGATAACGCTTTAAGGGTCATGCTGCCGCCCAAAGAATAGCCAACAATGACAATTTGCCGTTTTTGATGTTCAATCAAATGATTAAATACCGCAATCACATCATCACTTGCGCCTGCATGATAGGCGCGAATGCTGGTATTGGCTCAGTTGCTCCGCGACAATTCATAGCAACACTTGGCCAACCTTGTGCAGCTAAGGCATTTTGCAGACCAATCACATAATGCGAATCACTAGAGCCACTCAAACCATGAATTACTAATACCAAAGGCGCATGATGAGCGATAGGGTTGGGGGTTTTATAATCTAAAATTAAAAAATCACCATCGGGCAAACTCAGGCGTTGTTGCTCACGTTCAATTTTAGGGGGCGTGCGCCTATGTACCGAGGCAAACAGTGTTTGTAAATGCGGATGTTTAAGTAAAGGCGCGACTTTAAAGGGACTGTGAAAAAAGCCTGTAGGAAAGGGAACTTGTGCCGAATGGTGATGTAGTGTCATAGCTAAAACTCATATTGGGCTAAAAATCCGTGTACCGTTCCTGCTTTGGTGTTTTTTAAACAATGCCATTGCGTAGGTAAATTTAAAGCTGACCACTCACAGTCAGATTCTATATAAATCAAGCTGTTAGCATCAATAAGTTGATGCTTTACCAGAAGTTCACACGCACCTTGCCACAGTTTTAGGCCATAAGGAGGGTCTAAAAAGATCACATCAAACGGCGTTTGTTGTTGACTAAGTAACTGTAAACTGTCGCCAACTAATACCGTTGGCGTACAACCCAATTGTTGTAAACCTTGTTGCAAATGTTGCGCTTGAGCAGCATTTTTTTCAATAAAAACACAAAGGCTTGCACCGCGTGACAAGGCTTCTGCACCCAATGCGCCACTCCCTGCAAAGGCATCCAAACAGCGTTTGCCTTGAATATCAAACTGTAGCCAATTAAATAAGGTTTCACGCACACGGTCGGGGGTGGGGCGTAATCCCTCGATAGTCAAAAAAGACAGGTTACGCCGTTTCCATTGGCCGCCAATAATACGTAATGAACTCGTTGCTGGTTTTTTCATTTTTTGGCAACCGTTACCCCTTGTCCTACCGTGACTGTCAGCATTTTATCGGGGTTAAGATGTTTACGAAATGCAGTTTTTACTTGTTCGGTGGTGACATTGTTGATGCGCTGATTAAAACTATCTAAATAATCAAGCGGTAAATTATAAAACCCCATTGAGCCTAAATAGGCCAAAATACTGCTATTGCTAGAAGTGCTAAGCGGAAAACTGCCCAAGATATTATCTTTGGCCGCTTGCAGTTGCTGCTCCGTAATCCCTGTTTTTAAAAACTCTTTGAGATGACTACGAATTAAGGTGAGAGCTTCTTGGGCTTGCTCATTGCGTGTCGATAAATTAATGATAAATGGCCCTTCGGCTTGCATCGGTGCAAATGAGCTATACACACCATAAGTTAAACCACGTTTTTCACGCAGTTCTTTCATTAAGATGCTGCCAAAACCACCGCCACCAAGAATTTCATTACCTACATATAAGGCTTCATAATCAGGATTGTCACGGCGTAATGTGGCTTGGCCAATCGTAATGTGCGTTTGTTGTGAGGGAAAAGCTAAATGTTTGTGTAGTGCTTTAGCTAAAGGCGTGACTTTGGTTAAAGCGGGAGCTGCTTGACCAGTCGCTAAGGCTTGGCTAATTTGTTCGCTAATTTGTTGGGCGCGAACGGCATTGATATTACCCACAATGGCAATGGTGGCGTTGTTAGCGACAAAGTATTGTTGATGAAATTGTTTTAAATCATCAATGGTGATTTTTTTCAGTGTGTCAGGAGTGCCATGTGAGGGATGTGCATAAGGATGTTCGCCATACAAATGCTGATAAAACAAAATACTGGCTTGTGCCGAGGGGGATTGTTGGCGTTGTTGTTGACCGACTTGCGCGCCTTCAAAGATGCGTTTAAAAGCCACTTCGGGAAAGCTAGGCCGAGCCATAACGTCTGTAAAAACCTCAACAGCAGTCGGTAAATAGTCCTCTTGACTTAACACCCGTAAATCCAAGACAAACATATCACGGTAAGCACTGGCACTAAATGACGCGCCGATATTTTCAAAACTGGCCGAAATTTGGTCTGTGGTGCGTGTTGTTGTGCCTTCATCTAACATCCGACTGACTAAACTCGCCAAGCCAAATTTATCACCATCACGCGCCGAGCCTGCATTAAACAATACCCGCACATCTACCATAGGTAATTCATCGGCTTGTACAAATAAGGTTTTCGCTCCGTTAGTCGTTTGCCAATGTTCGATAGCAATACTACGGCGTGGCGTAGCGGCGTTTTTGACGTTTTGATAACTGTCTAATTTGCCTAAAGCGGTAATCGGCGCATCTTCGGCATAACTGTGTAAGCTCAACATCATCACAGCCAAACTGAGTATTTTTTTCATTTGACTTCTCCAACCACTAAAGCGGTGGGTTTTAACTGTAAGGTGGTCATATTGGCAGGAACTAACCATTGTTGTGCGGCTTGACGAATATCTTCGGTGGTGATGGTTTTGAGGTTGGCACTAAATTCATCTAAAGTCCGCCAGCTTAAACCTACACTTTCCATCATGCCAATTTGGTTGGCTTGTGAGCTAATCGAGTCTTGGCTAAATACATCATCGGCCAAAATGCCTGCATACACTTTCTTTAATTCGTCATCACTAATCGCTTCGGTTTTAAGGGCGTTAATTTCGGCCAAAATGGCGGCCTTGGCATCGTCTAAACTATAACCTTCGGCAGGAATCGCGGTAATTGTTAGTAAGGTATCACCACGTTTAAAGGGGCTATAACCACTGTTAACTGCCGATAAAATACGTTTTTCGCGCACTAAACGGCTTTCTAAACGTGCGCTTAAACCTTCATCCAATACGCCTAATAACATTCGCAGGGCATACACATCTTTAGGGTTTTGTGCGCTAGTTAAACTGGGGACATTAAAGCCCAAGTATAAATTAGCGACTTTGGCAGGTAATTCCAAACTTAGTTGACGCTCTCCGATTAACGGTACTTCTTTGGGAACAGCGATATTAGGCAAAGTTTGAGCAGGAATTTGAGCAAAGTATTGATTCGCTAATTGTTTAACCTCATCGACTTTAACATCACCCACTACCACCAACGTGGCATTATTGGGGGCATACCATGTTTGATACCAACGGCGCAAATCGTCAATTTTCATATTGTTTAAATCGCTCATCCAACCAATGGTTGGGTTACGACTGGGCGTAGTGAGCAGAGCTAAAGATTGAAAACGCTCAAACGCTAAACCTTGTGGATTATCATCGGTGCGTTGACGACGTTCTTCCATCACGACTTTGATTTCTTGTTTAAATTCAGTCTCATCAAGCGTTAAATTGACCATGCGGTCAGCTTCTAGCTCAAGAGCTAAAGGCAAACGGGTATTGCTATATAACTGATAATACGCGGTGTAATCGCTGGCGGTAAACGCATTATCTTCACCGCCCAAATGTGAAACTAAGCGCGAAAACTCACCTGTAGGGACTTTAGCTGTACCTTTAAACATCATGTGTTCTAAAGCATGAGATAAGCCTGTACTGCCAAATTGTTCATAACTTGAACCAATTTTGTACCAAACTTGAGCCACCACTACGGGCGAGCGTTGGTCTTCACGCACCACCACTTTTAAACCGTTATCTAAACGAAATTCATGGGTAGTCGCAGCCATAACAGACAAAGGCGACCATAATAGGGCAAATAACCAATGTTTACGCATAACAACCATTTTTTATAGGGAGATTGAGCAAGAGATGGTAGCATAGCGCATCTTTTTTAATGTATGACAACAAACCTAAAAAGCAGCTTTTCGGTTGCATTTTTGCAAGTGTTTGGGGTTTTGGATGGATTGTGGATACAGATATGTCTGAACAAGATAAATCAGCAGCTCAAAAATCGGCTTTAAAATCATGGTTTTCATGGGGGAGTGATGATAAACAACCCACGATGAGTGAAGAACCTTCTAGTCAACCGTCAACCGATACCGCTTGGCTAAACGACCCTGTGTATTTTGAAGAGGGCAGTTTAGACGTTACTTTGCCTAGCTTACCTGTGGTTGATGTGCCGATTATCGAAAATCCACGCAGCGAAGCCTTGGCTAATGCTCAAACCGCCACAACAGAGTTAGACGCGCCTAAGCCTGTTATTTCTGATAATTCGTTTTTTAGTCGCATGAAAGTCGGTTTAAGCCGTACTCGTGAGCAGTTTTCTAATGGCATGGTCACGCTATTGATTGGCGGCAAAGAAATTGACGATGAGTTATTAGAAGAAATCGAAACGCAAATGTTGGTTGCGGATATGGGCATAGATGCCACGCGTACCATTATTGACCGTTTAACCGAGCGCGTTTCGCGTAAAGAATTGACCCACTCCAATGGTTTATACAAAGCCTTACAACAAGAATTGGTAGAACTGCTTGCGCCGCGTGTCAAACCCTTACAGATTGATACCAGTAAAAAACCGTATGTGATTTTGATGGTGGGTGTCAATGGCGTAGGTAAAACCACGACGATTGGTAAATTAGCCAAGCGTTTACAGTTTGAAGGCAAAAAAGTGATGTTGGCGGCAGGAGATACCTTTAGAGCCGCCGCCGTTGAGCAATTGCAAGTGTGGGGCGAGCGTAACGGCATTCCTGTTGTGGCTCAAAGTACAGGCGCAGACTCGGCTTCGGTAGCTTTTGATGCGTTGCAAAGTGCCAAAGCAAAAGAAATGGATGTGTTGATTGTTGATACCGCAGGGCGTTTACACAACAAAGGCCATTTAATGGAAGAGTTACGCAAAGTAAAACGGGTATTACAAAAAGTTGATGGCACAGCTCCACATGAAGTGATGTTGGTGGTTGATGCAGGAACAGGCCAAAACGCGCTTAATCAGGTGCAGGAGTTTGACCAAGTCGTTGGTTTAACAGGTTTAACCATTACTAAACTAGATGGAACAGCGAAAGGCGGGGTGTTGTTTAACATTGCCAGCCGTAGTCATGTGCCAATTCGGTTTATTGGTGTGGGCGAAAAAATAGACGATTTACGGCCATTCATCGCCAAAGAGTTTGTGGCGGCGTTGTTTCAAACCGAGAAGTAGTGTGGGTAGAGGAACGAAACCCATCACTAGCAAGCAATCGTAGGATGGGTAGAGGCACGAAACCCATCACCTTGATTTGGTTAATAAATCGTGGGTTTCCTACGTCAACCCACGCTACTGCTAAAAATAACTAAAACAGGACGTTACCTTATGCCTATTTTTTATAAAACACCCTACAAAAAATGTTTGTCATACAACAAATTAAGTCGATTAAGTTTTGACGAATGAATGTTGTCAAAAATTAACCTATTGAAAAATATATATTTTAATAGTTGATACACATTGTGCCTTAGTAAAAATGTTTAAATATACGTAAAAGGATAAAAAAATGCGTTATTTAGCTGCTTTGGTCATATCGGTGTCACTGTCTTTAGCGTCTTGTAGTTATTTTCTACCTAGCACTACCCCCAGTGCCTTTGGCTTGTTGGCGGATAGAGGCGATACGCGCCCGTTTGAACAACCTTTACCCATTAACACCCAGCCTAAGCGGTTAGCATTAGGGAGTAGTTTTGCTATTGGGGTTAAGGAAGATGGGACGGTGTGGAGTTGGGGCTATGGAATGTTAGGTATGGGAAATTTTGAGAATAGGCCAACACCACAAGCTATTCCTAATATGACTGATTTTGTGGAAGTCGCTGTAGGTCATAAGCATGTGCTGGCCTTGCGAAAAGATGGCACGGTGTGGAGTTGGGGTGACAACAAAAAAGGGCAATTGGGCTACAAAGCAGATGGCTTACCTTATGGTGACCCAGCAAATTTGAAGTATGACCAACAGCAACGAACCCCCAAACAGATACCTGATTTAAAGGATGTGGTGAGTATAGGGGCAGGTGATAATTTTTCCTTGGCGTTAGATAAACAGGGACGAGTGTGGGGATGGGGTAATAATGCTCATATATTAAATAACGTAAAAAATGACGAAGACATAAAAAGAATGCCCACGGTGATTTATAAGAATGAGCAAGCGGTTAAAGTGATTGCTACCTCGTTTGATAGTGCTGTGTTAACAAAAGATGGTCATGGTTTTGTGTGGAAATATTTATCCATAGATGGTTCTATATCTAAGTCAGACATGCCTGTTTCTATAAGTACACTTCTACCAAATTCCAAAATTACCATTTCTGATATAGCGTTATCTCATTCCAATATATACATATTGGCACGAGATGGTTTTGTCTATGCACAAGGTGAAAATGTGAGTGGCGAGTTAGGGGATGGTACATTTAATAGTAAAAAAGAATTTGTTAAGGTCAAAAATATTGGCCACATAACACAAATTTCAAGGTCGCTAGCACTTGATGATAAAGGAAGATTATGGCAATGGGGAGGTGGAGTTTATGCGCGTCCTGATTTAGCAAATATGAATAGTAGTCGTGAGCC
>Ga0114982_1000266_pt1 | contig 28632 bp, 37 predicted proteins | sample Shrwel_input2_FT_FD_87183 | JGI IMG/M metagenome (GOLD analysis project Ga0114982, IMG submission 87183) | Subsurface microbial communities from deep shales in Ohio, USA - Utica-3 well 1 S input2 FT | ecosystem: Environmental > Aquatic > Deep subsurface > Shale gas/oil reservoir > Produced... | reverse complement strand
GGACGGTAGATTAACATTTGGTTCAATGGACCAAACAAAAACTGCAAGAATTAAAGTAGGTACACCTTATAAATTAACATTTATACCAAAACAAACTTTAACGAATACAGCTGGTTTATTTTATACTGTTTTATCAGATGCCGTTGATGGTGGTGGAAACAAAATAAATTTAATAGTAGAATAGTATGAGGAAATTATTAGTAATATGTTTTTTACTAATCTCATTTTTAGGGTTCGGACAGAGTGTATCTGCTCCGGACTCTAAGTCGTTTATACCGTCTACAATTGGACAAGATGCAAGTGGGTTTAGTTTAAGTGGATTTTCTACGACATCTAATTTGTTAGCATCAATAAGTTTAATCAACCCATCAACAAATACTACGTTCTACCTTAATACAACAACGGGTTTAACCGCAGCAAGTGGATTTACTTTAACAGGTAATAAAACTCGTTTAGTGGTAACAGGTACAATGGCTAGTATCAATAATGCATTAGCATCTTTAAAAATAACCACAGGCTCAGTAGTTGGTAATGTTCAAATATCGGTAGCGGCAACTGTAAACCCTGTTGGATATTTTTACAATGGTGTAAACGGACACTTTTATAGACCAATATCAACAGGTACAACATACACCGGAGCAAGAGCCGCATCATTATTAACAACATTCAAAGGACAGACAGGATATTTAGTAACAATAACATCAGCATCTGAAAATGCTTTTATATTTTCCAACGTACCACAAGCTAATATATGGTTTGCGGCAACCGATGAAGTTAAAGATGGGACTTGGGTAATTGACGCGGGACCTGAAAAGGGGACGGTAATGAAAACCTCAAATGGACAAACCGCCGGAAATATTCCTGGTGTTTATAATAACTGGGCATCAGGTGAACCAAATGGTAATAATGGTAGTGAGAATTATGCAGTAACAAACTGGAACAGTCAACCAACATGGAATGATTTATCAAACAATTGGAACAATCCTTATATAATTGAATACGGAACTTGGACTAACCCTGATGATGCAACATTTACTGAATTTTATACCAATAGTGTAACTCACTCAAACGGAGAAGTATTAAGAGCATCATTTAATGTTGATTTTGGAACTAATATAGATGAAACTAAATTTTCAGCAAAAGGATATACATACACAAATAATACTTGGAATGTAGTAAACGGAACCGCTAAACAATTAAGTGGTTTAGGTAAAGTTGATTTAACGAGTTTATTAGATACTTCTAAAACTGCAAATGGAGTTAAAGCGACAACATCCGCTGGACAAGTTGAATGGGCAATAATAAATCCATATGACGCCAATTTAGGTGGACATCAATTATTAATAGACGAAAGAGAATTTGATGGAACGGGTGTTTCTCCAAACAATGTAACTTCAATTAAATTATTTGATATATACGATGGACCAGTTACCGTTAGTAATGTAAGTGGTTTTTGGAAAACCTATATAATGTCAGGTAATTTAACAACCAAAATAACTTCATCAACATTTCAATCTCAATTAAGATTACAAGATGGTTGGTATGGAACGAAAGCTGAATTTACTTTTTCACCAACGATGACATATAAACCACACGGAATGGAATTATCTCATTCTAATCAAAACGAACTAAACACATTATATAATAGTATTGTTACAGTATCGGATGTTTTTTTAGCGTTTAAGGAATTGGCGGATGGTGGGATATTTGGAAATCAAAGTGGGATGGGATTAACAAATGGTATTCAGTATTTGAACGCAGATGTGGACGGTAATGGGGTATTTAATGAAAGTGATACATATAAATTATTACAACATCTTACAGGAGTTCAATCACTTTCACAATCCACGGCATTAACTTATTTGATGAAGTTATATAACAAATCCGATTATGTTGGGATAACAACATCAAATTGGGCGACTCAATTTAATTCAACTCGTAATCTACTTCCATTTACATTGAGTAGTTTGAATAACACGTATAATTTAAGTGTAACTTGGTTGGGTGATGTAAACCTTTCACATTCAGCACAGCAAAGTGTAAGTGGTGTTGCAACTAATTCATATAGGACAATGAGTTTAACAACTAATTCAGTTTCAAATGAAATTAACGCATCACTTATGGGTGAAAATATAGGTGGTAAAGTTGTAGTAACTATATCAATAGACCCGTTACAACAAGAGTTAGTTGGTGCACAATTCCAATTAAATTATGATAATACGATATTAGAATTCCAAAAGGTAGAGTTTATAACAAAAGGTAACCCAACTAATTTTGGAACCGATAAAGGTACCTATGTAAAAATTGGGTCTCTAATTGGTGATGCATCAACTACATTGGATAAAACAACGGAATATAAAATAACATTTGTACCAAAAATTGGAATAACCGGAATATTAGGATTGACTTCAATATCAACAACTGATGCGGTTAATAAAAATGGAACACAATTAAAAGTGAAAGTAAACTAATGAAAAAACTATTATTAATCATATCGTTAGTTTTGATTGGATTTGTATCAAATGCACAAATACAAAAACCCGATACATTACAACTATCGGCAAAAGAATTATTTGGAGAGAGTGATGATTGGAACGATGTGGGTATATTACAATCCTATGTTAATTTTTCAAAAGATGTACTTTCATCCTCAAACTTATCAGTTGGTATAATTGGAAAACAAATATCAACTACTCTTAATTTGGGTTACAATAAATCATCTATGAATGGGCAGTGGGGACATACATTCGCGGGATCAATAAATCCTATATGGAACTACTATGGTGTGGGTTATGGCCTTAGTAAAAATACTGAAAAAAGAACTACTACATTACAATCATTTTATTCAACGGATTTTGATTTCCAAAAAGATATTACATTATCATTTATCGATGTATTCAGAACTAAAAAGTTTGGAACATTCGGTTATAGTGTAATTGCGTCAAAATCATTTTGGGAGACTTATCAGGGTGAGTGGGAAGGAAAATATACGGTAGATGAAAATGGTGATTTTAAAGATTTAATATACCCAATGATACCGGCATCAAGTGAAATAAGTTATAGAGGTATGGTGATGTACACATATACATTGAAAACAAAGAGAGTAAACATATCACCACAAATATTTGCAATGAGCGATGTATATAAAGTATTTAAAGATGGTACTGAATCGGATTTAGCATATATAGACGATTTCAATTTGGACTTATATTATGGAACATCTATTGATTGGAAAATAACTAAAAGGTTCATTTTGAATACTAATATTAGATATAACACAACTTTTGACAAATTGAGCGAATCGGTTGGGTATAAAAAGAGTAATCCAATAATGTTTATGATAGGAACAAACTTTCAATTTTAACATATGAAAAAAATACTATTCATATTTGTGATTTTACTATGGGGTTGTACTAAGATGGATATCCCAACCCCAACTTCCCCTGTTGAAAAAATATTCAATGTGGGTGAAAGTAGTGTAACAAATGGTCAATCAATTTTTTTTGATTTAACCTCTAATACTGTACATTATTTAATTTTAATCGATAAAAATAGTGGACAAGTAATAAGTCGAGAAAAATTTAATGGTCAAATAGGTGAAAATGAAAAAAAGATTTATACCAATTCACTACCCAAGGGATATTTATATTTAGTACTTGAGGATGTGGATAAAAAAGAATTAAAAAAGACAACAATAATAGTAAATTAAAAAATGACAAAAATGAAAAAGATTCTCTTATTGGTATTGGTATCCACAATTTTAACAGGATGTTATAAGGACGATATCTTACCCGCACCTCAATCAATATCAGAAGACCTTAAAATGGCAAGTTCTGTTGGTATTAAACTACAATCAGCATTTGTCACTTCAGAAGTGGCTATGAACGTTAAAATTGAAACCGCAGGTTCGGTAACAATTAAAATATTTGACATTTCAAATAGGGTGGTATCTAAAGAAACAATGAATGTAATTGCCGGTGATAATTTATTGAAGGTTTACACAAACGCATTACCATCATCAGCATACAGAATTGGATTGTTTGACTCTAACGGTAAACAATTAGGAATTACAGATTTTAATAAAATACAATAATTATATAAAAACAAAATACAATGTCAGAAGAAGTAGAAAATTCAAACGATGGGACTTTATCAGGATTGAAAAAAACTATTATTGGTGTAATAACAACAGCAGTAATGGGATTAGGAACTTGGGGAGTAACCCAAATAACGGGTGGTGGTGATGAACCTGCACCGGTACAACAGGCAGCACCTGTAATTAACATTACAAACTCAAACCAACAGGCACAACAAGCGTCAGGTGGTGGTAAGACAGTTGTAATTAAAGAAAAAGAAACAATTAAAGAAAAACCAGCACCGGTTAAGAAAAAAGAAGGTGATGAGTTTAAAGAAGAGGCTCCTAAGTGGTAATATGGAACAGGGGTTAAGTTTTATATCAGTGGTTTCTATATCTATGATAGGAATAGCAATCGATTCACCAATATGGTTTTTATCATCATTCGTAATCGGTTGTACATATCTAGTTATTAGAGGAAAGAAAAAGGGCTGGCGTTGGGAAAGATAAAAATTTAGTAAAACAATTAAAAATGTCAGAAAAAAAAGAACAACCGAGTGGTTTTAAAGATTTATTGAGTAATATGATGAAACGCAGATGGTATATTACTGCGTTAGTATTGGGTGGATTTATGTTTATTATAGGAGGAATGTTTTTCGCCATACTAAACAAATCAGAAATAGCGGGAGAATGGAAAGAACTTCTTTTATTGTTATTAGGTGCTTTCATTGGTTCTTATGGTAAAATCATTGACTATTGGTTTAGTGATACCGATAAGGATAAGATGTTAGTTCAGAAAATGGATGAGGAAGATGGTACATCATTAAGTAACACAGCTGATATGCCTGTAACTCCACCGAATAATAGTCCTTTAATTCCTGAATCATTTCAAACAGCATTAGAGAATTCAAAAGTTGAAAAGATAAACGATACGTTTGAACAAGTACCGACTACACAACCAAGAACTGGTGTGGAGGTTGATGAAGATGGTGATGGTACAATGGATGGTATTGATTTTGATGGTGATGGTAAAATTGACATGTATTTCGCACACAGACAATGTGAACACGTTTGGGGAGATTTAGACGGAGATGGTACTGAGGAATGTTTGAAATGTGGTAAGATAAAAGATGAAATTGCAGAAATGCATATGGAAGGATAATAAATAAAATTAAAAATTGACAAAAATGAAATTTAAAGAATGGGTTATCGAACTTTTCAAAGATGAAAGGGGATCAATATCGGTTAAGCCGGTAATAGCAATGGTAGGTGCAATGTTCCTATGTATTACGATGGTATTAAATTCGTTCTCTCACGCGGATTTCGCACCGTCACCTGAATTAGTTAATGCTGTGATGTTAATCACAGGAATTGGTATGGGTGCTGATACGGTGGACAAGTTCACACACAAAAAGAAAGACGAAATGGAAGGTTAATATTAAGGGGGGATAAAACCCCCCTTTTTTAATAAAAATTTATTTAAAATTAATTAAAAATGGAAGAAAATAATGAAATCGTTACAATTATTGAAGAAATAATTACGGAACCCGAAATTGTCGAGGTTGTTGAAGAAGTAATTTCAGAACCTGAAATTGTTGAGGTTGTTGAAGAAGTAAAAAATAAAACATTTAAAAGAAAATCACACCCAAAAAATTGGAAGGGTTAAAATAGAATGTATGAAAAAATTATTAATATTATTAAGTGTTCTTTTACTAAGCGTTGTTGCCGTTAGTGCACAAACAATTGGTAAAACTAAAACAGAAGAGTATAAGGCAGACTTTGAAAAGAAAAGAGATATAAGTGCTTACATGGATTACGATGGACCCCAAATTCCAATTCAAATATTAAAGGCCGGAATTTCTGATGAAATGTATGAGATGTATCCTGAATTAAAAGAAAAACGTGTTGGTTTAGGTGTTGCCAATATTTCAATGGAATACCTTGAAAACTTAAACAGATTCAAATTTACCGAAGATAAAACGGAAATTAAGAATCGTATGGTAAAACAATTCCAAGCATCTGCAGCAGGCATATCTGAAAACAAATTAGATGGTCGTGGTAAAATCAATTTGGCGGAGTATTTTGTCACTATTGAGTGTTATGACTACTCGGTATCAGAAGATGAAACCATTAACCTAAAAGACGGTATTAAAGACAATATGGTAACTCGTATAGGTCTTCAGGTTAGATTTACAAATGCTGAAACTGGAGTAGTATTCGGTGGATCAGGTTTAGGTGAAGCCACAACAAAAAGAGAACTAACCTTATTGTCAGATGCAACGATAGACCCAATTAAGTTTAATCAATCAACAATATCAATTGCAACAAAAAAGGCTTTAGATGTTGCTTGTGCTAACATTTTAGATAGAATGATTAAAAAGGGTATTTTCACAAAATAAAATCTTAACATAAAGAATTATTAAAAAGGGGGTATAATAACCCCCTTTTTTTATATTTATATAAAAACAAATCTATGAAAACTCTCTTATTTGTATTATTATTAATACCGTCCCTGATATTTGGACAAGTGTCAAATTGGAGAACCAATCCTCCACAACAATCAACTCCACAAACAAGAGTGGAAGTGCCTAGAGTACAACAAAACACTACACAAACAAACGATATAAGTAGATGGAGAAATAATTCACCTAGACAATCACAACCAGACCCTCGTGGAAGAGTTAGAATTCAAAATTGGGGCAGACCTAATCAATTTGGTTATTATTGGGGTAATTGGGGATGGTACCAACCATTCCCATACATATGGTATGATGATTTTGGGTGGAGACAAAGAAGTGTGATTCGTGTATATGAAAATGGTAAAAGAGACACTATTAGAAAAGAAAAGGTATATACATCGTTGGTATTGGTCACACAAACAATAAACAAGCATCATTTTGGGGAACTATCGGAGGTAAGAAAGGATATTTCATTATGGATTATGTGATGAGTTATGATATAGATAGAAATCAGTATTTTCCAAATGGTAATTTAGTTATTGCAGATTTTCCTGTTAGTAAAGAGATATTCACAAAAGAACATACACTTTATTTAGGAGGTGGAAAGAGATTCAATAAATTCGGAGTACATACAATGATAGGATTTGGTAACGAAATTCAAAGATATCAGGGTAAAGATGACTTAGGTGGTATATCATTTCCAAAATCAAATATAAACTTTACCACATTCAAAGTCGGACTAATAAGAGATTTCAAATGGTTCACATTAAAATTAGATACTGACCCAATTAGAAAGTATTCTCAAATATCAATCGGACTGAACAATAAATAATGAAAAAATATATTATCTCTCTCCTAATATTATTTTTTTGTGGTAAGTCTTTTGGTCAAAGTACAATAACACAGACTTACATTGACCCATGTGATAATAAAGTTTACGTGGTTACAATTCCATTTGGTCAAAATCAAACAATTGCAATTATTAGAGGTAAATCAAGAATTGTCACATTAGCGGATATTAATAGTGGAGCGTTCCAATTATGGGTAAATTCTATATTTGCAACACCGTGTTCGACACAAGATGATGCAATTTTCTTAGCTCAACAAGCAGCGGCAAGAGCGGCGGCAGATGCTGCAGCTAAAGCGGCCGCGGATGCGGCGGCGGCTGCCGCGGCCAAAGCGGCTTCAGATGCTGCAGCTAAAGCTGCGTCAGATGCCGCAGCCGCTAGTGCCGCCTCAGCCGCAAGTAGTTCCGCCTCATCAGCAGCAAGTGGAGCCGCTTCGTCTGCTGCAAGTTCAGCAGCATCATCAGCAGCAAGTTCGTCAGCAAGTGGTGCTGCAAGTGGTGCCGCGTCATCAGCGGCAAGTACTGCATCAACACCACCACCAACTTCATCACCTCCACCATCAAGTGGTAGTTCATCACCACCAGCAAGTGGTGGATCATCATCTTCATCAAGTAGTTCTTCTTCGTCAAGTAGTTCTTCTTCATCATCATCGGAAAGTAAGACTGAAACTAAAACCGAATCAAAGACAGAAAGTAAAACTGAATCAAAAACAGAAGAAAAGAAAACTGAAACTAAATCAGAAGAAAAGAAAGAAGAAACTAAATCTGAAGAAAAAAAATCAGAAGAGAAGAAAGAAGAAAGTAAAAAAGAAGAAGAAAAGAAAGAGGAGAAAAAAGAAGAAAAAAAGAAAGAAGAGGATAAAAAGAAAAAGACTGAAGTCACAAATCCATTATTAATGTCTTCCGACTTAACAACGGCTCAAACACCAGATAATAGATATTTGGTATCCATATCAATAGGTGTGAGTAAATCATCAATGGCGGGAGATGAAAGTTATAGTGGTGGAATGGTAATTACTAGTGATTTAAGTCAAGTAGTTGCCACAGGTGGGTACACAAAAATGGCAATGAAAAAAGACGGGACTTTAGATGCAATACATTCATATGGTACTGCGGTTGCCTATTTGGGAGGAAACTATATGAATCTATTAGGTTATACTTGGATTAAACCAACACCAAAAAAAGGAACATTTGGTTATAATGTCGGAGTTATTAATTTATTTTTAAAAAACGCAAACAATGGATTTGATTATAATGTGGCATCATCAGCAATTGCATTTTGGACCAAACCATATCAATATAGTAAAAAATTAACCGTGTCTCCACAAGTATTCACAATGTTTTCACCAATATCGTGGAATAGTGTAAATGGTGAAACAACCGTGAATAGACACATGGGATTTTTATTAGGTTCTTCGTTTGATTATAAACTAAGTAAAAGATTTGGTTTTAGTTTTAATTATAGATTAAATGGTAGTACCAAACCAGGTTCTCCATTCTTAAGTAATTTCCTTATAGGATCAAGAATGATGTTATAATATATCCTTATCTAATATAAGAGGTTTAATGTGTTGACGTTGTTTACGAACACCATAATGATTGGTTGTTTTAGAAAGCGTAATTCCAAAAGAGGAACATAATAAGATAAGACCTATAAGTAAATTTAACATATTGTATTTTTTTATATAACTATTGGAAAAATACAAGAAAAATATTATAATACCAAGAAAAATAGGATAATAACAAGAGATTCTTTATATAGTACAATAAAAAATCCCCGATGGATAAATCCAACGGGGATATGACAAAAATGAAAATGTACCTCTCTCCTGATACAATTAAATTATAGATAATTCTTTTTTATTTGTCAACACTTCATATAATTTTTTTATTTCCGCACATTTTTCGTAGTCCTCAATACTCTCAAAATATGGTAACACATCTCTGGTTAAAACAATTGTATCGGTCCTATTAAATTTAAATTCAGTATCCCATTCTAAACCTTGTATAATAGCTTGAATATAAAGGGTTAATATTCTTTTTTTATTATCTTTAAAACCATAGAACACCTCCAAAATATTTTCATAAATTGATTTTTTATTGATGTCATAAAAATCAGAGAAATCTTCATATTTCCCTTTTATGTACATTTTTTTATATGGTGTTCTTGTTTTTTGTGTGTAAGCCATTATCTAATATTTGATTACTATAATATAAATAATTTATTTTAAAAATAAAAATTATTTTTCATTACTTCTATCCCATTTTGCTTTTCTAGCTTCAGGTGAGAGTATCAATGGCTCATCAATTGTGTGTTCTATTTTAACTCTAATACAAGTTTGAGGTAAACTACAATTCATTAAATAATTATTAATGTAACCCATCATATTAGCACTTCCAATTGGGTTGGCGGAATGTACATAAATTTGGGGGAGTGGTATTTTTTTACTCATACTTTCACTAACCAAAAATTTACAACAATCGTATCCTGTTTTTTCACCAACTATGTTGTCATAATTTAACACATAATTATTTTTTACATTTGTATAGTATTCAATCATAGATTCCTCACCTAAATCATGATCTAATGAAATAACTTCAAAATTTTCTAATCCATATAATCTAATGTTAGAAACAAAATGTTCATAATTTCTTACAATAATCCAATCCTTACCAATTGGTGTTCGTACATCATCTAGGTAAATTCTTTTCTTTTCGTTATTCATCTTTCTTAAATGGTTTTGAGTAATCTGGATATAATATTTTCCAAATAGTTTGTTTAGGGTTTGTTCCATCTAACATGTTAAATAAAATGTTAGAGTGTCTATATTGTTTCGCTCTTAAAGCAAAATCTTTTCTACTTAAATTTCGATTATTTAAATTTTCAAATATTTCTCTATAATCTTTTTCTATATTTTCAAATCTTACTGTTAAATCACGTACAGTTTCTTTAACCCAATTGTAAAATTCGTCAGGTACCTTATCAAGTATTTCATCTAAAGGTCTATTATCTTTTAAGTATTCCCATATATCTCTATTTGATATATTGGTTAAAATTTTATGTAATCGTTTATATTCTTCTCCTTTGATTTTCATACGAAAACCATTTTTAAAACGAATTACATAACCTTCTCTGTCCTTACTAATTTCTTCTTTAAGTAAATCATACCCTTCACCCCAAGTTTTGTATGTTGTCACAATTTCAAATCCACAATCTTGTAACCAAAATATTGAACTGTCGGGAACTTCGTCACCTGTTTCAGTATGTATAGCACCAAGAACTACTAATTTTTCTTCATTACCGTAATCAACAACGATTCTATTTTCAGGATAGATAATTTCAAACAAATATGTGTTATCTTTTCTTATTGCACTGATATCATGTCTGTCAAGAATTTCCTTTCCCTTAATTGCCTGTGGTGATGTAAAAGAACCTCTAGTTGCTAATATCCATTCACCCTTTGTCTTAGGTGTTGGTTCATAATATGGATTATCATAATCGGGTATGTTGTTTGGGTCAAAGAACCTTTCCATACCCGTTTCATAATTGTTATTAAACCATATGTTATATCTCCTTTCATCACTTAATTCTTCTTTATAATAAAAAAGAATACCCAAAGAACCATCCATTTTTTCATAGACAACAAAATCTTCGTTAGGTATATCTTCTGGTTTATGTTCTTCGTAGTTAAAAAATTTCTTAAACGGTCTTGCAACAACATCACCTTTTGAATTGGTGACTAAACCGCGGCATTGTATAGTGATGTCATCCCACAATCTTTCATATTGAACTTTTGGAGAATAATTCCAAATAGTTAAGTCAAGGGTTGGGTGGGTCTGTTTATGTAACAAACCGTCTTTATGATATTTCTCTAAAATTTCCAACATTACTTGATGCGTTTAAATAATCCAATATTGTATGTCCACTTCAACCAATTAAAAGATAGATATACTGCACATATTTTGTTTTGAAGTAATGATTTATGTGATTCTGGTTCACATGTTTCAAAATAAAGATATGCAAATGGTAACGGGTATACCGCCCATTGGTTTTTAAATAAACTTGAATGGAATTTCATTTTTGTTTTTTTTGGTGACATGATTTTAAAATAAGATTCAATAAATTGACTCATCTACAATTTGATTTCAAACCTATTCTTCATTTGTTGAAGTTTATCTCTTGGAACTCCGTGAATATTTTCGTTACCGTGTCTATTTTCAACAATTATGGTGTGAACACGATAATCATATCTTTCTGCCATTTTAAAATATTCATCCATCTCCCATTCTTGGGTAAAAGTATTCGCAACGACTATTCTTGATTTTTGTTGTCTCATTCTTTCAGAGCACCTAAATTGACAATAGTTATGAGCTTCTTTTAATTTGGTGGGGTCAAAATTATATCCACCATTTCCGTCGTCAAAAAAATCATCCGCCGATAATATCTCTTGTGGGTTATTATTTGGTTGTTGTAATATAACATTTGCTAATGTTGTTTTACCTGAACCAGGTATACCTCTAAGAAGTATTAAATCACCTTGTTTTTCTGTATTTGTATCCATGGAGAGTGGGTTTTAAATTAAAAATAAGGTCGGATTGGTTACCGACCTAAATTTTTATTTTACAGCTGAGCTGTCTGCAGGAATTTGTGCAGTTGTTGAATCTGTTGCAGTTACAGCCACAGAATCTACAATAACTGCCGTTGAGTCAGTTGTTTCAGTTGCGGTTGACCCTGAACCACATGCAGTTAGTGTAAGTGCTACACCAAGTGCTAAGATAAATGTATATTTTTTCATATAATGTAAATATACGAAAATACACTGATAAAACCAAATTTCAATGAAAAAACCCCAACGAGATGTCGGGGTTTAAGGTCTTTCGGTGGGTTCAACCCCACTTACTTATGAAAAAAAACGAAAAGGTAATCGACAAAGAGAACCTCTGAGAATATAAATATATATAACTTTATAAAAAAGTCAACTATTTATAACAATTTTTTTGAAATTGTCAGTTTTTCGTCTTTATATTTAAGGATTATTTGTTCTCCTTCTTTAATATTTCCTCTTAAAATTTCTTCACTTAAAAAATCTTCACAAAGATTTTGAATGATTCTTTTTAGAGGTCTAGCGCCGTATTCTTCTTGACTGTTTAATTCGAAAATTCTATTTGTAACAGTTTTATCAAAGGTTACCAAGAAATTTTTATCCAACAATCTATTGTTTAATTTACTAATCTCTATTTGAATGATTTTCTTAAGAGTTTCTTCATTAAGAGCATTAAATAATATTACGTCATCAATACGATTTAAAAATTCTGGGTTAAATTGTTGTTTTAACGCCTTTTGTATCATTGACTTTCTTACCTCGTACTTTTGAGTTTCGCTTGATGATGTATTAAAACCAACACCTCCACCAAATTCAGAAACTCTTTTAGCCCCCAAATTGGATGTCATAATAACCAAGCAATTTGTGAAGTTTATTTTTCGACCAAATGAATCAGTTAAATGTCCTTCATCTAAAATTTGTAATAATAGATTAAAAACGTCTTTATGTGCCTTTTCAATCTCATCAAATAAAATAACAGAGAATGGGTTGTTTTTAACCTTTTCAGTTAATTGACCACCTTCATCGTACCCAACGTAACCTGGAGGGGAACCAATTAATTTAGATACATTGTGTCTATCCATAAACTCACTCATATCAACACGAATGATTTTTTCAGGGTCACCAAATAAAAGATTAGCTAATGATTTTGCTAAATGTGTTTTACCAACACCCGTAGATCCTAAAAAGATAAATGAACCTATAGGTTTATTAGCGTCTTTGATTCCAACACGATTCCTTCTAATTGCTTTTGATATTGTTGTAATAGCTTCTTCTTGTCCAATTACTTTATCTGTCAATAAGGTTTCCATTTTTAATAGTTTCTCTGTTTCCTTACTATCAAGTTTAGTAATCGGTACACCGGTCATTTCGGAAACTATTGTATAGACATCATCAACAGAGACAGGAATTTTATTCCCCTTTTGTTTTTCTGACCATTTTACCTTTTCATTTTCAAGTTTATCGAAAACTTTCTTTTCTTCATCTCTTAATTTTGCCGCTTGTTCATAATTTTGAGATTTAACAACTTGTATTTTTCTTTCTTTTATCTCATCAATCAATTTTTTTAATTTTTCAATTGATTCGGGTACTCTACTCGATACTCTTTTTTCTGAACCTAATTCGTCTATTACATCAATCGCCTTATCAGGAAATTGTCTATCTGTAATATATCTACCAGAAAGTTTAACAATTGTTTCTATTACATTTTCCTCATAAGATACCCTATGAAATGTTTCATATGACTCTTTTAAATTTTTAAGAATCTCAACTGTTTCTGCCATCGTAGGTTCTTTTAAAATTACCTTCTGAAATCTTCTAACTAATGCAGAATCTTTTTCGATGTGTTTTTTAAATTCATCAAAAGTAGTTGCTCCAATACATTGTATTTCACCTCGAGCTAAAGCTGGTTTCATAATATTTGCAGCATCCATCGCACCACTTGCATTACCCGCACCCACCATTGTGTGTAATTCATCAATAAACACGATTACATTTGGTGACTCTTGTAATTCGTTTAAAATTGCTTTAATACGTTCTTCAAATTGTCCACGATATTTTGTACCTGCAACAAGTGAAGTTAAATCTAAAGACATAATTCGCTTATCTAATAAATTTGTTGGACAATCTCCTTTAACAATCATTAAAGCAAGTTTTTCAACAAGTGCGGATTTACCAACACCAGCATCGCCAACAATAACCGCATTATTTTTCTTTTTACGTGAAAGAATTTGCGCTATTCTTTTTACTTCTTTATCCCTACCAACAACAGGGTCAATTTTACCATCTTCTGCGAGTTTAATTAAATCTCTTGAGAAGTTATCTAAAATTGGTGTGGTTGAACCTTTGCGTCCCTTTTTAGGGGTTGAGGTTGGTCCGTCCTCGAAGAAATCTACTGCCATGTGTTATTAAGTTTTGTTGATACAAACATAACACATTTCATTCTAAAAAACAAATAAATGTCAAAATGTCTAAAAAAATGTCTAACCAATGTCTAAATGTCAGTTTTAGACATTTGGCAAATAATTTGTAAAAATATATTAAAAATATAAAAACTATGATAACATTATTTAAAGACCCATTCTTCACAGGATTTGATACTAACAGATTTTTATCAACTCCTGAAACTAACATCAGTAAAAGTGAAACTGAATATTCAGTTTCGATAAGTGTACCTGGATTAACCAAAGATGATTTAAAAATCTCAACAAAAGAAGGTATATTAAAAATTATTTACGAAAAACAAGAAAGTGATAAATCACATCATTTTGTTGGGAGTTTTGTAAAATCCTATAATATACCCGATGACGTGAAGGAAAAAGATATCATTGGTAAGGTTGAAAACGGAGTTCTTGAACTTACTTTACCTATTGATAGGAAAAAGTCATTGGAGAGACAAATTTCTCTTAATTAAACTAAACCCCGTGAAAACGGGGTTTTTTTATACTTATAATAAAGAAAATATAATGAATAAAAATTTAATGAAACGTAACCATATTGAACAAGTCAACATTAAACTTCTTAAAAGTACCGATGACGAATCAATTCGTAATAAATTTAATGAACCTGAAGTTAAGAGTACAAAAAGAAAGGAATATCTTAGTGATAAACTCATCAATCAATTAAAAAAGAATTTTTAATTTATCACCCCCGACTCATCGGGGGTTTTTTATTTGATATTTATTGTTTATATTATAGTACTAAAACAATAATATTATGGGAATAATTTCAGAAACAATTAATGGAAAGATGATTGACGTTACCATCAATTCGTCTAATTTAAAATCGGCCTCATTTAATACAGAAAATGAGGATTTAACTGTGACTTTTAATAATGGTGCTATTTATGAGTATAATAAAGTTCCTTGGTCCAAGTTCACTAAGTTTAGACTTGCTGAATCACAAGGAAAGTACTTCAACGAGAATATCGCCAGAAGTTATAAGTTTACTAAAAAAGGATGAGTTTATTTGAAGAACTGATTGAGGATAAGGAAGAAGATAAGAAAATTATCAAGTCTTTCAAATCAAAAGATTCACTATCGGAACAAATTTTCGAAGGGTCTGATGGTAAGTTTTCTATGCGTGAGGATATTCGAAAAAATTTACTAAAGATATCAAATGATTTTATTGATAGTCTCGGTATTGAATTTTTTATTCATGATATAGTTCTTACAGGTTCTTTAGCAAACTACAATTGGTCAAACTATTCAGACGTAGACCTACATATTTTAATTGATTTTAAAGAAACGGATTATAATTTAGACTTACTAAAAGAATTTTTTGACGCTAAGAAAAACGTGTGGAATGAAAAACACAACATTATTATCAAAGGATACGATGTTGAGTTGTATGTCCAAGATGTTGATGAAGAACACGTATCTTCAGGTGTTTATTCTATTCTAAACAATAAGTGGATTGTTGAACCAGATAAGGTTAAATCTAATATTGACGATAAGATGATTCTTCAAAAATCTGAAGAATATATGAAGAAAATAGATTTACTTATCAAAAAAGGGGGACCGATTGAATCAATTGATGAATTAAGAAAGAAATTAAAAGAATTTAGACAAAGTGGTTTAGAATCAGGAGGGGAGTATTCTTATGAAAACTTGACCTTTAAATTACTTAGACGAAATGGGTACATTGAGAAATTATTAAAACTAAAAACAACACTTGTAGATAAGAAATTATCCATAACACAATAAAGAACCTTATTTTTTTCCCTATATCAATGTATTTATAGGATAAGAATAAGTATATCTAACAATTAATAAAATGGCAGACTTAAAACCACTTGGTAGTGAAAAACTTAACGGAGATGACAAATTAAAAAGAATTCTCGAGTTAACCTACTACAACAATAACCAACCATCAACTAAAAAATCCGAATTAGTGAAAGAATCAACTAATGGGGGTGTTTACGGTATCGTTAAAGAAAAAGACGGATACTATGTAAAAAAGGGGTTAAACGAAAGTTCTCTTGATTACATTGGTGGTATGTTTATGAAGAACAAAAATAAATTTTCATCATATGCTGAAGCATTTAAAAGATTAGATCTTTTAAAAGGTCAAGAAGACTTGCAAGAGGCTACAAAATATGTTTTAAAACAAACAAAACCACAAGATGAGTCTCCATTGGCACAACCTTCTATGGATGCACCTATGGCTCCTGATGCTGGTATGGATGTTCCACCTGCGGCTGAAGAGCCAATGGGAGATGTTCCTGCTGAGGAACCAATGGGTGAATTACCACCAGCGGGTGGAGAAGAAATGGGAGTAGAAGGAAAACGTTCTGATTATATGGCTGAAGCTCAAAAATTTGCAGGTAAGTTAGGACAAGAGTTAAGAGATTTACAGGATAAAATGGAAAGTGATGATATCAAGTACATTTTAAACATGATTATTTCTGCCGTTGATTTAGATAAATTAGACGATGAGGATATTGAAGACATTGCTAAAAAATTCGAAAGAGAGGAAGATGAAATGGGTGGAGAAGAACCAATTGCTGAACCATCTGCAGAAGATGAGGTACCTGCTGAAGAGCCGGTAACCGGTGACGAAGACTTAGGCGAGACTATGGATTTATTGAATAGTTTTATTGAGTCGCCAATTGGTGAAGAAGATACCAATGAATTGGATTTAAGTCAATTTGCAGACATTGAAGCAAGTGAAGGACAGTCTTATGAAGATGACGTTCAAGAACTTGATTTAGACGAAATTAAAAACGATATTAATCAAGCTATTAGTGAAAAATTAAGTAAATACTTTAAATAAAATGCATCTTATCTATGTCAATGAAATAGGTTCTGATTATAAAGGTCAAAAACAGTACGAATTTATCTTTAGTAAAAGTACTGAAATTGACATGGATGGGTGGTTTATTATACCCGCATCCGCATCATCACAACCTAAATCACCTGAGATTGAATATGTTGATTTAGTTGGATTATTAAAAAATACAGATTTACAATTAGAATTAGTTCAAGACTCCGATTATTTCGGAGTTATTGATGCTGTAGATGGTGTAGTCGCAATGGCTTGGGAGAAATTTGACATTGATTCAGATAGTGAAAGATTAACATTTAAATTTGGTGAATCAATTGATAGTGTTACAAAAAAATTAAAAATTAGAAGTTATCTTCTTATAAAAGAGGAAATAAAATTCAAAGAAATATGAAAAGGTCAGAATTAGTTGATAAATTAATCAAAGAAGGAATGTCAGAAAAGACATTGGTAAAATTCACAGATAAACAACTTAGTAACTTAGCCAACAGAATGTTAGGTGAAGCTATTACAACTACGGCCGATGCTTTATCAAAAAGTGCAGCATTACAAAACTTAGCTAAAAAACAAGATATTAAACTTGTTGGTGAGGAAGGAGAAGTTTCTGAAGAATTAAAAGGTAATCAAAAGAAATTAGACAAAAACCACAATGGTAAAATTGATGGTCAAGATTTTAAAATATTAAAGGGTCAGAAAAAAGAAGTTAAAGAGGGTAAGAAATGTGATAGTTGTGGAGAATCAGTAAAAGATTGTAAATGTGATCACACACATATGGACGAGTCTAAAAAGATAAAAAAATGGGTTAATACATTAGCAGAAGAAAATTTTCATAGTTTTACATCAAAAAACGAAATTATGGAATTAATCAATATTAAATTAAACGAATCAGAAGTACACCAGTATGGTCCAAATGTAAAAACAGGACATAATGGCCTTCCTGAATTCATGACATATGAAGCTATTGTTGGAAATGGTCCAAAAATTGCACCAAGCAAACCAAAGGTTGACCCGGGTACAAAACCTAACAAACCTAAAACACCATTCCAACCTGGACCAAAGGTAAATCCTATCCTAAAGCGTTGAGGGAAGATGATCCAAAAATTGCACCGAGTAAACCAAAGGTTAATCCTGGTACTAAACCAAATAAACCTAAATCTCCACTTAAACCTGGACCTAAAGTTAATCCTTTCCCTAAAGCAACAACTAAGGGAGATAAAAAATAATTTGAAAATATGAAATTATCTAAGAAAAATTTGTTATCTTTAATTAACGAAAATTTAAAAGAGATGGCAATGGATTTTGATACTGCTGATAGACCAAATCCCGATTTACAAGCTAAATTGGCTTCAGGAGATACACCCTTAAAAAAAATACCTTTTCCTAAAACAGGAAACGAACCAAACCAAAATCTCCAAGAACTTTTGGCTTCTGAAAGATATAGACAAATTGTTAATAATGTTAGACAATACACAAACTATCAAGGTACATTAGATGGTACTGAAATGGGTCCATTATTGACAATGATGTATACTGCTCATAATAATATTATTAGACTTGAATCAACGCATAGAGAGGCGTTAGAGCAATTAGCAATAGAAATTGTTAAAGAGGAAATGGGAATTGGTGATGAAGTTGAATTTGATGCTAAAATTATTGGAATGAATGAAATTGATAAATCTGATTTCAATAGAGAACAGGGACCTGAACAAAATCCGGATGAGGTTGATGTTGAGGACGACGATGAGGAGGAAGATAATAATCAACAACCTCAGATAAATCCTGAAAATCAAGAAGTTGAAGAGGAATTATACATCGATTTAAAACAATTAGATTTAGAAAGAGCAAAATTATCTTTAATTAATAGTATTATTCAAGGGGCTTCAAAAAGAGGTCATTATATGTACCAACTTGTTGGTGAAAAACTTAGAGAGATTACGGGTTCTGATGAATTATATAACGATTACGGTGTAATGATGTCAGTTAACGATGCAAACTATTGGCAATTTAGTCCTTCAATGATTAAAGGTGCGTCTGATAGTGTTGCAGGTAAGGTTAAGACTGAATTTCCTGGTGATGATGAAACAGGAGAAACTGGAGATGAGGGTGGTGAAGAAGGTGGTGAACAAGAAGAACAAAAAGTTAAAGTTGTTGCAAGAGGAATTAATTTTCCAGTTTTAATACATGAATTAATTAAAGGTGTTTTTGAAATATTAGGTAGTCACGGACAACCTGGAGAATATACAAATCCACAAGATAGAGAGATGTACCAACAAGCTCAAAAGTTAGAAAGTACATTAGAAAAAGAAATGTGGACTTTACTTTTAGGACCTGCAATATGGGATAGAATTAGAGGACAGTTTCCCGACGAAGTAATTTTAGAAAATGGTAAACAATTACAGAATTACATGTTAATGCACATTTTCCAATTACCAGCTAAACAATTTTTAGTTTTAATGAAAGAAGTTGTTAGTAATAGTGAAAATGGAAAACGTTTAATGACGGATTTAATGGCGTCAATTCAACAAATGTTCAATCAACAAGATTATGAGGAAACGATGAATCAATTTAACGATGAGTTAGAAACAATGTCAGATGAAATTGAATCGGACGAATTAATGGATTTTATATCAAGCATTCCGGGTATTTCATTGTCTAAAGATGATGACGATGATGATGATTATGACATTTATAAAGAATTAGGATTAGACAGACCTAAAGAATAATATGAGGAGGTTTTAAACCTCCTTTTTTTTTTGTATTTATATATATGAATTCCAAAATAGAACAACTAAAAGAGTATGCAAAGATTATGAAGGATGCACCATATGCATTAAAAACATATTTGCAAACCTATGATAATACTCAAAAAAAATATGTTCCATTAGAATTATTCCCTGACCAAATTCAATTGATTCAGGATTATGAAAATTACAATGAAAACATAACTAGAAAATATAGACAGGCGGGGGTTACTACGGTTACCGCAGCTTGGATTTCTAAAAAATTACAGACTGCCAAAGAAAGTGAACCTGAGAGAGTTCTACTAATTGCGAACAAACGTGATACCGCGGTGGAGATGGCTAATAAGGTTAGACACTTTATTGAACAATGGCCTGAATGGATTAATGTTGGTTTTTCGCCAGATAAAAACTCAGAAAGTAGATTTAGGTTAAAATAACGGTTGTGAGGTTAAAGCAGTTGCAACATCTGCGGATGCGTTACGTGGTTACACACCAACCATACTTGTATTTGATGAGGCTGCTTATATTGAAGCGGGAGAAGATTTTTGGGCAGCATCTATGGCGTCCCTATCAACGGGTGGTAAGATTATTCTTATCTCAACCCCAAATGGTTATGACCCTATCTATTATGGTGTTTATGACCAAGCATTACGTGGAATCAATGATTTCCATATAACAGATTTAAGGTGGTTTAAAGACCCTCGTTACACCAAAGATTTACATTGGGTTAAATGTCAAGATATTTGTCATTATATGTTGAATAGAGAACAATATAATGATGAGGAAGTTATAATGAAGGATTTTGATCCTGAGAAATATAACGAATATATCGAACAAGGTTATAAACCATATTCTTCTTGGTTTGAATCTATGTCTAAGAAATTTAAATACGATAGACGTAAGATTGCTCAGGAATTGGAATGTGATTTCTTAGGTTCAGGAGATGGGGTAATTCCTGGCGATATTCAAGAGAATATTGCTAAAAATATGATTCGTATCCCTAAAGAGAAGTACATGCAAGGTACCTTTTGGCATTGGAAAGAACCAGTTGAGGGTCATCGTTATATTATGGGTGTTGATGTTAGTAGAGGAGATAGTGAAGACTTCTCATCAATTAATATCATTGACTTTGATGAAAGAGAACAAGTTGCAGAATACATTGGTAAAATACCACCAGATGATTTGGCGGCGGTCGCATATAAATGGGGTATCTTATATGAAGCATACATTGTTATTGACATTACCGGTGGTATGGGTGTAGCAACATCTAGAAAGTTACAGGAAATGCAATATAAAAATCTATACATTGATGGGATAAACACCCAAAACATATGGGAATGGAACAAAAAGGCGATGGATAAAATTCCTGGTATAAATTTCAATAATAAAAGAACCCAAATAGTTGCGGCATTTGAGGAGCAACTTAGAAAAGGATTTAGTGTTAGGTCAAGTAGATTGTTAAACGAACTCAATACGTTTGTTTATATGAATGGTAGACCCGACCACATGAAGGGTGCACATGATGACTCAATTATGAGTATGTCGATGGCGTTATACGCTGCAGATATGTGCTTCAACCAATTGAAAAAGAACGAATCCGCTAATAAAGCGATGTTGGAATCTTGGACAATGTCTGAAAGGTCGTATGAACCTAATAAATCTTTTTACTCTTATGGTACCGCGTTTGACCAAATAGGTTCTATGGGTATTGATAATCAAAATTTATATCACCCAAATAACAATATGAATATATCAAAGGACGCTTATAGAGAACATATGTGGTTATTTGGTAAGTCAAAATAAGATTCCATTTATCAATAATTTAGTTTATATTATAAAGAAAAGTATTTATATACATGGCAGAACAGAATCTTACCGTCTTTCAGAGATTAACAAAGGTGTTTGGTTATCCAAATCAAGCAAAACAAAAAAATGTCGCTCCACCTTCGTTCAATTTCAATAAAGATGAAATATTAAAAACAGACAGTAGAGAAGAGTATGAAAAGGCAATGTTACAAGCTCAACAGAGTCAATACATTGCAGATAAATGGACTAAGTTAGACCAATCACTTTACAACCAATCTGTTTACTACGAACCAAATAGATTATCGGCATATTACGATTATGAATCTATGGAGTTTACTCCTGAGATATCTGCGGCGTTAGACATTTACGCTGAAGAATCAACAACCATGTCTGAGAAAGGACAAATATTAACAATATTTTCAGATTCAGATAGAGTTAAAAATATATTAGATGATTTATTCAATAACAAATTAGATGTTAATACAAACTTACAAATGTGGACTAGAGGTCTTTGTAAGTATGGTGATGATTTTGTTTATTTAAAAATAGACCCTGAAAAGGGAGTTGTTGGTTGTCAACAATTACCAAATATTGAGATTGAAAGAATTGAAGGTGCGGCATCTAAAACACCAAACTCTTATACTGATATTAAAGTACCAACAAGAGAATTAAGATTTACTTGGAAGAATAAAGATTTAGAATTCCAAGCGTGGGAAATTGCTCACTTTAGATTATTAGGTGATGATAGAAAGTTACCATACGGTACTTCTATGTTAGATAAGATTAGAAGAATTTGGAAACAACTTTTACTTGCTGAAGATGCGATGTTAATTTACAGAACATCAAGAGCACCTGAAAGACGTGTATTCAAAGTATTCGTTGGTAATATGGACGATAAAGATATCGAACCATATGTACAACGTGTTGCAAACAAATTTAAAAGAGATCAGGTTTCAGACCCACGTAATGGTAACGTAGATATGAGATATAATCAAATGGCTGTAGACCAAGATTATTTCATTCCTGTTCGTGACCCAGCACAAAGTAATCCAATTGAAACTTTACCTGGAGCACAAAATTTAGGTGAAATTGCAGATATTGAATATATCCAAAAGAAATTATTGGCGGCATTACGTATTCCAAAAGCATTCTTAGGATTTGAGGAGGTTGTTGGTGAAGGTAAGAGTTTAGCATTAATGGATATTCGTTTTGCAAGAACAATTAACAGAATTCAAAAATCTGTTATTCAAGAATTAAATAAAATTGCATTAGTACATTTATATCTTTTAGGTTTAGAAGATGAGTTAAATAATTTTTCTTTATCATTAACTAATCCTTCAGCACAATCTGATTTATTAAAAATCGAACAGTGGAAAGAAAAAATTACATTGTATAAAGATGCGACATCTGACCAATCTCAAGTGGGTATCTTACCTGTTTCACATACATGGGCTAAAAAGAATATACTTGGTATGAGTGATTCCGAAGTTATATTAGACTTACAACAACAACGTCTTGAAAGAGCGATGGGATTTGAGTTAACGAATACACAAAATGTAATTAAACGTTCTGGTGTATTTGACGATGTGGATTCCAAATATGGTATTTCAGAAGAGGAAAGACAAAAATTAGAAGCCGCTGGTGCTATGGGTACTGAAGACGCAGGTGGTGGAATGGATATGGGTGGAGCACCCGCAACCCCTCCATCGGGTGGTGAGGGAGATGCTCCATTGAGTGAATCTTTTACTAAATCTAAAAAATCAAAGATATTGAGTATGTTGGGAGAAGAAAAAGAAGGAAAAAATATTTTATTTGACATGGAAAGAGCTCAACAGAATATTTATGAAATAGAAAATAAATTGAACGATATTATAAACGATTAAAAATGAACAAATTCGGGGTTATAAAAACCAAAATGTTGACAAAATTAACTGAGTCTTATTCTAAAGAAAATAAGAAAGAAGTTAAGGATATATTAAACACAATTAAAGAAAACAAAGCATTTAAAGAAATGTATTTGTTTTATGAAGAAATTGAAAACAAATATATTGAAGATAAGGAAACCGCAAAATTGTATGTTGAGGGATTAAATACATATTTCGGTCAACCAATGGGTAACTGGAATGATTTAAATGTATTTTGTGAATCTCTACATAGTAAATTAGGTGATGTCGAAATAGAAAATAACGAATTATATGAGTCTTTAGATATATTATCTGAAAAAGATTCATTATCAAATATTGAGAAGAAAGTAATTGCTAAAAATAAATTAGTAAATCATTTAACAACTAAAAAGGAAATACAAGAATCTAAAGGTTCGACATTAGTACCAAACGAAACATTGTTACAAGCCGTTTTGGCAAACAATTTTAATGTTTTATATTCTAACACATTATCAGAATCACAAAAAGAAGAATTAAAGACTATTTTATCAATTACCCATGATGATTTAATTATCAAAAGTAATGAATTACAAGAATCAATCATTAATCAAGTATCTACACTTTTAAATGAGTCAAATGACACTGAATTAACCACTAAACTAAATAAAGTAAAAGATGAAGTTAGTAAAATGACAACATCTAAGTACAACTACTACAGATTAACAGAATTAAAAAACGGTCTTAATTAAGACCGTTTTTTATTTGTTGAACATACACAGCTTTTAAAACTTCTTTTCTTCTAGTAACTGAAGGTTTTTCAAATTGTTGTCTTTCCCTTAATTTTTGAATTTGCTTAGTTTTCTGAACTTTTTGTTTGTAGGTTCTGAGTGCACTTTCAATGCTCTTTTCTTTTGATAAATCGATTATAATCATAATATAATAAGTATATTACAAATATATAAAATTATTTTTGGTTTTGTAAGTTTTTTTCCTTATTTTTTAATAACACCATAAAATAATATATAATAATGAGAAATTAATGAAAACAGGTAAGTATATCCCATTAGGGATTTACAATAATGTAAAAATCGGTTACGGTACCGTAGATTTTAAAAATCTTAAAACTGTTTATTTAAAATTGAATTCTTGGGTACAACCAGAAAATGACACTGAAGATTATAATCAAACTATTTTAAAAACAAGAAGAAAAATAAAAGAATCAATATACAACCTTAAAGATTCAAATTTTAAAGACCAATGTATTGTGGATTTGGATATAAGAACAAAAGGTATTAAGTTAGAAAAAAGGTCATTTATGAATCTTGAAATAACTTTATACGTTGAGAAACAATTCGATGTTAAATCAAAAGAAATTAAAAATACAATAAAAAATTTATTGGAAGATGTTATCGATGGTAGTTTAATTGATAAAAAACTATTCAATTTTCACAAAAGTAAGAAATAACTTGGTTCTTGATGTATTTATAGTAATAAAATCTATAAATGAAGATATTAGGACCAAAAGAGACTGGACACGGAATTTTAATAGAATACGATGCTGGTCACGTTTCACCAGAGGATAACAAACAAATTATTAAAGAGGCAAAGGATATGGACTTTTCACAAGACCTTATCCTTTATGCTGTTTTGCAAAAATACGATACTGCAAATAAGAACGGAAGGATTTATCCTGAGATGTTACTTAAAAGGGAAAACGAGAAATATCAAACATTAATTAAAAAGGGTGGTGCCTTAAATGAACTAAACCACCCATCATCTTCACTTATCGATTTAGATAGGGTATCCCATTCAATTCTTGAAACATGGTGGGACGGTAGAATCCTAATGGGTAAAATTAAATTATTCACTTCTCCTGGTTGGAGAAAGATGGGTATTGTATCTACTAAGGGGGACCAAGCCGCAATGTTAATTATGAACGGAGCCACTTTAGGTATATCTTCTCGTGGTGTTGGTTCACTTAAAAACGTAAAAGGACAGAATATTGTTCAAGAAGACTTTGAGTTAGTGTGTTTCGATTTAGTATCGTCACCATCTACTCCCGGTGCATATGTTTTTGCTGACCAAGCAGATAGAGACCAATATCAAGAGTCTGAAGAGAAAAAACCCCAAGTTGAGAGCAGAATGAAAAAATTAATGGGGAATTTAGATACTTTTTTATCCAAATAATAAATTTTATAGGGGTAGTTATATTGAAAAAGAGAATTTTTCATAAAATCGTACTATTTATAAGATAATAAAACAAAATTTCACAATGACTGAAAAATCAATTTTAGAACAAGCGTTACTTCAAGTACAAACACTTGAAGAAGCAGTAAAGCAAAATGCAAAGGGTATACTTGCTTCAACTATGAAACAAGAACTGAATGACTTGCTTAAAGAATCATTGGAAGAAGAGGAAGAAACTGAAATCCCTATGGATGAACAACCAGAAGATGAAGTTAATCCTGAAGAAGAGGCAGACGATATGTCAGACGATGAAGCAACAGCAGATGATGCTGAAGCTGATGATGCTGAAAATGACACAACAGACCTCGATAACGAAGATCCAACTAAGGGTATCGATTCATTAGACTCAGAAATGGGTGATGATGAATTACCTACAGATTCAGAATCAGAAGACGAAGAACCATCTATGGATGATTTTTCCGATGAGGACGAAGATGTGATGGACATGACTGGTGCTTCAGATGATGAAGTTCTTAAAGTTTTCAAGGCTATGAAACCAGAAGATGGTATTGTAGTTAAAAAAGACGGTAACAATGTAGAACTTACAACAGATGAAGACGATTATATTATCAAACTTGATGGTGATGATGATTCGGAAATGGAAATGCCAGAAATGGAACCTGAAACGGACGAAGAAATCATGTACGAAATTGAGTTAGATGAAGAAGACGAAGATTCTGAAGAAATTGAGGTTTCTGAAGAGGAAGAAGAATCTAAAGAAGAAGAAGTTGGTGAAGCTGCAAGAACATTCGGAGCTGACGTTAGAGCACCTCAGGGTAAAAAATACAAAGCTGGACGTCACGAAATGAATGAAGAAGTTGAAAATTTGAAAAAACAAAATTCTGAGTATAAGAAGGCTTTAATCCTTTTTAAAGAAAAACTTAATGAAGTTGCTGTTTTCAATGCAAACTTAGCTTATGCTACACGTTTATTTACAGAACATTCTACAACTAAACAAGAGAAATTGAACATATTAAAGAGATTTGATTCAGTTTCTACTATGAATGAGGCTAAAAGTCTATTCAATACAATAAAAACTGAATTAGGTACAAAAACTACAGTTACCGAATCAGTTGTTGAAAAAATCTCTAACACTCCATCAACATCAACATCTCAAGAAGTGTTATCAGAAGCTAAAGCTTATGAGAATCCACAATTCAAGAGAATGAAAGATTTAATGGGTAAAATAAAATAATAAATAAAAAAACCAAAAACAAATATTCAAAATGGGAGCATTATTAGAATCAGGTATGGTAGGTAACATCGGTCTTAAGCACCTTCGTGTTATCAAAGAAGATACCATCAAAAAATGGGATGACTTAGGCTTTTTAGAAGGTCTTAACGGTCACCAAAAAGATAACATCGCGCAATTGTATGAAAACCAAGCGTCTTACTTAATCAATGAAGCAGCAACAGCTGATGCATCTGGTTCTTTCGAGACTGTAGTTTTCCCAATTATCCGTCGTGTATTCTCTAAATTATTAGCAAACGACATCGTTTCAGTACAAGCAATGAACTTACCAATTGGTAAATTGTTCTTCTTCGTACCTAAAATCCAAGAAAGAACTGCAGGTAATGCACACTATTCTCCTTACGGTATCCCAGGTGGTGCTGGTGGATCTAGTGCTTCTACTGGTTACACAGGTATTAACTTGTATGATCGTTTCTACGAGAACAGTGATGCAAACGACCAAGGTTTGTTTGATTACTCTAAAGGTGATTTTTCAATCGTTTCTTTAACAGGTACTTCACTTCATGAATTCGCAGCAGGTGCTGAGGGTAACGGAGTAACTTACACTTCAGGTTCAACTGTAACTTCATTAGGTTCAGTTATCTTGAAATTAACTGGTTTCTCTAAATTAGGTCAAGGTAAATTATCAGGTCCAGACGGTAACGAAATGGACACTGAAGAATTTTTAGCTTCATTATCTTTAACATGTCCTCGTATTGCTAACTTAAGTGGTAGAACATCTTTACCATTTAACGTAGTAACACAAAAATATGGTAAAGGTATTGTAGAATACGGTTCAAGATCTGCAGGTGCAAATGGTCTTAACTTTAACGATATCTGTGATGAAGAAGGTTCAATCTACTTAAACGTTGATTTACAATCTTATTCATCTACTGCAGGTTTCTCTAACTATTCTGTAACAGGTACAACATCTTTAGATGGTACTGACTTTACAGCAACTTACCGTCGTTATGCAACTTTAGAATTTGAAGATGCAATCGGTGAAGTTTCTTTTGATTTGGAATCAGTAACAGTTTCTGTAACTGAAAGAAAATTAAGAGCTAGCTGGTCTCCTGAATTAGCACAAGACGTTAGTGCATTCCACAACATCGACGCTGAAGCTGAATTAACAGCTTTATTATCTGAGCAAATCGCAGCTGAAGTTGACCGTGAAATCTTACGTGATTTACGTAAAGGTGCGGCTTGGAAAGCTAAGTGGGATTACAACGAATGGAAATACGGTGGAACTGGTGGTGCAACTTTACAAGGTTACACACAAAAAGATTGGAACCAAACTTTAGTTACTAAAGTTAACCAAATTTCTGCTCAAATCCACAAGACTACATTAAGAGGTGGTGCTAACTGGATCGTTGTTTCTTCAGAAGTTTCTGCAGTATTCGATGATTTAGAGTATTTCCACGTATCTAACGCAGCTCCTGAGCAAGATTCATACAACATG
>Ga0114982_1000263_pt1 | contig 28768 bp, 22 predicted proteins | sample Shrwel_input2_FT_FD_87183 | JGI IMG/M metagenome (GOLD analysis project Ga0114982, IMG submission 87183) | Subsurface microbial communities from deep shales in Ohio, USA - Utica-3 well 1 S input2 FT | ecosystem: Environmental > Aquatic > Deep subsurface > Shale gas/oil reservoir > Produced... | reverse complement strand
GCTCCCGTTCCTGAAGGCCGAGGGCGCCAAGCTCGCGGGTTTTCCGCGGGTCCGCGTGGAGTGCGACTACCTGGCGCCCATCTACCGCGATGACGTCGTGAAGCTGACGCTCACCCCGGCCGAGATCGGCGACAAGAAACTCGTCTGGCTCTTCGACGCCCACGTCGGCGAACGCGCCGTCGCCAAGGGCAAGCTCACGACCGTCTACGCTTGGCGCGACGGTCAGGGCCCGATGTCCGCCGCCTTGGTCCCCCTCGAGATCAAGCAAGCCTTGCAGCGCCACTTCGGCGAGGTCTGAGGGATGGGCCGTTTCGCCAAAGTCCTCTTGATCGGGCTAGCTGCCCTCGGGGTGCTGGGGTGGATGATCTTGGTGACGGGGGTCGGCATGATCATGCATTCCCCTGTCAGCCCGCCCGGGCTGCAGGACATCCCTCCGGGCGTGCATGCCGACGAGGCCGTGCAGTGGTCCTTGGCCAAGGATTCGGCGGCGGGTCTTCCTTACAGCGAGAACCAGGATAAATTCCACGGACCGGCCCTGGCCGTGGCGTCCAAGGCCGTCTTTGCGTTGCGTGGCCTGTCCTTTGACGCCGCGACCCAGGAGGATCTGCAGCTTGTGCCTTTCTTGTTTTACCTGCTCATCTGTGCGGCACCGCTCTGCTTGCGCAACGTGGCTTGGCCCACCCGAGGCTTCGCCGCGTTTGTGCTCCTGATGGGCGCCGCCGGCTGTTACTTCGGGCATTACTTCATCCAAGAGCCGTTGCTCGTGGCGGGCTTCGTGTGGGGAGTGCTCCTGTGGAATCGTTCGGCCAGCGGCGAGCGCCCTGCGTGGCAGGCCGTGTTCTCCGGCGCAGCCTTCGGCCTGTCCCTCGCTTGTAAGGTCACGACGATGGCTTACTTGGGCATCCTGTTGCTGGCGTTACTTGTCTTCGCCCGCGGGACCCTGACCTGGCGGCGTGTCGGTTGGGCGACGGTCGGAGCCCTCGTCGTTTGGGTCAGCCTGCAGACGGTGCTGTTCACGGACTGGGCTGGGATGGTCGCGTGGGGGCACCAGTTCTGGAGGTCTTTCGCGGTCGCCTCAGGCAACGACGATACCCTGACGCTGACCAATCCCGGCTACTGGTGGACGGTCGGACTTTGGTTGGCCGCGTTGGCGGTAATTCGTCTGGTTCGCGGTGGCCCGCGTTCCGCTGAAGACGTCCCGCTCGCCGTCGCCGTCGGGTGCTTCCTGTTTCATCTGGCATTGCCCTATAAGACCCCCTGGCTGCTGTTCCTGCCGGTCTGCTTGAGCCTGGCGCTGGCTTGGCCTTTGTTGGCGGAGCGTCGCGTGTTCACGGGAGCCGCGTCCCTCGTCGCCGCCACGGTCTTCGTCCTCGCCTGCGCGTTCACGCTGCAGCCCCATACGCCTACCCGACTCCAAGCCGGACATTTGGCTGATGATATCCGCGAATTCCAGCAGGTGTGGCAGAAGGCGCATCCGGGCAAGCCGTTCTACGTCGCCATCGATGGCGGGCATTATTGGCCTTTGCCCTATTACCTGCGGGCGTTCCAAGTCGGCTACGGTGAGTTCGATGGGGCGGAGCGCGCGCCCGTCCGTCTCTTGGCGGCCAACGATGACAGCCGTCCGGCCGTGCCAGGTTACCAGACCTTTAGGCTATGTGTCCGCAGGGGCGAATACTACTGGGTGCTGATCGATGTCTCCAACAAGGTGGACACCCCCTTTAATTTTGGTCATTGGTGAGGTCGCCCTTTCCCCTTTCCCATGAGCGAACGCAACGTCATCCATAATTTCTCCCATGAGGCCATGGGGACGCGCTTCTGGATCCGCATCGCGGACGAGGACCGTTCCTACGCCGAGCGCGCCGCGGAATCGATCTTCTACGCCATCGACGAGCTGGACTTCCAGGTCGATGCCCGCCACGACAGCGGCCCGCTGGCCGGGGTCAACGGGATGCCCGATGGGGCCCTCGTGGCCGCGGGCGACCATTTCCAGACGCTCTGGAACTTCTCCCAGGCCCTGAAGGAGGAATCCGCCGGCGCCTTCGATGCGACGGCTGGCACGCTCTTCCGTTATTGGGATGCCCGCGGCACGCCGTCGTTCAATCCCGACGATGCCGACTGGAACAAGGCCTACAACGATTTCCGCGGCGCGGAGTTCAAGCTCGAGGGTGCGGAGTTCTCCTGCGTGAAGTCGGGTGGCCTCGTCGATTTCGGCGCGATCATCCGCGGACTCGCCGTCGATCGCATCGCGGACATGCTCGAGAACAGTTGGGGTATCCACCGCGCCCTCATCATGGGGGGCGGCGGGGTGGTGTTGGCTTTGGATCCGCCTGGCGATGCCAACGGCTGGCGCATCGGCATCGGCAAGGACAAGGAGATGAACCTTTGCCGCTTCGCCCTCGCGAGCAAATCCAACGAACGCCAAGCCACCCAGTTCGTCGACCCCCGCACCGGCCAATGCGTCACGCTGGCGGCGCCCGTGCGGACGCTGGCCTCCGGCGCCCTCGAGGCTTCCGGCATCGCGATGGCCGTGGCGGTCCAGTCTCCGTCCGAAGCCGAGGAACTCATCCGCCAAGGGTGCAGCCGGGGGGCTTGGCTGCCCGACGGTACATGCTTGGGCGCGGCGGCCAATTTCGAGCTCACCGACCGACCGGCCCCTGCGCCGACGGCCGAGGCTACTTGAGCAGCTTTTCGAGGTCCGTGAGCAATTGCTCGCGGTCGCCGGAGAAGAGGAAGGTGTCCGAGCCGACGGAACGGAGCGCGGACTCCAGGACGTCGCGCGGCGGTTTGCGGGTGGACATGAGCCGACGGAGGTAGGTCTCCAGGTCGCCGGCGATCTGCGGGTGGGCCAGTTTGAGCTGCACGATCTGCAGGAGGATCGACTGGTTGGTTTCGTTCTGCAGGTGCGCCGCGATGAGCATGTCGTTGGCCTCCACGTAACGCTTGGCGGCGATCAGCTTGCGCCCCGAAGCCACGAGCAGTTGCGGCGGCACGTTCTTGTTCTGCATCAGCCGCTGCAGGTTGATCAGCCCGATCTCGGGCTGGCCATCGGCGAAGTAGCCGATCGTGCGGAGCGCATCGAAGGCGATGCGGGTCTCGCTCACCCACTGCTCGCGGTCGCTTTGGCGGATGAGTTCCTCGATGAGCATGACCGCCGCGTGCGGCTGCTGGGAGTTGATGAGGCACTCCGCGTGGGTGAGCGCGAACTTCAGGCGGTTGGGGAAGCGGCGTTCCTCGGACCATTTGAGCAGGCGACCGGTCAGCGCGGGCTGGACGCTGTCGTTGGCGTACTGGGCGAGCTCGAGCATCACGCGGTCGTTGCGGCCGTGCTCGCGGATGAGCTTGTCGATGACCCCCTCGCGCTTGGCGGCGTTCTCGGGGCCGGGCATCAGGAAGAGCGACTGGATGGTCGGTCCCGGATTGGACGGGTCCTTGATGAACAGCAGGTCGAGGCAATCCTTGGCCCCGGCGAGGTTGCCGCTTTCCTTGAGCCATTTCGCCTTCAGTTCGAGCAGGCGGCTGACTCCCGGGTAGGCGGTGGTCGCGGCATCCAGCAACTTGAGCGCTTCGGCCCGTTCGTTGGTCTCCCAGAGGACTTGGCACTTGAGCAGGAAGCCCTCCGGGGTCCGGTCGAGCTGATAGGCTTGGATCAACCGGGAGGTTTCGGCGTAGTTGCCGCGGAGGAAGTTCGCCTGCGCTTGGGCGATCTCGAGGTCGCTCTTGATGCCCGGGTTGAGGCCCGGTATGGGCAGGTACTTCTTCGCGCAGTCGATGATGCGCTGGTCCTGGTCCAACATGAAGCTGCGGTACAGGAACGACCGGAAGTGCGGTTGGTCGTCCAAGGAGAACTCCAGGGACTCCTCCAGGATCTGATAGGCGTCGAGCGGGCGGCCAAACGCGAAGTACAGGTCCGCGCACAGACGTTGGGCTTCGAGGTTCTTCGGGGCGAGGTTCGCGCCGGTGCCGATGTACTTGGAGAATTCGGCGTAGTCTTGGCGGGCCAGCGCGGCCTTGGCGACGGTCACGAAGTATTCACCTTTGTGTTGGAGGTGGGCGACGCGCCCGTACTCCTCGCGGCTCTTCAGGATGTTCGCCCGCTCGCGTTGCCGGACTTCTTCCTTGGTCAGTGGGAGGTTCGCGAACCAGTTGCCGACGGAATCCGGGAAGTAGAGGTACATGTCCCCGCGGCGCGTCGTCGTGATGCCGCCCATGTAGCGTTCCTTGAAGTAGTAGGCCTCGGCGCCGAGGAGCCAGGTCGCCAATGCCGTGACGGGCAGGACCCAAGCCAAACGCGGCCAATTGGGGCGATAGCTCAGGTCGTGGTAACCTTTCTGTTCCACCAGCACCAACCCCAGCAGCATCCGGCGGGTCCGTTTGCTGCCCGGACCCTGACCATAGACGTAAGTGGGATCGTCGGCCATCGCTGCACCCAATCAATCTCCGACCCGCTTTACGGGCAAGTGCGGAGTGCCGCGGCTCAGAGCGCGGAGGCGATTTCGTCCACGTTGTCCGTGGGCGGCCGGCAGGTGGTGCCGACGCAAAGCTGGAAACCGTGGGTTTCCGGTGAGGCGACGAGCAATAGGGGACGATGGGGACGGGCGTGGGCTGAGGTGTTCACCTCTCCGTTGAGGGCGGCTTGCAACGCCTCGAGGTTCGCCGTGGGCGCGTGTTTGAGCACCGCATGGCCCAGCGCATGCCGGGTCAGGCCTTCCAAGGCGTGCGCGACGCCGTTCGGCACATTGCGGGCCATGCCGCCGTAGGCTTGCGCGAGGTCTTCGAGGGTCAGGCGCCAGCGGTCTTCGCCGGTCAACGCGTAGGCCTCCGCGCAGGCGTGGACCAGCGCGGAGTTGCCGGCCGGCACGGCGTTATCGAACCAATCTTTCTGCCGGACGGAAAGGTCGTCGCGGCCAGCCGGCGCGAAGAAGAAGCCGACGGCGTGCGGGTCGGCGAAGCGGTCGGTCGTGGCCTGCATGAGCGCGCGGGCCCGGGTGGAGAAGCGCGTGGATGCGGTGGGCAAACCCCAGGATGCGTAGGCGGCGAGCATGAGCTCGGCCTGGGCGAACCACGCGTAGTCGGTCAAGTTGCCCGTCAACGAGGCCTGGTCGCCGTGCGCGACCGAACGCAGCGTGGGCGAGGCGCCCGCCTCAGCGAAGAGCCGCCAAGCGCTGGCTTCGATCTCGGCCGCGCGTTCGAACCAGTCCTTCCGGCCGAAGATCCACGCGGCCTTCGCCAGCGCCCGGATGAGCAGCGCGTTCCAGCCGAGCAAGGCCTTGTCGTCGCGCTCGGGTTGCGGGCGCCGGTTGCGGGCCGCCAGCAGCGTCGCGCGGGCGCCGGCGAGGCGGTCGCGTTCCCCGATTTTGGCGCGGAGCTTGGGGATGTTGGCGCCTTCGAAGTTGCCTTGGTCGGTCAGGCCGTAGGCGGCGGCGAAGGGCAGGGCCTCGGCGCCGAGCAAGGCCACGACCTCCACCGGCTTCCAGACGTACGTCGTCCCTTCCTCGTGATGGGTGTCCGCGTCGAGCGCGCTGGCGTAGAGGCCGTTGGGCAGGCGCATCTCCCGTTCGAGCCAGCCGATGGTCTCCTCGCAGATGCGGGCATACAGCGGGTCGCGGTAGCGGGCCCAAGCCTCGGCGTAAGTCCCGAGCAGCTGGCCGTTGTCGTACAGCATCTTCTCGAAGTGCGGCACGGTCCAGTCGCGGTCGACGCAGTAGCGGTGGAAACCGCCGCCGATCTGGTCGAAGAGCCCGCCGCGGGCCATCCCGCCGAGCGTGACCGTGAGCACGGCGTCGAGCCGCGTGGCCAGGGCGCGGTCTTGTTCGACCGCCGCGGTGCCACGGATGGCGAGGAGGAAATCCACCGTCGGCGGGGAGGGGAATTTCGGTGCGCCGCCAAAGCCACCGTAGGTGTCGTCGTGCTGCTCGCAGAGGCGCTTCGCCGCCGCCAAGAGGTCGGCCGGCTGCGGCGAGCTCCCGTCCGCATCGGGCGCGCGCGTGAGGTGCGTCAGGTTCTGGGCGATGGCATCGGCGTTCGCGGCGAGTTCGGCCTTGTTGCGGTGGAAGAAGTCGGACACGCGCATCAGTAGCTGCGGCCAAGGGACTTGGCCCTGCCCGCGGTCTTCGGGCGGGAAGTAGGTGCCGCCGAAGAAGGGACGTCCGTCGGGGAGGCAGAAGCAATTGAGGGGCCACCCGCCGTGTCCGTTGATCATCTGGACGGCGTCCATCATGAGTTTGTCGACCTCGGGGCGTTCCTCCCGGTCGACCTTGATGCAGATGAAGTGCTGGTTCATCAGCTCCGCGATGTAGGGCTGCTCGAAGGACTCGCGGGCCATGACGTGGCACCAATGGCAGGAAGAGTACCCGACCGAGACGAGCACGGGCTTGCCTTGGGCTTGGGCGGCGGCAAAGGCCTCCGGCCCCCATGGCCACCAATGGACGGGGTTGGCCGCATGCTGTTTCAGGTAGAGGGATTGCTCTTGGGCCAGACGGTTGGACACCCCCGCAAGGTTGCGGCTCTTTGGCCGGGTGCAACCCTCGAGGTTTTGGCCTGTTCGTCTTGCAGGGGCAGGGGGTGGGCTTAATCCTCGGTCTCCCCATGCGGCGCCTCCTCCTTGCCCTTTTTCTCGCCACGGTGGCCGTTCCGGCCGTCGAGGTTCAGCTGCTCTTTGATGATAAGGCTGACGAAGCGAAGCTGAAGGCCTTCGGTGCTCGCTCCATCGAGCTCATCAAGGAATGGGAGCCCAAGATCGCCGTGGTCCTCGGTACGGCCGAGGCCAAGCGCCCGAAACAACTGACGGTCCGCTTCAAGGATATGGACGGCGTGGCCTTTTGGGATGGCAAGGCCATCACGGTCTCGACCCGTTATGCCTCGAAGCATCCGGACGACGTCCTGTTGATCGTGCATGAACTGACGCACGTCCTGCAGGGCTACCGCAAGATCCCTAGCTGGATGACCGAGGGCATCGCCGACTACGTCCGCTTCGGTCTCGCCGAGGAAGGGAAGTTCGGGATCCGCATCGACCCGGCCAGGAACAAGCCGCGTGATTCCTACCGCGTGACGGGGTACCTGATCCTGCAGGCCGAGAAACGCCACCCGGGCTTGGTCAAGAAACTGCACCTCGCCGGGGTGTCCGGCGGGGATGTCGAGCAGGTCTGGTCCGCGCACTGTGGCCAGACGATCGATGAGACCTGGGCCGCGGTCGTGCCCGCCAAGACGAAGTAAGCATGTCGACGATCCGCGTACTCGACCCGACGGTCGCCAACCAAATCGCCGCGGGCGAAGTGGTCGAGCGCCCCGCCGCGGTGGTCAAGGAGCTCCTCGAGAACGCCCTCGACGCCGGTGCGACGCGCGTGGTCGTGGATTTCTCCCGCGGGGGTAAGGCCCTCACGGTCGTCGAGGACAACGGCAAGGGCATGACGCCCGAAGAGGCCTTGCTGAGCGTCGAGCGGCACGCGACCAGCAAGATCCGCCTCGCGGCCGACCTCGACCGCATCGCGACCTTTGGCTTCCGCGGCGAAGCCCTGCCTTCCATCGCCAGCGTGGCGCGCTTCACCCTGCAGACGCGTCCGGCGGCCGCGCCGGCGGGCACCGAACTGCTCATCAACGGCGGGCGGGTGGTCCATCAGCGCGAGCATGGCATGGCGCCGGGGACGCGCATCGAAGTCGCCAACCTTTTCCATCCGGTCCCGGCGCGCCTGAAGTTCCTGAAGTCCGACGAGACCGAGGCCGCCCATATCATCCGTTTGGTGCGCCTGTATGCGGTCTCGCACCCGCAGGTCGGTTTCCTGCTCCGCGAGGACGGGCGCGAGATCTTCCGTTCTCCGGGCAATGTCCCGCTGCTGGATCGCGTGCGGGAGATCTGGGGCCGTCAGGTCGCGGACGAAGTCAGCCTGATGCCGGTGTTCGAACGCGATGGCATGCGCCTCAGCGGGCTGCTCGGCAAGCCGGGCGTGAGCCGCGGCACGCGCCAGGACCTCGTGACGGTTGTCAACGGTCGTCCCGTCGACAGCCGCACGATGGCCTTCGCGCTGACCGAGAGCTACCACACGTTGATCCCGAAGGGGCGCTACCCGTTGGCTTTCGCTTTCCTGGAGATCGACCCGGCGTGGGTCGACGTCAACGTGCACCCCGCCAAGCGCGAGGTGCGTTTCCGCGACGAGGCCCGCGTCCGCGGTTTCCTCATCCAGTCCGTCCTGTCCGTGCTGCAGGCCCGGGTGGACGATGGCTTGCCCGCGACGACGGTTCCCGCGATCGCCCCGACGCTGGCCCCGTCAGCGGGTGCCCCGCTGGCTGTCGCCAGCCCGGCTTCGGTGGTCAGCCCAGCCCCGACCGCGGACTATGTGCCGCCGGTCTCCCTTCCGCCGGCGGCGGCCCCAGCCTCGGGTGGGTCGCTGCGTCTCGGTTGGCGGCTGCTGGCGCGCTTGCGCGAAGAGCGCGCGGCCTTCGAAACCCCGACGGGTCTGGCCATCCTCGATATCGGCGCCGCCCACCAGCGCGTGCTCTACGAGGACATCCTCAGGCAGTTTTCGGAACGCAAGCCCGTCAGCCAGCCCTTGCTGGTGCCCTTGACCATCGAGCTTGAGCCGCTGCCGGCGGCGGTGCTGAAGGAACGCATGGGGCTTCTGCAGGACGCGGGCTTCGACTTCGAGGAATACGGACGCAACTTCTGGCGCGTGGGCGCCTTGCCGATCTGGTTGGACCCTGCGGACGCGCTGGGTTTCCTGCGTGACCTGCTCGCGGAGATGGCCCGCCGGGAAGGGGACTTCGGTCGCCCCGCCTTGGCCTATGACGCCTTGGCGCGGATGGCGGTCAATAAGGCCCGCCGGAAGGGCGACGCCTTGGCGGATGGTGAGCTTCTGGAGCTCGTGCAAGCCCTCTTCCGCACCGCGCAGCCGGGCACCGACCCCAAGGGCCGGCGCACGTTCGTCGAGTGGACCGACGCCGACCTGGGCCGGCGTTTCGGCTGATCAGCGCCGCCCGCCTTTGCGGCGTTGCTTGGCGGGGGCCGGTTTGCCGGTCCGCAACGCTTCGATCTGGTCGCGCAGCATCGCCGCCTTCTCGAACTGGAGCTCATCCGCGGCCGCGAGCATCTCCGTCTCGAGGTCGGCCAGCACCCGCGCCACATCGCGGTCGTCCGTGCCTTCGGCGACGGCGAGCAGCGCTTCTTCCTCGTCGACGAGGCTTTCCTCGATCGCCCGCACCGTGCTCTTGGGTGTGATGCCATGCTTCACGTTGTAGGCCTCCTGGCGCTTGCGCCGGTCTCCGCAGATGGTCAGCGCCCGCGTCAAGGACTTCGTCATCACATCGGCGTAGAGCAGCACCTTGCCGTCGACGTGACGGGCGGCGCGGCCGGCGGTCTGGATGAGGCTCGTCTCGCTGCGCAGGAAACCCTCCTTGTCCGCGTCGAGGATGCCGACCAAGGCCACTTCAGGCAAGTCGAGCCCCTCGCGGAGCAGGTTGACCCCGACGAGGACGTCGAACTTGCCGGCGCGGAGGCGACGGAGGATCTCCACGCGCTCGATGGCGTCGATGTCGGAGTGGAGGTATTCGACCTTCAGCCCATGCTCGCGCATGAACTGCGAAAGGTCCTCGGACATCCGCTTCGTCAGCGTCGTGACGAGCGTGCGCCAGCCGAGTCCGGCCACGCGCTTGGCCTCGCCGATGATGTCTTCGACCTGACCGCGGATGGGCCGGACCTCCATGATGGGGTCGAGCAAACCGGTCGGGCGGATGACCTGTTCGGCGATCACGCTGGAGACCTTGTACTCATGCGGCGCGGGGGTGGCCGACACGTAGACCGTCTGCCCGGAGATCGCGTCGAACTCCTCGGGCCGCAGCGGCCGGTTCTCCATGGCGGAGGGCAGGCGGAAGCCGAAGTCGACCAGCTTTTCCTTGCGGGCGCGGTCACCGTGGTACATCCCGCCGATCTGCGAGACCGAGACGTGGCTTTCGTCGATGAAGACCAGCCGGTCTTCGGGGAAGAAGTCCAGGAGGCAATGGGGGCGCTCGCCGGGCCGCCGGCCGGCCATGTGCATCGAGTAGTTCTCGATGCCCGAGCAGAAGCCCGTTTCGCGCAGCATCTCGAGGTCGTGTTCGACGCGCATGCGGATGCGCTGGGCTTCGATGAGCCGGTTGGACTTCTCGAAGAAGGCGACCCGCTCCTCGAGCTCCGTCCGGATGGCCTCCGCCGCCGTCTTCACGCGGGCGGCCGAGGTCACGTATTGGTTCGCCGGGTAGAGGTCGAATTTGTCGAGGGTCTTGCCGGGGCGCACGGTGATGGCGTCGAGCTCGCGGATCTGCTCCAGCGTGTCGCCCCAGAACTCCAGCCGGATGGCCGATTCCATGTAGGCCGGCCAGATGTCGATGGTCTCCCCGCGGGCGCGGAAGGTGCAACGCTCGAGGATGGCGTCGTTGCGCGAGTATTGGTTGGCGACGAGGCGGGTCAGGAGCTCGTCCCGCTTGATGACCAAGCCTTGGCGGAGCGGGATCATCAGCGCCAGGAAATCTTCGGGCGAACCCAAGCCGTAGATGCAGGAGACCGAGGCGATCACGATCACGTCGCGCCGGGAGAGCAGGGCGCTGCTGGCGCTGATGCGCAGGCGCTCGATGTCCTCGTTGATCGCCGAGTCCTTCTCGATGAAGGTATCCGTCTGCGGGACGTAGGCCTCGGGCTGGTAGTAGTCGTAGTAGCTGACGAAGTATTCGACCGCGTTCTCCGGGAAGAAATGCTTGAACTCCGAGTAGAGCTGGGCCGCCAGCGCCTTGTTGTGCGAGATGATCAGCGCGGGCCGTTGCTGGCGGGCGATCAGGTTCGCCATCGTGAAGGTCTTGCCCGAACCGGTCACCCCGAGCAGCGTCTGGCGGGCGTTCCCCGCCGTGAGGGACGCATCCAAGGCCGCGATGGCCGCGGGCTGGTCGCCCATCGGCTGGTAATCGGAATGCAGGCGGAACTCCATGCCGGTTAGTCGAGGCGACCGCGCACGAGCCAGCCGGCGTCGACTTCCGAGAGGTCCTTCACGATGCGGTGGGCCTTCTGGGGCCGCAGGGCCTCGCGCGAGTTCGTGGTCGCCAGGGCGATGGTGATGAACCCGCCGGCAAGCCCGGCTTGGATGCCCGAAAAGGAATCCTCGAACACGAAGGACGCCGCGGGGTCGCCGTTGGCCAAGGCGCAGGCCTTGAGGAAGACCTCCGGGTCGGGTTTGCCGCGGGTGACGTCTTCGCTGCTGACCGCCCCTTGGAAGAAGACGCCCAGTCCGAAGAGCTCGAACGCCAGCGCGAGGTTCTCCTTCTGGGTCGACGTGCCGATGACGCACGGGATGCCGGCGGCCTGGAGGGCGCGGAGCAGTTCGAAGACGCCGGGCAGGACGCGGATGTGGCCTTGGCGGGCGATGACGCGGTAGAGCTCCTCCTTGCGGTAGGACAGGCGGCGGACCTCCGCCGGGTCACGCGTCCACTGCAGGATGTCGGGGATGATGAGTTCGTTCCGCTTGCCGAAGCCGCGGACGAAGTGGTCCGCCGGCAAGGGCCGTTTCTCTTCGGCCGCGAGCTGCTCCCAGGAGCGTTCATGGGCGACGGCGGAGTCGACGACGACCCCATCCCAATCAAAGACGGCGACGGTGCGGCCCATGGCTCAGTGCTTGTCCCAGGCGAGGGTGACCTTGACCGGACGGTGCTCCCAGACGTTGAGGGGCTCGAACATCTGGCCGGGGGCCAAGATGTTGTTCGGGTCGAGGGCTCGCTTGACCGCCAGCATCGCCCCGATTTCCGCGGGCGAATGCTGCAGGCGCAGGAAGGGCGACTTCGCGATGCCGATGCCGTGTTCGCCGGTGATGGCGCCGCCCAGCGCCACGACCTTCTTCATGACCTCGTAGATCGCCTGCTCGGCCTTGCGGCAGTGCTCGGGATTGTCGCGGTCGTACATGATGTGCACGTGGAAGTTGCCGTCGGCGGCGTGGCCGAAGGTCGGTGTCGCCAAGCCCACGCGGTCGCGGACCTCGCGGGTGTAGCGGATCAGCTCCACGTAGCTCCGGAACGGCACCACGATGTCTTCGTTCAGCTTGGCGTTGCCCAAGGCGTACATCGCCTGCGAGCAGGTCCGGCGGATGTCCCAGAGCGCTTCGGCCTCGGCTTCGACGTCGGTCTCGCGGAAAGCCACGGCGTATTTCGCGATCCAGGCGCGGACCTTCACCGCGTCTTCGGCGAGGGCGGCGGGGTGGCCGTCGATTTCGACGAGGAGGATGGCGTGGGTCGCTTCCACGCCGTGCAGCTCGGCCGTGGAGAAGACGCGGCTCCCGCGGCGCTTTTCGGCGGCTTCGACCGTCTGCGTGTCGAGGAATTCGAAGACCGCAGGGTTCACGCGCGCGCCCATCAAGGCGGCGGCGGCCTCGAGGGCGCCTTCATCGGTCCGACAGGCCAGGAGGAACGTGCGGCGGGCCTTGGGCTTGTTGACCAGCTTGAGCGTGGCCTTGGTGATGACCCCGAGGGTGCCTTCGGAGCCGATCCAGAGGTCGCGGAGGTTGAGCCCGCTGACGAACTTGCGGAGCGGCGCCCCCCAGGTGACCTTCTCGCCGGTCGGGAGGAAGCCCTCGAGCGCGTAGACGTGGTCGCGGACCACGCCGTACTTGGCGGCGCGGAGGCCGCCGGCGTTCGTGGCGATGTTGCCGCCGATGCTGCAGTATTTCAGCGAAGATGGGTCCGGCGGGAAAAAGAGGCCGTGTTCGGCGGCCAGCTCGTTGATGCGGGCCGTGACGGCGCCCGGCTGCACCGTCGCCATCGCCGAAATCGGGTCGATCTCGATCTTGTCCCAGTGGTCGAGGTGGATGACCCAGCCACCGTGGATCGGCGAGCTCGCGCCGGTGTTGCCGGTGCCGCGGCCGCGGACGGTGACGGGGATCTTATGTTCGTTGGCGAGCTTGAGGACGACGCCGATATCGTCTTCGACCTCCGGACGGATGACCGCCTCGGGCATGAAGGACAGGCGCATGTTGTCGAAGGAAGCCGCGAAGCAGGTGGCTTCGTCGGTCTTGACCTTGGCGGCGCCGAGGCGGGCGAGCAGGGCCTGCGTGGCGGCGGGATGGGTGCGTACGGGAGTCGTCACGCCCCCTAACAAACACCCTTAGGCGATTTCCGCAAGCCACGCCGTGGCCTCGGCGTCGGACGGCATGCGCCAATCCCCGCGGGGCGAGAGGGCGACCGAGCCGACCTTCGGGCCATCGGGCATCACCGAACGCTTGTACTGTTGGCTGAAGAAACGGCTCAGGAACGAGCGCAGCCAGTGGCGGATCTCCGTGTGGTCGTATTTGCCCGTGAAGGCGTGTTCGGCCAGCCACAGCACCTTGGCGGGGCGGAAGCCGTTGCGGATCACGTGGTACAGGAAGAAGTCGTGCAGCTCGTAGGGCCCGACGAGCATTTCCGTCTGTTGGGCGATTTCGCCGTCGGCGCCCGGGGGCAACAGTTCCGGGCTGACCGGGGTGGCGACGATGTCCTCGAGCAAGGCGCGTTCATGTCCGACATGGCGGGCGTGCGCGGCCCAGGAGACCAGGTGACGGACCAGCGTCTTGGGGACGCCGATGTTCACGTGGTACATGGAGATGTGGTCCGCGTTGAAGGTGCACCAGCCGAGCGCGGCTTCGGAAAGGTCGCCGGTGCCGACGACGAAGCCGCCGGCCTGGTTGGCGACGTCCATGAGCACCTGCGTGCGCTCGCGGGCTTGGGCGTTCTCGTAGGTGACGTCGTGCTTGCCGGGCGGATGCTGGATGTCGGCGAGGTGGCGTTCGACGGCGGCGCCGATGGGGATCTCGCGGGCGGTGACGCCGAGGGCCTCCATCAACTTGAGCGCGTTCATGCGCGTGCGGACCGTCGTGCCCGGGCCGGGCATGGTCACGCCGATGATGCCCTTGCGGTCCAGTCCGAGGCGGCCGAAGGCTTCGAGCAGCACCAGCAAGGCGAGCGTGGAGTCGAGCCCGCCCGAGACGCCGATGACGACGTGGCGGGCGCCGGTATGGCGCAGGCGACGGGCGAGGCCGGTCGACTGGATGGCGAAGATTTCCTGGCTGTGTTCGTCGCGGCGGTGCGCGTCCGAGGGCACGAAAGGATGCTGGCTGAAGCGGCGGCGCAGCTTGGGCGTCGTGCCGGCGGGGTGACCCAGTTCAAACGACCGGACGCGGGCTTGGAGCGTCGCGGGGGCGCCGAAGAACGTGCTGTTGCGGCGGCGTTCCGCCTGCAGCTTGTCGACGTCGATCTGCGAGACGACGAGCGAGAGTTCGAAGCGGAAGCGTTCGGATTCCCCCAAGACGACGCCGTTCTCGGCGATGAGGCCGTGGCCGCTGTAGACGATGTCGGTGCTCGACTCCCCAGCCCCGGCCGCGGCGTAGACGTAGGCGGCGAGGCAACGGGCGGATTGGGCGCGCACGAGGTCGCGACGGTAGGCGGCCTTGGTCAGGAGTTCGTCGCTGGCCGAGAGGTTGCAGAGCAGGGTGGCGCCGGCGAGGGCTTGGGCCCCGCTGGGCGGTTCGACGGCCCAGAGGTCTTCGCACAGCTCGATCCCGACCACGCAGTCCGGGAGGTCGGAGGCTTGGAAGAGGAGGTCGGTGCCGAAGGGGACGGTGTGGCCGAGGAGGTCGATTTCCTTGACCGGAGCGACGCGGGCGGAAGCGAACCAGCGTTGCTCGTAGAACTCGCCGGTGTTCGGCAGGTGGGTCTTGGGGACGATGCCGAGGATCTTGCCGCGAGAGACGAAGGCGGCGGCGTTGAAGAGGCGCCCGGAGACCTCCAGCGGTAGCCCCACGAGGGCGGTGAGGCCGAGGCGGGCCGTGGCCTCAGCCACCTGGCCCAAGCCCTTCAGGGCGCCTTGGAGGAGGGTGCGTTGGCCAAAGAGGTCGCCGCAACTGTACCCGGTGAGGCAGAGTTCCGGGAGGACGACGATTTCGGCACCTTCGGCCGAGGCCTTCTCGAGCGCTTGGATGGCCAAGTGAGCGTTAGCCGCCGGGTCACCTAAACGAAGGGAGGGGGAGGCGGCCGCGACGGTCACGAACCCGAACTGGTGAGTTCTTTTAGGCATTTTAGGCTCGGTAACGCTCATGTTCACCGTTGACCCGTGGGGAGGCAACCCGAAAGGTCTTTCTCCACCGATTTAGGGGCCGATATGACCAAACAAATACTCCAAGAAGTCAGGGTTTTCTCGCCTGCCACCGTGGCCAATGTGGCTTGCGGCTTCGACGTGCTCGGCTTCGCCATCGAACTTCCGGGCGACGAGATTATCGTCCGTTCTTCGCCCCAGCCTGGCTTCCGCATCACCAAGATCACCGGCGATGATGGTCGCCTGCCGCTGGACCCCAAGTTGAACACCGCCGGCGTCGCGGCCTTGGACCTGTTGCGCCACTTGGGGCGGACCGATCTCGGCATCGAGATGGAAATCCACAAGCAGATGCCTTTCGGCAGCGGCTTGGGCTCGAGCGCGGCCAGCGCGGTCGGTGGCGCTTTCGCCGTGAACCAATTGCTGGGCGAGCCCTTGACCCGTCGGCAGCTCCTCCCGTTCGTCGTCGCAGGCGAAGCCGCCGCGGATGGCGCGTGGCACGCCGACAACGTCGGGCCTTGCCTGCTGGGCGGCATAACGCTGATCCGTTCCAACGCGGAGCTCGACGTCCACAACATCCCGATCCCGCAGGACCTGTGGGCGGCGGTGGTGCACCCGGATATCGTCGTGCTGACCAAGGTCGCCCGCGAGATCATGCCGCGGCATATCCAGCTGGAGACCGCGACGCAGCAGAGCGGCAACCTCGGTGGCCTCATTTGCGGCCTCTACCAAAGCGACTATGCGCTCATCGGCCGTTCGGTGGTCGACCTCATCGCCGAGCCCCACCGTCAGCGCCTGATCCCGGAGTTCTATCGCGCCAAGCGCGAGGCCCTCGCCGCCGGGGCGCTGGGTTTCTCCATCTCCGGCGCGGGTCCGAGCGTCTTCGCCTTATGCGAAGGCGAAGCCACGGCCCGCCGCGTCGCCGCGGCCGTCGCCACCGTCTTCGAGTCGGTGCCCATCAAGGCCACCCAGTACGTCTCGCGTATCAACCCCAAGGGCGTCCATGTCCTCTCCCAGAAGTAAGCTCGAGTTCGTCTCGACCGCCGACGCCACGCAGCGCGCCAGCCTGCGTGAGGTGCTCCTGGCCTCGATGCCCGGCAAGGGTGGGCTATGGGTGCCGTCGGTCATTCCGCAGATTCCGGCTGGCTTCGTCGCCGCGCACCATGCCGACGGCTACGCCGACCTCGCCGAGGCGGTCATCGCGCCGTTCCTCCGCGAAGAACTCGGGGCCGACGTGCTCCGTCGCCTCTGCCAGGAGGCGTTCAACTTCCCCGTGCCGTTGGTGCATCCCCCAGGCTTCGCGGGGCAGGCCGCCGACCGCATCCAGGTGCTCGAACTGTTTCAAGGCCCCTCGGCCGCGTTCAAGGATTTCGCCGTGCGCCTGCTGGTGCGCGTCACGGCCCACGTGCTCGGCGCCGAGTACCCGCGTTTCACGATCCTCGCGGCCACCTCGGGGGACACCGGTGGCGCCGTGACCGAGGCATGCTCCGGAGTACCCGGGGTGCGTGCGGTCGTCCTTTATCCCCGCATCGGCGTCAGCCCGGTGCAGGAGTCGCAGATCGCCCGCGCACGCCCGGGCGTCGTCGCTCTCTCGGTCGATGGCACCTTTGACGACTGCCAGGCCTTGGTGAAGCGCGCCTTGGCGGACGATGCCTTGCGCCGGGTCGGTCCGCTCCTCACCGCGAATTCGATCAATCCGATTCGCCTCATCGCGCAGGTCCCGTTTGCGTTCCATGTCCGCCGTCAGGTCGCCGCCGGTCGCCGTCTCGGCATCGTCGTCCCCTCGGGCAATCTCGGTAACGTCGGCGCCGTCCAGCTCGCCCGGCGGATGGGCCTGCCGGTCGAGGTCCTGGTCGCCGCGACGAACATCAATTCGCCCCTGCCGGAGCTTTTCGCGACGGGCCATTACCAGCCTCGGCGTTCGACGCCGACCGCCTCCAACGCGATGGACATCGGTGCCCCGAACAACCTGGATCGGCTCCTCGCGTGGCGCCAAGGTGGCCCGGCGGTCTCGGCCGTCACCATCGACGATGCCGCGACCTTGGACACCATGCGCCGCGTCCGCGCCGCGGGTGGTTATGTCCTCTGTCCGCATACCGCGGTCGGTTGGAAGGCGGCCGAAGACCTGTTGGCACAGCCTGGCAACGACGACCTGCATGTCGTCGTCTTTGGTACGGCCCATCCGGCCAAGTTCCCGGACATCCTCGAGGCCGCCTTTGGCGACAGTCGGGCGGCGAGCTTCCCCTACGAACTACCCAAGCCGGCGCCGCTGAGCATCGGCAACGATTACGAGGCCGTGCGCCGCGTCATCGATTCCACGCAAGGCTTCGCCTAAGCGGCCAAGGGCGGAGCCTTACTTGGCTTCGGACTTCGCGGCCGGGGCGTCCTTCTTTTCCTTGGCCTGCTCGATGACGATGATGCAGCCGGAGAGACCGAGGCTGAGGAGAAGCAGGAGGAAAGCGGTGAATTTCATGCCTTTGATGAAAAGGTCGTGTGCCGACTTGGCAAGTCTACCCGTTTGAGGTGGTTGCCTCAGAAGACGGCCTTTGCTCGCCGCCGCTCGGGCTTATTCCGGCTCCGCCACCGCGAAGGTCACGTTGGTGATGTCGGCGCGGGCCAGCACGTCGAGGACGTTGATCACGCGTTCGTACTTGGCGGCCTCTTCGGCTTGGACCGTGATGAGCAGCTTGGTCTTGGACTGTTTGGCGGCCGCGGCCATCTTCGACATCTCGTTGTAGAGGTTCTCCAAGGTCTTGTCATTGGGCTGGCCGACGGGGTCCTCGTTGATCGTGATCGTGCCGTTCTCCGAGACGCCGATGGTGATTTCGTCGGGCATCTCGGTTTCCTTGGCCGTCTCGGCATTGCCCGGGAGGGTGGTCTTCAGTTCGTGTTCCACCTTCACGGCTCCAGCCATCACCATGAAGAAGAGCATGATCACGAAGACCACGTCGATCATCGGGGCGATCTGGAAGCCAGCGTCGGCGGACGTTTCTTGGGGGGCTTGTTTCATGGCTTATTCTTCGCGGTTGAGGCCCGAGAAGGCGATGTTGTCGATCCCGGCTTCGGCGCCCCACTCGAGGGCCTTGGAGATGTACTTGGCGTGGCACTGGCGATCGGCGCGGATGAGCAGGCGGAACTTCTCGTTCGTGCCCTTGCGGGCCGCCAACTCCTTGGCGATGCCGTCCTTGTCGTTGATGTCCAGCTCCCGGTCGTCGAGTTTGTACTTCGCCTGGCCGGTGTTCTTGTCCCAGGAGATGTTGATCAGGCCGGCGGCGGCCTTGTCATCGCGCTTCACGCCGTGGGAGGCCACGGGCAGGGCGATGTTCTTGTCGACCTTGAGCACCTGGGCCGAGGTGATCGACATGAAGAAGATGAGCAACACCAGGAGGACGTCGATCATCGGCGCCACCTGGAACTCGGGTTCCCCGTCTCCGCCTCCGCCTCCGCCTGCCATGGTTCTTGTGTGGGTTTAAGGGGTGGAGGAAACCTTAGGCCTTGGGGGCTTCAGGGGCGACTTCCGCCGGGGAGGCGTTCCAGTCGGGCTTCGCGGCGTAGATCACTTCGTCGCCGATGGCGTGGCCAGCGACTTCGTCGTAGGGGAAGGCGCGGAAGAGACCCGTGACGATCTCTTGGATGTCGTGGATGCCCTTGGTGATGCGGTTGCGGAGGAGGTAGTAGCAGATGAACGCCGGGATTGCGATGAAGAGACCTGCGGCGGTTGCCACGAGCACCTCGCCGATGGCTTCAGCGAGCTGGGAAGGGTCACCCACGCCGGAGGAGCCGAGCTTGTCGAAGGCCTTCATCATGCCCGTCACGGTGCCGGTGAGGCCGATCATCGGGGTGCAGACGCCGATGACGGAGAGGTAGGAGGCGCGGCCCAAGAGTTCGCCTTGGATGCGCGTGACTTCGGAGATGATGGCCTCTTCGGTCATCACCTTGCCATCTGGGGTGAAGGCGACGCCGGCGCGCACGACTTCAGCGACCGGGGAGCCGGCGTTCTTGGCGAAATTATAGGCGCCCGGGTAGTCGCCGCGCTGGAAGAGTTCGCGGAGCTGGGTCACGTGACCGGCGGGGTAGAGCTTCTTTTCGCTCGTGCGGATCCAGCCATCGACGATGAACCAGATCATGGCCACGGAGGCGATGGTGATCGGGTACATGACCCAACCGCCTTCTTCGAAGAGATCGAGAAGGGTCTTTTCCTTGACGCCGCCTTCGGCCGCGGAGGCGACGACGGTCATCAGGCCGAGGAGGCCCAAGGTGAATAGGGAGGAGCGGAGTTTCTTCATGGGAACGCTGCGGGTGTGGGGATGGTTTAGTTTGGGATTAGAAAAGGAGCAAGGTCTCACTTGTTGGCTTCGTTGCTGTTGGCGTTGTCCGCCTTCGGGGCATCGGGCTTGGCCGTCGCCTCGGGGATGACGGCGGCGTCCTTGATCTTGGCGGCCTCGGCTTCGGCCGCGAGCCGGTCTTCCTTGGGGAGGAGCTTCTTCGCTTCCTCGGCTTCCTTCGAGACCGGGAACGTGGCGATCAGGTCGCGGAGGTAGCGGTTGGAGATCTCCTCCAGGCGCTGCTCCTTCGTGGCGGGGCTATCCATGCCGCGGAAGGCCCGGGCGGCCCCGAGCAAGGCCTTGGGGAGGTGCTCGGCTTGCGCGCCGTAGAAGACCGGGACGCGGAGGTAGGTGTTCATGGCCGCCTCGTACTTCTTGGTGGCGAGGAGCGAGCCGCCCTTGACGATGTGCAGGCGGGCGAGGACGTCCGGATCATCCAGCTTGGAGATGAGGTCCGCAGCCTCGGTGATGACCGTGTCATGCTCGCCGCGGCGGGCGCGTTGCATGAGGCGGGCCAACTTGATCTTGCTCTGCAATTCAGGGCTGGAGCCGTCGTCGTTCTTCTCGAGGTTGTCGAGGAAGGCGCCGATGACCGCGTCGTTTTCCAGGCGATCCAAGGCATCCAGCTTCACCATGGAGGCCTTCAGCCAGAGGGAACCGGGGGTCTTCTTGAACGCATCGAAGAACTTGATGATGGGTTCGACGCTATCGAGGGCCTTGCCGGGCTCGCCGCGGCTGACGAAGAGCTGGGCCTCCGTGAGCTTATCGACGGTCGGCCAGATGATGCGTTCGACTTCGGCGAGCTTGCGGGTCGACTCGATGTCGGTGCCGCCGGAATTGACGGTGCGGACGACCGTGCCTTTGAGGCTGCTGATCGTGCCCTTCTTGGGGTCGATCACCTGCTTGGGCGGGACGGAGTTGTCCAACTTGAAGGGGTCGTTCACTTCCCAGCGTTCGCCCCCTTTGAAGATGAGGGTTTGGCCAAAGGACTGGGCGGCCGCGCAGAGAAGCGCGACGGTCAGGATGGAGCGGACGGCGGGACGCATGGTCGATTAGAGTTTGGTCGAAAGGATGCGGGCTTCGGCGGCCTCAGGGGTGTCCTTGATCCGGTCCTTGGACAGCATCTCGGTGATGATTTCCTTCGCTTCCTTCTTTTGGTCGAGCTTCGTGGCGAAGAGGCGGGCGGCGCCGAGGTAGGCCTTGGCCGACCAGACCTCGTACTTCTTCCAGGCTTGGTAGGTGCGGCGGTAGTAGGCGACGGCTTCGGCATGGTTGCCTTGACGCTCTTCCATGAGGCCCAGCCAATAGAGGCAGCCGGCGGTCGTCTCGCCCTTCCACTCCTTGGTCTTGGCGATTTCTTCGAATTCGGCCTTGGCCTCGGGGTACTTCTTGGTTTCCGCGAGGGCGCGGGCCTTGGTGAAGCGGATTTCCTTCTCCTTCGACATCACGACGCTGTTATCGATGGCCTCGGCGCAGAGTTCGAGGGCTTCCTTGTACTTCTTCTGGGTCAGGCGGATTTCCGCCAGGCCGGCGAAGCCAAAGTCCGCGTACTCCGAGGAGCGATGGTGCTCCATGATGTACTGGAAATAGGTTTCGGAGTTCTTGGTCTCGCCCTTGGCGAGCATGTGGTCGCCGACAATCGCAAGGATGGTGGGGCTGAGCTCCTCCGCCTTGTAGTTCGCGGAGATCTTCTTGAAGTAGCTGTCCGCCTTGACGGGGTCGCGGAGGAAGGTCGCCAACTGGCCTTTGGCGAAGAAGCCACGGGCCTGCGCGATGAGGGAATCCTTGTTTTCCTCGAGGCGAAGCAGCTTCGTGATCTCGTCCTCGGCGTTGGCCGCGGTGTAGGCGTTCGGGTCGACCGCCATGCCGGGCTTCACGCGCTTCACCTTGCGGGCGAGCTTTTCGGCCAGGAAGAGGATGAGTTTTTCGGAACCCTCCTGCTTGCGGTCGTTGATGGACTCGGCGACCGCGCCGGAGAGGATGCCGAGGGCTTCGGTCTTGGCGGCGAGGATGCTGGCCTGGCGGCCCTTTTCGACGACGTCGAGTTCGGCCGCGAGTTCGGTGGAGAGCTTGGCCACGGCGGCCTTGGCCGCGGTGACTTCCTCGGGCTTGCCGCTGGTCTTCACGAGGTCATCGACCTTCTTGCGGGCGGCGGCGAGCTGGGCGCTGAAACGCTTCTGCACGGCGTCGGCCTGCTGGGCGAACTCGGGTTTATCGCCCATGCGCTCGGTGGCCTTGATGACTTCGTAGAGGTAGTTGAGCGACTTGGGGTCGGCATGGTCCCAGTCGTACACTTCCTTGTAAAGGTCGCGCATGCGCGCGTGTTCGCCCCGGCCGGGGAGGAGTTTGCCGAGTTCGCGGAGGACGAAGTCCAGGGCGTTGGGGTTGGTCCGACCCGAACGAGCGGCCGCGATGTAGGCGTCGATCGCCTTGACGGTTTGGGTTTCCTTTTCCTTCTCCAGGCGCTCCTTCTCGGCCTTATACTTGGCCTTCAGGGCGGGCTCGGCGTTCGTGCGCAGGTTCTTGTCCGCCGTCGCGATGTCCTTGTCCAATTCCGTCGCCACGCGAATCGCCGCGTCGCCGATGAGGGTGTGGACCTCGGGCACTTGGTTGACGATGCTCTCGACCTTGCTGACGCCGTAGTCCCGGAGCCACTCGTTGCAGAGGGCGATGGTGGCTTCGATTTCAGGCGGGTTGACGCCGAACTTGACGATGGCTTGGCGGTAGCGGACGTCGGCGAGGTATTCACCCTTGGGGTAGGCCTTCTGGTACTCGTCGAAGCCGACCTTGGTTTCCTTGTATTTGCCTTGGTAGAACCAGCACAGGGCGCGCATGTACATCGCCTGCTCCTTGGCGAAGGAGCGCTGGTACTTGCCGAGGAACTCGTCGAGGGCGATGCGGGCCTTGTCCCAATCGACGTGGGCGAAGTGGCAGCAGGCGATGCGGAAGTCGATTTCCTCCAAGGTGGAGGGGTCCATCTTCTTCACGTTCGCTTTCGCCCAGTTGTAGTGGCCGATGGCTTCTTCGAATTCTTCCCGATCCTGCGAGATGGAGCCGAGGATGACGGCCACCATGGAGACTTCTTCGGCGTCCGGGTACTTGGCGAGGAACTCCTTGCACTTCGCCTGAGCCTCGCCGTTGCGGCCGATTTCGCGGAGGGCGAGGATGTAGTAGTAGTAGGCGCCGGAGACCTTGGAGAACCCCGGATTGTTCTCGAAGATGTCGCGGAAGGCGACGAACGCTTCCCACGGGCGCTTGAGCTCCAGGAGGCAGAGGCCGATGCGGTACGAGATGAAGGCGTCGTAGTCCTTGTTCTTCTCGAAATCGCTCTGGATGGTCTTGAAGGTTTCCAGTTCCGCGCGGGCCTTCTCGATCTTCTCGGTGGCCTCCGGCGTCGGCTTGGGGTTGTCCTTCACGATCTTGTCCAAGTCCACCTGCTTCATCTCGACGGCCTTGGTGACCGAACGATTGACGGTGGCGCGGCGCAGGGCGCCTTGGTAGCTGGCGAGCGCCTGGCGGTAGAGTTCTTCCTTGGCCTTCGTTTCGGAGGCGTTTTCGCCGGCCTCGAAGCGGGCGTCACCGATTTCGATGCGCTGGAAGTTCGAGCGGACGATTTCCGCCGGCGAGCCCGTGCCTTTGGCGTCGATTTCGGCCTTCAGCTGTTCGGCTTCCTTGACGAGTCCGAGCTTGGTGTAGACCTCGACCAAGCGCATGCCGCCTTCGCGGGCTTCCGGGGTCCCCAAGCCGCCGGCGGTCGCCTGCTTGAGCAGGCCCACGGCTTGCCCGAGGGCTTGTTTCTTCTCCTCCTCCGAGCCGCTCTTCGACTTTTCTTCGACGACGCGGGCGGAAAGGGTGTAGGCGTTGACGCGATCCTTGGGCTGCACCAGCGGGTTGGTGCGGAGCATCTTGAGCAGGTCGAGGGCCGGGTCCCACTTGGACTGGTTGGCGTACACTTCGACGAGCGTCAGCTGCGCGACGCCGCGCATGTTGTCGTTGTCGTCGATGATCTTGCCCGTGCCTTCCGGGTATTCGTCAGGAAGGTGTTGATCTCGGCGTCGGCCTTCGCCCAATCCTTCATCAGGTAATAGGTGCGGGCACGATGGAAGCAGACGGTCGCCTGCATGGCCGGACCCATGTTCGCGACTTTCTTGTCGAGGTCCTCGAGGTTCTTCAGCGCGGCGGTGAACTGCTTCTTGTCGATCTCCGCCATCGTCTTGTTGTACTGCGCGGTCAGCGGATCCTCCTGGACCTTGGCCGCGGCGGGGGCTCCCTGGGCACGCAGGGCGGTCGTTGCCGGGATGACGGCGATAAGGACGGCAAGGATGGCAGCTTTGGCCAACTTGTAGGTGCGAGACTCTTGGGTAACCATCGGAGATGAGGTGAGGCGGGGAGGCCTCAATGGGGAGGGTGCGAAAATAGCCCTTTCAGGCGGATACTGCCAAGCACTATCCCCCCGATTTTATTCCCAACTTTATCCCGAAATGGCCCCGTCCTTGTGCTGAGACTTAATAATCAGCGGTTAGGCTTCAGGGCGCTGCCGAGCAGCGTTTCAAAATGGGGTTCCTGGACTTCTTTTGCGACGACTCGTACCTCGGAATGCGTAAACCCTGCCTCCTCGATCCAGTCATGCAGGTCGTTTTCTTTGAAGCCCAGCCAGCGATCGGCATAAAGTTCACGCGCCTTCTCGAAACGGTGGGCCCGAAGGTCTAAAATGAGCAATCGACCGCCGGGTTTCAGGATGCGGAACGCCTCCGAAAGGGCTTTTCGGGGATTTTCCGCGTGGTGGAGGGCTTGGCTGAGCAGGGCGAGGTCGACGCTCCGGTCCTTGAGGGGAACTTTTTCGATGTCACCCAGGACGTAGTCTACATTCTTAAGTTCTTCTTTATCAGCAAGTTCTCTTCCTAGTGCGACCATCTTGGGCGAATTGTCGACGCAATGGACGAATTCCGCCTGTCGGGCCAGTAGCCGGGAAACCGTGCCGTCGCCGGCCCCGAGGTCGGCGATGCGTACCTTGGGGGTCAGGAGGAGGAGCATCTGGCCGATAGATTCCCAGGAACGGCCTGGGCAGTAATTCCGTCCCAGTCGATCGGCCACGAGGTTGAAGTGCTGCTCCGATTTACGGCGGCGTTTCTCGGCGAGGCGTTTGAAAGCCCGTTGGTCTGCGGCCGTCGTGGCGTCCTGAGCTGTCGCGGCCAGCGCCGCCTCCAGGATCTGGCTCACGCCGTTTGGTAGGTTCGGCGTCAGGGCATAGTAGGAGTGCTTCCCGTCACGACGGTCGGCGGCCAAGCCTGCCTTGCGGAGCAACGAGAGGTGCGTGGAGATGCGCGACTGGCGCATGCCGAGGATTTCCTGCAGTTCGCCGACGGAGAGTTCGCCCTTCGCCAGCAAGAAAAGAATCCGCGCCCGGGTAGGGTCGGCGAGCAGGCGCAGGGATTCCCAAGGGTCGGGCATGGGCACACCTTGGAGGTCCTTCGCCTCCATGTCAAAAGAGGAAGCCCCGGAAAACCGGGGCTTCGTCGGGGCGCTCCGGCCGGAGCTTACTTCTTGTCCACCCAGCGGCGGATTGAGAGGACTTTCCAGTTCTCGGTCTTGCCGTTGATGTTGGTCGTGAAGGACTCGTCCGGCTTGCGGTTGAGGAACTGCTTCGCCAGCGGCGAAACGTAGGCCAAGATGTTGACCTCCGGTTGGCCATCCCAAGCGCCGAGGATGTCGTAGGTCACCTCGGACTTGTCGGATTCGCGGAGCAACTTGACGGTCGAGCCGATGGACACCAGCGCGGTGGTGGCTTCGGTGAAGTCGGTCACGCGGGCCTTCTTGAGCATCGCATCGAGCTCGGCGCGGCGGGCGGAAAGGGTGTCATGGTCCTGACGGGCCATCTTGTACTCGGAGTTCTCGCGCAAGTCGCCGTGTTCCTTGGCGATCTGGATCGCTTCCTTCACGGCCGGCAGCTTGACCTGCACGATGTCGGTGAGTTCGGCTTCGCGGGCTTCCTTGCTGTGCTTGGAGACCACCAGTTCCTTTTCGACGGTGGAGTCGTCCTGGCGGGACTGGACGAGGCGCTGGACGTGCGGCTCGATCTTGGCGAGGCGCGCGAGGAGCGAGTTCTTCGTCATCTTGTCGAAGCCTTGGTTGCGCAGCATGATGCGGGCCAGGTCGAAGATGGTCTCGCTGTCGGCCTGCTTGCCGCCGGCCGGGGCGATGATGTCGGCGATGAGGGCCTTGTCCTTGATGAGTTCGTTGGCCAGCGGGATGCGGGCGGTCGAGTTCGATTCGAGGGCTTCGGTGTCGATGCTCGCCAGGATGGAGCCGAGGAAGCTCGGGACGATGAGCGGGGCGACGATTTCGGCGTACTTCTTGGAGTCGCGGTTCTTGATGACCCAGATGATGACCGGCGGACGGAGCTCGCGGGTTTCGAGCCACTGCGCGAAGCGCTGGCCGACGTGGGCGCTGAGGCCGGCGTCGCAGAGGTAGGAGATGCACTCCGAAACGAGCTTGGCGGAGCCGCTCTTGGTGCCGCCGATGTCGCGGTTGCGGAGAAGGTCGAAGGCGCGGTCGGACCAGTGGTCGCCGTGGTGCGCGCGGACGAGGTCGAGGAGGCTGCGGATCTTCTCGGTCGTGTGCGGGATGCTCAGGGCGACGTGCGCGAGGTCGTTTTCGTCGCAGAGGGCGATGATGTCCGAGGCCGTCGGGCTGAAGGTTTCGACGGTTTCCACCGCGGTGCGGAAGAACTTGTCGCGGTTCCAGATGGCGCAGAGCACCTTCGGGAGGTTGGCCGAGCGGCGCGAACCGGTCAGGCCGGCGACGGCCTTGGCGAGGTCGCTCGAGACTTTGGCGAGGTTGGCTTCGGTGGCGGCGGAGCGGGTCTCGGCGGAAGAGCTCTCGGCGAGTTCTTCGAGGAGGGCCAGCTTGCGTTCGAAATTGGGGGCCAGCTCATACTGGGCGTAGAGGTCTTCGCCGAGGTCGACCGGGGCTTCGAGGAGGGCGTAGTTGCCGCCCTTGCGCTCAGGGATGAGGATGGCGCGGTCCTTGCGGAGGGCGGCCCGACCCTTGGTCCACCAAGCCTTGAAGGCGGCGGCGCGGTCCTTGCCGGAGGCGAGGGACGCGAAGTGGACGCGCTCGAGGTTGGCTTCGAGGGCGTAGGAGGAGCATTCACCCGTCGGCAGCTCGGCGAGGAGGGCCTTCACGAGGCCGGCGGGATCGTCGGAGACGAGGGCCGCCACCTTGGCCTTGCCTTCGTCGGAGTAGGCCTGGGCGACCAGGGAGTTGGAGTCGATGATGTCGATCTTGCCGGCGAAGAACGCGGCATCGATGACATGGCCTTTCTTGGCCTGTTCGGGGAAGTCGACGGTGAAGCGGTTGGTCGCGGCGTCGAAGGCACGGATGATGCCGATGCCCCAAGCTTGATGGAGGCAGAATCCGGTCTGTCCTTCGGATACCTTGGTCTTGGTATTCTCCAGAGCGTTGATTTTTCCACCTTGTGGGTTGGGGGCCTTGTTGCTCATTGCAAAAAGTGGTTTTGGGCATAACAAATCTCACTTGCAAGCAGGAAGGCGGGTCCGTCTCGGGCCCTGCTCGATCGCCAGCCACTCCGCCGCGCTCAATCATGGCTTTTAAGCCCGAAAAACCCTCCATTCACGGGGAGACGCCCGATAGCCTCGGTGCCCGTCTCGCCGAGGCTGGCCACCCCCGCTACCGGGCAGGTCAGGTCTTTGCCTGGCTCTACCCTAAGCGGGCCGAAAACGCCGAGGTCATGACTAACCTTCCAGCCAACTTAAGGTCTTGGTTGTCAGATAATTACGACTTTTCTGCTACAGAGGTTTTGGGTAAGAAAACGGCCTCGGACGTCACCCAGAAGCTCCTGCAACGCCTCCGGGATGGTTCCCTCATCGAGACCGTCATCATCCGGGCCCCCATGGAGGGGGTGGGGCAAGACAAGTCCCGTCGGACTATCTGTATTTCGACGCAGGTGGGCTGCGCCTATGGCTGCAAGTTCTGTGCTTCCGGCCTCGAGGGCTGGAAACGCGACCTATCCGTCGGTGAAATCGTCTCCCAGTTGGTCCAGGTCTGCCGTATCGAGGACCAGGCCGACCCGGCCCGCGCCGCCGAGGGGTTGGCTTCTTTCGACAACATCGTGGTCATGGGCATGGGGGAGCCGCTCGCCAATTACGACAACCTGCTGGCCGCGCTCAAGACGGTGAACGCGGCTTGGGGCTTCGGCTTCGGCGCCCGTCGCGTGACCATCTCCACTTCGGGGGTCGTCCCCAAGATCCTGAAGCTCGCCGAGGAAGACCTCGGCTTCCGCCTCGCCATCAGCCTCCACGGGGCGACCAACGAGGTACGCGAACAGATCATGCCGGTGAACCGCAAGTATCCGCTCGAGCAGCTCATCCCCGCGGCCAAGACTTTCGCCCGCACCCATGGGCGCATGCTCACGTTGGAGTTCATCTTGATCGAGGACATCAATGATTCGCTCGATCAGGCCCGCAAGCTGGCGGCCATCGCCCGCGAACTCCATGCCCACGTGAACCTCATTCCCTACAACACCGTGCAGGGGCTGCCGTGGGTCCGTCCATCCATCACCCGCCAGGATCGGTTCGTGAAGGAGCTCCGCGCCTTGGGCGTCACCGCGACGCTGCGTCGCGAGAAGGGCCATGACATCGATGCGGCGTGCGGTCAGCTGCGCCTGCAGAAGGAAAAGGCTTTGGGCGCTGATCCCTCGCCGCCCGCGGCTGCTTAAGCGGTCAGTCCGGCGACGAACGCCTTGCGGTCCGGCGCCTTGAAGAACGCGGTGCCGGCCACGAGCGTCTCCGCCCCCGCCGCGCGGCAAAGGAGGCCGGTCTCGGCGTTGACGCCGCCATCGACTTCCAGGCGGAAGTCCAAGCCGCGCGCGCGCCGTTCGGCCGCCAGGAAGCGGATGCTGTCGAGGACGCTCGGGATGAAGGCTTGGCCGCCGAAACCGGGGAAGACGGTCATGCAAAGCACGAGGTCGACGGCATCGAGGTAGGGCAGGAGACGTCGCGGATCGCCGTCGGGGTTCATGGCGATGCCCGCCTTGAGTCCGGCGGCCTTGATCGCCGCCAACGTCTGCCCCATGTCGTGCGCGGCTTCGATGTGCACGGTGAGGCGCTCGGCGCCGGCTTTGGCGAAGGCGGCGACGAAGCGGTCCGGATGCGTGAGCATCAGGTGCACGTCGAAATGGAGTTTCGATCGAGGCCGGAGGTCGGCGATGACCTGCGGACCGAAGCTGATGTTGGGCACGAAATGCCCATCCATGATGTCGAGGTGGACCCAAGTCAGCCCGGCCTCTTCGATCGCGCGCAGGCCGGCGATGAATTCACCGTGGTTGGCGGCGAGGAGGGAGGGGGCGACGACCGGGGTG
>Ga0114982_1000262_pt1 | contig 28771 bp, 22 predicted proteins | sample Shrwel_input2_FT_FD_87183 | JGI IMG/M metagenome (GOLD analysis project Ga0114982, IMG submission 87183) | Subsurface microbial communities from deep shales in Ohio, USA - Utica-3 well 1 S input2 FT | ecosystem: Environmental > Aquatic > Deep subsurface > Shale gas/oil reservoir > Produced... | reverse complement strand
TGAACAATCTTTTACTGTGCAAGACATTCAGGTGGAAGGCTTACAACGCGTCGCCCTTGGTGCAGCATTGAATAACCTGCCATTTAATATTGGCGATACTGTGACAACTTTTACCTTGTCCAAAAGTATCAAGACTTTATACGCCGCTGGCCACTTTGACGAAATCACTGTGTACCGTGACGGCAATACCATTATCTACCGGGTGAAAGAACGTCCGACGATTAACGCTATTGAATTTGATGGCAATAAAGACATCAAAGAAGAGCAGTTGTCGGAAAGTCTGACCAATCAGAAGATTATTATCGGCGAACAGCTGGATAAAACGCTGATCCGTGAAATTGAAAACGGTCTGACCGAGTTCTATCACGGTGTGGGTAAATATAACGCCAAAGTTGAAATTAAACTGACGTATTTACCACGCAACAGAGTCAATCTGAAGCTGCAGTTTGTTGAAGGCGACGCGGCGTCAGTCCGGCAAATCAATCTCGTTGGCAATAAACTTTTCAGCGATGAAGAGATCCTGAAAAATACTGAATCACTGGTGGACTTACCCTGGTGGCGCTTTATGTCCTCCGACCGTTACCAGAAAGACACCTTAAAAGGCGATCTGGAGAAGGTTCGCAGTTATTATCTGGATCGTGGTTATCTGCGGTTTGATATCGAAGCCAATACTGTCGCTGTCAGTCCGGACAAAACTTCGGTTTACATCACTTTAGAAGTGAAAGAAGGCGAGCAGTATACTATCACCGGGATTGATTTTGTCGGTGATATGGTCGGACAGGATGCTATTATCAAAGCCATGTTGCCGCTGAAAAGTGGCCAGTTGTATAACGGCGCCTTAGTTACTTATACCGAAGAAAGTATTGCTAAGTTTTTAGCCAGTTTCGGTTATGCCAATTCCAAAGTCCGGACCAGTACCAATATCAATGACGACAAAAAAGAAGTCGCGCTGACACTGAGTATTGATCCTGGCAAGCGGGTGTATGTAAACCGGATTAAAGTTGCTGGTAATGCTGTCACCAAAGACGAAGTCATTCGCCGTGAATTACGGCAAATGGAAGGTGCCTGGTTATCTAACGACAGCCTGGAATTATCCAAGTTGCGGGTGCAGCGGCTACCTTATATTGAAAAAGTGGATTTCAGCACCACGCCAGTACCTGGCGTTGAAGACAAAGTTGATATCGACTTTAAAATCAAAGAGCGTTCATCAGGCAGCTTTAATGCCGGTGTTTCCTTTGGTAGCTATCAGGGTTTATCGTTCCAGTTTGGTATCGAGCAACAAAGTTTCCTCGGTACAGGTAATTCCGCTGGCATTAGCCTGAATACCAACAAATACCAGAAATCAATCAACCTGAACTATAACGATCCATATTTTACCCTGGATGCTATCGGGCTTGGCGGATCAATCTTCTATTCAGATTTTGATGGTAGTAAAGCCGGTTTGGAAGCCTATAACCAGAAGAGTTATGGTACTGGTATCAGTTTCGGTTTCCCTATTAACGAATATACCCGGCTAAATTTCGGCTCTAATATCGTTGTCAGCGAGCTGAGTTACATTCAGGAGTTTGACCAGTTACGGCATTTCCGTGCAGTGTTGGTTGACCCGAATTCGCCGGACTCGAAATATGATTTTACCAACTATGAGTTAACCGCAGCTTGGATCCGCAGTACTTTGAACCGCGGTACTTTCCCGACTGATGGTTTATACATTGGTTTGAATGGTAAAATTACCACGCCAAACTCTGATCTGACCTATTTCAAAACCAACTTTGAAATCCGCAATTATATTCCACTGAGTAACGACCATAGCTGGTCATTCCTCAGCAAGTTGGAACTGGGTTATGGTAATGGTTATGGCAGCGTCGATGGTTATGATCATACCTTGCCGTTTAACGACAACTTCTATGCCGGTGGCCAGAACTTCCGTGGTTTTGAAAACCGAGTCATTGGTCCACGTGCAGTATACCGCTATGTTTCTTCGATTCCGGGCATCCCGGATCCATTTGGCGGTTCAACAGGTGCATTACCTGCTTCACCGGCTTATGACAGTTACAACGTGTCACAACGTTCGTTTGGTGGTAATGCGCTGGCGATTACAACGCTGGAACTGATTACGCCAACACCTTTAGTCAAAGAAGATTATGCCAACTCAATCCGCACCAGTTTGTTCGTTGATGCGGGTAACGTGTGGGACACTGAATTTGATATCGACAGGTATGCCGGATTAACTCAGTATCAGGGCTCTAATTATCTGCAAACAGGTTTGCTGGATTATTCAGATGCAGGTATGATTCGGGTCTCTGCTGGTGTGACTGTACAATGGATATCACCAATGGGACCATTAACATTCAGCCTTGCCAAAATCATCAGAAAGTATGATGGTGATGAACAGGAAAACTTCAGCTTTAATATCGGCACAACATTTTAAGCATTATTTTGAGGTAAAAGGACATCATGTTTAAGTCAAGTTTGACCAAATCAGCAGTGTTGCTGGCCAGTGTTCTGATGGCTGGTGCGGTTTCTGCAAAAGAGATGAAAGTAGGTTTTGTCGATGTACAAGCTATTGTTGCCCAGTTGCCACAAACAGCGAAAGTGCAGGAATCATTAAAAACTGAATTCAGCACCAAGATTGCTGATGTACAAAAACTGGAAAAAGACCTCAGTTTTAACATTGAAAAATTCAAGCGTGATGGTTCTACCATGAGCGCGCAGCAGAAGAAAGATCTGGAAGCTGCGATTGCCAAGCAACAACAACAGTATGAGCCAATGGCCCGTGCTTTAGATGAAGCTTACCGTACTCGTCAGAACGAAGAACGTAATAAACTGATGGCGCTGATCAAAACTGCCATTGATGCCGTTGCAGCGAAAGAACAATACGACGTTATTTATAACGCCGGTGCTGCCGTGTATGCCAAGCCAGAGTACGACATCTCTTCAGCTGTTGTTTCTCAGGTTAGTAAAGCCAAATAATGACAGGTTACAATCTGGCATTTTTAGCTGAGTACTTAGGTGCTCAGCTGCATGGAGACGGCGCTGCACATATCAGCGCCGTTGCCACACTGGAGGCTGCCACTTCCGGTGCCATCACGTTTTTATCCAACAGTAAATACCGGCGCTTTTTACAGCAAACGACCGCCTCTGCGGTGTTGATCAAAGCAGAAGAACTTGAGTTCTGTCCTGTTGCCGCCTTAGTCGTGGCTGATCCCTACGTTGCTTTTGCCAAAGTAGCCCAGTTGCTGGATACCACACCCAGCAGTGCCAGAGCAGGTATTCATCCCACTGCCAGTATTGATGCCAGTGCCAGCATCGACCCCAGTGCCGCTATCGGCGCTTATGTGGTGATTGAGAAAGATGCTGTCATCGCTGCAGATGTGCAAATTGGTGCTGGTTCTGTGATTGGCGAAGCTGTCACTATTGGCGCAGGCAGCAAGTTGTGGCCGCGGGTGACGTTGTATCACCGGGTCCAGATTGGCGCAGCTTGTATTATTCACAGTGGTGCTGTGATAGGTGCCGACGGTTTTGGTTTTGCCAATGAACGTGGTCAGTGGCTGAAAATCCCCCAGCTGGGCCGGGTGATTGTGGGCGACCAATGTGAAATTGGTGCCAATACCACCATCGACCGTGGTGCACTGGAAGATACCATTATTGGCCGTAACGTGATTCTGGATAATCAGGTGCAAATTGCACATAACGTCCAGATCGGTGATCATACGGCTATTGCCGGCTGTACTGTGGTGGCTGGTAGCAGTAAAATTGGCCGCTATTGTGTGATTGGCGGTGCAGTTGCTATTACCGGACACATTGAAATTTGTGATGGCGTCCATATTACCGGGATGTCGATGATCACCAAAGCGATCAGCGAAAAAGGTGTCTACTCGTCCGGCGTGCCGGCGTCGACCAATCTGGAGTGGCGGAAAAACAGTGTTCGTTATCGCCAACTGGATCAGATGTATCACAGGCTCCGTGAGCTTGAACAGCAAGTCGCAGCTTTGCGCCCAGCCACGCCAGACGAGTCCTGAGACTTCAAGGCGTCGGCTGTTTCAGTTTTAAATTGTCAGAGGATCTATTTTGACCAATTCATTAAATACATTGCAAATTCAGGAAATTATGGCGTTATTGCCACATCGCTATCCATTTCTGTTGATTGACCGGGTGTTGGACTTCACCCCGGGCGAATCACTGACGGCGATCAAAAACGTCACAATTAATGAACCGATTTTTACCGGTCATTTTCCTGGAATGCCAATTTTCCCTGGTGTTTTAATTCTGGAAGCGATGGCGCAGGCAACTGGTATTCTTGGCTTTAAAACCGTGGCAGAACGGGCTGACAATGAATTGTATTTATTTGCTGCTATCGATGAAGCGCGTTTTAAACGCCCGGTGGTGCCTGGTGATACCATGGTGATTGAAGTGAAGTTTCTCAAAGAGCGCCGCAATATGTGGAAATTCTATTGCGAAGCCAAAGTGGATGAGCAAATCGTCTGTACTGCTGAACTGATGTGTGCCAGAAGAGAACTCTGATATGATCCATTCCTCTGCTGTGATTGAAGCGGGTGCCCAGATTGGCAACAATGTCCGGATTGGACCTTTTTGTTATGTCGCGGCCAATGTCATTCTGGGTGATGATTGTGTACTGGAATCCCATGTCGTGATCAAAGGTCCGACTCAGGTTGGCCGTGGTAATCACTTTTTCCAGTTCTGCAGTATTGGTGAAGCCTGCCAGGATAAAAAGTACCGCAACGAACCGACCGAACTGCATATTGGTGATTTTAATGTGTTTCGTGAAGGTTGTACTGTGCATCGCGGTACCATTCAGGATAAAGGTCTGACCAAAATTGGCAGTCATAACCTGTTTATGAATCACACCCATGTCGCGCATGATTGCGTGATTGGTGATCATGTGATTTTTGCCAGCGCCGCTTCCACAGCAGGCCATGTCCATGTTGGGGACTGGGTGATCCTGGGCGGGATGAGTGGTGTTCATCAGTTTTGCCATATCGGTGCCCATAGCTTTATTGGCGGTGGTTCCATCGTGGTGAAAGATGTGCCGCCTTATGTGATGGCACAGGGTTCTCATGCCGAGCCCCATGGCATTAATAGCGAAGGCTTAAAGCGCCGTGGTTTTAGTCCTGAAGTGATTCTGGACATTCGCCGCGCTTATAAAGTGTTATACCGCCAGGGCCTGACAGTGCCGGAAGCGGTCAGTCAGTTGGCTGAGAAAGCGGCAGCACACCCTGAAATTGCTGTGTTTACTGATTTTATCGCCAATTCAGCGCGCGGCATTATTCGCTGATCCGAGCTGTTTTAAGCACCGGCAGTAGCATGCTCTGACTGCCGGTTTTGCTTCTTTGTCGTCATCAATCTTACTTTTCCTTCCTTTGGTCACATCTGCATTGTGCCTGCGACTTTGCTTAAGTACTATTTTTGTACCTGCTGGTACTAAACAACCTGCCGTTTAACATCAGTAGGTTGGTCAGCCATTTTGGTTGTCCATTTCTCTCTGGGCCCTGTGCCCCTTCGTCAGCAGTGCTTAACTGTTCTGTCAGCCGGTGGTTCACGCCACCGGTTTTTTTCCACAGCAAATTCGTGCTTGTCTGCGCAAAGCAAGGTAAGATCGCCGCCATTATTCTGGACTGAACTTCTGACTGGTTGTTGCATGCAAACGACGAATGCTCTCAAAATTGCCCTGATTGCCGGTGAACACTCGGGCGATATTCTGGGTGCGGATCTGATCCGGGCTCTGAAACAACAACATCCGAATGCAATCTTCTACGGTATCGGTGGTGAACGGATGCGCGCTGAAGGTTTCAGTGCTGTGTTTGATATGGAAGAACTGGCGGTGATGGGCATTGTTGAAGTGCTGGGTCGGCTGCCCAGGCTGCTGCAGGTTCGCCGTGACATCCTGGCGCATTTTCAGCAGCAAAAACCTGATGTATTTATTGGGATTGATGCCCCTGATTTTAATTTACCGGTTGAACTTAAGCTAAAGCAACAGGGTATCAAGACAGTCCATTATGTTAGTCCGTCAGTCTGGGCCTGGCGGCAAAAACGGATCGTTAAAATTGCTGCCGCCACCGATCTGGTGTTGGCGCTGTTACCCTTTGAAAAAGCTTTCTACGATCAGCATCAGGTGCCTTGTCGTTTTGTTGGCCATACGCTGGCCGATCAAATGCCGCTTGAGCCTGCCAAAACCGCGGCTAAAACTGCGCTTGGCTTTGTGGCTGTTCGTCCATTGCTGGCCTTGATGCCGGGCAGCCGCACCAATGAAATTAAGTTATTAGCGCCAGCGTTTTTACTGGCGGCAGCTGAACTGCAGCGTCAGCAACCTGAATTACAATTGGTCTGTAATATGGTGACCGCAGAAAAGGCCACGCTGTTTACCCAGATTTGGCAACAACAGGCGCCCGGGTTGCAATTGACGTTATTGATTGGCCAAGCGCGGCAAACCTTGACTGCAGCTGATGCGGTATTAATTGCTTCCGGTACTGCTACGCTGGAAGCCATGTTGGCAAAAACGCCGATGGTGGTGGCCTATAAGACCAATTGGTTGACTTATCAAATTGCCAAGCGACTGGTTAATATCGATTTTTTCAGTTTACCGAATTTACTGGCTAAACAAGCTTTGGTGACTGAGTTATTGCAACAACAAGTGACAGTGCCGGCGCTGGTGGCGGCAATGCAACCACTACTGCAAACCTCAGGGTCGACCATGCAACAACAGTTCGCGAGCCTGCATCAACAAATCCGCTGCGACGCCAGTACCCAAGCGGCTAGGGCAATACTGGAGCTTATTCATGACTGATTTTCAACGACCCATGGTGACCCTGCTGGCTGGTGTCGATGAAGTAGGGCGCGGTCCTTTGGTTGGGGCTGTGGTGACAGCTGCGGTGATCCTGGATCCAAACAAACCTATCGCCGGGCTGGCGGATTCGAAAAAACTCAGTGAAAAGAAAAGACTGCTGTTAGCGGATGAAATCCGCAGTAAAGCGCTGAGCTGGAGTTTAGGCCGGGCTGAAGTGGAGGAAATCGACCAGCTCAATATCCTGCATGCCACCATGCTGGCGATGCAACGGGCGGTGGCTGGCTTGCATATTCAGCCGCAGTGGGTATTGGTGGATGGTAACCGGGTGCCGGATGGGTTAAAACATCTGGCCAGTGCTGTGGTCAAAGGCGATAGTTTAGTGGCGGAAATCAGTGCGGCATCTATTCTGGCCAAGGTAGCGCGTGATGCGGAAATGACGGCGCTGCATCAGCTGTATCCGGAATATAACTTTGCCAGCCATAAAGGGTATCCGACGGCAGAACATTTAGCGGCTATTGCTGCCCATGGCATCTTAGCCGAACACAGACGCAGTTATAAACCGGTGCGCGATGCAATAGCGCGCAGCGCACAAATGGATGACCAGTGACGATGGAACCGGCTTTTATTCACCTGAGAGTCCATAGCGATTTCTCCATGATCGACGGTTTGAGTAAGATCAAACCTATTGTTGGCGCGGCAAAAAAGCTGGCGATGCCAGCCTTAGCGCTGACCGATCAGATGAATATGTGTGGTTTGGTGCGTTTTTACAGTACCGCACATGACGCTGGGATCAAGCCGATTATTGGAGCTGACGTTTGGGCACAACATCCGTTATTCCCCGGCGAAGCTTGTCGTTTGTTGATCCTTGCGGCCGATAACGAAGGTTATCAGAACCTGACCATGTTGTTGTCCAAAGCTTATTTACGTGGTCATGTGGCAGATAAACCGCAAATTGAACACGACTGGCTGTCTGAACACAGCCAGGGCTTAATCCTGCTGTCCGGTGGCAAAGATGGCCCTTTGGGTAAAGCGCTGATTAAAGGCAATCAGCCCAGCACTGAGTTGTTGGTACAGTTTTATCAGCAACATTTTCCGGACCGGTTTTTCCTGGAACTGATCCGCACCGGCCGGGTGGATGAAGAAATTTATCTGCAACAAGCCGTGACCCTGGCTGAGCAGACCGGCATCCCGGTGGTGGCGACCAATGAAGTAGTGTTTTTAACGCCGGATGATTTTTCCGCCCATGAAATCCGGGTCGCCATTCACGATGGTTATACGTTGGAAGATAAACGCCGGCCGAAAAATTATAGTGAGCAGCAATACTTACGTTCTGCCGAGGAGATGCAAACGCTGTTTGCAGATCTGCCTGAAGCACTGGCGAACTCAGTCGAAATTGCCAAACGTTGTAATGTCACCATCCGGCTTGGCGAGTATTTTTTGCCGGCTTTCCCGACCGGCGGCATGACTGATGGCGATTTTTTAGTGCTGAAATCGCGCGAAGGTCTGGAAGAGCGGTTACAGATCCTGTTTCCGGACGAAGCCGAGCGCGTCGTGAAACGCCTTGCATATGATGAGCGTCTGCAGATCGAACTGGATGTAATCAACCAGATGGGTTTCCCTGGTTACTTCCTGGTCGTGATGGAGTTTATCCAGTGGTCAAAAGATAACGATATTCCGGTCGGGCCAGGCCGCGGCTCTGGCGCAGGGTCCTTGGTGGCTTATGCCTTAAAAATCACTGATTTGGATCCGCTGGAGTTTGACCTGCTGTTTGAGCGGTTCTTAAACCCGGAACGGGTGTCAATGCCGGATTTTGACGTCGACTTCTGTATGGACCGCCGCGATGAAGTGATAGAACACGTGTCCGATATGTACGGTCGGGAAGCGGTGTCGCAGATTATCACCTTTGGTACTATGGCGGCGAAAGCTGTGATCCGCGACGTTGGCCGGGTGTTGGGCCATCCTTATGGTTTTGTTGACCGTATCTCTAAGCTGATTCCGCCAACGCCTGGCATGACACTGGAGCAGGCTTTTATCGAAGAGCCGCGCTTGCCGGAGCTGTATGCTGCTGATCAGGAAGTGAAAGATCTGATTGATATGGCGCGCCGGCTAGAAGGTGTGACCCGAAACGCCGGTAAACACGCCGGTGGTGTGGTGATTGCACCCACCAAAATCACCGATTTTGCCCCGGTCTATTGCGATAGTGAAGGCAATAACCCGGTCACCCAGTTTGATAAAAACGACGTGGAATATGCCGGTTTAGTCAAGTTCGACTTCCTCGGACTGCGCACCCTGACCATCTTGCAATGGGCCGTCAATATGGTGAATGAGCGGCACCTAAAAGAAGGCAAAGCGCCGGTCGACATCACGCAAATTCCGCTGGTGGATAAAAAAAGCTACGACATGCTGATGAAAGCGGAGACCACGGCTGTGTTCCAGCTGGAATCCCGCGGGATGAAGGACTTGATCCGCCGGCTGCAGCCTGACTGCTTTGAGGATATGATTGCACTGGTGGCGCTGTTCCGGCCTGGTCCGCTGCAATCGGGTATGGTGGATAACTTTATCGACCGTAAACGCGGTCGCGAAGCGATTTCATACCCAGATGCCACCTGGCAACATGAATCACTGCAACCCATTCTGGAACCGACCTACGGCATCATTCTGTATCAGGAACAAGTGATGCAAATTGCTCAGGTCCTGTCTGGTTATTCGCTTGGCGGCGCTGACTTATTACGCCGGGCTATGGGTAAGAAAAAGCCGGAAGAGATGGCCAAGCAGCGGGATACGTTCCAGAACGGTGCCGCAGCGAACGGGGTTGATCCGGAACTGGCGATGAAAATCTTCGATTTAGTGGAGAAGTTCGCCGGTTACGGCTTTAACAAATCGCACTCCGCTGCCTATGCGCTGGTGTCTTATCAAACCTTATGGATGAAAGCACATTTTCCGGCTGAATTTATGGCGGCGGTGATGTCGGCGGATATGGATAACACCGATAAAATCGTGACCCTGGTCGATGAATGTGAGCAAATGAAGCTCAAACTCATCCCACCCGATGTGAATTCTGGCTTGTATAAGTTTACTGTCAACGAACAAGGCCATATTGTGTATGGCATAGGTGCAATAAAAGGTGTCGGTGAAGGCCCGATTGAGGCTATTATCGAAGCCCGGACGCAAAAAGGCTTGTTTGTTGATTTATTTGATTTTTGTGCCAAGGTCGATTTAAAAAAACTGAACCGGCGCGTGATTGAAAAGCTGATTTTATCCGGTGCTATGGATAAACTTGGCCCGCATCGTGCGGCTATTATGGCCAGTCTGGAAGAAGCGATGAAAGCTGCTGAACAGCATGCCAAAGCAGAAGCCGTCGGTCAGAGTGATTTGTTTGGCTTGTTAGCGCCTGAACCACAAATGTCGGCTAAAGCCTTTAAACAGGTGCCAGCGTGGCCAGATGAAGTCTGGCTGGAAGGTGAGCGGGAAACGCTGGGGTTGTATCTGACCGGGCATCCGATCAACCGTTATCTGGCGGAGTTGTCGCATTATGCCAGTTGCCGCTTAGTTGAGATGCAACCTGGCCGGCGCGATCAAACCGCCCATGCCTGTGGTTTAGTGGTATCAGTGCGGGTGCTGATCAATAAAAAAGGCCGGCGTTGGGCTTTGGTGCAGCTGGATGATAAATCCGCACGGTTAGATGTGCGTTTTTTCCCCGAACAGTTCGAGAACTTCGAGCATCTGCTGCAAAAAGACCGGGTTTTAGTGGTTTCCGGACAGGTCAGCTTTGATGATTTCAGCGGTGGCCTTACAATGACCGGCCGTGAGGTGGTTGAAATTACCCAGGCGAGGGAAAAATGCCTGCAATCCTTATTGATTACGGTAGACGCCAGCCAGACCGGTGCTGATTATGTGGCCAGATTACAGCAGGTTTTGACCGAATTTAAAGCTGGCACTGTACCGGTAAAATTGCGTTATCAGCGCCAGGAAGGCGCTGTGACTATGGCTTTAGGAACCGATTGGTGGGTGACGCCCACAGACGCTTTGTTGCATCAGTTAAAACAATTAGCAACAATACATCTTGAATTTAACTAGGTAGGTAGTGACAGTCGATGATGCTGAATTATTTAGAGTTTGAGCAACCGATTGCGGAACTTGAAGCAAAAATAGAAGAACTGCGCAAAGTCAGCCGCAATGGCGAGTTCGATCTCGGCTTGGAAGAAGAAGTGAACAAGCTCAAAGAGAAGAGCCTGACACTGACCAAAAAAATCTTTGCTGAGCTGGGAGCCTGGCAGGTTGCCCAGTTGGCCCGTCATCCGATGCGTCCTTATACGCTGGATTACATTAAACATATTTTCACTGATTTTGATGAACTGGCCGGTGATCGCACTTTTGCCAATGACGCCGCTATCGTCTGTGGTACTGCCCGGCTTGGTGAGCGCACTGTGATGGTGATTGGCCATCAGAAAGGCCGTGACACCCGCGAGAAAATCAAACGTAACTTTGGCATGCCAAGACCGGAAGGTTACCGCAAAGCGCTTCGAATGTTTGAAATGGCCGAACGTTTTAATATGCCGATCATTACCTTTATCGATACCCCGGGTGCTTATCCTGGTATTGGTGCCGAGGAGCGTGGTCAAAGTGAAGCTATTGCCCGTAACTTAAAAGTGATGGCCGGGTTAAAAGTGCCGGTGCTTTGTACTGTCATCTGTGAAGGTGGTTCTGGTGGTGCACTGGCGATTGGGGTTGGTGATCAGGTCAATATGTTGCAGTACAGTACCTATTCGGTGATTTCACCGGAAGGCTGTGCCTCCATTTTATGGAAAAGTGCCGACAAAGCGCCTTTGGCCGCCGATGCGATGGGCATTACTGCACCACGGCTGAAAGAGCTGAATCTGATTGATGAAGTGATTGCCGAACCTTTAGGCGGAGCCCACCGGGCACACGAGCAAATGGCTGCCAGTCTGAAACAGGCGTTGCTGCGTGATTTAGCCAAACTGGATAAATTCTCGCTGGAAGAGCTGCTGGACCGGCGCTATAAGCGACTGATGTCGTTTGGCTATTGCTAAGCCTATGGCGAAGCCTTCGGCAACGCCAGTGTTGTGCTTGCTTGATTAACCAGCAAAAAGCCGCTTGATGCGGCTTTTTATTGTGAAGTTTAAACCACTTGTCAAGGCGGTGGTTTTTGAGTGATAGGCAGAGCCTGGATGGACACCGCTGAATTGATGGGCGCTATTGAAGATTGCATCGCGGCGCTTCCGGTTGAGACGCCGCCGCAGCAGCTCGTGCTTGGACTGAGTGGCGGCCTTGATTCGATGGTGTTATTGCAACTGCTGACCCAGTGGCAGCAACAACAGCCAGGGCGACAGTTGCAAGCGGTTTATGTGCATCATGGTCTTAGTCCGGATGCGGATGCCTGGGCGCAGTTTTGTGCTGAGCAATGCCAGCTGCGGCAGGTGCCCTTTCAAACCATCCGTGTCACAGTTACAGGTTCAGGTAATCTGGAACAAAAAGCCCGCACTGCCCGATATCAGGCCTTGTCGGCGCTCATCAACTCGCCACAGCGCGCTTTATGCACAGCCCATCATGCTGATGATCAAGTGGAAACCATTCTGCTGGCACTGAAGCGGGGCAGTGGGCTGGCAGGAATGGCCGGTATTGCCCATCATAAACACTTTGCCGCCGGCTGGCTGTTAAGACCATTGTTGTCTTTCAGCCGCGCGCAGTTAACTGAATTTGCCAAGGCCCGACAACTGCGCTGGATAGAAGATGAAAGTAATCAGGACTTGCGGTTTGACCGGAATTATCTGCGGCAGCAAGTGGTGCCGTTACTCACCAGCCGCTGGCCAGCTTTTGCCAGTACTGCAGGTCGTAGCGTGGTGCAACTGGCACAATCGCAACAGGCGCAGAGCCTGTTGCTGCAACCCCTGCTGGTCAAGATAGCTTCGGGCCGGCAGCTGAATTTAACGGCGTTGTTACAGCAACCGGCGATATTGCAACCCTTGTTGTTACGGCAATGGCTGGCGGTTTTTGAGCTCAATCCAACAGCAGACCGGCTAACGAAAATCCAGCAGCAACTGATCCTGGCGCGGCCAGATGCGAGTCCGGAAATTCAGCTGGCCGGTTGGGCACTGCGACGTTATCAGCAGCAGTTGTATTTATTCGATCCGACAGAGTTGCAGCAACTACAGCAACGTTATCCATCGCAAGTCATTCGACCGGGGCAGCCCTTTCTGCTGGCCGATGGCCGCACCGCATGCTGGCAGGCCGACCCTATGGCCTGGGGCGATTTAGCCTGTTATCTGCCGTTAGCGGTCAAACCTGCGGCTGAACTGCAACTTGAGTATGGCTTGTTGAGTCTGCGCTTTAAACCGGCAGGGGCGACGCAGAGTAAAGCGGTCAAGGATTGGTGTAAACACTGGCAACTTCCGCCCTGGTTGCGGCCGGCATTGCAGTTATTTTGCAGCGCCGGGGTGGTGCAAGCGGTGGTGGCGCCACCACAGCCGCAAGCTGTCGGCGACGCCTTCATCTATAGCCAGATCACAGCTGTACAGGCCCAAAGCTGGCTGAGTATAGCGCCAGCTCAGGCTTTGGCCAGTACCGACTGACAGTCGCTGCGCTTGAGCGAAGGCGCGACTTTGACCGCATTTTTCCCGGCTTGTTTCGCTTGATATAAGGCATCATCTGCCCGCTGGAATAAACACAATCCTTGTTCCTCAGCTTGTAACTGGGCTAAACCAGCACTGGCAGAGACGCCATATTTTTCACAAATATGATGCTGGGCTATCGCTTTCACCAAGCGGTGAGCCACCAGTTCGGCACTCAGTGCATCCTCAGCCGTTAATACGACGGCGAATTCATCGCCGCCAAAGCGAAAAATATTATCACTCAATCGCAAAGTTTGGCGCATGGCATCGGCCACGGCCAGCAACACTTCGTCGCCGGCATGGTGACCATATTGATCATTGACCGGTTTAAAATTATCCAAATCCAGCAAAATCAAAGCACAAGGCGACTGTTTACGTGCCGACAATAACACGGCCTTGGCAAAAGCATCGTCAAAAAAACGTCGGTTGCCTAAACCGGTCAGCGTATCTTTGAGCGCTAACTGCTGCAGCCGGGTCACAATTAAGGCGTTTCGCAGCGGAAACAGCCATTGGGTTTCCAGCTCTGCCAGCCGGCGTTGCAATAACGGGCTCACAGGGGTGTCGCTTTGATACACCAGCTCGGCCAGACACTGCTCCTGCAACACCAGCATGCTGCGGTACTCATGCGCACTGTGGTAGCTGCCGGGAGCCTGAAAGGAACCCACGGCGGTATGAATTTCGATGGAGCTGAGTGGCAGTATTTTGCCAGCCGCCATCGAAAAAATTTGCAGCTGTTGCGCCAGTTCCAGACTGGTCTGCAGTTGTTCGACCAAACCTGGCCCCACTGTGTTGCTCAATTGCGACCAGTTTGGGGTTGAGGTGATACCTGCGTAACTGGGCACATGATCCAGTGACATTTCGCTCATGCTGAACAGTTCCATCAGCCTGCTCCTGTATTCAGTTGATACCGAGCAAAAGCATGATTTGTGCCAATATGAAATGTTGATAAGATACAGCCGGTTACAATTTTTAACCTATCAGAAAATACTAAATTACTGTTTTCTGGCGGCAAAATGCTGCCACCTGATGTTGTTACGGCGTGTCGCTTGCTAAAAACGTCATTATTTTGTCGATCTGGCGCATGCCGTCTTCGTAACCCAACTCAATCAGGCGGCGGGTAAAAGATTTTTCAAACAATAGATAACTGGCCAGACTGGATTCAGAGTGTTGTTTAATGCCAATGGTTCTGAGCAAACTCCGGATGGCCATCGGTAATGCCAGAAAATGTTCACTGGCGAGTTGATTAAAGTTGGTGCTTGGATTGATCAATAAACTTTCAACCGGTTTTAACTCTGACGGGATTTGATGCTGGCGCAGGGTATCAATGGTTTTATTGACCCGCTGCATCCTTTCCAAATCGGCGGTTAAAGTGTCAGAGAAAATACTATCCAGTAAATGACCTGCGATAGTCGACAGATTCGGGTGATGCGGCATTTGCTGCAAATGTTCCCGTTTACGTGGTTGCTCCAAACCAATGATCAGGATTTTATCGGCGCCAAGGTGAATAGGGGCACTGAGTGGCGATAATTGATTGACCGAACCATCGCCGTAATAATGCTGATTAATCCGCACCGACGGCATCACCAGCGGGATGGCGGCGGATGCCATTAAATGATGGACGCCAAGTAGAGTACGTTGACCACAACGGCGGGAACGTTGCCATTCGGCCGCCTGACTGGATTGAAAAAACGTAATGGAATCACCGGTGTTATAACAACTGGCGGTGACTGAGACACTATCGAGGTAACCGCCCATAATATTGCGGTCTAACCGTTTTAAATCCAGGATCTCGTTGAGCAATAATTTCAGTGGTTTATTGTCAAGCATCGACACTGGTTTATGATTGGCGTAGTCGGCTTGAAATGCGGCAAAGACACCGCGCATTAAATGGTAAGTGGCGCGCAGATAATCAGAATAATACACCTGACCGGTATGAAAGTTTTTCCAGACCCACTCCAGTTTGCGTACACCCAGATGAAAACAACTGGCGTAGCAAGCCAACGCCGTACCATTGATCGCCCCAGCAGAAGTACCGCAGATAATATCAAAAGGTGTTTTACTGTTGCGTGGATACTGCTGAGCTATCGCCTTCAGTACTCCGACCTGATAGGCGGCTCTGGCGCCACCACCGGTCAGTAACAAGGCAATTTTTTTATCGGTCTTGATTTGGTTCATCAGAGATACATCAACTTTCACCCACACTACTAGGGCTAACTATTACTGAGTTCTGCCGACAAAGCAACGGCGCTGCAGCTGGAAAATTACTTTTCGCCGGAACCTGGGATGCGCTGGACAGTCGAAGTGGTTTCAACGCCCAGGTTGCGGTAAGCTGTTAGTCCGTAACTGATTTGTGGTGATGATGGTCCTGTCACGGCAGAACTGAAAGTGCAGCATGATGCTCAAAACCGAGGAAGTAGAAGATGTCAGACAATCAATCAGCAAAAAGACCGCATATTATTGGCCCTGTGTTGGTGTTACTGGGACTGGCTGCTGCCGGCTGGTACTGGTGGAAACCGGTGCCAGCGCCGGTAGAGGTACCGGCAACAGTGACGGCACCAGCAGCTGTGGCAGAACCAAAAACGGCCGAACCAGATGATGTGCTGACCCAGGGCAGTGAGCCTGCTGATGCAATCAGTGAGCAGGCAGCAGATGCCGGGTTAGATCCGACGTTGCTGGACGGCGAACAAACGGTCGCGGAGCAACCGGCGTTGCCGGCACTGGATGAGTCAGACGCCCTGGTTAAACAAGAATTGCTGGCACTGAACTGGAAAGCAGGCTTGGCAGCACTGTTTGTCAATGAAGAGATGATCCGGCGTTTTGTGGTGCAGGTCGATAATATTGCGCAAGGCCAGATAGTACCGGAACAGGCAATTTTTAAAGGGCTGAGCAAAGATTTTCAGGTGAAAAAACAAGGTCAGCAATATCAGTTGGATACTGCGAACTACAGTCGGTACCAGCCTTATCTGGAATTACTGGAGAGCGCGCCAAAAGCTCAGGTGGTTGCGCTGTTTAATAAGTTGTACCCTTTGATGCAAACGGCTTATCAGGAGTTGGGTTATCCGGATAAGCAATTCCGTGACCGCCTGCAGCAAGCCATTGCGGTGCTTGTCGCAGCGCCGGAGATTGCAGATGGTCCGCTGTTGGTGTTGGATTCAGTGCAATATGATTTTGCCGATAGTGAAGTTGAAGAGCTCCCGCTGGCGCATAAACAGATGATCCGGTTAGGGCAAAAAAATCAGCAAAGGTTAAAGCTGTTATTGTCAGCCTATCAGCCACTGTTAGCGAAATAACGGTGGCAAGGCCTGAGCCAGGCAGCGTTTATGCAGCTTGGCTCAGGCAGAATATTTGTGTTATTTTTCATCGGTTTTATCGAAATAGCGCAAAATGAGCAGAATCAGTTGCACCAGCGGTGAGTTTTGCGCATAATGCGCCCGCATTGCAGCTGAGACTTCAGCCGCAACACTATGGTGGCCTTATTGGTCCTCTCGCAATACTAGTATGTGAACTCGGTCAGGTCCGGAAGGAAGCAGCCGCAGCGTATGACGTGTGTGCCGGGATGTGGCTGGTAAGGCTGCCACCCAATTCAGCTTTGGCTGACACTTCATCCAGTCTTAAAAATTATCTGATGCTTAATTTGTCGCAACCTTACTTGCCGTCAGTTATGGCTGATTTTCTCATTCGGCCAGTGACGCCGCCGCTTTGTTTGCTTGTCGTAAAAAATCAGCTTTAACGATATCCAGTGCTGCTAACACAGTCTCGGGCGCTAACTGCTGTTGTTCCAGTAATAAAATCAGTTCAACGGCTAATTGGACTTCTATTGGCGCCCGGGCTAACGGGACTGGCGCTGCCGAAGGCGGCTTTGCCGCCAGCGACAGCGCCGCTGGCGTTGGGCTGGTCGAACTGTTAACCATGTTCTGCCGCGGCATTGTTTGCGGTTTCATCAATTGTCGCAGTGGCTGTCACTACATCCGTTTTTTTGTTATCCGGACTGTCAAGAAAAGCTCTGGCTTTGGCAACTGCCTCTTTCACCCGGGTGACCATGTCAAAACGTTCGGTCTGCGGCAGATAAAACGCCATATCCACTTCATAACGAATATATTTACAAGGCAGCTGGTTCAGCACAATACAACATAAATCGGCCAGATATTCGCTGTCATGCTCATCATCCAGCCCCAATTCCCTGAGGTGATCCAGCATCAGTTTTTCGTAATAGTTGTGAATGTCATCATGTAGTTTCATTGCGGCTCCATGGTCAAGCGTGTTGACCTGACTGGTTTTTTTGTTCGGCTAAGCATAAACACTAATCACTGAAAATGCCACAGCTGGTCTGACTGACATTCAGCCAAAAGCACTGCTACAATGCGGCGTCGCAATTAAGGCCAGAGGCCGGAACCCAGTTATGCAAAAGAATACCACGCCTTGTTATTACGGTGATTATCTGCAATTGGACAAAATCCTGACGTCACAGGATACCCAAAGCGCCAAATATGGCGCTGAAGCCCATGATGAAACACTGTTTATCGTCGTGCACCAGGTGTATGAGCTCTGGTTTAAACAAGTTTTGCATGAATTAAAAGCGGTGCTGAGCGTGTTTGCTGCCGACGTGGTGAAAGATGAACAACTGACCGGGGTGGTGCATAAACTCAAACGGGTCATCACCATCCAGCAACTGATGAATCAGCAAATCGGCGTGATGGAAACGATGACACCGCAGGATTTTATGTCCTTTCGGGATTACCTGGTGCCAGCTTCCGGTTTTCAGAGTGTGCAGTTTAAGATGCTGGAAATTGGTCTCGGGCTGAAAAGTGGTTATCGGATTGATTATGATAAAAACTCTTTTTACAGCCGGCTGAATGAAAAAGACCGGTTGTTTTTACAAAGTCTGGAACAACAACCGAGTTTGTTTGAGCACGTGGAAAAATGGCTGGAGCGGATGCCGTTTTTAGAATTCGGCGATTTCAGCTTCTGGCAGATGTACCAGCACACCACGGCGCAGATGCTGGATGAAGATGAAGAGACAGTCCGCAGTCTGGCTGAGCTGGCGGAGCATGAGCGGTTGTTGCAGCTGAACGAAATTGACAAAACCCGCGCTAAGTTTGCCGCTTTACTCGATACCGACAAATATGCCGCCTTGCAGCAGGAAGGCAGTTTCCGCCTCAGTCAGCGGGCGATGCTGGCGGCACTCTTTATCAGTCTGTATCAGGAAGAGCCGGTATTTAACCTGCCATTTCAGGTGCTGACCTGTTTGACCGAAATTGATGAGAATCTGACCATCTGGCGTTACAAACACGCCATGATGGTGCAACGGATGTTGGGGACTAAAATTGGCACCGGCGGCTCGTCCGGCCATGATTATCTGAAACGCACCACAGAAAAGAACCGGATCTTCACCGATCTGTTCCATATGGCGACTTTCCTGGTGCCCAAAGCCAGTTTGCCGCTGTTACCGGCGGCGGTTAAACGCCAACTCGGTTTTTATTTTTCCGGTCAGCAATAACCCAGGCAGCCAGTGGGGATTTGGCTCAAGCCGGCAGGTCGCATGGCAGTTGCCGGCTTTGCAGCGCCGCTTTAAATAACTGCAGATGCACTGCAGTCAGCGCGGTTAAATCGCGCTGATAACCGCCGCCAATCACAGCGGCCAAGGCAATATTGCGGTCGCGACAGCTATTGATCACATATTGATCGCGTGCCAGCACACCCGCAGTGCTGATGTCTAATAAGCCCAAATCATCCTGCTGGTGAATATCAACCCCGGCATCAAAGAGCACTAAATCCGGTTGATGCAGTGCCAGCAGATAATCCAGACTTTGCTGCACCGCTTCCAGATAATGCTGATCCTGACAATGGGTCGGTAAAGCGAGATCCCAGTCTGATTGTTGTTTGCGCGCCGGGAAGTTTTTTTCACCGTGTAAAGAGGCGGTGATGATGCCGGGGTTGTGCTGAAACAGCAGCGCAGTGCCATCGCCCTGATGCACATCGCAGTCAAAAATCAAAATTTTATCGACGCCTTGCTGCTGCAGTTGCATCGCAGCCACCGCCAGATCGTTAAATAAACAAAAGCCACTACCTTCCCCGGCAAAGGCATGGTGATATCCGCCACTTAAATGCAGCGCCAAGCCATGTTGTAATGCCAGTTGGGCGGTATGCACAGTGCCGCCAACCGACTGCAGGCTGCGCTGTAACAAAAACTCTGACCAGGGAAAGCCAATCCGGCGCATCGCTTTGGCATCGATAGTGCCATGCCACAGGCTATCGATATAATCTTGCTGATGAACCAGCTGTAACAGCTGCCGGCTGGCTGGTGGGCTATTGGTGATAAATGTGTCTGCCGGCACCCCGGCTTGCAGTAATGCCTGATATAACGCCTGATATTTGCCAATTGGATAACGATGGCGCTGTGGTAATTGCAGCGCACTGTAGCAAGGGTGGTAGATCATCGGCGGCCAGCGCATCAAAATTCCTTTTTTTGTTCCAGCCACTGAATTTCAGCTTCTAACTGACTTAACGCTTTGCGGCAGCGGCCGAGTCTGGCGTGCAACGCCAGTTGTCTGGCCGGCTCTTGTTGTTCAATGGCCGCTTGTTGAATAAGCTGTTGCAGCCGTCGTTCAAATTCCAGCGTTTCACTGAGTTTCTGGTACAAGGCCTGATGTGAACCGCCGAGCTCTGCCAACAATTGCCCGGCACGCTGACGTTGGGCCGCTGTGGCCTTTTGTTGGTCACTGAGTTGATGCGCGGCAGGATTTTTTTCCGATCGGGCGCGCCACTTACCTTTTTCCCGCTGCCGAACATCCAGACAACTAAAAGCCCGGGTCAGTGCCTGAATTTGCGCCGCTAACTTTTCAGCCATCCGCTGTTGATTGGCTTGTTGAATGCGCAATAAATCGCCATGGCCACGCACCGGCTGGCGCAGGCGAGTCAGCATTTGCATAGCTTCCTGTACATAATCAAGCAGTTGTGGTGAGTGACACTGAAACAGCTCAGAATCAAACCAGTCGCGTCTTTGCCAGGCTGGCGCGGCCTGATCAATGCGGCTGGCTTGACTGGCCAGCGTCAGCAGCTGTTGTTCCAGTTGCTGGCTCAATTGCAATAGACTGCTCATCCGTTAAACCAGGTTTGCCAGATTAATCTGCCGGCAATGGCCATCACCATCAGAATAAACAAAGGTTTGATTAACTTGCTGCCAAAGCGGATTGCGGTATGAGCGCCCAGATAAGAGCCAATCATCAGGCAGAGTCCCATCGCAATACCCAGTTGATAATGAATATGACCAAGCCAGGCAAAAGTGACCAGCGCAAACCCATTACTGACAAAATTCATCGAGCGGGCCACACCGCTGGTCAGTAATAAATTGATTTTATACAGCGCCATGCTCGACACCATCCAGAATGAGCCAGTACCTGGCCCGGCAATACCGTCATAAAAACCCAGGCTAAACCCTTGCAGGCGCTGGGTCCAGCGGTTGCGGCGGTCAGGGGTTGGCAGCATCAGCTGATCATCGGGCTGCACTTTGGCGAACAAACTGTAGATTGCTGCGATTAAGATCAGCACCGGCAGTACTTTTTCTAAGGTTTCTTTACTGATTTGATCGACCACCAAAGCGCCAACACAGGCGCCAATGGCGGTTGCCAGCAGCGCATGGCGCCAGTAACCGGGATCAAATAATTTTTTCCGATAATAGGTGATGGCGGCGGTGAGCGAGCCAAAAGTTGCCGCCAGTTTGTTGGTACCAAGCACCAGGTGCGGTGGCAAGCCAGCTGTCAACAACGCTGGTACCGTCAGTAAGCCACCGCCACCGGCAATAGCATCAATAAACCCCGCCAAAAAAGCGACTAAACAAAGTAACAGCAATAGGGTGGGGTCAAGTGCAAATTCCATGGTTATCCATCTATCTGTTGTTTAAAAGGCGGCAATGCTTTGAGCATGGCACTGCCGTATGACTTGGTGACCAGCCGCCGGTCCAGGATCACGATGCGGCCTTGGTCCTGTTCCTGCCGCAGCAGTCTACCACAGGCTTGTACCAGTTTCTTTGCTGCTGCCGGTACTGTTAGTTGCAAAAACGGATTACCGCCTCTTTTCGTTACTGCTTCAGCCATGGCTTCTTCAAATGGCGAGGTAGGGACGGCAAAAGGCAGTTTGGTGATAATCAGATTGGTCAGCAAGGCGCCAGGCAAGTCCAGTCCTTCGGAAAAGCTTTGGGTGCCAAATAAAATGCTGCCTTCGCCGCCCTGAATGCGCATTTTATGCAGATCCAATAACGACTGCCGGCTGGCTTCGCCTTGCACCAGCAAACTGAAACCAACTTTGCGCAGCGCTGTCGCCACTTGTTCCATCTGCCAGTAAGAGGCGAATAACACCAGATTGCCGATATTTTTATCCAGATAATCCGGCAATATTCTAATCAGCTCGGCGGTAAATAACTCTGAAGTCGGCTCCGTGGTTAATTTCGGAATATGAATCAGACCGCGTTCGGCATAGGCAAAAGGGGAGTTGACCTGCAAGGTCTGTAAACCCGGATGCTCAAGTAAACCCAGTTCGCGTTTGGCATAATCAAATGAATTCAGTGAGGTCAGGGTGGCAGAGCACAGTAACACGGCATGGGCTTTGCTGAATAACAGCTCGTCTAACTGAAAACTGACCGACAGTGGGCAGGCATGGCCGCGCAGTTGTTGTTCCTGCTGACTGACCCAACGTGCTTGATTGACATGCTTTTGTTGCGGCACAGTCCACAATTGCCAGAGCTGATTTTGCGCTGAAAAGCGTTGTTCTAATTGCGATAATTCATGCTGCAGCGGTAGCAGTAACCGGCTTTTTAATTTGCCTTCGCTGCCAAGCTCCAGCAGTTGCTGAAACAGCTTTTCGATGGCACTGAGTATTTTGCCACTGATTTCGGCCAGCGGCTCAGCCTGTTGCAACCACAATGGCGGCAACAGCGCATCGACAAAACGTTGATGCGGCTGTTTGCCAAACCAATCGTTGGCGAAGGTCTTTAGCTGTTGTTGTACAGGTTTGATGGTGGCGAAAAAGTCCTGGGACAATTCCAGCAGTTTCAGGCAGTCACGGATAGCGCTTTGTTGCGGCAATTCTTTTTGCAGTTGCTGGTAGAGCTTATCAATTTGTTCCTGCCATTGTTTTGCATCAAAGTTGAGACTGGCCTCTGCGGCAAAAAAATCCCGGCCGCTGTCGGCCAGATGATGCGCTTCATCAATCACATAAATACAGTCTTCCGGCTTGGGTAAAATACTGCTGCCAGAGGCTAAATCAGCCAGCAGTAAAGCATGATTGACCACCAGGACCTGACTGTGTTCCAGCTCAGCGCGCGCCAGATGAAAAGGGCAGGACCTGTGGGCCGGATGTTGTTTATGGCAATGATAAGCATCTGCCTGAATACTGTGCCACTGGCCGTCACTCACGGCGATAGGCAGGCTATCTTTATCACCAAGCCAGCTGCGTTCCTGCCATGCGGTTAGCAGCTTTGCCAGCAGTGCCGGATCCGGCATCTCTTGCCAAAATGGCAGCAGATCTGGCTGCTTTAACTGTTGTTGTAAACGCTCAATACAGGCATAGCGCTGCCGGCCTTTTACCAGACTAAATTCAAAAGCCAAAGCGCTATGCTGCTGAAAAAAAGGTAAGTCCTTGTACACAAGCTGCTCTTGCAAGGCCACTGTAGCTGTGGCAATCACTAAGGTTTTTTTCTTTTGCAGCGCCAGTGGGATGGCAGCCAAAAGATAAGCCAGCGATTTACCAGTGCCGGTGCCGGCTTCAATCAGTCCGATCCGATCATAACTGTGATAACTACCAGCAATAATATTGGCCATCTCCGCCACTAGTTTATTTTGGGCTGGCCTTGGCTGATAACCAGGTAAGGCCGTTTTGATCTGCTGATGGATGGTTTTGATCTGCGCTTTGACAGCGTCGCTTAGCATAATAATGCCTGTATAAATTCACAGTTGCGCTATTGTAAGCCTGCCACCCCGTGGCTGCAAATTTAATCTGGCCATCGCCAGCACAGAGGTCTAGCGGTTAATAATAGAAAAACATCAACTTAAAAAACTGCCTTTGGACCAGGTGCGGTTAAATATTGTGCCGCTTAGTGCGGCCAACTGACGAAAATTTAGCTTTAAATTGTTATTTTTTGTAGCACTGAGTTGCCATTTTTTACAGTATTTATAATGAATTTTGTTTTATGTCTTTGTTTTTGTTGGCCTTTCCTGATTTCCTATTTGTCATGTAACTGTCTTTTTTGCCACCTGACAATCTTTATTCATTTTCGTTCCACTAAATTTAGTTGGCGGTAAAAAAAAATCTGTTTATTATCAGGTGGAGTTTGCAGCACAACGACTGCAAAAATGTGCCAGGTTAGACCAGGTTCAAAAAATAGAATCACTGCTTCACAGTGGTCCAGGGAGAAAAAACATGTTTAGAAATACCAAAGTATCCAACGCTGTGCGCACGGCTATTGTGTTTGGTGCCGTTGCCTCTGTCAGTTCTTTTGCTTCTTTTGCTCAGGAAGAAGAGAAAAAAGTAGAGCGTATTGCTGTTACTGGTTCACGTATCATGAAAGCCGATCTGGTCTCTAACAGCCCGATCGTCAGTGTCGATGAAAAAGAGTTAACCAGCCGTGCTGACGTCACTCTCGATACCTTCCTTAACACTTTGCCTCAGGTGAACCCTTCAGCATCAACCACGTCGAATAACCCAGGCAACAGCGGTCAGTCCAATATCAACTTACGGGGTTTAGGTGCGAACCGTAACCTGGTGTTGATGGACGGTCGTCGTTTAATGCCATCAAGTCCTGATATGACGGTTGACTTAAATACGATTCCGGCTGCTTTAGTTGAAAGTATTGAAGTGGTCAGCGGTGGTGCTGGTGCTGCTTATGGTGCCGATGCGGTCTCTGGTGCGGTGAACATGAAAATGAAACGCAATTTTGAAGGGCTGGATTTCCGTTTCAGCAACTCAAACCAGTTATCTGACCGTGATGCCAAAGAAAATAACTTCTCGTTAGTCTTTGGTGGCAATTTTGATGATGATAAAGGGAATGCGGTTTTTGCCTATGACCATTCTACCCGTCAGGCGTTAACTAAAGGTCAGCGTGGTTTTGCTGCCACCGCTTCATCAACGACCTCTTATATTCCGGAAGGTCTGCTGTTAAATAACGCTGGTAACCTGCCGTCCCAGGCTGCCATTGACAACATATTTGCCAAATATGGCGTCGGTGCAGGTAAAGTTGTCAACAGCCAGGACTTAATCAGTTTTAACGCTGATGGTTCGTTATTCTCCCGTGGTGTCGCTGGTACACCGTTGGATGTACAAAACTGGAAATATGGTGATAATGATGTTGCTATCAACACCAACTTATTCCCGGATTTTTACAGCTATAACTTTGACCAGGTCAACCTGCTGGTATTACCACTGGAACGTAAATCTTTCATGAACAAGCTGGATTACCAGCTGACTGAAAAGGTTAAAGTGTTTGGTTCTGTTGCCTGGACCAATTACTCAGCCACAACTGCACTGGCTCCAACACCGTTCCCAACCATTCAGACCCAGGGGCCTGGCGGTACTAATGCCTCGATGATTTCATCGAATCTGATTGCTCCTGGCAAAGTGTCGGCACTGCGCGCCTTGTTTGTGCCAGTGACCAACCCATTTATTCCGGCTGACTTAAAAACGCTGTTAAATTCACGCGAAGGTGACAACCCGGATATTATGGGGTCAGGTGCCAACGAAGCTTTTGCGCTGCAATCCCGTTCAGTGTGGGGTGGCTTACGTAATGCGGTGAACGATAACACTGTGCTGCAATATTCTTTAGGTTTCTCTGGTGAAATCAACGATGAATGGCGCTGGGAAGCTTATGCGATGGAGGGTAAAACCAATATCGAAGTAACGCAGGAAGGCGCCATTGACAGCCAGAAAATGCAGCGTTTAATTGAAGCGCCGGATGGTGGTAACAGCCTGTGTGCTGGCGGTTACAACCCATTTGGCCGTGCTGAAGTGTCTGATGCCTGTAAAACTTATTTGTTGGTAGAAAACGTCGAGCGTCGTGAACTGAACCAACGCGTGATGCAAGGTTTTGTCTCCGGTGACATGTTTGAATTACCAAGCGGTATGTTAAGCACAGTATTTGGTATTGAAACCCGTAAATTTGATTACGATCGCAATCCAGGCGCACTGACTGGTGCTATTTCAGGTCCTAACGTGGCCACTGCAGCCGGTGGTGAAAACGAATTTACTGACTTCTTCGCGGAAGCTTATATTCCGTTACTGGATAGCAAGCCAATGGCTGACTTGCTGGACTTAACACTGGGCTTCCGGACCTCAGAATCTCAGTTCTACGACACCATCAAAAAAGTTGAAAGTAAAAAAGATCGCAACAACGCTTTAAAAGCAGAAGTGAGCTGGGAAATTGCTGACGGTCTGCCACGTCTGCGTGCTTCTTATCAGCGCGCGGTCCGGGCACCAAACTTTGACGAATTATTCAGCGGCGGTAACTCTGCACCACAGTTTTATGATCCATGTTCTGCCAACAGTGAGTTCAGAAAAGCCAGTGGCGAAGCTGGTCGTAAATTATGTCAGGACACTGGTGTTACAGACACAGCCAGATTTACCCAAGCGCCTGGCAGCCAGTTAACCACCACTATCGGTGGTAATACAGCGCTGAAGCCTGAGACTGCCGATACCATCACTTTTGGTGCCGTGCATAACTTTGACTCTGGTATCACCGCAGCCCTGGATTATTACAACATTGATATCCAGGATGCGATCCTGACGCCAAACTCAAACCCGATTATTGCTGACTGTTATAACTATTATGGTAATAACCCGAACCTGAGCAAGGACCAAATTTCTTGTAAAGCGATTATCCGTGGTGGTTCAGGGTCGATTTCTGGCGTGAAAAACCTGGATCAAGCCGATGGCAAGTTTACCGCCAACAATGCTGGTTTTATCAAAACCTCTGGTATTGATTTACAAGCAGGGTATCGGTTAGATAGCGGTTTACTGGGTGGCTTAACCTGGAATACTGACGTGTATATCAACTACTTATTGTCTTATGAGACGCAATCTCGTGATGGTATGCCAGTGGTGGATTACACAGGTTCTATCTCTTACTTCGGTGCTGGTTTTGGCCAATCCTTCCCTGAACTGAAAGCGAACTGGAACAACAGAGTCACGCTCGGTGATTTTGAAGTGGCCTTACGCGGTCGTTTCATTGATGGCATGACCAACCGGTTAAAAGTAGAGTTCCCAATCGAAACTTACCCAACGGGTGTGGCTTCAGTGGTGTACTGGGATACTTCTTTAACCTACAACCTGTTTGAAGGTGCAAACGTTCGTCTGGGTATTAACAACCTGTTCGACAAACAGCCTCCAACTTATGTACCAAACGTACAGTCAGGTACAGATCCATCGTTATACGATGTGGTAGGTCGCCGTTACACAGCTGCGATTCAGGTCAAGTTCTAATCGCAGTGAAAGTCAATGCCGTGCTCTGCACGGCAGCAAAAAACCCGGCTTGTGCCGGGTTTTTTATTTGTTGACCGCGGTCAGCGCTCTAAGATTGCTGATTCTCCAGCCAATGCTGCTGGCAGCGGGCGCAGCGTTGCCGGGCTGGGTCCTGTTTCAGTAATTCCCGTTCAATCCGGCATTCGCAATCACAGCATAAACCATACAAGCCCATATCCATCTGACTGAGCGCAGCTTGTAAAGCTTCCAGCCGGTTGGTTTTCTGTTTTAATTCAGGCGTCAGCCATTTGGCCAATAATTCCGGCCAGTGCCCGAGTTGTTGTGATTCAAGCACTTGTAATAATTGTTGGTATTGCGTCTGCCGGTCTTGTTGCAGATAATGCAAAATATCTTGCCGGATCAGCTGCAATTCTTCGAATAATTGCGCGCGTAATAACGGTGTCAGTGATTGGGGCATAAAAACCTCTGAAGCAAGCAGCAGATAGCCATAAACAGGTAACAGCTAGTGTGGCGCTGAAATGGCGGCACCGTGCTGATGCAGATCAAACGAAATGATAAAAGTTCGTTTGCAGGCAGGCTGACAGCCGTTTATGGTGTGGCTCTGACGCAACAAACCGATGCGCCTGGCAGCAACACCCTCAGTCATTGACGGCTGTGGTATTTATTTATGCCGGCATCATCCGGTTCATCAACAGAGGACGCAACAATGAAAAATATGCAACAAAAAATGGCTGCGGCCATGGGCACGCTGTTATTAAGTTCAATCGCCACAGTCAATGCTGCTGAAAGCTCGTTTCAAGCGGTGGAATTAGCAGCCGGTTATCAGTTATCTGCAGCAGAAGCCGCTTGTGGTGCTGATAAAAAGAAAACCGACGACAAAGAGACTGCGGATAAAGCCAAAGAAGGCAAATGTGGTGAAGGTAAATGTGGCGGCGATAAAATGGCCGACAAAGCCGCCGACAAAACCGACAAAGCCCAGGAAGGCAAATGCGGTGAAGGTAAGTGTGGCGAAGGTAAATGTGGCGGTCTGAACTAAGATGCCGTTAGTGAGCGGTGTCGGGCTGGGGTTGCGGCGGGAGTTGCTGCAGCAGCTCGCCAGCCAAAAACCTGACATCATCAGCTTTTTTGAAGTGGCACCGGAAAACTGGTTACCTTTTGGCGGTGCGCTTGGCAAGCAGTTTCGCCGGATGACCGAGCAGTATCCTTTTATCTGTCATGGTTTGTCGCTGTCATTGGGCAGTCCTGATCCGCTGGACCTGGATTTGCTGGCGGCGCTAAAGCAGTTCTTCCGGCAGCATCAAATCAGACTCTACAGTGAACATCTGAGCTATTGCTCGGCAGGTGGCCATTTATACGATTTATTGCCTATGCCTTTTACATCCGCTGCTGCCCGTTACGTTGCTGGTCGGATCCGCCAGGTACAGGACATCCTGCAGCAGCAATTGGTGATTGAAAACGTGTCCTATTATGCAACACCAGGACAGGAAATGTCCGAGCTGGATTTTACCCTTGAGGTGTTACAGCAAGCCGACTGTGGCTTATTGCTGGATGTGAACAATGTGTATGTCAATGCCCACAATCATGGTTACAACGCGCGGGATTTTATTGCCGCTTTACCAAGCAACCGTATTGTCTATGGCCATATCGCTGGTCATTATCAGAATAAGCTAAGCGGCCAACCGGCTTTGATTGATACCCATGGCAGTGCCGTCTGTGCGGACGTTTGGCAGTTACTGGCTTTTGCCTATCAGCAGCATGGCGTTTTTCCAACGGTATTGGAGCGTGATTTTAATCTGCCGCCACTTTCAGAATTAACCACTGAGCTGGCGCTTATTCAGCATTATCAGCAACAGGCGGGCGGTTGTGCCAGGCAAGT
>Ga0114982_1000261_pt1 | contig 28803 bp, 24 predicted proteins | sample Shrwel_input2_FT_FD_87183 | JGI IMG/M metagenome (GOLD analysis project Ga0114982, IMG submission 87183) | Subsurface microbial communities from deep shales in Ohio, USA - Utica-3 well 1 S input2 FT | ecosystem: Environmental > Aquatic > Deep subsurface > Shale gas/oil reservoir > Produced... | reverse complement strand
GGTTTTGATGTGGCTGAGTATCTGACGGAACCACATTCATTAACCTTGCAACCTGAAGCCTGGTTACGTGATTGGGGTATTGATAAGGATTATCAGAGCAGAGGAGCGTTATTACCGGATCAGGTACCCACGGTCGCAACACGTAAAGTCTATCTGTTACAGCGCAAGAACAGCAAAGTCGGCGCCGGACTGGGTAAAACAACCGGCTGGATCCATCGTGCCTCCTTAAAGAAAAAAGCCGTGGATATGTTGTCCGGCGCGCAGTATCTGCGGGTAGACGATGAAGGCTTATGGGTTGATTTTCAAGGCCAACAACGTTGTCTGGATGTCGACCATGTCATCATCTGCGCCGGTCAGGAACCTCAGCGTGCTCTGCAGCAGGGACTGTTGGCTGCCGGTTGTTCAGTCCATTTAATTGGTGGCGCTGATGTGGCTGCCGAACTGGATGCCAAAAGAGCCATCCGCCAGGGGGCTGAACTGGCTGCCAGCATCTGACCGTGAGTCGTTGACTGATATTTCAACGCGATAACAAAACGCGATAACAATAGGTGCAGTGCATAGACTTTGACTGCACCTTGGCTCATTGCCAATCCTGCGAATAAATTTTCTGCACAAAAACATCAAATTGACTTGCCAGTTCACCACGTTTGGCGTTATTTAGTGTATGGCAAAGCTGTCATGTGTCGCTATGGTGCAAGCTGTTGTTTTTGCACCAATCTGGCGCATGCTGTCATACCTTTGCCATACCATGGACATACAATTGCCTGGTGCTGTCCTGCAACAGTGTGTCGTCTGCGTTTGAAGCCTAGCCTCGGCGCTAGGGCTTCGCCACCGTAAATTGGCGGTTTGACCACGGGCACTGGCAGGGGCGTCTTCTGAGAGAAAGTGGTTTTTCCAATGATGACTGGAAAATTTTTCAAGATTGCACAGGATGGTATCGCCTTTGCTTAGGATCGTGCAGCTGCAGCCAGGGTCAACCGCTGTCTGCAGAGGGTACTGCGTCGGTCAGTAAAGGTTTAGGTTCATAGTGATTGAGTGGCAGCTACGGCGATAATACCCAACAGCATTGAAGATCCGCTAGGTGTCGGGTGAGCAAGTGGTCAGAAGCATTGTGCGGCAATCTGACGAAGACAAGCCACTTGAGACAACAAGCGCGCATCTGCAAAGACTTCGGGTATGCAGCGGGCTGGTCAAATGCTTTATTAACAGGGAGTCTCAGATGTCAGGTGTATTAACAATGATTTTAGCTGGCGGGGAAGGCACCAGGCTGGCTCCTCTGACCGGGATCCGGGCTAAACCTGCTGTACCATTTGGTGGCAATTACCGGATTATCGATTTTGTACTGAACAATTTTGTCAATTCTGATTTACTGCAGATTTTTGTGATCACTCAGTTTAAATCGCATTCGCTGATGAAACATTTAAGCCGGTCCTGGCGTGTGACCGGCCTCACCAACAGGTTTATCGACCCCATTCCGGCACAGATGCAGACGGGCAAGCACTGGTATCTGGGGACTGCCGATGCGGTGTATCAGAACCTGCATCTGATCCATGGCCTGGATCCTGAACATGTCTGTGTTTTTGGCGGTGATCATATTTATAAAATGGATGTGCGGCAAATGCTGGATTTTCACCGCCAGCATAATGCCAAATTGACAGTGGCTGCCATTCCGGTCCCAGTGTCGCAGGCGCATGAATTTGGCGTCATTGAAGTCGATGCGACTGGCAAAATGATCGGTTTTGAAGAGAAACCCAAATCAAACCCCAAAACGATTCCCGGCAAACCTGATTTTGTGTTGGCTTCGATGGGCAACTATATTTTCGAAGCCCGTTGTCTGGTGGATGTGCTGGAACAGGATGCTCAGGAAGTTGATTCTAAGCATGACTTCGGCCACAACATTATTCCAAAGTTGTTTCCGCAAGGTGATGTCTACGTTTATGATTTTTCAACCAACATTATTCGTGGTGAAAAAGAGGCTGCCTGGGGTTACTGGCGCGATGTCGGGACTATTGACTCCTATTATGAAGCCAATATGGATCTGATTTCGGTGGTGCCGCCGATTGATTTATACAACAAATACTGGCCACTGCGTAGTTACACGCCACCGGTGCCGCCGGCTAAATTTGTGCATGATGAAGCCAATCGGACCGGTCAGGCTATAAGTTCTATGGTGGCGGCTGGTTGTATCGTCAGTGGTTCTATCGTGTACCATTCGATTCTTGGTTATAACGTGCATGTCCACAGCCATGGCTACATCGAAAAAAGTGTGTTGATGGGCAATAACGATATTGGCCGTGGTTGTCGTATCCGCCGTGCCATTATTGATAAAGATGTCAAAATCGCGCCAGGCACTATTATCGGTGAAGATCCGGTGTTGGATCGTGAGCGCTTCCACGTGTCGCCGGATGGTGTGGTGGTGATCCCCAAAGGTGCACTGGTCGGATTTGATTAAAGCATGACAGGTCCGGGCAACTTACGCTGAACAGGCGTATTTGCCTGGCGTGCACAAAGACAGCAGGAAGTAACGGGTTACAGATGCAAATAGTGTTTTTATGCAGTGAATATGAAGGTTTACTAAAAACCGGTGGTTTGGCTGATGCCACCCGGGGCCTGGCGCAGGCTTTGCTGGCTGAAGGTCATCAGGTCACAGTGTTGATGCCACGTTATGGCAGTCTTTATCAGACCGAGTTGTTGCCACCATGGCAATCGCTGTACTTTACGCTGGGTGAGCAGCAGTTTGGTTGTGCGGTCAGGCATCTGCAACTGGAAGGGGTGCAGATAGGCCTGATTGAGCATCATGATTTTTTTCAGCGGCCGCGGCCTTATGATGATGGCGAGCATGGTTATGCAGATAACGCCCTGCGCTTTGCTTTTTTCTGCCGTGCAGCCTTGCAATATTTGACGACCTGGCAGGATGCACCGGCCATTATTCACGGTCATGACTGGCAAAGTGCACTGGGTGCTGTTTATTTACGCCAGTTGCAACAGCAAGGCCAATTACAGCGCAGCCGGTTTGTGCTGAGCATCCATAATGCTGCTTATCAGCAAATGATTGGCCAGCATGAATTGGGCTTACTTGGGCTCAGCCAGCTGGATGTCCCCTCAGATGCGCCGCTCAGTCTGCTCAGTATTGGCGTGCGGCAGGCTGCGGCACTCAATACCGTCAGTGAGGGCTATCGGGAGGAGTTGTTATCGGAGCCGGCCGCCAATGGCCTCAGCACTTTGTATCAGGCCAGACAGGCTGATTTTGTCGGGATTTTAAATGGTTGTGACTATCAGCGCTGGGATCCAATGACAGATCCTATGCTCAGTCACAATTATCATGACGGCGACCTCACCGGCAAAGCTGGATGTAAAACCAGCCTGTTACAACAGGTTGGCTGGCAGGATCAACCCCAAGCTTTATTTGTCGCCGTCAGTCGGGTGACAGGACAAAAAGGATTCAGTCTGTTGCTGCCAGCATTACGGCAGTGGTTACCCACCACCAAGGCCAGAGTCCTGATGATGGGGACTGGAGAGCAACAATTTATCCAGCCGCTGCTGGCGTTGATGGCTGACTTTCCGGCCCAGTTTCATTTTATGCAGGGCTTTGACGAGGCGTTATCCCATCAACTGGAAGCTGGCGGTGATTTTTTCCTGATGCCGAGTCTGTTTGAACCCTGTGGGCTGAACCAGATTTACAGTTTGCGTTATGGCACAGTGCCATTAGTCAGAGCGACCGGTGGTTTAAAAGATACCGTGGTGCCTTATCCTTCCGGCGCGGCGACGGGTATCCGTTTTGACGAACCTGAAGTCGGGGCTTTAGTGGCGGCCTTACAGCAAGCCGAGCAGTTGTATGCAGAACCAACGCAATACCGCTTGGTGCAGCAGCGTGGCATGCAACAAGTGTTCAGTTGGCAGGCGTCAGCAAGCCAATATCTACAGTTATACCGCCGTCTTCAAGCCTAAACTACGGTCGGTGTTGACCGTAGTTACTGAACGCCGCGCCTCAGCTTTGTCCAGAGATACAGCAATCGGGGCAGCAACATGCGAAAACTGTTGTCTGCCTTTCACTTTGTTTGCTAGCCTTATCAGGACTTTTTTCAAGGGCTGACTTTATGGATGCGATTACCTTATTAACCACGCGATATTCTTCTTCTCGTTTGACTGAACCGGCACCGGCCGGCGAAGCCTTAGAAATCATCAAACAAGCAGCGTTACGGGTGCCGGATCATGGAGCGTTAAAACCATGGCGTTTTGTTATTTTTAACGGTAAAGCCGCACTGACCAAACTTGGCGATATTTTTGCTGAAGCGGCGGTGGAAGATGATCCTTCGATCGCCAACGAACTGCTGGAACGAGCCCGGCAGTTACCATTACGGGCGCCGATGGTGATTGCCTGTATTGCCAAATGCACTGAACATCACAAAGTGCCGGTGCAGGAGCAGGTGCAGTCGGCCGCTTGTGCTGTGATGGCGATGCAACAAGCGGCTTTTGCCTTAGGTTTTGGTGGTATTTGGCGCACCGGCGCTTATACCCAGTATGAGTTTGTCAAACAAACCCTTGGGCTCGGTGACGATGATGAAATTGTCGGTTACCTGTATTTGGGGACTTGTGTGGCAGAAGCGCCTGAACGTAAAGCCGTGGCTAGTGCTGATTTTTTTACCAATTTCAGTGAGTAACGGACTGGCTTAAAAATTGTCAGATAGAAATAAAAAAGCCATCAACAGATGGCTTTTTTGAGCAGATCATCAGACCACCGCTTAGAAATCGGCGTTGCCCGGCGTCCGTGGGAAAGCAATCACATCCCGGACGTTACCCACACCAGTGACATAAGACACCAAACGTTCAAAGCCTAAGCCAAAACCGGCATGTGGCACAGTGCCATAACGACGCAGGTCACGGTACCAGCTGTAGTCTTCTTTATTCAGACCCATGGCATCCATCCGCGCATCCAGTTGCTCCAGTCGCTCTTCCCGCTGCGAACCACCGATGATTTCACCGATGCCTGGCGCCAGAATATCCATCGCGGCCACAGTTTTACCGTCTTCGTTTATCCGCATATAAAAGGCTTTGATGTCTTTTGGATAATTTTGCAGGATCACCGGGGCACCGACATGCACTTCGGCCAGGTAACGTTCGTGCTCCGACTGTAAATCGACACCCCATTGCACCGGATATTCGAATTTCTTGCCGCAATTTTGTAAAATTGCTACCGCGTCGGTGTAATCCATCCGGACAAAACTGGAATTGATAATATCCTGTAACCGGCTGATAGCTTTATCGTCCACCCGCTCAGCAAAAAATGCCATATCGTCAGCACGCTCCGCCAGCACGGCCTGGAACACAAACTTCAGCATGTCTTCGGCCAGTTGCGCCACGTCTTTTAACTCGGCAAAGGCAACTTCAGGTTCGATCATCCAGAACTCGGCTAAGTGACGGGTGGTGTTTGAGTTTTCCGCCCGGAAGGTCGGACCGAAAGTGTAGACATTGGACAGGGCGCAAGCATAGGTTTCTACGTTCAGCTGACCTGACACTGTCAGGAAGGTCTCTTTGCCGAAGAAATCCTGTTTGTAGTCAATCTGACCTTTGTCATCCCGTGGCAGGTTTTCCAGATCTAAGGTACTGACGCGGAACATTTCGCCGGCACCTTCCGCATCGGCACCTGTGATAATAGGGGTACTGATCCAATAAAAACCACGTTCATGGAAAAAACGATGGATAGCCTGTGCTAAACAGTGACGAACACGCGTGATAGCACCCACCATATTGGTGCGTGAGCGCAAATGGGCCTGTTCGCGCAGATATTCCATCGAATGGCGTTTTGGTGCCATTGGGTAGGTATCCGGGTTTTCCACCCAACCGACCACTTCGACGCTATTGGCCTGGATCTCAAAAGCCTGACCCTGACCTTCAGAACGGGCGATAGTACCGCTGACAATCACAGAACAGGCGGTGGTCAGGCGTTTAATTTCTGCTTCGTAATTATTCAGTTCAGCCGGAGCGACGGCTTGCAGTGCATCAAAACAGCTGCCGTCATGTACGGCGAGAAATGAAATACCGGCTTTAGAATCGCGGCGGGTACGGATCCAGCCTTTTACGGTTACCTGGTCGCCGACTGCATATTTGCCGGCTAAAACTTCTTTAATCACTGCATGGGTCATGCAATTGCTCCAACTTGCTATCTGAAAAGGTTTGAAAATCCGATAAGAGGTGTAATCATACGCAGGCCGCGTTTCAACACAAGTAAAAAATCACAGGAAGCCTGTTTTGACTGAGCAAAATTCACTGCCAAAGCGCCCAAACCGGCGAAAAGGTCCCGATTGGTTATTGCATAGCCTGAGTTTATTGTCTATTGCTGGCTGGGTGGTGTTTGTGATTGCGCTTGGGTTCGGTCATATGGCTAAACCTGAATTTAAATCGGGGTTAGTGAAATACTGGCGGATCCCGGTGCGTGAATACTGGCATCCGGAACTGACGCCACAATTATTGTATTTACTCTGGTGGTGCTGTGGCATCAGTTTGTTAAGTTTATTGCTCAATCGAGCCAGATTGCGCCGTGCCGATGATCGGCTGCGTTACAACCTGGTGGTGTTGCTGTTGGTGTCATCTGTCATGTTGGTGTATCTGTACCAGGTGGTTTAGCCGGTTGGTTTTCAGTTTCAGTTCAGTTGTCATTGATTAATGTTGCATTTTTAGCAATAAAAGGGGCTGTTATGCGCGCTGGATGTGCTGTTTTGATATTACTGTTAACGGGTTGCGTGCAGGTGCAAACCGGCAATGATGTGCTTGATGCGACTTCAGCGGTGGCAACGGGTTTGTATATGCAAAATAAAATAGACGAAGCGCAAGAAAAATCGGCGCGCCATGATCCTTTCAAGCAAACAGATCCCACGGTGCAAAAATTAGATGCAGCCATCGAGAAGGCCCGTCAGCAGTAAGCAGCGGGAGAACCACCAGCACCAGGCATTGAACATTCTGCTGCAATGCCCGCCAGATGCGGCGCTTGGAGAAGGGGCGTTTAATCTGGCTGGGGGTTCACAGCCAGATTGACAAGCCGATGTCAGGCGCCTGGTAACGGTGCTTGCCGGCTGAAAATATCTTGCTGGCATAGGTGCAGCAGGGCAGAGGTTAATTGGCTGAGCTGGTCTCTACTAATAATAAAAGGCGGCATCAGGTATAACAATTTACCAAAAGGCCGGATCCAAACGCCAAGCTCAACAAACAAGCGCTGACACAGCGCCACATCAACATTCTGCTTCAGCTCGATGACACCAATAGCCCCCAGCACCCGCACGTCCGCCACTTGCGGCAATTGCCGGGCCGGCATTAATTCAGCCTCCAGCTGTTGAGCTATCGCTGCAACCTGTGCGGGCCATTGCCCGTTGGCTATCAACTGCAAACTGGCACAGGCCACACTACAGGCCAGCGGATTGGCCATAAAGGTGGGGCCGTGCATCAAGGCGCCGGTAATGCCATGAGCGACTTTGTCACTGCACAAAGTCGCTCCCAGCGACAAATAACCGCCACTTAACGCTTTGCCGACACAAAGAATGTCCGGGCTGATGCCGGCATGTTCACAGGCAAATAATTTGCCGGTCCGGCCAAAACCGGTGGCGATTTCATCCACTATCAGCAACACATCATACTGATCACACAAGCGACGGCATAAGGCCAGATAGTCGGGGTGATAAAACCGCATGCCGCCAGCCCCTTGCACTATTGGCTCCACAATCATGGCTGCCAGTTGCCGATGGTGCTTGGCAAAGATTGTCTCTAGCGCCAGGGCGTCGGCAGCTAAAAATTCAGCATCAAACCGGCTTTGTGGCGCTGGTGCAAACAAATGCGGCGTCAGTTGACTGCGAAACATCTGATGCATGCCATCATGGGGATCGCAGACTGCCATCGCAGCAAAGGTATCACCATGGTAAGCCTTTGACAGGCTTAAAATTTTCTGCTTTTCCGGTTGCTGTGTTAACCAGTATTGCAGCGCCATTTTCAGCGCAACTTCCACCGCAATAGAGCCACTGTCAGCAAAAAACACTTTCGTCAGACCCACAGGCACCACCTGCAGTAATAACTTAGCCAGATTAACCGCCGGCTGATGCACGATGCCGCCAAACATTACATGGCTCATCTTGCTAAGCTGCTCAGTAATGGCGGCGTTCAGCACCGGATGGTTATAACCGTGCGCTGCTGACCACCAGCTAGCTGTACCATCAATTAAACTGCGGCCATCTTCTAAATACAACAAACAGCCATCCGCTCTGCTAATCGGATAAACCGGCAGCGGTTGTTGTAATGAAGTGTAGGGGTGCCAGATATGCTGGCGATCAAATTCCAGATCTATTGCCATACGGGACTCAGTAAAGGTTATTGCTATAGCATCGCTTAAATATTATACAGTGGTAAACCTGCGCAACTGGTTGGCGTTGACTTCAAAGGGCAGGCGGCTAGACTAGCGGCAAAATGTCAGAACTACAATGCTGATTTCAGCTGCAGGGAAATTTATGTCTTATTCTGAAGTGCGTCACAACTGGACCTTAACCGAAGTCAACGCGTTATTTGCGTTGCCATTTAACGAGTTGATGTTTCAGGCTCAATTGACCCACAGAGCCAATTTTAATCCACAAGAAGTGCAGGTCAGCACCTTATTATCAATCAAGACCGGTGCCTGCGCTGAAGATTGTAAATATTGTCCGCAAAGCGGTCATTACAATACCGGCCTGGAGCGGGAACGGCTGCTGGAAGTTGAAAAAGTACTGACCCAGGCCAAAGCCGCCAAAGACAAAGGCGCCAGCCGCTTTTGTATGGGCGCCGCCTGGAGTAATCCGAAGCAACGTGACATGCCTTACATCATGGAAATGGTCAAAGGGGTCAAAGCCATGGGGCTGGAAACCTGTATGACGCTGGGTAAGCTGGATGCCGGTCAGGCCCTTGAACTGGCGCAAGCGGGGTTGGATTTTTACAACCATAACCTCGATACTTCGCCGGAATTTTATGGCGAAATCATTACCACCCGCACTTATCAGGACAGATTAGACACACTGTCGCACGTGCGGGATGCCGGCATGAAAGTATGTTGTGGCGGTATTGTCGGCATGGGCGAAAGCGCCAACGACCGTTCAGCGCTGTTGATGCAAATTGCCAATTTACCAGAACATCCGCAAAGTGTGCCTATCAATATGCTGGTAAAAGTTGCCGGTACGCCGCTGGAAAATGTGGAAGATTTAGATGGCTTTGAATTTATCCGCACCATTGCGGTGGCGCGTCTGATGTTGCCAACAAGCCATGTCCGGTTATCAGCCGGCCGGTCGCGGATGAACGAACAAATGCAGGCACTCTGTTTTATGGCCGGTGCTAATTCGATTTTTTACGGCGACAAACTGCTGACGACTGAAAATCCGGAAGCCGATGCCGATATGCAATTGTTTGCCAAACTGGGCTTAAAACCAGAGCAGCGGCATGACGTCTCGGACGAAGCTCATGAAGCGGCGATGGCTGATGCTATTGCTGAACAATTGACACCAGCGTTATTTCACGCGGCCAGCTGATGCGTCAGGACGTGATGCAAGCCCGGTTGGCTGAACGCCGGCAAGCCGGGTTATTCCGTCAGTTACCCCAGTTGCAGCAGGTCAAAGGGCGGCTGTTAACTTGTCAGGGGCGGGATTATCTGAATTTTTCCGGCAATGATTATCTCGGGCTGGCGACAGATCCGACTGTAGTGGCGGCGTTGTGTCAAGGCGCAACTGATTATGGGGTCGGCAGTACCGGCTCGCCTCTGATCAGTGGCCAGCAGTTACCACATCAGCAACTTTGCGCTGAAATTTGTGATTGGCTGAATGTTGAAGCTGTGCTGTTGTTCAGCTCAGGCTTTGCCGCCAATCAGGCGATGTTGTTAGGGCTGGTGGCAGATGATGAATGTCTGGTGCTGGACAAGCTCAGCCATGCCTCGATGATAGACGCAGCCTTACAATTGCCTGGCGGTTATAAAAGGTATTTGCATAACGATCTGTCCTCGTTACAAAAACTATTGTCGCACCAAACAACGCCAGCTGTGGTGGCCACCGAAGGCGTGTTCAGCATGGATGGCGACAGCCCGGATTTAGCGGCGCTGGTTGCTTTGTGTCAGGCTGCCGCGGTGCCGCTGCTGCTGGATGATGCCCATGGGCTTGGGATTGTCGGGGCGCAAGGCGCGGGATCATTGGCGGCAGCAGGGATAGCGACGGGCGCGGCGCAATGTTTGATGGCCAATTTTGGCAAAGCCTTGGGTGGGCAGGGTGGATTTTTAGCCTGTAGCCCCCTGGTGGCCGATTATCTGACGCAAAGTGCCCGCCATTTTATCTACAGTACCGCGTTATCACCGGCCTTGGCAGTTGCGATGCGGCAAAGTATCCGGTTATGCCGGCAGCAACAATGGCGGCGTGATCAATTGCGCGAGAATATTCTGCTGTGCCGGCAACTGGCTGCGCACTATGACATTGCGTTGTTGCCTTCCGACAGTGCCATCCAGCCTTTAATGATTGGTGACAGTCATAAAGCGCTGCAACTGAGTGCTGAACTGGCCGCGGCAGGGATCTGGCTCAGCGCCATTCGTGCCCCGACGGTGCCGCGCCATCAGGCCAGGTTAAGGATCACGTTGTCAGCGCTGCATCAGCCGGCTGATTTGCAGTCGTTGTTTTCTACCTTAAGGTCGTTGTTATGAGCCTTAGTTCCGCCGAAACGCTGCTTCTGCAGCCACGGATTGCGGCGCATTTTGATAAGGGTGCCGTCAGTTATCTTCATGCGGCCAGTTTGCAGCAACAAGTTGCATCGCAATTGGCTGAGCTGTTACCGGCACATGTGCCGGTGATACTGGATTTGGGCTGCGGACCCGGCTGGTTGCAGCCAACCCTGGCCCGCCATTGTCAAAGCCTGTGGGCGGCCGATTTGAGTGCGGCCATGCTGCAACAAGCCAGGCAAATAGGCGCCGCTAGTCAATTTTTTCAGGCCGATGCCAGTGCATTACCGCTGCCTGATGCAAGTGTTGATTTGGTGTTTAGCAGTCTGATGTTGCAGTGGTGCCCAGAGCCTGCGGCAGTGCTGGCAGAAATCAGCCGGTTATTAAAACCTGGCGGTCGCTTGCTACTGACGACTTTAGTTGCAGGCTCACTGGCAGAATTTAGCAACAGCTGGGCCGCAGTGGATCAGCAACCACATCAACTGACGTTTTTGCCCGTTGCCGAATTATTGGCGCAACTGCAGCAACCCGCACTGACGCTGACATATCAAGTACAGCATTATCAGCAGTTTTATCCGGATGTGTTTAGTCTGGCCCGCAGTTTTCAGCAGATCGGGGCTAATTATGTAGCTGGGCGTCAGCCTGGCCTGACCGGCAAACAACGTTGGCAGCAATTCGCCGCCGCTTATGAACAATGCCGCTGCCCGCAAGGACTGCCACTTAGTTATCAGGTATTGCAGCTGCAGGCGGTGAAAGCGACCGCTCTGGCCTGATCATTGGCCGACCTGAACAGGAGTTTTGATGTATTCAGTTTTTATTACCGCCACTGATACCGATGCAGGTAAAACCTATGTCAGTCGGTTGTTGCTGCAAGGGTTTAAAGCCAATGGCAAAAAAGTGCTTGGCTTAAAGCCGGTTGCCGCTGGCGTTGATGCCGATGGTTTGAACGCCGATGCTAAAATTTTGCAAGCCATCTCGGATGGAGCCCCCGACTATAACTTCGTCAATCCATTATTGCTGACGCCACCGGTGGCGCCTCATCTGGCGGCAAAACTTACCGGTGCACAGCTGGATGTGGCTGTGCTGGATCAACAGTTGGCGCAAGCCAATCACATAGCACCTGATCTGTGTCTGATTGAAGGCGCAGGTGGCTGGTTATTGCCCTTGTCAGAGCAAGTCTACCTGGCCGATTGGGTGATAGCCCGGCAGTTGCCGGTGATTTTGGTGGTTGGTATGAAACTCGGCTGTTTAAACCATGCCATGCTGACGGCCAGAGAGCTGCAAAGATCAGGCGTGACAGTGCTGGGCTGGGTTGCCAATTGCGTCGATGCAGAGATGTTATTGCTGGATGAAAATATTGCCGATTTGAGCCAAAGATTGCCTTGGCCCAGACTCGCCATCTTGCCTTATCAGCCAATACCAAAGGATAGCAGGCTCACAGCTGTGCCAGCCGAAGCACTGCAATTGGCAGCAGCCCTTGCGCCACTACTGACATAAAGGACGTGGGCTGCTATTGCAGCTCAGCATTCGTATCGGCCGTGCCAGCGCTATTTGATGGTACGGCCTGCCGTGTTATAAAAACGCTGATAAATCCGCGCCGGGTAAAATCGCGGTTTTACTGCCACCGATAAATAAATAACCGTCGCTTTGGCCAAGGTAGGTCAGCTTATCTGCCTCGCGCCTTAACGCACTGCCTTCAGGCAAGGCGATAATGGCGGTACCTGGTTCCAGATGCATAAATTCAGCCAGTCGCATGTCGCGGGTTTCGCCATGAAATCCTGCCGGTTTATAGTCGGTATAATGCGGATTTAATTGGCAGGGCAACAATTGCAATGCGTCAAATGATGCCGGTTGTACAATCGGCATATCATTGGTGGTGCGGATGGATAAACCGGCGATATTGGAGCCGGCACTCCAGCCGATATAAGGCGTGCCCTGCTGAATTTTGTCGCGCATGGCCGGCAGTAATTGCTGTTGATACAACACATGCAGCAGCTGAAAGGTGTTGCCGCCGCCGACCATAATCGCCTGCGCCTGTTGCACTGCCGCCAGCGGATCCGGCATTTGGTGAATACTCTGCACCTCAATACCCAGCGGACTCAGCGCAGACTGAACCATCTGCTGATAGCTGTCGTAACTGAGGCTCACGCCCGCATAAGGAATAAACAGCACCTGGTTGATACCTGCAAGTTGGTCGGCAATGAAGGGTAAACCCGGTGCCAGATAGTCGCTGTTGCCAGCTCTGGATGAGCTGAGTAATAACAATTTCATCGGTAAACTCCTGTCCTGAAGTTGTTATTGTACGGCAGCCGCCTGCAGCTTGCAGCATTGGCGTGATACGATTTGTTACAAATCACGCTGCTGGCTGCGTTGAAAGCTGGCAGCACGCCCATATAGTAACGAAGTCGGATTTGATTATGCGTGCTATTGTCACCTAGTCAGGTCTGGTATTGAATTCTGGTCATCATGAGGTAAATATGAAACGTATAATGCTGTTTTTACTGACGAACTTAGCAGTGATGCTGGTGCTGTCAATCGTTCTCAGTGTCGTGTTTTCAGTGTTTGACATTGATCGGCGCAGCATGGGTGGATTATTAACGCTGGCTGCTGTGTTTGGTTTCGGCGGCTCGCTGATCTCACTGGCGATGTCGAAATGGATGGCAAAACGCTCGACAGGTGCTGTGGTCATTGAACAGCCACAAAATGCCACAGAACAATGGTTATTTAATACGGTGAAACGTCAGGCGCAACAAGCTGGTATTGGCATGCCGGAAGTGGCGATTTATGATTCGCCGGAAATGAATGCTTTTGCCACAGGGATGAATCGGAATAACGCCCTGGTGGCGGTCAGTACCGGTCTGCTGCGCAATATGCGTGAAGATGAAGTGGAAGCTGTGTTGGCGCATGAAGTCTCCCACATCGCCAATGGCGATATGGTGACCCTGACGCTGATCCAGGGGGTGGTGAATACCTTCGTTATTTTTATGGCGCGGTTAATCGCGGGTGCCATTTCCAACGCCACCCGCAGCAGTGACAGTGAAGAACCGGCGCAAGGTGGTATTGCGTATATGATCACTGTGTTTGTGCTGGAAATGATTTTTGGTGTGCTGGCCAGTGTGATTGTGATGTGGTTCTCCCGCCAGCGTGAGTTTCGTGCTGACGCCGGTGCTGCCAAATTGGTCGGTGCCAATAAAATGGTGGCTGCGCTGGAAAGATTACGCAACAACCATGAAAGTCAGTTAGAAGGTTCGATGATGGCTTTTGGTATTGCTAATAAACCGGCTGCCTCTGAACTCTTTATGAGCCATCCGCCGCTGGAAAAACGCATTGCAGCGTTAAAAGCAGCTTAAAACTGCAAGCCTGAGTGGTTCTGCTACCCCACGCAGGCATTTTGTAGGCCTCGCTGCCAGACAGTTTTTATTTCAGTTCCCAACCTCAGACCGCAACCGCGGTCTTTTTTTTATGTCCAGGGACTGACGGTACAGCCTTGTGGTCGGGAACAAACATGATTGCCGCCAAATACAAGACTACCCGGGCTAAAGGGTACCATTAAACCAATGCCCGGGTTGATTGGCCGTTTTTTTCACGCTCTGGAGTACATAATCTACTCACTCTTTGTTATGTTGATGATATCAATTGAAAAAAGAGAATTTCACTATGTTTAAAGCGCGACTCAGCTTGCTGGCCAGTTGCTTGTGTTGTCAGCTGGCAGTGGCGGCTGACAGTCAGGGTTATTACCGTGCACCAGCGCTACACGGCGAGCAACTGGTGTTCACCGCCGAAGGCGATTTATGGCTGCAGGACTTAGCGGGCAAGCAAGCTGCCGAACGCTTAACCACCCATCCGGCGGAAGAAATCAATGCGCAGTGGTCTCCTGACGGGCAATATCTGGCTTATCAGGCCAATTATGTGGGGATCAGCGAAGTCTATCTGTTGGCCAAAGCAGGCGGCCAACCCAAACGGCTGACGTTTGAAAACAGTAAAGTCAGATTACAGGGCTGGACAGCGCAGGGTGAAGTCCTTTACAGCACCGACAGCAAAGCTGGCCCGGTCAATCAATGGCTGCTGAAAATTGTTGATCCGCTGACATTACAAAACCGCACTTTACCTTTAACCGACGCGGTCGAAGGCGTGATCGATAGCAAAGGCGAGTATGTCTATTTCATCCGGTTTGGCTTGCAGGTCACTGGCGACAACGCCAGGCAATACCGGGGCGGTGCTATGGGTCAGCTGTGGCGCTACCGGCTTGATGGTCGCCAGGAAGCTGAACGTCTGGCGGCCGCCCATCAAGGCTCAGTGCGGCAATTGCAGTTGTGGCGCGATAAAATTTTGCTGATCAGTGACCGGGATGGTCAAGCCAATATCTGGCAACTGGAACTGGATGGCAGTGGGGGGCAAGCGTTGACCCAACATCAGGATTTTTCGGTCCGGTCGTTACGGGTGCATGGCGATCAGGCCGTTTATCAGCTGGGGGCTGATATCCATCGACTGGATTTAACCAGCAAAAACAGTCAATTGTTACCGGTGCGTCTGCGTTCGGATTTTCCTTATCTGCGCACCCGCTATCTGGAGAAACCGCTGACTTATCTGACCGCCGTCAGCCTGGCTGGCGCCGCCGACAAAGCGGTGCTGACGATGCGGGGTCAACTGGCTGTCGTTGGCAAACCGCCGCTGCGTGCGGTCAATGTCGCGACCGCGGCCGGGAGCCGCTCCCGCAGTGCCGTGTTAAGTCCGGATGGGCGTGTGGTTTATGCAATTAACGATCAGAGTGGTGAAAATGAGCTGTGGCAATTTGCCGCTGACGGCAGTCAGAGTGCGAAACAACTGACCAAAGATGGCAGCACGTTTCGCTGGGGTATTTATCCTTCCCCGGATGGCCGGTATCTGGCGCACGATGATAAACAAGGGCAACTTTGGTTGTTGGATTTACAAAGCGGCCGCAATGAAAAAATTCAGACCCAGGGCAGTGGTTTAACGCCTTATACCGATGTGGTGTGGTCGGCGGACAGTCAACAATTGGCTTTTACTTACCACCCGGTTGACGCTGAACGCAGTCGGATTGGCTTGTATCGGTTAGCGGATAAACAAAGTAAGCTGCTGACCAGTGACAGTTATCTGTCCTTTAGTCCGGCCTTTAGCCCTGATGGCCATTGGTTGTATTTTATTTCCGAGCGTCAGTTTACGGCTGAGCCAGCCTCGCCCTGGGGCGACCGCAATATGGGGCCAGCCTTTGACCGGCGGGCTTTGATCTATGCTGTGCCATTACAATCAAAGCTCAGCTCGCCTTTTGCTGCCGCCACTGAACTTAGCACTGAGCAGGCAGCGGGCGAACCTTTGCCGTTATCGCAGCTGCCTGGCAGCTTATATCCGTTGCCAATACCGGCCGGAAATTACGCTAAGCTAGTGTTAAACGATAAATTTATCTATTTACTTGAAGGTTCAGCCACTGGGGAACCCGGTCAGCTGCAGTCTGTTGCCATCGGCAATCATAAAGCAGAGCTTCATTTGTTCAGTCGCGATGTCAGCGACTTGATGCTGAATAACAATGGCAGTCAGCTGTTGCTGCATAAAGGCAGTGGCGATAAAACTGAGTTGTTACTGCTCGATGCCACGGCAACAGCACCAGCCGATACGGCCGATCACATGCTGGCGACTCAGGCTGTCAGTGTGCAATTAGAGCCAAAAACTGAATGGCGGCAAATGTTTAACGATGCCTGGATCATGCACCGCGACTCCTTGTTTGATGCCAGGATGCGCGGTCTCGATTGGCAAGCCCAGCGGCAACACTATCAGCCATTACTGGCCAGGCTGACCGACCGCTATGAGCTGGATGACTTGCTGGCCCAACTGATGGGTGAGCTTGATGCGTTGCACTCTCAGGTGCGGGGCGGCGATTATGCCAAGGCCACTGAAACCGGCCAACAAGCGACTTTGGGCGCGGCCTTGAGCCAGGATCAACAAGGCGTGGTGATCGCGCAGATTTATCAAACCGATGCCGAGTTACCGCAACTGGCCGGACCTTTGGCTAAAGCCGGTACTGATGTACAAAACCAGGATCGTATTCTGGCGGTGAATGGTCGCAGTATCCGCTCTATTGCCGAGTTAAATCAGGCGTTATTACAGCAGCAGAATCAACAAGTGTTGCTACAACTGCAGCGTGATGGCCGCAGCCATCAGACTGTGGTTGAGGCCATCAGCCCAGCCCAGGAAGCGCAACTGCGTTATCAACATTGGGTGGAGCAGACCAAAGCCCGGGTCGCGAGCCAAAGTCAGCAGCAAATTGGTTATTTACACTTAAATGCCATGACAGCGGCTGATTTAACCGTGTTTGTCCGTGACTTTTATGCCCAACTCGAAAAGCCTGCTTTGATCATCGATGTCAGACGCAATCGCGGTGGCAACATTGACAGTATCATTATTGAAAAACTACTGCGTCGGGCCTGGGCTTTCTGGCAACCGATCCGTGGACAGGCCTATCCGAATATGCAACAAAGTTTCCAGGGGAAATTGGTGGTACTGGCGGATCAATTGACCTATTCCGATGGTGAAACCTTTACCGCCGGGGTGAAAGCGCTGGGGCTGGCCACTGTGATTGGTCAACCGACCGCTGGCGCTGGTGTCTGGTTATCAGGTGCTAATTTACTCAGTGATCATGGTGTAGCACGCGTGGCGGAAACCGCCCAGTTTGCCATGGATGGACGTTGGATCATTGAAGGTCGGGGTGTCAGTCCGGATCTGGCGGTGGAAAATTATCCGCGCGCGAGCTTTGATGGGGCTGATGCCCAACTTTCTGCGGCAATTTCTTATTTAACTGAGCAACTTAAACAAAATCCGCCGGTCAGAATGCAAGCACAGCCGATTGGTAAGGGCATAGCTACCGACGTTGTGCCATCATCTCAACAACAACAGGAATAAACCGATGAAATTATTAGCCGGATCAATGTTGCTGGTGCTGCTCATCCTCAGTGGCTGTGCCAGTCATCAGGGTAAAACAGTCGATAAACAACGTCAGAGCATTGAAACGATGCGGGCCAATACCCTGAATGCACTGTACAAAGAAAAACCTTATGCCGCTGATACGATTGAACGTTCGGCTGGTTACGCGGTGTTTAGCAATGCCAATGTCAATCTGCTGTTTGCCAGTGCTGGGGGCGGGTATGGTGTTGTGCACAGCAATAGTGGTGCTGTCACCTATATGAAAATGGGTGAAATCGGTTTAGGTCTTGGCCTGGGTGCTAAAGATTACCGGCTGGTCTTTGTCTTTCATAACCAAAAAGCATTGCAACGTTTTGTCAATGACGGCTGGGCTTTTGGTGGTCAGGTGGATGCAGCCGCCAAGTCAAATGATAAAGGGGATGCCATCGGCGGGGAAATTACCGTTGATAATATTACCATTTATCAACTGACTGAATCGGGGTTGGCGCTGCAGGCAACGATTAAAGGGACAAAATTCTGGCGGGATGCCAGTCTGAATTAATTGAGGATAAATGCCATAGCATTGGGTTGGCGCATCTGGCCAACCAGGGCTATGGTTGTTGGGTATCTTGCAGAAGGAGTGATTATGCCAGTGAATGCCGAGTTAAATGACGAAATCAAAATTTTAAATCTGTTTAATTTAGACAGTAGCCTGGAGGGGATCAAAGCACACAAAACGGCAGATCCGCAAAGTTTGGCAGCTATCGCCAGGCTGCATCAAAAAGGTTTACTGACGCAACCGGATGGTGGTTATCTGACCGATTTGGGGCGGCATTGTGCTGAACATATCCAGTCAGCTTTGCGGATTTTGGCGCCTTAACGCCATTGTCGCCGCTGCCCTGGTTACCAAGCGTCACGCTGTGGCCAGGGCTATTACCTGTTGTAAAAAGGCCTTAATACCTTGGCCCTGATTTGTTGTGTTCGGAGCTGAGCCTTGATTTGTTGCAATAATTGCAGGCACTGGCTGGCGGTCTTTGCACTTTGATCCGTGCCAAAACTCAGTTGCTGGTAGCGCCGTACCAGCAACTGTAGTTGTGGTTGCAACCCAGGTTGTTGTTCGGCAATCTGTTGCAGATAGGCGCTGATGGTTTGTCCCTGCACTTTCGGCTGCCAGGGCGTCAGATATTGCAGGATCAAGGCCGCAGGGTTGGTCTGTAACAACAGTCGTTGTTGCCAGGTTTGATAGCGCTGCCAGCCCCAAAACAACAGACTCGCGGCCAACAAGCCGGTACAAAGCATGAGTTTATGACTGAGATGGAAAACATGGTCACTGAATGTTGCCAGCCAGCGCCGGCCATTTGCGACTGACCAGGTTGCATTGACCTTCGTGAACTGCGCTTCCAATTGCGCCAGCATCATAGTTGCGCTGTGCTGGATCTGTTGCCATAACTGCCATTGTGTGGCCGGGGTAAATCCTAAAATCCAGCGACTCCAGAAATAATCCAGCTCAGACAGCGGTTGCAATAACCAGCGTTGCCAGCGCTGTTGCAAAAACACCGCGACCGGGCCTGCCAGATTGTCGGCTGCAAAGAGTTGATCCAATCTGCGAAAGGCACGTGCTGGTGCCACGGCAAGCGTCGGGTCATATCTGTGCCACTGTCCTTGCTGATAATATTCCACCCAGGCATGGGCTTCTTTTTGCGTCACTTGCAGATAACGGCCATTGGCCAGCCATTCGCCACCCAGATAACCACCGACGATCCGACTGGGTACCCCAGCTGCGCGCAGCAGAAAGACGGTCGCTTGGGCATAATGACTACAAAAACCGTTTTTGCTGCTAAATAAAAATTGGTCGACTTGTTCGCCTTGCAGCACTGGTGGCGTCAGACTGTAGACAAACCCCCCTTGTTGCAGATACTGCTGGATCTGCTGCACCAACAAAGGAGCATCACCGCCCGCAACCCGCTTCAAATCAAGTGCTAATTGCCGGCTGGCCGGGTTGCCGGGCGGCAGTTGCAGATCGGCCTGCAGTGCGCTGGTTTGCCGCGTGCGTAATTCCGGCACTGCACCTAACCAACTTTGCAAGCTGAACTGAGTTTGTTGACTCAGTGGCTGCCGGCTTTGCAACAACCCCAGAGTGGTCAGCCGACTGCGTTCTGGCAGCGTCACCGGCAATGCCAGACTGAACAAATGTTGTTGCTGATGGGGTTCAAGTAATAAATTGTATTCAATCCGTGTTATTGCTGCGCTCTGGCTGGCAGACAACATTTCTGCTTGCTGTAAAGCCCGGGCCGGATCCACGCTGCCTGCTGAGTCGGCCTGAAACCAACTGTTGCCATCAAAATGCTGATAGACCCGCGCCCGCCAGTACAATTCGGTAGCGGCGGGCGCAACCCCGTTAAACTCAGCCCGAAATACCAGCGCATCGGAACTGACCAGTTGGCTGATAGTGCCCGGAGACAGCACTTCGGCTAAACCGGTTTGCGCCACCGACGTGACGGGTAATTGCCACAAGGGCGGTAGCCTTGGCAGAAATACAAACAGCAGCGCCCACAGCGGCAAGATCAGCAGGCTACTTTTCAGCAGCGCTATCGGTTGAAGCCGGGCCGGTTGGCTGGCAAATGCGAGATAATGCGCCCAAAGTTGCCCGAATAACACCAGCAATACCACGAGCGCTATCAAAAGCTCCTGTTGCAAGATCAGCGCGCAAGCGAGCAGCAGGTAATGCACCAACATCAGTTGCTTGGCATCATTGAGCGCACTGGCGCGAAAACCAAGTAAACGCAATAATGCCGCCAGATAGAGCAAATGCACCATCAGCGCCAGTAACCCCTGACTGCGGCTGGTCAGGATAAATAGTAGCACCAGTGCGGCGGCCACCAGATTGGCTTCCGTCAGTCGCCAGGTCCGCCAGTGCCAGCGTAGTTGCATTAATTTCAGCGACAGTAACACCGCAAAACTCAATAAACTGACACTGGAAAATGCCGGACTCAGTAACCAGCACAGTGCCAGCTGGACCCACCATAACCGCCAACTCAGCGACTGTTGCAGCGCTAACATAACGCCAGCGCCTGTAAACAACGTTGCTGCTGCTCCGGACCTGAGCCGTACTTAATCAATGCATCGGGTAGTTGCAGCGAATAGGACTGACCTGCAGCACTGAGATCCAGTATTTGCCGGGTTAATTGTTGTAATTTCAGTTCAAGCGCAGCCCCTTCAAGCGGCGGTAGCACCAGGCAGAGCTGTGGCGGTGGCGCCTGCTCCGATTGATAGACTTTGACGACAGGTTGAGTGGGTTGACGGGCCAGCTTTTTCCAATCGATGCGTTGCAGTTTGTCGCCCTGAGCATAAGGTTGCAGGTGAGACCAGCTTTGATCCGGGTTGCTGCTCAAAGGCGCCGGTGTTTGTGAATGCGGTAATGGGGTCGGATAAACCCAATATTGCTGCTGCAGTGCCAGATAACACCAGCATCTGACCAAGCCAAACGGATGCACTGAAGATAATTTCAGTCTGGGTAACTGATATAAACCGCGTTGGGTTGGCAGATGTTGCAATTGCAACCAGCCTTGTTGTTGCTGGCATTGCCAGTTGCCGAGTTCAAATTGCAGCGATTGGCGATGTTGCCAGTGCTGCAGCGAAACGATTAACTGCAGTTGTTGTCCGGCAAAAGTCGCCACAGGCGGACCTGCCAGTAACGTGAGTCCGGCCAGGTTCCGGTAACTCAAGACGATACAAAGCAGCAGCAGGCTGAGCAGCATAAAACTAAGCAACAACACCAGATTATTCTGATAGTTAGTTCCAAGGATATACAGCAATAAAATTAAGCCGCTAAAAGCGAGTCCATAGCGGCTTGGCAACACCAATAAAAAACGATGGCGTAAGGTCAAACTGGCGACTGCCGGTTGGCGGCGGGCCAGCCAGCGTAGCAGTCGTTGCCGCGCCCAATCGCGAAGGGGCGAGCGGCTCAAACCGGACATGGCGTTTGCGCCAGCAAGAGTTGACTAAAGTGAGCCTGATGTTGCACTGAATTGGTGGTGCCCTGTAAGCGGTGTTCAGCGACAGCGGCGAACACCGCCTGCACATCATCTGAGGTGACAAAATTGCGCTGTTGCAAAAAGGCGTAGGCTTTCGCCGCCAGCAGCAGCGCCTTCCCGGCTCTTGGTGATAAGGCCTGCATATCAGCACGGCCACGGCTTTGCGTGAGCAAATCAAGCAGATAATTTAATAATGCGGCACTGGCATGGACTTGCGGAATTTGTTGCTGGATTTGCAGTAACTGCGCTGCGGTCAATAACGGCAACGCGATCTTTGGTTGCTGTTGTTGTTGCAATAACTGCAACTCTGCGGCCCGGTCCGGAAACCCCAGTGTCAGGCGCATCAAAAATCTGTCCAGCTGAGATTCCGGTAATGGATGGGTACCACTGTGGTATTGCGGATTTTGCGTTGCGATGACAAAAAAAGGACTAGGTAAAGGCCGGCTTTCACCATCAACAGACACTTGCTGCTCTTCCATGGCTTCCAACAAAGCACTTTGCGTCTTTGGACTGGCACGATTAATTTCATCGGCCAGCAGTACCTGACTAAACACCGGACCGGCGCGAAAACTAAATTGTTGCCTGCTGGCATCATAAACACTAAAACCGGTCAGATCTGCCGGTAATAAATCGCTGGTAAATTGGACCCGTTGATAGTCTAAGCCAAGTGAAGAAGCCAGGGCATGGGCGAGGGTGGTTTTGCCCATCCCGGGTAAATCTTCCAGCAATAAATGGCCTTTGGCCAGTAAACAACAAAGTGCCAGTCTGATTTGACTGCTTTTACCTAAGATCACCTGATTTAAGGCGTGTTCAACGGCGGCTATTGCACTGTACATGAGGCTCTGCTGAAAAAATGGGCTAAGACCCTATCTTGCCTGAGGCTTGGTCTGTTGTCAGCAGCCGGACTAAAGCAAAGGCCGCTTTTCCAGCGTTCCAACCCGCTCGAAAAAAAGGGCCGCAGTGGCGGCCCTTCGTCATCAGGCTGAGCTTAAAGCAGCGTCTTATCGCTCAAACCGCACCGTGACAGGCGCAGAGAATGCTGTGCTGCCCACTTGTTTGAGTTGATAGACCGCGGTAGGTGCTGTCGAGTTAAAGCGATCACGGTACTTGCCATTGTTGTCTAACTGACCAATCAGCACGCCATCCCGATATAACTCCACATCCGCAGTGGCGCCGCTCCAACGCAAGTCCACAATAGTTGAACCCGTTCTGGCGCGTTGCGAACGAAGCACAGACAAGTCAAGGCTGACATCGGCCAGACTTAAGGTCTGGGTCGAGGTGGCACTTAAATTGGTGGCATCCGTCACCGTTAAACTGACATCATAACTACCACCCTGGGCATAACTATGCGTTGGGTTTTGCTCGGTTGAGGTGCCGCCATCGCCAAAGCTCCATAACCAACTGATGATTTCGTTATCGGCATCTGTCGCCTGACTGGTGAAATTCACGTTCAGGGTATCGGTACTGTAGCTAAAGGCTGAGACTGGTGCTATCGGATCCGGGCCGGTTTCGGGTAACACCTTCAGATTCAGCGACCACTTATTCAATCTGCCGGTATCCAGACTGGCGGTGTCACTGACAGACAACAACCAATCCCCTTGTACCTGTTCACCGTTAAACTGGCTTAAAGTCCAGCTTTTTACGAGGTTATCAGCACTGCCACCTTCTTTGTTGTGCAGAGTATATTCAGTGCCTGCCGGTGAGCGTAATTTCACAATTAAATCGCCAATCCAGCTATGGGTGATATCAACACTGACTGTCACCGCAAAAGCAGTCGCGGCATCAGGTACGTTGATGAGGCTGGTGATACCAGCTTGGTTATTGTCGGGAATGGCGATTGGATTATTGTTTTCAAAAGGTAAATCCTGCAGGCCTTGCGGCAATACTGCCAGAGCTGCACTGACAGTTTTCACCAGATCGCCGGTTGCGGCATCTGTGCCGGTGACCGTCAGTTCATAATTACCCCAGGCGGTTGCTGCTGTGGTTGGCGCTGTCAGCGTCAAGGTTTGTCCAGGCCCTGCCGAGTTGGCGGATAAGGCCAGACCAGGTAAAGCCGGGTTGCTGCTGACGGTAAAATTAACCTGGCCATCCCAATCGGCAATATCAGACACTGCCAGCTGATAAACCGCATGCTGACCTGCGGTAATTTCCTGCCGGGCTGGCGTTAAACCAAGCCCAAAGCCAGGGACCGGATCGGCTGCCGCCAGGGCGGCATCCAGGTTAATCCGTTTGCCGGATAAAATCTTGCCTGCCAGCGCCGGTAAACTGTCACCACTGTCGAGCAGAATTTGTTTCACTTCACTGATGGTCAGATGCGGTGACAAGGACCAAATCAAGCCAGCGGCACCAACCACATGAGGTGTCGCCATTGAAGTACCGGATAATGAACCATAGGTATTGCCGGGTAAAGTCGATAAAATGGCTGAGCCTGGTGCTGCTACATCAACAGTGGTAGGGCCATAGGTAGAGAAACTTGACAGGTTGTCATTGCGGTCCGTGGAAGCCACCGCGACTATCCCAGGCAAATCATAACCGGCCGGATAATGGGGGGTGACATCCGCGTTTTGGGCTGAGTTCCCTGCCGCTGCAATAAACAGGATCTCGGCATCATTCCCGGCCTTAATCGCCAGTTTTAACGCTTCAGAATAACCGCCGCCGCCCCAGGAGTTATTGGTGGCGCGCACGTTGACACCATGATTGAGTTTCAGATTGGTGAAATAGTTGATACAGGCAATAGCACCGGCGGTACTACCAGTGCCATCCGGGCCTAAAAACTGGCAAGGCAATAAAGTGGCATTCCAGTTCACCCCAACCACACCAACGCCATTGTCACCGGCGGCACCAATAGTCCCAGCGACGTGGGTGCCATGACCTTCACCATCAAATGGATCGCCAGTGTTGCTAAAAGCGGAATAACCATAAACATCATCAATCACGCCGTTATTGTCATCATCAACGCCATTGCCGGCAATTTCGCCCGGGTTGACCCAGCGGTTGGCCGCTAAATCCGGGTGGTTGTAGTCCAGGCCCGTGTCAATGATACCAATGATGGTATCCCGGCTGCCTTTGGTGATTTCCCAGGCTTCAGGGGCATCGATATCGGCATCGACCCGGCCACCGGCCTGTCCGGTATTGTGCAATCCCCAGAGTTCGGCGAAACGTGGATCTGAAGGGCTGACTTGTTGCCGTTCTGTGCTGATAGCTTTGATAATGTAGTTCGGCTCAGCAATGCTGATGGCTTTGTGTTTGCTCAGTTTTTTCAGCAGCGCATCACGGCTGATGCCTTTTGGCACCGCAATCTCGGCAATACGGCCATCTGCCAGATAACGACTACGGCGGTCCAGGCCGTCGGCATCGGCGTAACGCAAGGAGACGCCATTGGTTTTTAATACCGCAGCACGTTCCTGTTGGCTGACGCCTGGTTTAAATACCACCAGCACTGAATCGCTGGCCGCTTCGATGCTATTTGCCAGCGCAGAGCCGCTGGCCAGTGCACTGAGCACCGCGAGCGTTAGAAATGTTTTTTGACGCATGGTAAGTCCCTTCTCAATTTAAGTTTGTTTATTGGGTGTCATCACAAAGACACCTATTAACCAATAACATCAAATTGGAATAAGAAAAAAGTTTATCCAAAAAAAATGGAATAAAGTATTAGTTCTTTTGCCATATTTTATTCATTTTATTGCAATAACTTGCTGATTTTTCTCTGTTTTGACTTATCACCACCGCATAAGCCCAGCCAAAAAATAGCCTTTTTGTCTGATTGTCGTGCCAAACCACTGCTTTAGATTGGATAAAGACAGCAAAACACAAGAGGAACCCAATGAAACATCAAAGCAGGATAGGACTGCTGGTTTTGCTGTTGCAAAGCAGTAGCTGCTGGGCTGAACCCGAGCTTTCTGTGACGCTGTCAGCTTTGCTGGAGAGACAACATCTGGCGAATCTGGCGCAGATCCAGCAGCAGGGTCAGCACAACCAGTTGAGTTTGCAACAACAACAGGACGCTAATATGGCGCTGATCTGGCAATTTGGCCTGAATAATCAAGCTGATTTGTTGCAAACAGGCCAAGGCAATACGCTGCTGTTGTTGCAAAAAGGAGATGACAACCTCGCGACTATTTTGCAGCGGGGCAGTGATAATTTTTTGCAGCTGGAACAACAGGGAAGCGCCAGTTTTAGCATCGAGCAAATCGGTGATGGCGGTGCTGTCTCTGTAACGCAATATTAAAAATCAACAAGATAAAATCGATCATGGAGAATTAAAGATGAAAACGACTGCACATAAATCAATGTTAGCGCTGGCGATTGGTCTGGCGATTGCCGGTCCGGCAGTAGCGGCCGGTGATGGCAATGAAGTGATTATCGTCCAAAGCTCAGTGGCGGGTGTCGCTGAAGGCAATACCGCCACTGTGGCACAGACCGGCACTTTAAACCTTGCCTTAGTCGGCCAGCAAGGTGAGCTCAATACCACCAGTATCAGTCAAAACGGCGAATGGCATGAAGCGAGTGCCGAAACTGAAGGTCAAAATAATAACGTAGCCGTGCAGCAGCAGGATGACTGGCACCTGGTGCAAATTCAGGCCCAGGGCGATAATAATCAGCTCAGTAGCAGCCAGGCCGGTTTTTTCAACCAGGCCGCGGTCGCAGTTAGTGGCGATAACAACCAGGTCAACTTAGCGCAACAAGGGGAAGAAAACGAAGCGACCGCAGATATTGCTGGTTCCGATAATCAGCTCAGGGCCAGTCAAACGGGTGATCGCAATTGGGTTAATGGTACCTTCAGCGGTGACGGCAACCAACTGACAGCCAGTCAAACTGGCAATATTCAGGAAGCGGGTCTGATCAACGCCACCGGCAATAATAACCTGGCGGATGTTGAGCAGGAAGGCAATGCCAACGTTGGCGGTATCGTCGGCTTAACGGGTTCGCAGAATGAGTTTTTCATTCAACAAGATGGCAATCTGAATACATTTATCGCCCGTGATGTCAGTGGGGATAACAATCTGGTTGATGTCTATCAGCAAGGCGATGACAACCAATTTTTACTGCAGCCTTTTACCGGTGATGACAATGTGGTGTTCATCCAGCAAGAGGGCAACAGCAACCGTATTGAAGCCGCCGCAGGTCTGGTCGGCAATGACAATGTGGTGGATGTGTATCAGCGTGGTGATGAAAACTCCGCCACCATTGCCACCGGTGGTGACAGCCTGGAGGTCGAAATTATCCAACGCGGTGACAATAACCAGGCCGGGCTGAATTTGCAGGGCAATGGCAGTGCAGCCAGCTTAACCAGCCGTGGCGATGAAAACCTGGCGGTGGTGGATGTCACAGGGGCGGATAACAGCATTGAACTGAAGCAAAACGGCAATAGTAACGAAGCCGTGGTCACCGGCGAAACAGCCGGTACTGTGGTGGATATCCAGCAAAACGGTGACCTGAACCTGGTTGATTTACTGGTGTCCGGTCAACAGAACGAATTAACTGTGCTGCAACGCGGCGATGGTAACTGGATCAGCGGTGATACTGCGCCTGCCAGCGTCGGAGGTAGCGGTGGTGTGGTTGATGTCACTCAGACCGGCAATGATAACCTGGTGAACTTATCGCAGGCGGGCAGCGGAAATGTGCTGACTGTGGTGCAAACGGGTGATTTTAACGTTGCTTCTGTCAGTCAGAATTAACTCACTGATGCAATTTCGTAGCAAAAGTTACGCCGTGCTGCTGGTGTTAGGACTGGCAGCGCTGTGTGCCTCTGCCACTGAGCTAAGTTTAGGCGGCATGGTGCTTGATCGCACCTTGTCGCGGTTTGGCAAGGACTTTAGCTTCTATTTCGCCAGCTACTGGCGGGAGTTGCCAGGCACAGAAGGCACCACCATTGTTATCTATGAACAGGTGTACCCGCAAGCCGGTACCCGATTATGGATTGAAATGGACCAGCAACGCATTTATCAAACCACGTTTGGCCGGCGACAAAATGATGTTAAAGCGCAGGCGGAACAAGCGATTTTGCAAAGTATTCAGCTGTTGGCATTAAAAAATGCCGATGCTTTATTCGGTAGCGACCCTGAGTTCGCTGCGTCTGAATTGAACCCTGGGAGTCAATAATGAAGAAGTTGGTAGTGTTATCGCTGTGCTGTTGGCCGCTGCAGGCGACTGAACTGGTCTATACACCGATCAATCCTAGTTTTGGCGGTAACCCGATGAATGGCAATTTTTTGCTGCAAAAAGCGCAGCTGCAAAATAGCCATCAAGCTGAAGCGACGGAGAAAACCTTTGTCGATAAATTCCGTGAAGCGCTGGAGCGTAACATTATTAACACCTTAACCCGGCGTATTGCCGACGGTGAGATGGTCGAAGGGGTTTATAACACCGGAGAATTTAATGTCGTCGTCAGTCATGACACCGATGGCAGCATCATAGTGCAAATTACCAGGCTCGAAAATGGCGAGGTCACCATCATCCGGATGCCCGCGGTCAGTGGAGATACCAAATAATGCAGTGGAGTCTGGTTGCTGGTTGTCTGAGTTTATGCCTGTCTGGTTGTGCTTTTGTTCCAAAACCACAATTAAAACATGAAGCTGCCATGGTTGATGCCGCCAGTAGTACGATGCAGGCATTGCAGCAGCAACCCAAACCCAAGTTTGCCATTCCGGTGTCGGTCTATGCTTTTCGTGATCAAACCGGTCAGTATAAACCGCAGGCCAATGTCTCGAGTTTTTCCACCGCAGTGACCCAAGGGGCGACGTCGATGCTGACCCAGACTTTGCTGGAATCCGGCTGGTTTGTACCCCTGGAGCGGGAAGGGCTGCAAAACTTGCTGACCGAGCGAAAAATTCATAGCGGCAACAAGAAAAATGTCGAATTACCCTCGTTAAAAGAAGCCCGGCTGGTGCTGGAGGGGGGCATTGTCGGTTATGAAAGTAATATCAGTACCGGCGGCATTGGCGCTGAGTATTTTGGCATTGGTGCTTCTGAACTGTATCGGGAAGATCAAATTACCTTGTACTTAAGAGCGGTCGATGTGCATAGCGGCCAGGTCCTTTTGTCGGTTTCCAGCAATAAAAAAGTATTTTCACAAGAATTGCGCAGCGGTCTGTTCCGTTATGTGGCTTTTAACCGGTTGGCGGAGATGGAAGGGGGTTATAGTACCAATGAACC
>Ga0114982_1000259_pt1 | contig 28933 bp, 43 predicted proteins | sample Shrwel_input2_FT_FD_87183 | JGI IMG/M metagenome (GOLD analysis project Ga0114982, IMG submission 87183) | Subsurface microbial communities from deep shales in Ohio, USA - Utica-3 well 1 S input2 FT | ecosystem: Environmental > Aquatic > Deep subsurface > Shale gas/oil reservoir > Produced... | reverse complement strand
GTTCGAGTCCGATATCCTCCACCACCTATCAAGGGACAAAATAAATATTGCATGAAATTAATATTAGGTCCTGAAGATTTATCCACTGAATTAGATTTTACTATTCCAACAACTATTTGGAAAAATAATGAAGTCAACCAAGTTGGAGTTTACGTATCCGGAGGCCACGATTCAGCGGCACTACTTTGTTTGATACTAGCAGAGCTGAAGGCAACGGGTAGATTAGAATCAGTGCCAGTTACTGCATTTACTATAATTAAAGACGAAGGTTCTACATACTATTCGCAACGTATTGTAAAAAAAATCTCAGAACATTACGGTGTTCCTATAAAGCACATTAACAATGTTCCAAATAGTGAGGATGCATATATAGCAGGTAGAATAGGAGGACATCCTATTCGAAAAATATGGTCTGAAAATTTTCGTAACATGATATTGTATATGGCCATTAACAGAATGGCACCGGACGATATTAGACCGTTCCCTCAAAAATTAAATGTAGTGTATAGAGATGAAATGTATATATACCGTTCTCCATTCTTGTCATTACACAAGCCTCAAATATTAGATATCTATTATAAGTTAGGATGTGAAAGTATTATACCATATACTCATTCCTGTACTGTCCAAGCAATTGGATCGTGTAATAATTGCTATTCATGTAAAGAACGAGAATGGGGATTTACAGCATTAAATAAAGACATTATAAATACTGTTGAACCAGACATACAAGATATATCGTTTAATGGTACGTGGCAATACACAGAATAAAAATCTCCCTTACATACGGAGTACAATGAGATAAGTAGTATGTAAACCAATATCGCGGGTTACGTCAGAGGTCAGACTGTCAGGCTCATAACCTGGAGCACGGAGGTTCGAATCCTTCACCCGCAACCAAAATCCTAAGCGGGATTAGCTCAGTTGGTAGAGCGTAACTTTGCCAAAGTTAAGGTCGTCGGTTCGAACCCGATATCCCGCTCCACATAATACGGCCCGACTCTCTACAATGTAATTGTACGGTTGGGTTTTCTTTTGACTTTTAATTTAAATTGTGTTATAATATTTTATGCCAAAATTATATGTTTTAATTGGAGTGCCTGGTTCGGGCAAATCTACTTGGGTCTCCTCGCAAGAGTGGGCCAATGACTGTGCTTACATTTCTACAGATATACACGTTGAAGCATACGCCAAGGAACAAGGCAAGACCTATTCTGAAGTGTTTGCTGAATACATGCCTACTGCTGTAGATTTAATGGCTCAAGATGTTATTGCCGCTCGAGAAGCAGGTAAGGATATTATTTGGGACCAAACTAGTACTACCATTAAAAGTCGTACTCGTAAGTTTAACATGTTGCCTGATTATTATGCCATTGCAGTTGTGTTTAAGACACCCGAACATAAAGAACTGTTTCGACGTTTATGGAGTCGGCCTGGCAAAGAAATTCCAGAACATGTTATTGCCAGCATGATTGCAAGTTGGGAAGATCCAACTGAAGATGAAGGCTTTAAAGAAATTTGGTATACTGCCTAATCGGAGATTAAAATGGTAGACATGATGGGATTCGCATTCCACGAAGGATGCAAGGTAGCTAGGCCTGTACTCTTTGGAAAGAGTCCATTTATTGAAATTTGCACTGTTACTAAAATTAAGGACGGCAAAATGTATCTTAATGACAGTAAGCAGGCAATGCGATTTCCAGACCGGTTACTCATTATTGAACAAGATCCACTGTATAAAATGGTAAAGAATTATGACAACTCCAAAAACACCCCGTTCTCCGAAGACTCTAATTGAGCACAAAGACAAACTTGGGCGCACCTTAAATGTAGGAGATGCTGTATGTTATCCTTCACATAACAGTTTGGAACTTGGGACTATAAAGAAACTTAATCCAAAAATGGTTAAAGTTTGGGAAGCGGGTAGACAAGCAGGTCGTTGGTATACAGGCAGCAACAAGTATCCGGGCGATTTGATCAAAGTTGATGGCGCTGAAGTTACAATGTATCTCTTAAAAATGAATACTGCCTCTTGACATTTTGGTAAAACCCTGTTATACTGTAAGTACAGTAAATAGAAAGGTGGTACAAAATGGCTCGTATTGCAAAACCCAATGTTCAGGCATTCCGCGTAACGCTCACCGAATATGAGCGTGGTTGGGGACAAAAGCCCTGGGACGATGTCTACTTTGACAACGAAGCAGAAGCCCGCCAATATGCTATTGATTATAACAAAAAGCATAACAATCTAGACTCTGCTCCAGATTGGTATGTACGTGCAGACTATGCAGGAAAGGTTAATTAAAATGATTGTAGGACAAACATGGTTTACTGGTAATCAATGTATTGGTATTGTACAGATTGTACAAGATCACGAAATTGAAGAATACCGACAAACTGGCCTAGCCAACTACAAATACTACATTGGAGTTGGTTGGGGTCAGGATGAAAAGACTGACGCAAGTTATATTGCTGAACATGGCGTGCCGTTTAATCGTGCCGCAGGCGATGTATTGTTTAATGTAGTGCGATGAAAAATAAGGTACACAATAATGGATATATCAGCAATTCAACAACTTCAAATAAAAGAATACAATTTAGAACAAGTTCGTATTCAACGGAAGCGCGAAGATGATTACCGAAAGGTAATTGAAAAACGTAACTTTGATCAAATTGTAGCAGATCGAGTAGAAAGAAATATTCGTCTAGATTCGGACAAAGGTCGAAACATCGACATAGAAACTTAGGAGGCAGATATGCCATGGATTGAAAATGTAGCAGCCGCTGATATACCCACAAGGTTCCACCACGAAGCTGGTGAGAACAGTATGCTGATCAGCATTGTCGATCCTGCAAGTTGGAGGCCTACTCCTGCTCACAAGTTTAAAGAAATTCATAATTTTGAATTCTTAGATATTGAGAAAGACGACTTTGCATTAGACGAAGCAATGAGATGTAGCCAAGAGCAAGCCGACGAACTTGTTCGACTGCTACAACATGCATTAGCAAACAGAATGAACGTTGTTGTTCATTGCTTTGCAGGTATTTGCCGTAGTGGCGCAGTTTGTGAAGTCGGAGTCATGCTAGGGTTTGAAGACACTGGAAGATTCCGTAGCCCCAACCTATTGGTCAAGCATCGTATGATGAAGGCATTGGGTTGGACATATGATGAAAACGAAAAGCCAAACATTGATGATTGGCGAACTTTTAAAAATGATATATAAAGTAATAGGTAAAGAAGAAACATTCAAAGTCCTTACACTGGCCGAAGCAATGAATCTTGCCAAGCATATGAACGAGTTTGTAACTATCAAAGGTCCAGACTTTGAAATTGTTGGCATATTCGGCGTTGACAGTGTTAAGGATGGTAAGTGCCCAGATGGTGTTGCTTACGATTGGAACAAAGAATCTCGCATCGGACGAGTTAAAAAAGAACGAGTATAATGATTAATCAACAGCATACCCGTAAAATAATAGGAAATCAAACTGTGACTTCTTTTCCATACGAGGAGTATGGAATTAACGGAGTAGGGCAAGATTGCAGTCCTATTATTTCAATGGATAGTTACATTAATCACGATCAGGATCTAGAATTACATATTGAATCATGTAAAGGTCTTGCGCTGTGTAACGATTTTAAAATGGGTATGGTCTACGGAGGACTTCCTCCAGAAGAAGTAGCAAGGTTTGGAAATCACGACTGCTGGTCAGAGATGTTGCATAATTTAGATATGCACGACCCAACGGGAATACACAGACAAGCGTTAAAAGAAGTTGCCGAACAATCGGACAACCCTCAACAGGCAATGTACAAGTATGCCTACTTTGCTATGGGATCAGTTATACCTTGGTTCTTTGCTTGTTATCTAAAGAAGAATGACTTCTCTAAGAAAACAAAGGACCTTGGTGGATGGACTGATAACGCTAAGTATTTTCCAAAAGTTGTAGAATATCTTGATACATTGCCATTTAAAGAAATTGGCAGAGTATTATTTTTTACAACATACCCAAATGCCGGAGTGGCAATACACAGGGATAGTGTTGTAGCAGAGCACAAGGACCATAATATTAATCTGTTCTTTGATGGCGGATGGCGTCCAAGTTTTATTTGGGACGAAAAGACAAAAGAAAAGAAGTACCTTGAGAAAGGTGCTCGTAGTTATTTCTTTAATAATAGAGACTATCACGGAGTAGAGGCTGAGCCTATTTTTAGATATACACTAAGGGTTGATGGAACTTTTACAGACGAACTCTGCGAAGAACTAAAACTAGAAGATGGGTATACATGGAAATGGAAATACCAAGGAAAAAATAAATGAGAACGTTTATAACAAGTGACTTGCATTTTGGACACGAAAACATAATGAAGTTTTGTCCACAAGCAAGGGCAAGATTTCGCAACGATGTAAATTACATGAATGAACAAATGGTTGTTGAATGGAACAGCTATGTCCAGCCTGGCGACTTAGTGTATATTTTAGGTGATGTTGCTTTCTTGCCTGCTCAGAAGGCCGCTGAATATATGAACCGCTTGAACGGAGATAAGATTCTTGTAGAAGGCAATCACGACCGTAAGGCACTGAATGATCCTACTTTCCGTAACTCTTTTAAAGAAGTACACAAGTATTTGGATATAACATACAATAAACATAAGTGTATACTTTTTCATTATCCTATTTCAGAATGGGATCAAATGCACAGAGGTGCCCTACACTTTCACGGACACTTACACGGTGGTGTAAGTGGGATGGAAGAATTTAGGGCTCGCGATATGGGTATGGATGCAACCGGTATGATTGTTGTAGAAATGGAAAGAGCAATTTCAGACGCATTAACAGGCAAAATTAAAGGCCATCATACCGGTTGACAGCATGGTAAAACCATGCTATAATATAACTTGTTAAAAAGGAGAGTAGCATGGAAGAATTCACATTAGAATTAACAGGAATGGATATTGTGCGTAAGGCACAAGTCTTTGCCATTGCCGCTCACTCTGCTGTTCGGCAAGTGCGTAAGTACACCGGCGAACCCTACTTTGTCCACCCTGCAGAGGTTGCACAAATTGTAGCAGGTGTTCCGGGTAGCACACCTGACATGGTAGCGGCAGCTTGGTTGCACGATGTTGTAGAAGACACTGGTTGCACATTTACTGACATCCATATGAACTTTGGTATCGACATTGCTACCTTAGTTGGATGGTTGACTGATGTTAGCCGGCCAGAAGATGGCAATCGTGCTGTACGCAAGGCAATGGACCGAGCACACTCTGCTAATGCACCTGCTGAAGCACAAACGATCAAGTTGGCAGATTTGATCAGCAACAGCAAGAGCATCATGGCACACGATCCTGCTTTCGCTAGGACTTACTTAGAGGAAAAGAGATTGTTGTTAGAAGTAATGACAAAGGGCGACCGTGGCTTGCACGCCTTGGCTTCAAGTTATGTGAGTGCATGATGTACATTACAAACAAATATGATTCAATCAGACTGCCCTACAGTGAAGAACTGTTAGAGTGGCTGATTGAAACATATCCTTTCTCAAAATATGTGGTGGTGGAAAATGGACCAAACTAAACTAGAATCACTTGCCGAGGTAGGTGTTAACGTTGTTATAGGTTGGTTTATTGGACTAACTGCTCAAGTGTTCTTCTTTCCTGTAATCGGGATTGCGGCAACATTTAATCAGAACTTTATATCCAGCATTGTATTCACAGTGATTAGCATTGTGCGAAGCTATGTAATCCGTCGTTGGTTCAATGCAGGTATTCATAAGTTTATTGTAAGTATTGTAAGGAAATGGTATGCAAGATGAAAGTCACTTGCCTGTAGCAGAGCAAAGTCTAGTTTTCCGTTTGCGTAAGCGAGCAGAAATACGTAGACAGATACAAGGCCGTAAATCAGTAGAGGAAGGCAAGCCGGATCGTATTGCTGACTTACTTGAAGAAGCCGCAAAAGAAATTGAAAATTTAAAAAATAATTTAAAATAAGTGTTGACAAGAAGCGTAAAGTACGCTATAATTAATGCTTAGAAAGAAACAAAACATATTTGTTTTTAGGATCGATACAGCAATCTTATTACATTCATAAAGTAAACAAAGACGATCCTGTCATTTTAACGAAAGGAGAAAGAGATGACTACATTCGCTGAAGCAGTTAAGTCTACCCCAGAGGTAGCTCGTACCGAAAACGGTATGAAGGCAAAGGCTCATTCGGGCAATGCCCTTGTAGACCTGTTCTACAAGATCGGTGCATCACGTGGTAAGTCTGTAACCGCAGACTTCGAAAAGGCCTTCCAGGAAGACGCGGACCTAGCAATGAAAATTGCATTCTGGTCACGTGACGTCCGTGGCGGTGCCGGTGAACGTCAACTCTTTCGCGATGTACTTGTACATCTAGAAAAGTTGCATCCAGAAACCCTGGAAGCAGTTTTGCCTTTCGTATCCGAATTCGGTCGTTGGGATGACTTGCTAGTGTTTAAGACTGAAAAGTTTAAGCACATGGCATATACTTTGATCGGTGATGCTTTGCGTGAACGTAATGGTTTGGCTGCAAAGTGGATGCCACGTCAAGGTCCAATCGCTGTCGAAATCCGTAACTTCTACGGCATGTCGCCAAAGCAATATCGTAAGAGCCTAGTTGCCCTTACTAACGTTGTTGAAAGCAAGATGTGTGCAGGAGATTGGGACGGTATCGAATTCGGTAAGTTGCCATCGCTAGCTTCGGCTCGCTACAACAAGGCATTCGGTAAGAATGCGGCAACTGCCTACTCGGCATACAAGGCTCGCTTGACTGCGGGTACAGACAAGGTAAACGCTAGTGCTGTTTACCCATACGATGTCATCAAGACCTTGCGTCATGGTGGTGATGGTGTGGTAGCAGATGCTCAATGGGCATCGTTGCCAAACTATATCGGCAATGCCAGCGTTATGCCTTTGGTTGACGTTTCTGGTTCGATGAGTTGCCCAGTTGGTGGAAACGCCAACTTGCAATGTATCGATGTAGCATTGTCGTTGGGTCTGTACTGTGCTGATAAGAACACAGGTGTATTCAAGGATACATTCTTGACTTTCAGTGCAAAGCCAAAGGCACAAGTTGTTAAGGGTTCGCTATCCCAAAAGATGGCACAAATGAACTCTAGCGATTGGGGCATGAACACAAACCTTCACGCCGCGTTTGAAGAAATTCTACGCATCGCAGTGAAAGGTGGGGTCGCAGAATCCGACATGCCAAAGACTTTGCTGATCCTTTCGGACATGCAGTTTGATCAATGCGTAAGTTTTGATGACTCTGCTCACCAAATGATCAAGCGTAAGTACAAGGATGCAGGATACGAAGTTCCAAACATCGTATTCTGGAACCTGAACAGCAAGGACAATGTCCCTGTTAAGTTCGACAAGCGCGGTACCGCGTTGGTTAGCGGGTTTAGTCCTGCAGTTATGAAGGGTGTCCTATCGGGCGCTGACATGACTCCATATGGTATCATGCTAGCCACAGTTGACGTTCCACGTTATTCTGTGCTTTAAACTATACAGTTTAAATAGGACCTTCGGGTCCTATTTTTTTTCTCTATTATAAATAACTTATTATGAGAGCAACTGAATTTATTACTGAGATTGATCGACGCGGATTCTTAAAGGGTCTAGGAGCCGTAGGCGCTACTGCCGCACTAGGAAGTTTACCATCCATTGCTAAAGCAAATAATATCACTCCCCAAGAGTGGGATTCGCTAGTTTGGAAATATAAACAAAGTTGGAAATCAAACATAAAACTGCCTACTCCGTTGCCGGCATATCAGCAACATGCCACAATCACAGTAAAAGTAGATTCTTCAGGTAAAGTTATAAACAAAACACTTACACAAAGTTCTGGAAATCAAGATATAGATAGTGCTGTTCTTTCGGCTACTGGAGATAGTATTCCCCAAGAACTATCAAATAGATTAAATCTTGCAGCCGGACAAACTACTCAATTTTTCTTTAGGTCCAGAGGAATTATTCCCGATCCTGGCACACAAAGTCAAGACACTAAAAATTCAACAGCAGAGCCAACTATTAAGGGATCTGTCACTTCGATTGTTCAAAAAGTAGTAAACGATGTTCTAAAAGAAGATTCAAAAATAAAAATACAAAAAATAGAATATTATGTGGTCAACGGCCTTCCAAAACAATTAGATTCTCACAATGGATCTACTCTTGTTGTAGGAGAAATTTCATCCGTACAGGTCAATGGACAACCTGGCGCAGATTCTTTTATTGTATCACCAACTGGATTTGCGGCAGGATTATTTTCTACATTTCGAAATTTGTCAACACCGAATAAAATTCTCTATTTTAAAGGAACTCAAATCTCAGAGTTTTTAGAAAAAACAAAACAATTTTTATCTAATCCAGAAGTTTTTTATGTAGAAAATAATAAAGTTACTAGTTCACAAGACAACAAACTGCTTGATGAGCCAGTTCTTTCAGAATTTTCTATTAAAGGACTACACTTCGGCATGACAAAACAAGAAGTTGATCAAATTAAATCTAGAAATAATATGGGCGGCGGATTAACTGGTATATTCTCCGGAGGTGAGGTTGTAAACTTTGGTTCATTATTAGGTGTTACAAGTAAGCCAAACGAATATTCTAAAGAGTTTGGAAAAGAGATGTCATTCCAAGGTATGCCGGGGTATCTTAATTATAAAGGTGGAAAGTTAGTCGCAATTACTCTTATAAACAAATCACAGGTAATAAACGAATTGTTAGAAAAAATGTTAGATAGGTTCCCGGGTGGATCTGTTCAAGAAACTATATGGCAAAATAGAATGGGCAATTCTCTTCCTAATAAAGAATACAGATGGAAAGAAGTGCAGGGTGCTTCGATTCAGGGTAAAGTAAGAGATCGAGAAGTTAATGTAGGAGTAATTACTTTTGCAGATTCAAGAGATATACAAAATTCAATTTCACAAAGTCAACAAAGACAAAAGAAAGATCAAAAAGATTTTTAATATGTCCAAAAATTGTTGACATAAATAAAAATCAATGCTATACTAATAGCATATTAAGTTTTTAGGTTGAGTACAGCAATTTTCATATTACTATGAACTGCTAGGGAGTTGGGTATAACTGGAGCACAAAGGTTCGCCGGCGTGCTGTGAAGGGTATACTTGAAGGCAAACTAGCGAACCAGGAGTGATGGCCCTGGCTAATAAAGCAGTCAACACTCAACCTGTTTATTTTATTAGGATGACTACAGCAGTATTAAAATACTAACGTAATTACCATAGAAAGCGGTCGTAGGACAGTAGCAATACTTCTAGGAAACTAGACGCTCAAGGAATGGATGACAGAATGGAAAGACATTCTATGTTGCTAGTAGCAGACACAATTACTAGATAGGCAACGTGAATCGTTGATAGGGTCGCAGTAACTGAACCGGCATACAGGGGATAGGGCGACCAGAAAATAAAATAACGGTTACTATCATCCTGCTAATAGACCCTTCGGGGTCTATTTTTTTGACTTAAATAATTTAATAGTATATACTAGTATACCGGTCCTTAGTTCAATGGATAGAATGCGATGCTTCGAACTTCGAGATGTGGGTTCGATTCCTGCAGGGCCGGCCAAGGACAATAATGAAACAAAAATATATAGATTTGTATATGGACTGGGCAGACCGTACTGCTAAACTCAGCCATGCTCGTAGATTACAAGTAGGCGCAGTCATTGTTAAAGACGATAGCGTTATCAGTTACGGATACAATGGTATGCCTGCAGGGTGGGATAATGATTGTGAGTATTGGGTCGAAGATGGTGATCTTGGATCTGGATGGAAAACTAAACCAGAGGTATTACATGCTGAATCCAATGCAATTGCAAAGTTGGCCCGCTCAATCCAAGGCGGGCGTGATGCTAGTATTTTTATTACTCATGCTCCTTGTCTTAATTGCGCCAAACTTATATACCAAAGCGGCATATCTAGCGTATACTATCGCAATAGTTATAGGGACGTGGCAGGACTAGAATTTTTAGAAAAATCTGGAATAGATATCCAACAATGCAAATTATGAAAAAAACTTTGTATAGTATTCTTTAATTCTAAGTTTTTTTAATTCTTCTAAATCATATTTCTGTTTAATTTCTTTCCAACTTAAATTAAACAGATCTTCCCTACTAACACCAAGATTTAATCTTTCCCAGAAAAAGTTTCCACCTATCTTATAATTGTCTAGCTGTGTGGCAGAAATATTTAAGATACGTTTGGCTATAACATTACATTCTTCCCAACTAGTATTGTTTTCCTTGTGTACCCATTGTGTAAAATGGCCGCTTTCATTTGGATTGCCTACCATTTCGTATCCGTAATTTTTATAGTTTTTATCAATATCACTATACCAGTTAATATGTCCAGTTACTTCCGGTGGGAAAATTCCTAATGGATTTACCATCCAGTGGTCTAAGGGATTGTTTTTGGATAATAAAAATTGTTCCAAGAATTCTAAATCTTCAATCTTATCATTAGGCAAGCCAGTAATAAATCCAGAACTTACTAATATGTCTTTCCACTTGTTGGACTTGAGTTCTGCTACAAATTCTATTTGTTTCATTGGGTCAACTCCTTTGCCCATTGTTTTTGCTGATCGATGATTTAGTGTTTCAATCCCACATACAGCAGATTCAAGGCCCGAGTCTCTTAGTAATTCTATTGTTTCAGGAAATCTCATAACAAGATCTAATCTTATATAAGATGTAAATTTCATTTTAAATGGTAATTTTGTAAACACTTCGTCGTGCAACAATCTAACTTTATCAATTGAATCGTTATAGGTATCGTCAGCAAAGTTATAGGTATCAATTTGGTATTCTTCCCAATTGCGTATCAATTCTTCTCTTAATACATTAGGACGTTTGACCCATTCCCCTTTTGTTTTTCCGTTCATAGGAAACGCACAAAACTCACATTTAAAAATACAACCCCTAGCAACCTCTAAAGGCAGGCACTCTCCGGGTACAACAAAATCATTTTTTTCGTAACGTACATCACAGGTTGAAAAATCTTCATACTCTGTACATTGTATAATTTTACCTACCCTATTGATAGCAGGCTTATAGGAACTATCCTTACACCATTTGGTAAATTCAACAATTTCTCTATCAGCATATCCTATAAATGTATACCATCCTGCATGATCGAGTTGAAACTTTTTAGAGCCGCCATAAATGAATTTTACATTTGGATTCCTTGCTCTGCACATTTCCATAAAGGTAATAAGCTCTTGGCTTAGATGTTCATTCTTTTCCGAAATGTCTTTGAACTTTTTAAATTGTGTGTTAAAAACATGCACCATAAATGTGCCACTGACACCTACCCATGCAGTGTTTTCATCTACAAACTTATCAATTAGTTTTTTAAAAATTGGATGCTGACTATGCAATCCAGATGAATCTATCAGTTGCACACTGATGTTATTATTTCTTAGCTCTGTAGCAATTCTATGTGGACCGGCAGACTTATGTAAGCATGGTAATACATGATCACCGTAAAATAAAACACAATCTGTCATAGGGAATCTCTTGTTGATAAATATTTAGTACATACTTTATGCGGAGAATAAAATGTTTCAAATTGTTAGAACATACGTTAAAACAGACGGCAGTGAATTATACGAAGACGTTATGGGATTAATCGATACTGCTGCTGCCCACAAAGCCTTTAAAGAAGAAAAAGAAGGGTTTGTAGGAACCCGCGGATATCTCAGCCCCGACGGTACAGAATTTGTAGTAAAAGAAAGTTGGAATACCGAAGCTCACAGAGACGCTTGGTTTAACTCTGATCCAGCAAGACGCCTGGCTAATAGAGAAAGAATTGATCAGTACATTGCAGAAAAAAACTTAGTCGAGACTATTGTTAAGGTCGAACTTCCTTAAGTTCCTGTCAATGCTTAATGATACTTCTTGCTGAGTATCTTTTAAAATTCCTTGCCTAAATTCGTTCCTACAGACAAATTGCATTACCAACATATCGTTATCATAAACCTTATCTCTTAGTAAGGCTTTATTATAGTAATCAAACTGAGATAGTTGTCCTGCAGGAATTACTTCTTCAATAGTTCTAATATACTTTTTAAAAAATTCTGAGAAATTCTTTTCCCATTCATCGTACAATTTTTTCCTGACATCAGCATGTCTTTGAATAGCACGAGTCATATAAAAGGTGTATCGTTTCTCACCTTCTTTAACTTTAGTGATATGATCTAGTAAAGCAAAGAATCCACTCTTTACTTGACTAAAGTAGTTTGAGGCTTTAACAACTTTGAAATTAAGAACTCCATAATATGGTAAATTGGGAAAATCAAACGAAGACATAAAACTTATTAAGATTCCGTCTTTATAAAATCCCCATGTGCTATGTGTATTTGATCTTAGAATCTTTTCAGTGAAATTGAGATATTCTTTCTTTGTAACTTCTGTTGTTCCAAATCCAAGACGATGAGGAACATCTAGTAAGGCCTGATTAATTTCCTCTAGATTGTCAGCGGTAAATTTTCTAATCTCAATCATATATGTAGTAAATAATAGTATATTTATATAGGTACATAATGCAAGGAATACAAAAGAAACCATTTGTTGATGCGGCACCGTTTTTGCCAATTGACGAATTAAAATTATTAGAAAAAGAAATATGTCTTGGCATTGCAAAAAGTAAAATTAATGCAGGTGTGTATGGTCCTGGCGTAAGGGAAGAAGAAAAATTTAAATCGGTTATTGGGTTAATTCGAAAGTACGCTCAAACAGGAAACCCACAAGATAGAGAAATAATTTCAACTATGTCTCTAGACCAACTTTCTGTATTTTTTAAATTATACGAAGGAATGTATTCTGCCAGCACCGTTGTCTATATAAGAGACTTTATAGATAAGAAAAGTTTAACAGCATATCAAAAAAAAGCTAGAGAAGATTCTACATACTCTACAGATAATGCACAACATTTTCCTAACTTACTCAAATGGATAGACAAACTTCCCTTTGTGGAAATTGGACGAGTAATATTTTTTATACACGAGCACGGGTGCGATTTACCAATACACAAAGACGGCCCTAAGTATGTTCCTCACCAAAATGAATTTTTATGGCTCAACCCATGCGGTAAAAAAATGTTCTTCATTTACGATGACGAAACTGGTGTTAAACATTATGTAGATACTACTGCTGCATTTTTTAATGATCTAGATGAACACGGAGGAGATCCAGTTTCAACAATGACTTGGAGTCTACGTATTGATGGTAAGTTTACAGAAGAATTTAGGAAACAACTTGGTATTGATAAGTTAGAGCATTACTGAAATACTCTTGCCAATAATTTGGCAAATGCGGCTTCAATATCAACCTCCCACCATTTTACACGCAGGTCTAATTTTGAAGCATCAGCGTGATGGTTATTGTGCCATGCAAAGCCTAATGTAATAATGCCAAGTAGATAATTATTGTAACTGTTGTCAGAGGTATTAAAGTTTCTATAACTGCCAATAGTGTTTGTATGACATACAATATTGATTACTCCTAACTGCAAAAATGCAAAAAAGTATCCTATAAAATATGCATAACATAATACCTGCCAACTGATGCATCCTAATGCAATAACAAATGCAAGATTAATGATAACAAAATATCTTGAGAATATATTTACTAACTTATCTCGATGACATTTGATCATTAATATCTTTGATGCACTATCAGTAAAAACAGATTGTATTACAGATTCTTTAAACGGCCATGTAACAAACGCATGAAGTAATCCACGTTGTGGGCTATGTATATCTGTTTCTTTATCAGAGTGTCGATGATGATGCTTATGTTGTATTATCCAATAACTTAATGGACTGTATGCTCCAATTGTTGCTAGTGTTCCAAGAATTAATCTTCCAACTTTGTTAACCTTGTACTGACTATGAGCAAAGTATCGATGTGCTATTGCTCCGTTACATAATGCCACAAAAATATAACCTAGTATAGGATAATACCAGTGTTCCATTGTAATAGAAAGTAAAAAATATGCACCTAATAATAGGTACACTACTTTCATTATCATAATTGCTAAAGAATAAAATCTACTGTTCATTTTGATAACAACGGAACAATATACCTACAAATATCAAATTCCCACCATTTATTGTTTACAGAATATCCAAAGTCGTAACTACCAGACTTGTTATGATGATTACTATGTAAACTTGTTCCGGCGGTTGGAATACTTAACCAAATGTTATTCTTCAATCCAACAGTTGGTGAATGACCTACTAGGCTGTTAATACTCATGTCTACCTGAAAAGTTATTACCATTGCTGTTAAACATGCTAGAAACGTAACAGGACTAATTGCTAGAGCAATGATTAAAAATGCCAACGGAAACCATTTGCTATATCGATCAATAAAAATCATAACTTTATCTCTCACCATATCTTTAACCATTACTAGCGGAACAGGAATAGGATTCAACAGCCATCCGTAATGAGAGTACCATCTTCCTTTATGAATGTTTTGTGGATCTTTTTCAGTATCGCTGTGCATATGATGCCAGCGATGATATTGAGCCCAGACTACAGGACCACCAATTAACCCTGCGGTTCCAATAATAGCCAGCAGGTACTTAATCCATTGATACCTGGGTGTAAATGATCGATGTGCAATAAGTCGATGAAACCCGATTTGAATTCCGAATACGTAGAACAATATGTAGAACCCTAGTACTTGTATAACATCAAGTGGAATGAAGAATAGGCATATAACACACAGTATATGTAACGGTGCATTAAATCCTAGATAATATTTTCGAGCATTTGCAGTTAATAAATTCATTTTTTAAAAAAGTATTTAATAAGAAATCCAGGAAAGTCGACTTCGTATTTTGTTGTTTTAACTGTCCAAGAACTCGGATTTGCATGGTGATTATTATGTAATCCAACTCCCCAAAATAAAAATTGAAGAGCAGTATTATTGGAACTGCGATCTGCTGTATTAAACTTTCGGTATCCTAGTGCAGGTGTATGTCCTAATACATTAAGAGCACAGGCGGCAAGCCAATTGTAAACAACCATAAAACTTAAAGTCCAACCGGTAAGAACAGGACCTAGTAATATTAAACACGATATTAAGATCAGCACATTAATATAAAAGTAATTTTTATGAAAAAACTTATGATACGGATCTTTAATAACATCGGCAACAAGTTTAGGGTTGATGTTATAGTTTTTGTTCCTTTTATAAAATAACATACTATACCATGGACTGATAATGTGACTATCTTTTTCAGTATCTGCGTACATATGATGTTGCCTGTGAACACCAACATACGTTATCGAACTTCCGTATAATAATGGTATTGCAAATAAATGCAATATAAATTCTTTTAGTCGTGTTGTATTAAAAGATCGATGAGTCCATAATCTGTGCATTCCAATTTCATGTCCAATTGCATTAAAAATTTTTGAACCCAGCCATGCAAATAAAATGTAGTACCATGCAAACTCTTGAGAAATTGCATAACACATTAGTGCAAGATTTACAAAAATCAACGTTAATAACTTATGATGAAATGTCATATAAAGAGTTTTTTAATAGTCCAAGAAGTTAAATCGTATTCAGATGACTTCTGTGAAAATTTATAATTGCTTGGATTATTGTGATGATTGTTATGGTATCCTTCACCTAAGGTTATCATTCCAATAAAAGAATTGTTTGAACTGTTGTCAGTAGTATCAAAGTTTCTATAGTTCAATTTTGAGTTGCGGTGTGTTAATGTATTAACAAAAATGCCAGCATGCCATCTAAACATAACATGTGGTACTAGCAATCCAAAGAATAGTGCAATTGGAAAAAACAATAGTCCTGTAATTATAGTAGAATACCAAATTACATAATAGTAACGTTGCACTTTTGATGCGGTGTGATCTCTATAAACATCGATGGCAAACTTTTTTACCTGTGCAGTGTTTGATGGGATCATGTCCCAGTATACTGTTTTAATAAGACCTTTAGTTGGGCCGTGTAAATCCTTATCAGTATCTGAATATACATGATGATGCCTGTGGGCTGAAGAAAACAAGAACGGCGGACCTGCGCCTATTATTGTACTGATCCAACACAAAAATTTATGTTTGGCAGGAGTAGTTTTAAAACTCTTATGAGAAAAATATCTATGTAATGCTATGTTATATGCAAATAGCTTGTAGATAATATGTATTAGATAACTTATTCCTAAAAGGTAAAAATTTAATGTTACTACTGCGTAAGCCACACCTAACATTCCTAAAATATTAATAATATATTGGAAAATTACGTATTCGTATTTTTTGTAGAAGTGTGTCATGCTGAGTAAATATTGTTCAGTATTTAACACTGTAGAGACATGAAAAAAATAATTGTGAGACTTGCCGATGTAATCGATGTCCGGACTGTACACGGGCTAATTGATTCTTATATCCCAGAGAGCTTGAAAAAGATAGTTCCAGAAAATAAACCAGACCCGTTCTTTAAATTTTCTATTAAAGGGTTTAACCCAGCAGAAGTATTAAAATCAGTAAACGAATCGATGGATATTCACGGATTTCATGGTTTCTTGCCACACCATACTGATAGCAAAGGTGTTACAACTGATAGATCAAAATACTACGGAGGATTTTCTATCTCGTATAATCCTACTATTGCCTACCCAGTTCCAGAACATGCCAGTGCAATGGGAGAACCAAAGGTTAATTTAAATAATTTTTTTAAATCAGATGCAGGACGAAAAGTTTGGCTCGACTTAGAAACAAGAAAATTAACTCCTCGATTCTACGAAATTTGTTTTGAAAAAGGATTAGACTCAGTAAAGAAATTCCTACTTGAAGAAAATATCATTTCTGACACTGAAATTTATGACTGGTCCGGAGACTTTGAATCTACCAAAAGAATACAAAAGAATGGATATTTTGATACCTACGGATTTAGAAAACTAACTCAAGGTGCTCGACACGGAGCACTTGGAGAACTGCTCGAAACAAAATTTCTAAGATCTATTGTTAGAAGTAGAGTAGCTATCATCGATGCCCGTAATTGGTTTCCTAAGATGCAAGACTATATGTGGCATTATGACGAACCGTTATATTTAAATCTTAGAATAAACATTCCACTAGTTACAACTCCTAACTATGTTTGTGAAGTTAAAGATCAAGGTACCTACCCTCTTGAACCGGGATACGGATATTCTTGGGACACTACAATTGTTCATAGAGTATATGCCAAGGCACCTGAAAACTCAGTAAGAACAAATCTTGTTATAGGGTCCAGTCCTTGGTTTGATTACGATGAAGAGCAAGATGCGTATGTAAGTAATGAATTCTATGGAGAGATGCATCCATTTGATATGCTTGTTAACGGGCACATTATTAAAGATATCGAAATAAAAAGTTAAGATGAAATCTTACTATTATATCAACGGACCTAAAAATTTCTTTCCAGATGGGTTTGATATTAACATCTTTAAAGAGAAACACCTTAATATATTTAAAACAGACGCAAGTTATTTTTCTAAAGAAGTTGTTGAATGGCTTAAAGAAATTGGTGCTGTCAATGTAAAGAAAGGTCTCATTTTTAGAAAACATATGATACCTCGAACTAACTTGCATGTTGATCCAAATATCTCTGGAGATGAATGGGTTGATCTATGTCCTAAGTTTATAGACGGAACAGTTGATTATAAATCATATGTTGAAGGATTTGCAATAAACTGGACATACCAAAAAGCAGGAACAACCGAATGGTACGAAGAAATTTTAGGACCAGATGACATAGGAACATCTAGTGTTAAGTCTGGGTGGTTTGCTTGGAACTCGTTTGAAAGAGTCAAGGGTCCGATTGATGTGTGCTACCATACTGACAATCCAATATTATTCAATACATCTGTGCCACATGCACCTGTTAACTCAGTTGATAAAATAACAGTCAGCTTACGCTTCGGCTTAAATATTAATCCTAGCCCAACATTTAACGAAGCATACGAACATCTCGACAGGCTAGGAATGATTAAATTACAACAAATTGAATAGGAAAAATATGACTAACATTGAAATTGAAGAAAAAGTAATTAAGACAGTAGCTAAAAGTCTTGGAATCTCCGTTGACAAAATTACCCTTGATAAAGAATTCATCAAAGATCTTGGTGCAGATTCGTTAGATGTAGTGGAAATTGTAATTTCTTTAGAAGAAGCATTTAAGGTGTTGGTAGACGAAAACGATGCAGAAGAAATAACAGATGTGCGTTCTGCTGTTGATTACATAACAAAACTTCTTAATAAATGACATCTACTAATCTTGTGTCAACACTAGGTGCTGGCAAATATTTTAAAACACATCATATTGATAATTTAGAAAAAATTCAAGATGAGTTAGCTCAATGGTTCCGTTCAAAGAATAGTCTAGCTATTGCTCAATTAATGCCACTAGATTGTTTAGATGGTTTAGAATACACAAGTAAAGAAATTAGAAAAATTGGGAACCCGTTACGTCTTACATACTGGGTAATACCGCCTAACAGCAGATTGCCATGTCATATCGACGGCACCATGGAACATCTTGGAATGCCTATGTGTCGACTATTAATTCCAGTAATTAACTGTCTTTCAACTGATACTGTGTTTTATAAAGATGTAGAAGAACTAGAAGATTTTGTCGATGACAGGGCTGGAGTTTATTACATAAGACCTAAAAATAGAGAAGACATTGTTGAAGACGAAAAGTTTGTTCTGGACCAGCCTACCTGGATGAGAATTGATAAACTACATGCCGTTGTAAATCATAGTGACCAGTTAAGAGCATCGTTTACGGTTTTCTACGATAAGGTTACTCAATTAAAATACGCACCAGGATTAAAATGAGCGAAGAAGTTGTTAAATTTGTTAACGAAATAAAAAATGTTATGTTTGCAAAATGTGACATTGTTGTTCCACATCAAGATATGTTAGACGAATTTAATAACTTCATGGAACATAGAACTATTGATTTTGTTCCATTTCGTACAACAGAAGATAATGCAAAGAAATATAACCTAGATGTTTTGAGTATTGTTGATCAAACAAATGATCCTAGGAATGGAGGAAATTACACAGGAGGCAAAAAATTAACATTGAAACCTCAGGCTACTTCATTAAAGCCGTTTTTTCCTAAAACATTAACTTGGTTAAGGGATACAATGCCTGGAATTATTAGATGTAAAATAAGTAGATTACCATCAACCCAGGTTGCAGATTTTCATCACCACCCCCACAGAATTCCACAATTAGACGGAGTGTTTCACATACCCCTAATAACAAATAACGGAGTTAGGTTTCACACAAGGAATAGAGAACCAGGATCCCCAATTAAATCTTGTCATTTTAGTACAGGGCATCTATGGTGGTTTAATGCAGAAGACCATATAGAGCATGCCGTAACTAATCTCGGAGCAACGGACAGATGGCATTTATGGATAAATACTCGTGTGCTAGACACACAATATAATTGTATTGGAAATGATACTTTATATAATTCACTTGTAAATGCTGAGAAATTCTAATGCCAAACTATGTAAAAATTCCTAATGTTGATTTAGAGTTAATTAAATCAGAAACAACCGCGTTATTCACAAATATAACAGGATGGTATACCTACGAGGATTGTATCAATAATGCAAATGTTAAGCATAAGGTAATTAGATTACTTCCATTTATTGATATGTTTGGAACTGAAACATCGCGTATTGTTACACAACTTACTACACGTTACGGCGATTTAAAAGCAGTGAGTTTAGATATCTTTAAACCAATTGGACAAATAAATCCTTGTAAAAACGGAGGATTAACTCCCCAAGATAGTGGTGAAGAAGTATCAGTTATTATGCCAATTAGCGGTGGACCTATATACTATAGCTGGCATAATTATACAGGGGAATACTCACACGAGATTTTAAATCAAGACGATTATCTCAATAGGTATGTACCAACGAACCCTGAATTAATAAATCATGAAGAAACTCTAAAACTAGACAGTGTTATAGTTTGCAAGGTTGGAAAATTACATAGTCTTGTTAATTTAAATAATAACATTGCTGTTAGTGCTAGTTTCATTTTTACAAATCAAGCATTGTTACTAGAAGAATTAGAAAATAATACTTTACTTGGGCAACTTGTAATCTAAATCTTTAACAATATCGTTATTGATAATTCCGCTAACTTTTAATGATACTGAAAAATGTGTCTGCGGATCACATCCGTGCCAATCTGCATTATTAAACATAATTACTCGGTGAGCATCTGTATAGTGTTTTTTGCCTGTACTTTCATCAAACACAAAAAACTTTTTATTTTTAAATGGATTAATGTGTAAAAAGTAATCTGTTTTAACTCCAACTTGATCTCTATGCGTTAATACAGGTTGAAATGGATCTTGTCCCCAGATAATTACTCTTCCAAGTTTTTCAAAGATACCTGAATCGGACAGCATCTTAATTGTAGTAGGAAAATTTTCTTTTGCTTCGTTTGTAAATTCAGTTGATTGTTCTCTTTCAAAATACCCACTTACAGGATCATCTGTTTTGGTAAGAAACAGTGTTTGATTTTCACTAAAATATAAACCTGAATAGAATTTCAAAAATCTAAATTTATGTTTCCAATCTAACAACTTAACAATCATTTTTTGTCTGTCACTTAATTTTTCATACTTGACATCTTGCATAAGTTTAATAGGTTCTGGATGATGAGGCCAATACACTTGATCCTTTGGGTAATAACTCAATGGAAAGATATTATCACTCTTTGCCATACCTAAACAAATTTCAAAATAGATATCATCCCAATCGTCATCGGTTAAGGTTAAATATTTGTCAAGACTAACAAAAGGTTGGTCGTTTATTCCTAGCATGGATATATTTATGGACAACAAATTACTAGAAATTATTTCTAAAAGAAAGACTGCAAGATTAGTTGAAACAGATAATATTGTTGATACAGATATTGAAATTATAAAGCAGGTAATCTTAAAGTCTCCTAGTCTCGATAAGAGGTTTCCTTATAAAGTTTTTTTCTTAACTAATAGTGACGAAGGAAAACTTCTTAAGAATCAATTAATTGAATACTACAGGTGTCATACTGATCGAGTAGGAGATACCTGGGAAAATAAAGAAATAGTTCAACCTATATTAAGCGGATTAACTATTGTATTTGTACAACAACCTACTCCGTTGATTATCGACACCAATCGAGAATTAGAGATGGTGTCCGTTAGAGATATTACAGTAGCAGGTACATTGGCCATGCTAGCAGGAGAATCGTTAGGATATGCAACAGGAATGTTTGGAGCATGTACAGACCCAGTAGGAGCAGCAACTATTTTTGGCGGGAACAACGTTACTGAAAAAGTTAGGCTAGTTATTACAATTGCTAAAAAAGATATTGGACTAGAAACTATTTTTAAAAATGCAAATAATCCTAATGTGGTTGACGCAGAAGAACATAAGGTGTTTATAGATCACAATGGGCAACGCCCTTTTACGTTTGTATTAAAACACAGATGGTTGCCTATTACTACCGAAATTTCAACAATTTAATTCTTCACTACAATACTTACTAAGTAAGGTATGATAGTAAGACATTTAACGCTCGCAGATCTTTCAGAAGTTGAAAGAATATTCTATGCAAATAACGATGCTGTGGCCAAGAAGAATAAGTTAAGAGGCAAATCAGTAATGCCATCTGAAAAGTTGTCTCATCTTATTCCTATGTGGTTTGCCGCAATGACGAAATGGTACTTAAATCCTGAGGATAAAGACCATGTTCTATTAGGACTAGTCGACGGTCCTACACTATTAGCATATGTAGGTATACGGTACGATTTACCAGCTGAGTATTCAGATAGCTGGATAGTATCGTGGCTAAAAGCAGATCCAGAAATTAATCTTATCAAGAACGGTGGCATGAAAATGCTGTGGTCAGAAATGTTTAATTATTCCGAATCAATTGGAAAGAAACGTTGGCATACAATAACAGAGAAAAATAGGCACAGGGCATTTGATTCTTTTGGTAAAAAGCTAGTTCCAGAAATTAATGATCGTTACACCTACTATACATTATGTGAAATTCCTGCCGGGACCAAACCTGCCGAAGATTGGATTTTTGCAATGATGGGAAGAACTATTCAAGAAGAATCTGATTACATAGTAAGAACTGGAGTACTGAAATGAAGGACTTTACTGAAATTGCAGTAGATAATTTAGAATTACTTCAATATTCATTGCTTGAAGAAATTAAAAAAATTAGACCAGATATTTTTAGTACTGATATAACAAAAAGAGTTATTACTGTTCCTTACACACAGCAAACAATTGATCCTGTTCTTGGTCATTTTGAAGAATCGCTAATCTTAAATATGGCAAAGTTATGAACAAAACTTTCTGGGTCACTGGCCCTCGATGTATTACAAAGGTGCATGTAGACGGCACATCAAAATACATTCCTAGAATTAAACTAATGTTTCCTGTTTTAAATTGTCAATCAACTCGTACTACTTGGTACAACTACGATGGTGAATACGAGTTTATAAACGACAATAATTTAGAGTATTTTTTTCCAAAAGAGATTGATAAATTACGTGCATCGTCTTCAATTTCATTGATAACTCCTATACTAGCGAGAATTGATAAACCGCATGGTGTACTCAATCTTACTAAGGATACTCGAATTATTTGCTCATATGTATTTGAAAATCAAGACATGTTAGTAGACGAACTAGCATAAAATAAATAGCATTATGCCATTAAACAATATTCAAAAATTTAGAATCTTACATATCGTAAACCACGCTGTAGCCATAGCGGCTATCTACATGGCATTAGTAAGCCAGCAGTATTTTTGGTTTGCAATAGGACTTGTTTGCTTTTTATGGACAGGAATTGTAGGTGTAAACGTTGCGCTACACCGTTATTTTTCTCATAAGGCATTTACTGCTTCTAAATTTAGCGAATGGGTAATGTTATTGTCTAGCATACCTGCTAGCGTAGGAAGTCCTGCAATGTGGTGTAGTGTACACAGATTACACCACGTTACCAGTGATACTGATCAAGATCCTCACAATCCTGCTACTAACGGAATGCTAAGAACGTGGTTTACATTTTGGCCAACATTGGTTATTCCAAAAAGATTTGTACTTCCTTTCTTAAAAACGCCTGCACTGAGATTTGTTCATAACAATTACTTTTTATTAAATTATCTAATTTTATTTGGTTTAATGTTAATAGATTTTAACCTTGCAGGATTTGCTTATGCATTACCGGCAATTGGTTGTTTCCACGGTGCAGCCGCAATTGGTGTACTTCCGCACCTAACAGGAAATCTCCAGCTAGGATACAGAAGGTATGATGTAAAAGATTTAAGTCATAATAACTGGCTAGCTTCATTACTAAGCCTTGGAGAAGGATGGCACAACAACCATCATGCAAATCCAGGTCGTTGGTGGCAAGGTGAGACTTGGTGGGAAATTGATCCTCCTGCATTTATGATCAAGCATTTCTTTATGAAGAAAGAGGAACTATGAATTGGTACTTTTATCGTGTATGGATTCCTCTTCAAATTTTAACACTGATATCATTCTTAGGAATAGCATTTAATTATATTGATGTAAATTGGTATGCTGTTGCAATTGCTTGGTTCCTTATTGGACCAGTAGGAACAGGAGTAGGATATCACAGATTGTTTAGTCATAGACAATTTGAAACATGGAAACCGGTAGAGTATACACTTGCATTGTTAGGCACGTGGGCGGCATACGCTCCTGTGCTATTCTGGGCAAGTCAACATCAGTACCATCATAAAATTGCCGATACAGATGTAGATCCTAGTAGTCCTAAAATACACGGATTCTGGGAAAGTTTCCTGTGGTGGAGAATGCGTCAAAGTGTATTAAAGAAGATAGATCTGCGTAGCATTCCGACAAAAATGATGCTTAGAGATCCAGTTCTATTGTTTTTTAGTAAACACTTTACAAAAATAATTTATGTCACTGTAGTAGTGTTGGCTTGCGTTGATATTACAATGCTTGTTAGTTTATTTGTCATTCCTGCATTTATTGAACATATGAGAGTAAATCTAGTAAGTAGTGCTAGTCATTTAAAGATTCCATTCAGCTATAAGAATTTTGTTAGCGCCGACGATGGTCAAAATAATATCCTTATGGGATACCTAACAATGGGGTTTGGTTGGCACAACAATCATCATGCACTTCCGAGAAAATTAATAAACCAAGAACGATGGTGGGAAGTTGACATTGAAGGAATTGTTGCATGGGCATTAATTAAACGATTTTAAATTCGTTTAAACAATCTTCGCCATAATGTAATATATCCTGTAAGCATTCTGGGTTATGACAGTCATTGCATACCCAGATTGGACTATTTGCAATAGTAAATTGCAAATTTCTTTCTAGTAACTCTAGTTGGAATTTTCTTAAAGCTCTTTTATATCCTTGCTTCCTTGAAATAATTGCAGATCTAAATCCAGGAACTGATTGTAAAAATTTTATCTGTTCTTCAACATGATCCATCCAAACATGTCCAATATGTTTAGTAACAATATCAACTGGTTCGCCTTTAAACAATCTATTAAGAATTCGATAAACTCCAATGGGCCAATGAGATTTTCTTCCTATTGTTGAACATAGAAAAACATTGTTACCATCGTGACTCATCGTATACGCTATAATTTCGTTCTTATCAAACCAAGTTGAATAATTTGCGGCCAATGGATGGGTTGATTGAGAAATCTTATCTCTTTCTTGATCAAACACCTGCTGTAAGACTGGGTCGGTAACCCATATTGAAGTTTTCATTTATCCTTGTACAATAAATATTACTATAATTTATCCGCTAAGGCATATCCTCAAAATGTTTCTACCCATTACAACTAATCTTAAAAATAACAAAAGTTTGTTAATGATTACTATTCCTATCATTTTATTAGGAACGTACGGCATTTTTGATTTGATTGCTAACTTCACATATACAAAATTATTGTTAATTGCACTGGGCTACTTTGTTTTTAATGTAGTTGGCGTAACCGCTGGCCTACATAGATATTTTAGTCATAAGAGCTACAAGGTCAGCGAATGGAAAGAAACAATCTTATTGTATGCCGCAGTACTATCAGGGCAAGGAAGTCCAATCTGGTGGGCAGCACTACATAGAGGGTATCATCATCGTAATTCAGATAAGGTTACAGATCCTCATAGCCCGGTACATGGCTTTTGGCATAGCACCTTTTTATGGATATTTAAAATTGATACTGAATCAATTTCCTTTAGGCATGTAGTTGATCTTCTAAGAAATAAGAAAGTGTTGTGGTTTAGTACACACTACAACAAGATTTTTCTAATTAGCAATCTGTTATTTTTAGTTGTAGGTGGCTGGCAATTTTTTATATTCTTTAGCATGACTGCCTGCTTCATTACATTAATTGCTTACAACATAACTAATTCTCTAACACACATTAGAACACTAGGATATACAAACTTTGAAACAAAAGATCAAAGTGTTAATGTTCCTTGGTTGTGGCCTCTTGTGTTAGGAGAGTGCTGGCATAACAATCATCATGCTAGGCCTGGCAACATTTATTACGGACAGAAATGGTGGGAATTAGATCCCAGTGGCATCTTTATTCACTTGTTTAAAGACAGCAATAGATAATCATTTCAACTTATAATATTCAGCTATGCCAAATTTGTCGCCGGTTGTAGTTGTGGCAAATAATATACATTTGGTTGGCGTAAGGTTATGTTCTTTGCAAATATCAGGATACTGATTTTTGTATGTCTGATAAACATAATCACACGGAAACTTTTTCATTAATCTCAAAACTGCCGATACTCCTGACAGATTAACGTATCCAATTTTGTTCATTAAAGATGCAGATACAACGTCTTGATTAGAATACAATACTCCTATCCTGTTGAATGCAAGTCCTAAAGTTTTTCCAAAACTAAATGCAAAAAATGTATTATCTTTCTTTTTAATGTTAATAATACCAGGTTCAGTGAGTCCGCAATACGCTACATCAATGAAAATAGGAATTCCATTTGTTTGACAATAATCAATAATCTGTTGCTTTGATTCAATATCGCCATCCCTTGATGCCGGGACACTAAGGCAAACAATTCCATCTTTATCAAGTAAATCAAAAGAGTCTGGCGTAAAATATTGTTGCTTGATTCCGAGAGAATCAGAAATGTATGTATAGTACAGATATTCGTTTGGTAAGGTAAAAATTTTATTGTATCTACCAGATAGTAGAACAAGATTCAATGCATCTGTATTACCATTGGTTATATATTGTTCTTTAAAATTACTGAACCCTGTAAAAAAATCTCCTATCCATTTAGGAAATATATTAAACAATTCATGTGAAATTTTTAATCTCTCATAGAAATTAAATTCAGTGTCATTGAAATAGGATTCACTGATTGAAGATTGTTTTAATTCTTCATCAAATGCAGAATCTCTAATTGCTTTTGTAAGTTTATTCCAGAAGGGGTTTTTGTCTGCCATGGAATATTTAACAAACAGCATATAACTAACTAATAAATATGATTATGAGTAACTACTGCAAAAATCTCAACGTTGATCTAAAGGTTCTTAAACCACATCTTCATCCATTTAAAAGTTTCATGCCGTTCTATCATATTAGTTTAGACCCACGAGAAACTTTAGATGATGAACTATTTGATTTTTTATCAGATGTAGGTGTTAAAATTATCAATTTAACTAGCTTCTATTGTAAGCCACACGAATACAGTATCATACACATAGATCAAGGAAATTTTGACTATGCAAAGATGAATTTTATTTACGGTGGAAAAAATAGCCTAATGAACTGGTTCCACCCAAAAGTTCCTCACAGAACTGGAAACGAGCCAATTGCGGCAACAGATGATTTTCATTGGTGGATGCCTGATGAAGTAGAGCTTATACACCAAGAAGAAGTAGGGTTTCCGGGTATCTGCAGGGTAGGAATTCCGCACAATGTTCAAAATTTTGAGGAACCTAGAAGATGTATTTCTGTACACCTTGCAGACAATAAAACGGAAGATCGATTGCTGTGGGAAGACGCAATATCGCGTTTTGAACCCTGGTTTACTAATAAAATGTAATCTGTTAAAATAAAAATAGCTGATAAATACCTGTACTTCAAGGAGCTATTATGGCGGTTAGATCCAAGTTTAACTGGTCAATATTAGATCGAACCGGTCTAATTGAATTCTTTTGGTCACTTTATCCAGTGGTAACGGGAAAAGAGATCAAAATCTCTAAGTTTCATTCTACATTAACTGCCCATATTAAAAAGTATCTTCCGGTAAAAATATCAAAGAAGCGTGATCAAAAGGTAGCATTTGATTGGGCCTACGTAGGCGGTACGTACTACAGCGATTTAGATAAAAACCGACAAAAATGTATCGAGCTGGTTTTTGTTTATAACTCTTTCCAAGAAACATTAAAAATGCCAGCATCGCGGTATCGTAGAATGTGCGGAGTAATGGCAGACACTATACTTCATGAAATGATACACATGAGGCAATATAGAAGAAGAAAATTCAAAATTCTTCCAGATTACGCTAGTAGTGCAGAAAAAGCCGAAAAAAGAGAAGAGCAAGAGTACTTGGGAGGCTCTGATGAAATAGATGCTTACGGGTTTAACATTGCCTGTGAGCTAATGGATAAATTTGGAGGCGACTCTAAACAGGCCATCCGGTATCTTAACGAAGATCAAAAGGGATTACGCCGTAGACACAACAGCTGGCGTATGTATCTAAAAGCATTTGATCACGATCACGATCATCCAATAATTAAACGTACCAAGAAAAAAGTTATTAAATACTTGCCACAGGCAGTTATTGGTAAACCTTATCGTAATAAAGACTGGATTGATCGTTGACTTAGTGTTGTAATAATGTTATGCTTGTAGCATGACATTCACATTCCATAAAAGTCAAGTACACACAATCCGAGAAGGCGAAAAAAACTTCACCATCCAAGACGGTTTTGTATCTTACCCTCGGGCAATGATACATGTTCTTCCCGGTGCGCCTGCTAATGTTGCTCAAACACTCAATTGGGCTATTGCAAATGGATATGTCAAGGCTGTGGCAAATGTAACTGAGCGTGAACTGCTTTTTATGGGACTTAGTAAAAATGACGCTTAACATGCCAGGTACTATAGGTGGTGCCAGAATTATTTTTAAAAATCAAAGTATGGAAAAAATTGGAATTATTGGAGTAGGGTATGTAGGCGGTGCAATTAAAAACGCCATGGAACTTGGATGGCCCGAGCAGTTAGTTTTAGTAGATCCAGCTAAAGGATACACAAATACAATTAATGATCTTAAAGAGTGCAGTGGTATTTTTATTTGTGTTCCTAGCCCACAGGGCGATGACGGTAGTTGCGACACTAGCATCTTAGAAAGTGTTCTAAAGCAATTAAAAGCTATCAACTACACCGGTGTTATCATTAGCAAGTGTACAGCACCTCCGATTGTTTACGAACGTTTAAACGAAGCATTTCCTAATCTAATCCACGCACCAGAGTTTTTAACTGCGGCCAATGCCGACCGAGATTATGTAAATGGAAAGTTTGCTATCATCGGAGGTAGCGTGTTGGCTTACCAACGTGAAGCAGAACGTATTATTCGTATAGGTCAACAAAGCCTAGGTGATAACGTAAAATATTGTAGCATCGGTGAAGCAAGTCTTGCCAAATATACAATCAATTGTTTTATGAGCACCAAGGTTATTTTCATGAATGAACTACATCATCTAGCCAATTCAATGGAGTTGAACTACGATAAGATTGCTGACATGGTCAAAATGGACCATCGTATCGGAAACAGTCATATGCAGGTACC
>Ga0114982_1000258_pt1 | contig 29046 bp, 25 predicted proteins | sample Shrwel_input2_FT_FD_87183 | JGI IMG/M metagenome (GOLD analysis project Ga0114982, IMG submission 87183) | Subsurface microbial communities from deep shales in Ohio, USA - Utica-3 well 1 S input2 FT | ecosystem: Environmental > Aquatic > Deep subsurface > Shale gas/oil reservoir > Produced... | reverse complement strand
TGGGTGTTTGAAAACCGGCTGGAATTTAAAGCCGGCTTTTATCATGCCAAAGTTACAGGCTTAACGTTACCGGAAAGTAACATCAGTGTGCTGGAAAGCTCGGAACTGGGTTTATTTACGCCGGATTCTGTGGTCAATGGTATTCATTTGCCAGGCTATAAAGTCGGTTGGTATTTACTGCAAAATCAGAAGCTTGCTTTTGTAATGCTGATAGGTGACCATCAGGAAATTACGTTGGTGAGAACCCCCGGCATGATCGCGCTCATCAGCGGGGATCTGCAGCGGGTAGCAATGATTGCCAGCCATCCCTGAAACTGCGTAGGGCAAAGGGGTCCTTACTCCTACGCATCTTACCAGTCTGACGGGGCCGGTTAATTAAACTGCATTTCCGGGATCTCCCCAGTAATCACTAATTGACCCGCAGTTTTTTGCTGAATTTCAGCGACTGTGACGCCAGGGGCCCGCTCCAGTAAATGGAAAGCGCCTTCTCTGACTTCCAACACGGCTAAATCTGTGACGATTTTTTTCACGCAACCCACACCAGTCAGCGGCAGGGTGCAGCTTTGCAGCAACTTGGAGCTGCCGTATTTGTCAGCGTGGGTCATCGTCACCACGATATTTTGCGCGCCAGCGACTAAATCCATCGCACCGCCCATGCCTTTGACCAGTTTGCCCGGGATCATCCAGCTGGCGATATTGCCGTTTTGATCGACTTCAAAAGCGCCCAGTACCGTTAAATCAACATGACCACCGCGGATCATGGCAAAACTTTCCGCAGAGCTAAAAATTGCTGCGCCTTTGATGGCGGTGACGGTTTCTTTACCGGCGTTGATCATATCAGCATCCACTTCGGCGTCGGTCGGATACGGACCCATGCCCAGCAAGCCGTTTTCTGATTGCAGCATCACTTCAATACCAGCGGGTACATAGTTGGCCACCAGCGTTGGAATACCAATGCCTAAATTGACGTAATAACCATCTTTCAGCTCTTGCGCCACACGCATCGCCACTTGTTCACGGGATAAGGCCATTATTCTGCTCCTTTTGTTGAATGACCGGTTTGGCGAACCATCCGACGTTCAATCCGTTTTTCAAAGCTGGCTTGAATGACGCGCTGCACGTAAATCCCTGGGGTATGAATTTGCGACGGCTCCAGCTCACCAGGTTCAACAATTCTTCTACTTCCGCCACGGTGATTTTACCGGCGGTGGCGACCATTGGATTAAAGTTCATCGCGGTATGGCGAAACACCAGATTGCCATAGCGGTCCGCTTTCCAGGCGCGGACAATCGCAAAATCACCGGTGATGGCAGGTTCTAACACATAGTGACGGCCATTGATTTCACGGGTTTCTTTGCCTTCAGCCACCGGCGTGCCATAACCTGTGGCAGTAAAAAAGGCCGGAATACCAGCACCACCAGCGCGGATCTTTTCTGCCAGCGTGCCTTGCGGCGTTAGCTCGACTTCCAGTTCGCCACTGAGCAATTGTTTTTCGAATAAGGCGTTTTCACCGACATAAGATGCGACCATCTTTTTGATCTGGCGATCTTCGAGCAACACCCCAAGGCCAAAACCATCGACGCCACAGTTATTGGAAACCACGGTTAAATCGCGGGTACCCATTGTTTTAATTTGTGCGATTAGACCTTCCGGAATACCACAAAGGCCAAAACCACCGGCGATCACTGTCATGCCATCTTGCAGGCCTGCCATCGCTTCGTCGTAACTCTGTACGACTTTGTTAAACCCTGCCATCTGAAGTCCTCTTCATTTTTATGTGCTGTGATGCCACTTCGCAGCCCGGAAGTGGCTTAATTCTGCTGACATTTAGCCTTAAGCGCCAATCCTACTTTAGAACCCGCTGTTTTCCCCAAGGCTGCTGCAATGGCCCAGCCCGCCTGGGCGAGCGTATTTAAATCAACACCATGGGTAATGCCAAGACCATTCAGTAAATACACCACATCTTCAGTGGCAACATTGCCTGACGCCCCGGCGGCGTAAGGGCAGCCGCCCAGACCTGCCACTGCACTGTCAATCACAGCGACACCGCGGCTTAGCGCGGCGTAAATATTTGTTAACGCCTGACCATAAGTGTCGTGAAAATGGACTGCAATTTTGTTAACAGGTACCACTTCGAGCACCGCATCCAGCATCGCCAGCACTTTGGCCGGAGTGCCAACACCGATGGTGTCGCCCAAAGAAATTTCGTAACAGCCCATCTCTAATAAAGCTTTTGCCACCCGAGCCACTTCGGCTGGTGCCACATCGCCCTGATAAGGGCAACCCACCACACAAGAGACATAACCCCGAACCCGCAGGCCATCAGCTTTTGCTGCCGCCAGTACCGGCTCAAAACGCGCTAAGCTCTCGGCAATACTGCAGTTGATGTTTTTTTGGCTAAAAGCTTCAGAAGCAGCGCCAAAAATAGCAACTTCGTCCGCACCGGCAGCTTTAGCCGCCTGATAACCTTGTAAATTTGGCGTCAGGGCCGTATAGGTGACAGCAGCTTTGCGCTGGATCCCGGCAAATACCGCAGCTGAGTCGGCCATTTGTGGCACCCATTTGGGGCTGACAAATGAGCCGGTTTCAATGGTGGTTAAACCCGCTGCGGCCAAGGCATTGACCAAGGCAATTTTTGCATCTAAAGATACTGCCACTTCATTTTGCAGACCATCCCGCGGTCCGACTTCAACCAGACGGACGCTGGTCGGAAAAGCGTGCGGTACTTGATTGGGTAGACTCATATCAGGCCTCGGCTTTGGCAGTAAAATCAACCAGTTCAGCGCCATCTTTGACTAAATCACCGGCGGCATAATAAAGCGCGTTGACGACACCATCGGCAGGCGCTTTGATGGCGTATTCCATCTTCATCGCTTCCATCACCAGCAGCGTTTGGCCTGCTGTCACAGCTTGACCATTTTCAACGAGTACGGCCACGACGGTACCATTCATCGGCGCTTTTAAGCTGCCAGCACTTTCATCTGCACTGGCCACTTCTACAACTGTTTTGTAATCAAAATCAAAGCGCTGCTGTTTGATAAACACCGAAACTGTCTCGCCAAACTGGCTGACCCGCACTTTACATTGGTGGCCGCTGATATTGGCCAGCAGTTCATCCTGTTGCAATTGCGCTTTGATGGTTAAACACAAATCCGCCACACAGACCACAAAGGCATCCGCTTGTTGGGTGATATGAACGCTTTGCTGTTGCTCGCCCTGGCTTAACTTAAAACTAACGCTGGCATTTTCGTTCATCCGCCAGCCAATAGCCGACTGCCACGGCGAGTTCGCTTGCGTTTGTGGCTGTTGTTTCAGCAGCAGATAAAGCGCCGCCAAAATCAGCGCCTGGGTTGGCTCGTTTTGCTCAGGTGCAAACAGTTCCGCCTGATGATGCTCAATAAAATGGGTATCGAGTTCAGCCCGGCCAAAAGCCGGATGCTCGACCAGACGGGTTAAAAAGTTTAAATTGGTTTTCACCCCGGCAATACGGTAATCATCCAGCGCACGACGCATCCTGGCGATAGCGCGGTCGCGGCTTTCGTCCCAGACGATTAGTTTAGCGATCATCGGATCGTAAAATGGCGAAACTTCGTCGTTTTCCACCACACCGGTGTCAATCCGCACATGACGATTGGCATCTGGCTGGCGTAAATAGGTCAGTTTACCGGTAGCGGGCAGGAAATTATTGTCCGGATCTTCGGCATAGACCCGCACCTCAATCGAATGGCCATCCAGCGGGATTTCATCTTGCGTCAGTGGCAGCGGCTGACCGCTCGCGACCAATAATTGCCATTTCACCAAATCCTGACCGGTGATCATTTCAGTCACCGGATGCTCGACCTGCAGTCGGGTGTTCATTTCCATAAAATAGAAGGAACCATCTTCGTCAAACAGGAACTCGACCGTGCCGGCACCGGCATAACCAATAGCCTGCGCCGCTTTGACCGCCGCTTCCCCCATGGCTTTACGCTGTTCCTGCGAGAAGTTCGGTGCCGGTGCTTCTTCAATCACTTTTTGATGGCGACGCTGAATGGAGCAATCGCGCTCATGCAAATACACCGCATTGCCAAAATTATCGGCAAACACCTGAATTTCGACGTGACGCGGTTTGGTCAGATAACGCTCCAGCAAGATTTTGTCGTTACCAAAACCGTTTAAGGCTTCGCGTTTGGCGCTTTGCAGTTGCTCCAGAAACTCAGAGGTTTGCCAGACGACTTTCATCCCTTTACCACCGCCACCGTAAGCGGCTTTGAGCAGCAGTGGGTAACCGACTTTTTCGGCTTCTGCCGCTAAAAAGGCTTCATCCTGGTTGTCGCCATGGTAACCCGGCACTAATGGCACACCGGCTTGACTCATAATTTCTTTGGCGGCACTTTTGCTACCCATGGCAGCAATGGCAGGCACTGGCGGGCCAATAAAAACCACACCAGCTTCGGCGCAAGCCGCTGCAAAGCCTTCATTCTCAGATAAAAAACCATAACCCGGGTGCACCGCCTGAGCGCCGGATTTTTTGGCGATCTCGAGAATTTTATCGGCGCGTAAATACGACTCTTTGCTCGGCGCCGGGCCTAATAAATAAGCTTCGTCGGCCATTTGGACATGCCGCGCATTGGCGTCAGCTTCGGAATACACGGCCACACAACGAATGCCCAACTGATGCGCGGTTTTAATCACGCGACAGGCAATTTCGCCGCGGTTTGCGATGAGTATTTTATCAAACATATTAAGCCTGTCCTTTGGATGGAGATGCTGTTGCGGGTTCACTGGTTGTCGGCGCAAGTTGCCAGGCCGGGGTCCGTTTTTGCAAAAAGGCTGATAATCCTTCCTGACCTTCACCGGATACCCGAATGGCTGCAATGCGGCGGCTGGTTTCGTCAATCAGCGCTTGAGTCGTCGGTTGATTGGCGACAGTGAAAATCAGATCTTTCGCTGCTTTGACTGCGGCAGGGCTATTGGCGAGTAAAGTTTGCACCATGGCATCCGACACACCATGCAGTTCATCGTCGCTCACCATCTTATGCAATAAACCTAACTGCAACGCTTCCGCGGCAAAAAAACGCTCGGCGGTTAAAAAATAACGGCGGCTGGCCCGTTCGCCGATGGCCCGCACTACATAAGGGCTAATCACGGCAGGGATCAAGCCAATCTTGACTTCACTTAAGCAGAAGCTGGCTTTATCCGAGGCAATCGCGATATCACAACAAGCGACTAAACCAACAGCACCACCAAAAGCCGCGCCTTGCACCAAAGCCAGGGTTGGGGCAGGGAAGCTGTCGAGTTTTTGCATGAGTTTTGCCAGCTCGCCGGCATCTTGCAAATTCTCGGCATAATTTTTATCCGCCATCGAGCGCATCCAGCCCAAATCGGCACCGGCACTGAAGTTTTTGCCCAAGGAGCGCAGCAGCAATACCCGCAGCTGCGGCTGAGCAGCAAAGGCATCCAACGCCTGAATCAGCTCGCCAATCATGATCTCATCAAAGGCGTTATGCACGTCAGGCCGATTCAGCACCAGCTGCGCGACACCGCGCTGGTCGATGGAGGTGGTGATGTATTGGTAATTCTTCATTGCGATTTCCATAGCAGCTCCATTACATCCGGAACACGCCAAAGCGTGTCTCTTCAATCGGTGCATTCAGCGATGCCGCTAACGCCAGACCCACCACCATCCGGGTTTGCGCCGGGTCAATAATGCCATCGTCCCATAACCGGCCCGATGCATAATAAGGATGGCCTTGTTGCTCGTACTGCTCGATAATCGGTTTTTTCAGCGCAGCTTCTGCATCCGCCGACAAGGTTTCGCCTTTACGCGCTAAACCATCTTTGGTCACCTGCGCCATTACGCCAGCCGCTTGTTCACCGCCCATCACTGAAATACGGGCATTGGGCCACATCCACATCATGGTGGGATCGTAGGCGCGGCCACACATGCCATAGTTACCGGCACCATAAGAGCCGCCAATCAGCACGGTGAATTTCGGCACCTTGGCGCAAGACACCGCAGTCACCATTTTCGCGCCATGTTTGGCGATGCCTTCGGCTTCGTATTTTTGGCCGACCATAAAACCAGTGATATTTTGCAGGAACAACAATGGAATTTTGCGCTGGCAACAAAGTTCAATAAAATGCGCGCCTTTTTGCGCTGATTCGGAGAATAAAATCCCGTTATTGGCGACGATGCCAACCGGATTGCCAAAGATGCGCGCAAAACCACAAACTAAGGTGGCGCCATACAGCTGCTTAAACTCATCAAAATCTGAACCATCGACAATCCGCGCTATCACTTCCCGCACATCAAAGGGCTTTTTCAAGTCTGTGCCGACAATGCCGTACAGTTCTTTGGCGTCAAATAACGGCTCTTGTGAAGGTTTTACATCCCGAAGCGCCGGTGCCACCCGATTGAGACGGGAAATACTATTGCGCGCCAATTGCAGCGCATGTTCATCGTTCTGGGCATAGTGATCAGCAACACCAGAAATGCGGCAATGCACATCGGCACCGCCTAAATCTTCCGCCGACACTTCTTCGCCGGTGGCGGCTTTGACCAGTGGCGGCCCCGCCAGAAAAATAGTGCCTTGTTCTTTGACGATAATCGACTCGTCCGCCATCGCCGGCACATAAGCACCGCCAGCGGTACAAAGCCCCATCACCACCGCAATTTGTGGGATGCCACGCGCTGACATATTGGCCTGATTAAAGAAAATACGCCCAAAATGCAGTTTATCCGGAAACACATCGTCCTGGCGCGGCAGGTTAGCACCACCCGAATCGACCAGATAAATACAAGGCAATTGGCAACGATCGGCGATTTCCTGCGCCCTTAAATGCTTTTTCACCGTCAGCGGATAATAAGTACCGCCTTTGACTGTGGCATCATTGGCGACAATCATACATTCCACACCACTGACCCGGCCTATGCCAGCGACTACAGCGGCGGCAGGCACATAGTCGTCATAACATTGCCAGGCAGCGAACTGGCCAATTTCTAAAAATGGGGAACCAGGATCCAGCAACTTCTGAATACGATCGCGGACAAATAATTTACCGCGCGCAGTATGCCGGGCAATCAAGGCCTCACCGCCGCCAAGTTTGATTTGCTGCACTTTGGCATGCAAATCATCAACCACCGCTTGCATCGCCGCGGCATTTTGCAAAAATTCAGCAGATCTGGGATTTACTTTGCTGGATAATCTGGTCACTTCTGTCACCTATAGAAAAAATTGGAAGTAGCGCTGTGCCAATCACTGTCACTGCGCTCTTTGCTCTTGCTACAAAAAAGCAGAGGCGCAGCCCCAGAATCGAATATGTGGTATGCAGCGTCTGTTCATAGCATCAAGATGGGTGTCACTTGCAAAAAAGCCGACCGTTGAGCAGCATTGATGCTGCGAACCGAGCCCCCCAGGGGTGGGTTGATGGGCGTGTCGGCGTTTTGTAAGTGGCAACCCGCCTCAGACGAATAAACGGCAAAGCAATCAATTCGACTCGCTAAACAACTCCCGGCCAATCAGCATACGGCGGATCTCGGAGGTGCCAGCACCAATTTCATATAGCTTGGCATCGCGTAATAACCGGCCTGTCGGGTATTCGTTGATATAGCCATTGCCGCCCAGTAACTGAATGGCATCCAGCGCCATTTTAGTAGCCAGTTCAGCGGTATATAAAATCACGGCAGCAGCATCTTTGCGGGTGGTTTCACCGCGATCACAAGCTTTGGCCACGGTATAAGCATAAGCTTTGGCGGCATTCATCTGGGTATACATATCTGCCAGTTTGCCTTGCACCAGTTGGAATTCGCCGATGGCCTGGCCGAATTGTTTGCGATCATGGATGTAAGGCACCACGATATCCATACAAGCCTGCATAATGCCAAGTGGGCCGCCAGCCAGTACCAAACGCTCATAATCAAGCCCCGACATCAGCACTTTCACGCCTGAACCAACAGTGCCTAACACGTTTTCCACCGGCACTTCGCAGTCTGCAAACACCAGTTCACAAGTGTTCGAACCGCGCATACCCAGTTTGTCTAATTTCTGCGCCTGGCTGAAGCCTTTAAAACCACGTTCAACAATAAAGGCGGTAATGCCTTTTGAACCGGCATGAATGTCGGTTTTGGCATAAATGACATAGGTGTCAGCATCCGGACCATTGGTGATCCACATTTTATTGCCGTTCAGCACATAGTGATCACCACGCAGCTCGGCGCGAAGTTTCATCGATACCACATCAGAGCCGGCATTTGGCTCTGACATTGCCAGCGCGCCGATATGTTCACCGGAACACAGTTTAGGCAGGTATTTCAGTTTTTGTGCTTCGTTGCCGTTGCGGAAAATCTGATTAACGCAAAGGTTGGAATGCGCGCCATAAGATAAAGCCACTGAAGCTGAAGCGCGGCTGATTTCTTCCATCGCGACAATATGTTCCAGATAACCTAAACCTGAACCACCGTATTTTTCATCGACAGTGACGCCGAGCAGGCCTAAATCACCAAATTTACGCCACAGATCGGCCGGAAACTCATTGTCATGATCAATTTGGGCCGCGCGGGGCGCAATTTCTTCCCGGGCGAAGGCATTGACCTGCTCGCGGATCATGTCCACTGTTTCGCCCAGATCAAAGTTAAGCGATTTATAATTGCTAATCATCAGATGTCCCCGTTTGCGCGTAATTATGAGTTTTAGGTTCGGTGGTTTTGGCACCCTGGAGGGTTTCACGGCAGCGTTTTTCGACAGTGACCAGTTCCATCAGTACCACTTTAATGTCATCCATCTGCTGATGGAGTTCGGCTTTTTTCTGTTCTATCAATTTCAGCATGATGGTCAGTTGGGTGACGCTGGACTTATCCGCATCGTACAACTCAAACAATTGGCCGGTTTCGGCCAGACTGAAGCCTAAACGTTTGCCTCGCAGGATCAGTTTTAGCCTGACCCGGTCTCTTTTACTGTAAATCCGGGTTTGTCCTTGCCGTAATGGCGTTAATAACCCCTGATCTTCATAAAAGCGGATGCTGCGGGTGGTAATGTCGAACTCTTTGGCGAGTTCACTGATGCTGTAAGTTTTATCGTCTTTGTCTGTCATGTCGGCCACCGTAAAAATCGCAGACAACTATAAGTGAAGTTTACGTAAAGGTAAAGCTGATGACCACTTGCTGTTGCAGCAGGCAACGGTGTTTTGCCCCTCAGGCGCTGGTTGTTTTGCATAAGTTTTGCATAAGTAAAGACACTAAACTTCTGTTTTAATTTAAACATTTAAATTTTAGCCAGCGCTTTAAATTCAACGACCTGCGCTGCGAATTGCCATGGTGCAGCTAACAGCCACTGTCTGAACCCGCGGGGAAAATGGCTGGTTGTAAAGATTAGATGCCAACTGTTGTGTCAAACTTCAGACAGTTACAGTGACCGCTGCGACGGAATTGGCAAATTCTGTCACTGCTTGACGTTGGCGTAAACGTAAATTTGGTGTAGGCTCATCGGCAATTTATCAAAAATATTTTCGCGGAGAAAAATGCATGGCTCAGCAACAACAGATCGTCATCGTGGCAGCAAAACGGACGGCGATGGGTGGTTTTATGGGTGGATTGGCGGAGGTTTCGGCCACTGATTTAGGTGCAACAGCAATTAGCGCGGCATTAACTCAGTCAGGCATTGCCCCGGCCAACGTCAGCGAAGTCATTATGGGTTGTGTGTTGCCGGCAGGTTTAGGTCAGGCGCCGGCGCGGCAAGCCGTGTTAAAAGCAGGGCTGCCATTGTCAGCCGGCGCCACGACTATTAACAAGGTCTGTGGTTCAGGTTTAAAAGCAGTGATGGTCGCGGCTGATATTTTAAAAGCCGGTAGTGCCGATGTGGTGGTCGCAGGTGGGATGGAATCGATGTCCAATGCCCCTTATTTGCTGCCAAAAGCACGTAGCGGCATGCGGATGGGCCATGGTGAAGTGAAAGATCACATGATGCTGGATGGTCTGGAAAACGCTTATGATGGTAAAGCGATGGGTTGTTTTGCCCAGCTCACCGCCAATGAACAAGACTTTAGCCGCGAGCAGATGGACAGCTTTGCGGTGCAATCGTTAACCCGCGCCCAGCAAGCTATTGCCAGCGGTGCCTTTGTCGCGGAAATTGCTGCTGTCACTATTCAGACCCGTAAAGGCGAGCAGGTTTTTGCCGTGGATGAACAGCCAGGCAATGCCAAAGTCGATAAGATCCCAACCTTAAGACCTGCTTTTGCCAAAGACGGCACTATCACAGCAGCAAACTCCAGTTCGATTTCAGACGGTGCGGCCGCTCTGGTACTGATGCGCGAAGCAGATGCCTTAGCAGCAGGCACAGCGGTGCTGGCCAAAGTGGTCGGTTATGCCACCCATTCGATGGAGCCGGTTTTATTTACCGTGGCACCTGTCGGCGCGATGAACAAATTACTGCAGCAGATCGGCTGGGATAAAACAGAGGTTGACCTGTGGGAAATCAACGAAGCTTTTGCCATGGTGACGATGCTGGCGGTGAAAGAAATGGCATTAGATAGCGCCAAAGTGAATGTCAATGGGGGGGCTTGTGCGCTTGGGCATCCGATTGGTGCTTCCGGCGCGCGGATTTTAGTCACTTTGATCCACGCGTTAAAAGCCCGTGGCTTGAAACGCGGTATTGCTTCGTTATGTATCGGTGGTGGTGAAGCGGTCGCATTGGCGGTCGAAGTCTGAGCGCCTCTATCGCAATACACCGCTTTGCTGCGCTGATGCAAACCGGTGACTAAATACAAAACAATAATTAAATCAACAGTGTTAACAAAAAAGTTAACAAAATTCAGTCCCGCAGCAGTGTCGCTGCGTGACCAAACGGGGACAAAGCTATGACCAAGGTTCAGCTGTTTATTAACGGCGAATTTGTACACTCCACCAGTGAGAAATTCATCCCGGTAACCAACCCTGCCACGCAGGAAGTGATTGCGCAGGTGCCTTGTGCCACCATGGACGAGATGGAGCTGGCGATCAGTTCCGCCAAACAGGCATTTTTAAGCTGGAAAGAAACGCCGGTTTCCGAGCGGGCCCGTCTGATGATGCGCTTTGCCGCTTTATTAAAAGAACACCAGGCTGATATCGCCGATATCATTTGCCGTGAACTGGGTAAAACGGTCGAAGATGCCAAGGGTGATGTCTGGCGCGGGATTGAGGTGGTCGAGCAAGCGGCCAATATTCCGTCGTTGATGATGGGGGAAACGGTTGAAAACGTCGCCCGCAGCATTGACACCTATAGCTATATTCAGCCACTGGGCGTTTGTGCCGGTATCACCCCCTTTAATTTCCCGGCCATGATCCCGCTGTGGATGTTCCCGATGGCCATTGCTTGTGGTAACACTTTTGTGCTCAAACCATCAGAGCAGGATCCGATGACAGTGAACCGGATTGCTGAGCTGTTTGAACAGGCCGGTGCACCAAAAGGCGTGTTACAAGTGGTGCATGGTGCCAAAGAGCAAGTTGATGTGTTATTGCACCATAAAGATATCAAAGCGATTTCGTTTGTAGGTTCAGTCAATGTCGGTCAGTACATTTATAAAACCGGTACTGATAATCTGAAACGGGTGCAAGCCTTTGCCGGTGCCAAAAACCATATGGTGATTATGCCGGACGCCAATAAAAACCAGGTGGTGAATGCACTGGTCGGCGCCTCTGTTGGTGCTGCCGGTCAGCGCTGTATGGCCATTTCGGTCGCGGTCTTTGTGGGTGCTGCCGCTGAGTGGATCCCGGATGTTGCTGCTGCCATTGGTAAAGTACGGCCTGGCGTTTATACCGATCCAAATGCAGCTTATGGCCCGCAAATCAGCCCACAAGCCCGCGCCCGGGTATTGTCGCTGATTGAGCAAGGTAAAAAAGAAGGCGCCACTTGTCTGCTCGATGGCTCAGGCATCGTGGTGGACGGCTATCCAAACGGCAATTGGGTTGGTCCAACGGTGTTCTCAAACGTAACTACCGATATGGCAATTTATAAAGAAGAAATTTTTGGCCCTGTGCTGAACACCATGACGGTGAATTCGTTGGATGAAGCCATTGCGCTGGTCAATGCCAGCCCGTTTGGCAATGGCACCGCCATTTTCACCGCCAGCGGTCATGCCGCCCGTAAATACCAGCATGAAGTCGAAGTGGGTCAGGTCGGTATTAATATTCCAATTCCGGTGCCACTGCCATTTTTCTCATTCACTGGCTGGAAAGGTTCGTTCTACGGCGATCAACATGCTTATGGTAAACAGGCAGTGCGTTTTTACACTGAAACCAAAACCATTACTGCCCGTTGGTTTGAAGATGATATAGCGGCGACCGGGCCAAATATGTCGATTAACTTGCGTTAATGTGGCACTGGGTGTCAGAGCCGTCTTACCGGCTCTGACACGCGGACCCGCCGCGCGCTCCCCGCGCGGCTTTTGATTGTCCGCTTAGCCAGAACCAATAAGACGGCTGGACGAGATCATCGATAGCCAGTTGCTATCAGTACGAAAAAGGTAACCCAATGAATTTTAATTTAACCGAAGATCAACAAGCTTTTGCCGAAACGGCCCGTCAGTTCGCTGAAACTGAATTAGCGCCTTTTGCTGCTGAGTGGGATCGTACCCATCATTTCCCAAAAGAGGTGTTGCAAAAAGCCGGTGAACTGGGTTTTTGCTCTTTATATACGCCAGAAGACGCCGGTGGTTTGGGTCTGTCGCGTTTAGATGCTTCGATAATTTTTGAACAGCTGGCGATGGGCTGCACCGCCACCACTGCCATGTTAACTATTCATAATATGGCCAGCTGGATGATCGCCACCTGGGGCACAGACACCACCAAAACTGAATGGTGTCCAAGTCTGGTGACAGGTGAAAAGCTGGCGTCTTACTGTTTAACAGAACCAGGCTCTGGATCAGACGCGGCATCACTGCGCACCAGCGCGAAAAAAGACGGTGACAGTTATGTCATCAATGGTTCAAAAATGTTTATCTCTGGCGCTGGCGCCACTGAAGTGTTAGTGGTGATGGCGCGCACCGGCGAAGCCGGCCCTAAAGGGATTTCTGCGTTTGTGGTGCCAGCTGATGCGGCGGGTGTGATTTACGGTAAAGCCGAAGAAAAAATGGGCTGGAATGCGCAGCCAACCCGGTTAGTGACTTTTGATAACGTTCGTATTCCGGCGCACAACCTTTTAGGCAATGAAGGTGAAGGTTTTACCTTTGCCATGAAAGGCTTAGATGGCGGTCGTATCAATATCGCCACTTGTTCCATTGGTACGGCGCAACAGGCATTAAATACCGCCCGTGATTATATGCTGCAACGGGAACAATTTGGTAAACCCATCGCTGCGTTTCAGGCGTTACAGTTTAAGCTGGCTGATATGGCCACTGAATTAGTGGCAGCCAGACAGCTGGTGCGATTGGCGGCATTTAAACTGGATTGTGATGACGCAGAAAAAACCGCCTATTGTGCCATGGCGAAACGTTTTGCCACTGATGTCGGTTTCCAGGTCTGTGATCAGGCGCTACAAATCCATGGTGGCTACGGTTATATCAAAGAATATCCGCTGGAACGACACTTCCGCGATGTGCGGGTGCATCAGATTTTAGAAGGCACCAACGAAATTATGCGGTTGATTATTGGCCGGCGTTTACTCGATAGTGCAGCCAATGACATTTTGTAGGGTTATTGTGCAATATTGCTGATAAAATTCAGCAACTTATTTTAAGCATAGTCTTCAATCGCTGTTGCAGCCGGTCTGGCTGCAACAGCGAACAGAACAAGGAATTGCCATGTCGCAACTGAAACTGGAAAAACGCGGTCATACCGCACTGATCACCATCAGCAATCCGCCGGCGAATACCTGGACCCGTGAGACGCTGACGCAATTGCGGGATGCGGTGAAATCACTGGCCGAGGATAAAAATATTTATGCACTGGTGGTCACCGGGGAAGGGCCAAAGTTTTTCTCGGCTGGCGCTGATTTAAATGTGTTTGCCGGTGGTGACAAAGCGGTGGCGGGCGATATGGCGCGGATTTTTGGTGAAGCTTTTGAAACTCTGGCCGCCTTTCGTGGTGTGTCTATTGCCGCGATTAATGGTTATGCCATGGGCGGTGGGTTAGAAGTGGCGCTTGCCTGTGATATCCGGATTGCAGAAGAACAAGCGCAACTGGCGTTGCCAGAAGCAAAAGTCGGTTTATTGCCTTGTGCCGGTGGCACTCAACATCTGGCCTGGCTGGTCGGTGAAGGTTGGGCGAAACGGATGATTTTATGCGGTGAGCGCATCGGGGCGGCCAAGGCCCTGCAAATTGGTCTGGTTGAGGACGTGGTTGCCACTGGGCTTGCGCTGGAGTCCGCGTTATTGCTGGCCGATAAAGTGGCTGAGCAAAGTCCGGTGGCGGTCAGCGCCTGTAAAAAACTGATCCAACAAGGACGCAGTGGCAGCATCAATGCCGCTTTACCTTTGGAGCGTGAATTATTCGTCAGTTTGTTTGACAGTCAGGATCAGGTCGAAGGCGTTCAGGCGTTTTTACAAAAACGCCAGCCAAACTGGGTGAATGGCTGATGACTGACATAATGCAACAAGTTCAGGTGGTGCTGTTTGAGACCATGCGTGCCGACAATGGCAAGCTGATTGGTCTGGCCACTTTAAATAGCGAAAAATCACTTAATGCGCTCAGTCTGCCGATGGTTGAGCTGTTATTACCGCAGTTACAGGCCTGGAAAGACGACCCGCAAGTCGCGATGGTGCTGCTGCAGGGCGCTGGCGATAAAGCCTTTTGTGCCGGTGGTGATATCCGCGATTTATATCACAATATGCAGCAGCAACCCGGCGTGTTTCAGCCTTATGTCACAGAGTTTTTTACCAAAGAATATCACTTAGATTATCTGATCCATACTTTTGATAAGCCGGTGCTGGTGTGGGGCAATGGCATTGTGATGGGTGGTGGTTTAGGCTTGATGGCGGGCGCTTCGCACCGGATTGTCACCAGCACCTCACGGATTGCGATGCCGGAGATGGCCATTGGTTTGTATCCGGATGTCGGGGGTAGCTGGTTCTTAAACCGGATGCCGGCAGGTTGTGGTTTGTTTCTGGGGCTCACTGGCGCTTCTATCAATGCCGCTGATGCCAAACTAATTGATTTGGCAGACCATTTTATTCCACATAATCAAAAAGACGCTGTGTTGGCCAAATTAAAAACTATTCGCTGGGGCAATACAGTGGCGCTGAATCATCAGAAATTATCCGATGAATTGCTGCATTTGGAAGAACTGTCCCGCAATCAACAACCGGCCAGTCAAATCCGGTTACATCAGCAAAGTATTGCAGCGTTAACCCAGTGTCAGGATTTAGCCAGTGCCATGCAGGCGATTCTATCAATGCCAAATGAAGACGCATGGCTGAGTAAAGCCAAAGCGTCTTTGCAGTATGGCAGTCCAATTACTGCCCATATTGTCTACCGGCTGCTGCAACTGGGGCAGTCAAAAATTCTGGCCGACAGTTTCCGGCTGGAGCTTGGCCTGAGTGTGCAATGTGGCAAGCTTGGTGAGTTTACCGAAGGAGTCCGGGCGCTGTTGATTGATAAAGATCAAAAACCAGCCTGGCGTTACCCTTCAGTTGAAGCGGTGCCAACAACGGTGATTGACGAATTATTCAGCTCCCCCTGGGCGGCTGAACTCCATCCGTTACAGGAGCTGGGCCGGGTGCATTAAAGCCTCCCGGTGCCATGTCCACCTCTTCAGTGCAACTGCATCAGAGGTGGTGCTCGACACAATTTGATTAACCATGCGCCGGCGCACAGAACTGCCCAAGCAGTCAACGGCAAACAACAGGGATCTACAAGATGGCAACAGTCGCGTTTATCGGTTTAGGCAACATGGGTGGTCCAATGGCCATCAACTTACATAAAGCGGGTCATCAGGTGCAGGCGTTTGATTTATCCGCAACCGCGCTGCAACATGTGGCGGCCGAAGGTTGTCAGGTGGCAGCTTCAGCGCAGGCAGCAGTGCAGGGCGCTGAGTTTGTCATTTCAATGCTGCCGGCCGGTAAACATGTGGCCGCTTTGTATCTGGGTGAACAAGGCGTGGCGGCTGCCATTGCGCCAGGCGCACTGGTGCTGGATTGTTCCACTATTGATGCCGCGACTGCCCGTATGGTCGGTGCCGGTTTAGCCGCCAAGGGCATTGCGTTTATCGATGCGCCAGTCTCAGGTGGCGTGGGTGGTGCAAAAGCCGGTACTTTAACCTTCATCGTCGGTGGCAGCGCTGAGCATTTTGCCAAAGCGCAGACAGTCCTGACGGCGATGGGGAAAAACCTGTTTCATGCCGGTGAGATTGGCGCCGGCCAGGTGGCTAAAATCTGTAACAATATGCTGTTATCCATTCTCATGGCCGGTACCAGTGAAGCATTGCAATTAGGCATTGATAACGGACTGGATGCAAAAGTATTGTCGGACATTATGCTGAAAAGCTCAGGCCGCAACTGGACACTGGAGCTGTATAATCCTTGCCCGGATGTTCAGCCCAATGTGCCTTCCAGCAACGATTATCAGGGCGGCTTTATGGTCGACTTAATGGCCAAAGATTTGGGACTGGCTGCTGAGTGTGCGCAGTTAAGTCAATCGGCCACTCCGCTCGGTTCGCTGGCGCGCAATTTATACGTCACTCATCAGCGCCAGGGCAATGGCAAGCTGGATTTCTCCAGTATTTTCCGCCTGTTTGGCCGCAAATAACCGCTGCTGCCGGCGCTGATAGCGAGAGCTGATAGCGCCGCGAACGGCAGGTTACTGATTTTAATCCACCGCCTGGAACTGCAGTACAGGCAATTATGAGAAAGGTTGAAGATGAATTTACACGGCAAAACTATTGTGATCACCGGTGGCGCGCAGGGCCTTGGTTTAGAGATGGCACGGATGTGTGTCGCTGCCGGTGCCAATCTGGCGCTGATTGACATGAATGCGGCGCAATTATCCGACGCAGCCGCGGACTTGGCCGCTGCAGGTGTCACTGTCCGCACTTATGTCGCCAATGTCGCTGTCGAAGCCGAAGTAGAAGCCACTTTTACCGCCATTGATCGCGACTTTAGCGGCATTGATGGCCTGATCAATAACGCCGGTATTTTACGCGATGGTCTGTTACTGAAATTTAAAGACGGTCAACTGCAAAGCAAAATGTCGTTGCAGCAGTTTCAGTCGGTGATTGATGTCAACCTGACCGGCGTTTTCCTCTGTGGCCGCGAAGCGGCAGCTCTGATGGTGCAACGCGGTCGTCAGGGAGTCATTATCAATATGTCCAGTGTGGCGCGGTCGGGCAATATGGGTCAAACCAACTATGCAGCTGCCAAAGCCGGCGTGGTGGCGATGACGGTGACCTGGGCCCGTGAGTTAGGCCGTTATGGCATCCGGGTTGGCGCCATCGCACCCGGCGTGATCCGCACCGCGATGACAGATGCGATGAAACCTGAAGCGCGTGATCGGTTAGAAAAAATGAAACCGGTCGGTCGGTTAGGTGAAGCAACTGAGATTGCGCATACTGCGAAATATATCTTTGAAAACGATTTTTTCACCGGTCGGGTGGTCGAAATCGACGGCGGTATTTCGATGTAAGGCCAAGTCCTTCGCCGCCAACAGAAAGCCCGCATTAAGCGGGCTTTTCAGATTTAAAGCAAAGCAATCGCTTAATCAATCAACTGATACTGCTCAGTCAGCACTGCAATAATTTCTGCTTTAGGATTGGCGGATAACGTAATCGGCTTGCCAATGACTTTTTCGGCAATACCCAGATAGGTGCGGGAAATATCCATCATCACCTCGGTTGGCAGCGCGTTATCGCGTGCCAGCGCTGCGCGCTCCGGCATCCGGTCTTTGTTCAGCAGAATGTCCGGCTCCGGGAAATGGTTGAGTAACCACTGGCGGAAACCTTCTTTGGATTGTTCAACAATCTGGCCGTCGCGCCAGGCCGCACCATCCCAAATCCGTGAACTATCCGGCGTGCCGACTTCATCCATATAGATCAGTTTGTCATGACCGTCGGCGGCTTTGACATAACCAAACTCAAATTTGGTATCAACAAACATCTGATCCAATGCGTCCAGTGCCTGACTAATGACAGCAAAACCTTCTTTGAGCAGTTGTTCGTACCGATCAATATCCGACAGTGTGGCAAAGCCAAAAGCCTGATAATGCCGTTCGATATCACTGCGGGCAATATTGACATCATCAGCTTCAGGTACTCCCGCCAGGCCTGTCAGAATGCCTTTGGTCGATGGTGTGATCAGAATGTCTGCCAGTTTCTGCTCTTTTTGCAAACCTTCCGGCAGCCTGATACCACAAAACTCGCGTTCACCTTTGCTGTAAGCACGCCACATCGAACCAGTGATATATTGCCGGGCAATGGCTTCAATTTTCACCGGACGGGCTTTTTGCACAATCCACACCAGCGGATGCGGGATATCCAGAATATGACTGTCGGCCAGACCTTGCTGTTTAAACAGCGAAAACCAGTGATTCGAAATGGCATTTAATGCCGCGCCTTTGCCAGGTACGCCATGCAGACCATCCTGACCATGCCAGATGCAATCGAAGGCAGAAATGCGGTCGCTGATCACCATAATGGCCAGTTCGGTATCAGCCGGCACCGGATAGTTTTTTTCGCGGATTAAACGAGCACTGTCAGCTGGCGTCAGCCAGTACACACTACGAACTTTGCCGGAGTGAACCGGTAAATCAGTACGGATCGGCAGATCGTCGTTGACCGCCAGGACCTGAGTTGCAAGAGTCATGTTCACTTCTTCTGTCGATGGAAAAAAGGCGCGGCAATTCTAACAGAATCTGATGGTGAACAGAATCTGCCAGCCGAGATAAAGTCTGTCTGCTATCATGCTGCATTTTATGCGGTTGATGGGGTTATTGATGTCTGTATTGCCACACGCCAGCGCTTTGAGTTGTCCACTTTGTCAAAGCCCGCACTGCGGGTTCTTTAGCCAGGACCAAAGACGCTGTTATTTTCTTTGTGCAGGTTGTGATCTGGTGTTTGCCGATCCAGCCAGTTTGCTCGACAGTCAGGCGGAGCTGGCGATTTATCAGCAACATCAGAATGATCCGGCCGATCAGCGTTACCGGCAGTTTCTGGCAAAATTGGCCACACCTTTATTGCAAAAGTTGCCACCAAAGCCTGCTGCCAGCAGGCAACCCTGGCAGGGGCTGGATTTTGGTTCAGGACCAGGACCCACATTATCCCTGATGTTGGCCGAAGCAGGTCTGCAGATGGCTGTGTACGATCCTTATTTTGCCGCCGATAAAAGCGTGCTGCAGCACACGTATGATGTGATTTGTTGTACCGAAGCCATTGAACATTTTTATCAGCCAGCACAGGAATGGCAGTTATGGCTGCAAATGCTCAAAGCGGGTGGCTGGCTTGGCTTGATGACAAAGTTAAGACCGCAAGCGGCGGATTTTGCGCGCTGGCATTATAAAAATGACCCGACTCATGTCAGCTTTTTTAGTCAGCAGACCTTTCAATATCTGGCGACACGTGATGGTTTTTCGTTGGAAATTATCGGCAATGATGTAATTTTGATGCAGTATTTGCCATCCAATATCAAGGCGGCGGGGCCACAGCATGACTGAAACCGTGACAGGACCATTAATTGATTTGATGCAGCCACAAACTGTGGTCTGGCTGTTGCTGGCGGCGGCCATGTTGTTGCAATGGCTGCCGCGGAAGCGACTGTCTGGTGCAGGTCAGCACAGTCTGACCGATACGGCTACTGTCAGTTGGTTACTGCTGGGCGTTGCTGTTGGCTTGGCGTTATGGTTTGCGCTGTTGCAATGGACGACTCTGTGCGGCTTGCTGTTATTGTTGGCACTGCTGCGCTGGTGCCGGCGGTGCGGCGGTTATTGGTTGATACTGATGCATCTGCTGGCGGTATCGGCTTGTCTGGCGCTCAGTTTGCATTTGATCCCAGGCTTTGCTAACTGGCTGGTACTGTCGCAGGTACAAGCCGGAGCCGACAGCGCGCTCTGGTCAATGTATCTGAATCTGGATAAACCACTGGCGCTGTTTATTTTAGTCTGCATGCTGCCTGAGCTGAACCAGCCCAAAGCCCGGTTAACTTTGACCGGTTGGTTGCCGGCTGTTGCAATAGTGTCAAGAACAGAATGGTTGCGTTGGGGTTTCTTGTTGCTGCTGTCCATCACAGCGCTCAGTGCTTTAGCGCTTTGGGCCGGTTTTATCCGGCCGGAATTGAAATTACCGCACTGGTGGTGGCTGTTTTTACTGAATAATTTATTGCTGACCTGTTTGGTGGAAGAAGCATTTTTCCGCGGTTATCTACAACAACAGTTACAGCAGAAGTTTGGTCCGCTAATCGCTTTAGTGCTGGCGTCCAGCTTGTTTGGATTGGCTCATCTGGCCGGGGGCTGGAGTTATGCGCTACTTGCCACAGTGGCAGGCCTGTTGTATGGCTTGATTTATCTGCACAGCGGTCGGTTATGGCTCGCCGTGCTGGCGCATGCGTTGCTGAACTTTAGCCACTTGTGTTTGTTTACTTATCCATGGCCGCTCACGCGTTAAAAGCCGCCGCAGTTTTAAGTGGCTGAGCCAGTGGCTGATTTTGATCGAGCAACCATTGTCAGTAACGACACTGGCGTTCATACTGATTTGTCCACCGAAAGCCTGTTACTGTTGTCATAGTGCTGACTTCAGTAGCTGGCAATCTGCATAGCGTCACCGCAACCCTGAGTCGCAACGCTGCGGCTTGGTAATCAGCAAGGAGTGAAGATGAGCCAACTGACTATTCTGGCGATTTGTGGCAGTTTACGCGCCAAATCACACAATTTAACCTTATTAAAATATGCCCAACAACATGCGCCGCAAGGGGTTGAGATTGTGTTGGCTGATTTACAACAAGTGCCGTTTTATAATGCCGACCTGACGGAAAAACCAGCCGCAGTGCAACAGCTGATTGCGCAGGCAGCCAGCGCAGATGCGTTGTTATTTGGCTGTCCTGAATACAATTATTCAGTGGCGCCAGCGCTGAAAAATGCGCTGGATTGGTTATCGCGTGAACCTGATAATCATCTGCTGGCTGGCAAAGCCGCGGCTATCATGGGGGCAGGTGGCGGTATGGGAACTTCCAGGGCTCAGTATCATTTGCGGCAGATAGGCGTGTTCCTTGACTTACATTTTGTCAACAAACCAGAAGTTTTTGCCAATGCTTTTGCCGGCAGCTTTGCTGCTGACGGCAGTTTAACCGATGAGCGTATTCAGTCGGCGATAGTGCAACAACTGCAAGCATTACTGAAGTTGAGCCGGCAGGTAAAAGCAGTATGAAATTGAGCTTATCTTTCTGTTGCCGGGCTGTGTTGTTATCGGCGACGCTGCTGGTCCCCGGCTTGTCAGCGCAACAAGGGCAAGCGCCTGCCACCGCGGTTGCCTGGCTGGCTGAAGCTGAGCTTGCCAGCCAGAGCCAGCAGATTGAGCAATTCTGGCAACAACAAGTGGTGCAAGGTAGTTTCAAAGGGGCAGGTGGCGTGCCGCTGCATTTTGCTTATGTGAAACCGGCGGCGGCAAAAGCTGCTATTGTCCTGATAGCTGGCCGTACTGAGTCGGTGGTTAAGTATCAGGAGCTGTTTTATGACTTAAGCCGGCAAGGCTATGCCGTGTTTGCTTATGATCACCGGGGTCAAGGCTTGTCCGGCCGGATGTTAGCGGATCCCCAGATCGGTCATGTTGAAGACTTTCAACTGTATGTCGATGATTTACAAACTTTTATGCAAAAGATGCAACCAGAGTTCAGCGCTAAACCGCTGGCGCTGGCGCATTCGATGGGCGGCGCTATTCTGAGCTACTATCTGGCGCAATATCCGGATAGTTTTCAGGCGGCGGTGATGGCTTCGCCGATGCATCAGGCCAATGCGCAGTTGGTCTTTGGTCCATCAGATGGTTGTTACCTGGCTTCCGCTTTGGGCTGGACTTGCCCGGACTGTTATGCCGGCTTTTCTGCCCAACCCTATCAGGCGGGTGCTTTTAGTGATAATCCCTATACCCACTCCGAACTGCGTTATCAGCGGTTTCGGGCTGCTTATCAGCAATACCCTAAAGTACAATTGGGTGGGCCGAGCTGGCATTGGTTAGCCGAAGCTTGCCATGTTGCGGCAGAATTACCGCAGACTGCCGGTCAAATCAAAACGCCGGTGCTGATACTTCAGGCGGGGGCCGATGCTATTGTCACAGCCGCAGCACAGCAACAGTTTTGTCAGGTGTTAGGCCCGCAGTGTGAAGGTGGGTCGGTCAAGGTTATTGCTGGCGCGGCCCACGAGCTGTTGATTGAAGCTGATGCATACCGTTTGCCGGCACTGACCGCCATACAGCAGTTTTTTAGCCGTTACATCCACTAAGCGGCAATAACTACTTGCAGGCCGTTGCAGTGCTAAATTGCTGTAGCGGCCAGTCAGACTAATGCCTGTTAAAGTCTATGCCGATCTGCTGAGACCGTCCGTAAAGACCGCATCTAGTGCAGCAGTTCGCCAGGTCGTCAGTCCTTGCGCTATCGCTGCGAAGTGTTGGACTGCCGCTGCGCGTCACACGTCGTGCTGCGTCCGTCTCTGATTTGCATTTGCATTTGCAGCGCAAATAATATCGCATGGTATTCATACCAGCACAGATGTGTGATTCAGCCATCTTGTTAGGTGCCTTGATTACGGCATAAAAAAAGGCCCTTCCGGGCCTTTTTAGCTGCATCAGCCGCTCACATCAAGCGGCGGCTTTGCTCTGTCAGTCTGTTTACTCGTCGACTGATTGCGGTTTGGTCATTGGCGCAGTGCTGATCTGACGAGCAGTTCTGCTGCTGGAAACCACGACCGGGCGTTCTGCCGCTGGTTTTGCCACTGGCGCTTCAACCACAACTTCATCCGCAGCTGCTGCAGGTTTGGTCATCGTTGATGTCACCATATTGCCATAACGGTTGGCACGGGCTTTACTCGCTGGAGCTGGAGCTGGAGCTGGAGCTGGAGCTGGAGCTGGAGCTTCCACCACAGCTGCAGCCACTACCACTTCAGTTACCGCTGCTGTTGTTGATACAACATCGGCAGGCTGTGGCACGATTTCAGCTGCAACTGCAACTGCAACAGTTTCGGTTGCAACAACAGTCTCAGTGGCGACGACCGCAGCTGCTACCGGCGCTTCAATGGCAGTTGCTGGTTCAGCAACCACAGCTGGTGCTACCACTTCAGCAGTTACAGTCTCAGCAGTCGCGACTGCCGGCTGCACCGGCGCAGCTTCAACGGCAGTCACAGCGTCTACCGCTGGCTGGCGCTGACGCTGGCGTTGCCGTGGTTTAGCTGGCGTTGGTTCAGCGGCTGTGTCGGTGGCCTCAGCCACAACAGCAGTGGTGCTGTCGGTGTTTGCAGTATCGCTGTCCGGCGCCGCCGCAACGGCAACCTCTACAGCCGGGCTTGCTGTGACAATGCTGGTCGCGACTACAGCTGCAGTCACATCAGTAGCAGCGTCAACGACGGCAGTTTCAATTGGCAACGCCAGTTGTTGCTCGGCAGTGGCGGCAACTTCAGTCGCTTCATCCGCAGGGTAACGGGCTGTCACAGCTTCATCGCTTTCACCTGCTTGTTGCTCTTTTTTCCGCTTTTGCCCAGCAGCTCTTAAATGCCGTGGTGAGCGACGTGAACGACTGCGATTTTCTGCGTTTTGTTCAGTCTCAGCCACTTCTTCAGAGCCCACTTCAACAACAGCGTCAGCAACAACAGCTTCAGCGACAGGTGCTGCAAGGTTGTTGATTGCAGTGTCAGCAGCAACTTCAGCGACAGCCACAGCAGCAGGGACTGCTACCACAGTTTCAACCACGGCAGCATCAGCGACCACAGCTTCAGTTGTGACAACCAGTTGCTCTGTACTGACGGCTTTTTCTAACCGGACTGATTTACGCATATTGCGACGTTGCCGGCGCTCAACGACTTTGCTTGAACTTACCAGTTCTTCTTCGCCATCTGCAACGGCGACCTTAGGTAATTTCTCAGCTTGTGGTTTTTTGCTGTCATGACGATCAACTTTGTCAGCACGCTCTGGCCGCTCGGTACGTTCAGTGCGCTCAACACGTTCCGCCCGTTCCGGACGATCAGCTTTGTCGTTGCGCTCAGGGCGGGCCGGGCGTTCGCCGCGGTTAGGGCGCTCTTGCCGGTTGCCTTTTTGCTCATCACGTGGTTTGTCGTCCCGTGATTTATCCTCACGCACGCGCTCATCACGCTGCTGACCCCGTTCATCCTGGCCTTCTGGCCGACGATTTGGGTTGTTACGGCCATTACGACGATTTTTATTGTCGCGGTTATTGACCCGGCGTTGTGGCTGCTCGGTTTTTTCCGTTTCAACAGCGGCTGGTGCCGGCGCAAACAAGGATTTAAAGAAACCGGTAATTTTGCCAATCAAACCAGACTCTGCCACTTCAGCCACAGCGGCTGCTTTGACCACTGGTTTTGCCACAGGAGCGGCCGCAGCAGTGGCTGGCGTCTCTTGTAACGAAATCGCTGCAATGGCTGGTTTTTCTTTCACCGCATCAGACACCGGCTGATACAAATTGTTTTGTACCGCTGGTGCTTTTACCAGGTTGTAACTGGATTCTTCGATTTCTTCATCGATGCGAATACGTGTCACTTCATAGTGTGGCGTTTCCATATGCTCATTTGGAATGATGTAAATACGCACGCCTAACCGGCTTTCAATGCGGCGGATAGATTCACGTTTTTCATTCATCAGGTAAGTGGCAACAGAAACCGGCACCTGAGCATGGATTTGGCTGGTGTTGTCTTTAATCGCTTCTTCTTCGATTAAACGTAAAATCGATAACGCAGAAGATTCGGTGCTGCGGATAGTGCCGCGGCCATGACAACGTGGACACACATGCGTGGCAGACTCACCCAAAGATGGACGTAAGCGCTGACGCGACATTTCTAATAAACCAAAGCGTGAGATACGACCGATTTGGACACGGGCGCGGTCTTGTTTCACAGCTTCTTTTAAGCGGTTTTCGACTTCACGCTGATGCCGGACCGGCGTCATGTCGATAAAGTCGATCACAATCAAACCACCTAAGTCACGCAGACGTAATTGACGGGCAATTTCATCAGCGGCTTCTAAGTTGGTGTTAAAGGCGGTTTCTTCGATATCACCACCTTTAGTCGCTTTTGATGAGTTGATATCAATCGCTGTTAAAGCTTCGGTAGAGTCGATGACAATAGAGCCGCCAGAAGGTAACCGGACTTCACGACGGAAGGCAGTTTCAATCTGGGTTTCAATCTGGAAGTGCATAAACAGCGGCACTTCGCCCTGATACATTTTGACCCGATGGGCAAAGTCCGGCCGGAATTGCTGGATATAAAGTTTGGCTTCTTCGAAAATCCGGCTGTTGTCGATCAGGATTTCGCCAACATCACGGCGCAGGTAATCGCGGATGGCGCGAAATACCACGTTACTTTCCTGGTGGATTAAAAAAGGTGCAGGGCGGTTTTGCGCTTCAGTGGTAATAGCTGACCAGTGTTTCATCAGCGCTTTTAAGTCGTAATCCAGCTCTTCGTAAGATTTACCCACCCCAGCGGTGCGGACAATCAAACCCATGCCATCCGGCATTTCTAACTGGCCTAACGAGTCTTTTAATTCCTGCCGCTCATCGCCTTCAATGCGGCGTGAAATACCACCGGCTCTTGGGTTGTTTGGCATCAGCACCAGATAAGAACCAGCCAGACTGATAAAAGTGGTCAGCGCAGCGCCTTTTTGGCCACGCTCTTCTTTATCGATCTGAATAATTACTTCCTGGCCTTCACGCACCACTTCTTTGATATTCGGGCGACCATCGAAGGAATAGCCTTGCGGGAAATATTCGCGGGAGATTTCTTTTAATGGCAGGAAACCATGACGCTCGGCGCCATAGTCGACAAAAGCTGCTTCTAAGCTTGGTTCTACGCGGGTAATACGGCCTTTATAAATGTTGGCCTTTTTTTGTTCATGGCCTGGGCTTTCGATATCCAGGTCGTACAGTTTCTGGCCATCGACCAGGGCAACGCGGATTTCTTCTTCCTGCGTCGCGTTAATAAGCATTCTTTTCATTGTGTCTGACTCGTTCGTTCAGCCACAACAACAGCGCGCATTTCGTTTGCGTGTCAGATGTTGTCAAACATGTTTTTGGTGCAGTCTCCCGACTGGAATGCTTGAATAATCAATTAATTATCAATTGTTATTATCAATCTTGCTAATCCGGCCGGATTGGAACCCCAGCCGTGTTACAAATTTGCTCTGAATCACATCGCTGACGAGCGCTGCGTTATAGCCGTCTTTTTTAATTTTGTTGCTCACAGACCGGAAGCGGTGTTGTGCTGGTATTGGTAATAGATTACGCAGCATTACCTCAAGCATCTGGCGTTTATTCTCGTTCAGGATAGATAAAGTCGTTGGTTTTCACCACGAATTAGGTATGATCCGTTTCCCGAACGGTGCCTCACAGCTTCTCTTACGTCTTGTTGAGCGCCCTAATGGCCTAATGTGGCTTGACCACCGGCACAATTAGCGGGCTGATTATCACACCAATCAGACATCAATAGCAACTTAAATGTAGTGAATTCTACCAGCGGCAGAGCAGCAAATATCCATGACAGATGAAATCAAAACGCCAATCCAATATATTGATGTGGATGAAGAATATGCCGGCCAGCGGCTGGACAACTTTTTGCTGACGCGACTCAAAGGTGTGCCGAAAAGTGTAATTTACCGGGTCATCCGAAAAGGTGAAGTACGGGTCAATAAAGGCCGGACCAAACCTGAGTACAAATTACAGTCAGGTGACCAGGTGCGGGTACCGCCGCTGGTGTTGGCCGCAGAGAAAGATCAGGTGTCGACCAAACTGTCGCTGGTGAAAAACCTGGAAAGTCATATTTTATTTGAAGACAACGATTTAATCGTATTAAACAAACCGACCGGCATGGCCGTGCATGGCGGCAGCGGCTTGCAATTTGGCGTCATTGAAGCGCTGCGGGCGCTGCGGCCGACCGCGAAGTTTCTTGAATTAGTACACCGGCTGGATCGGGACACCTCAGGCTGTTTGCTGATTGCCAAAAAACGCTCAGTGCTGACCCATTTGCATGAACAACTGCGGCTCAAAACCGTGGAAAAGAAATATTGGGCGCTGGTGGCAGGGCAGTGGGATGCCCGTGATAAAAAAGTGACTGCGCCATTGAAGAAAAATACCCTGCAATCCGGCGAGCGGGTGGTACGGGTCGACGAAAAAGAAGGTAAACCATCAGAAACCCGCTTTAAGATTTTACAGCGCTATGCCGAAGGCACTTTAGTTGAAGCTTTCCCGGTCACCGGCCGGACGCATCAAATCCGGGTGCATACCGCTTGTATGGGCCATCCGATTGCCTGTGACGATAAATACGGCGTCAATGAATTTACCGCGCAGATGAATAGTCTGGGGCTGAAACGGTTATATCTGCATGCCAAAACACTGGCGTTCACGCATCCGAATACCGGCTTGGTGATGAAATGGGAAGCGCCGCTGGATCATGAACTGGAAAAAATTCTGACCCGACTGGTTAAAAAGTAATCTATGGCTGCCGCTGCGTTGCACGTCGCACGTCGCACGTCGCGGCAGTCCAATCCGTGAGCTAAGAGATCGAAGCAACAATGTCAGCAGTAAAAGTAGTGATTTTTGACTGGGACGGCACCGTGATGGATTCAGTTGGCAAAATTGTCAATTGTGTGCAAATGGCAGCAGCGCAAAATAAGCTGGTAGTGCCTGATTATGACGAAGCCAAACAAATTATCGGTTTAAGTTTGGATCCGGCTTTTGCCAGATTATTTCCGCACGCGGACGCCGCGACCCGGTTGTTGCTGGCTGAAGCTTATAAAGATGTGTATCAGCATCATGATAAGACCCCAACCCCTTTGTTTGCCGGGGCACGGGAATTGTTCAGCCAGTTGCAGCAACAGGGTTATCTGTTAGCCGTTGCCACCGGTAAAATGCGCCGTGGGTTGCAGCGGATGTGGGACGAAACCGACACGGGTCATTTTTTTACCGCCAGTTGTTGTGCTGATGAAGCCCAGTCCAAACCCCATCCACAAATGCTGCAGCAAATTCTGGCTTATCTGAAATTGCAACCGGCACAAGCCTTGATGGTGGGGGATACGGTACACGACCTGGCGATGGCACATGCCATTGCGATGCCACGTGTGGGGATCACCCATGGTGTGCATGGTCCGGCTGATTTTGCGCCTTTTGCCCCCAAAGCCGTGATTGATTCGTTGCCTGAGTTGCCGGCGCACTGTTAATAGCGGGCTGGTATTAGCCTGGCTTGCCAGCTATTGGCAAGCCAGGTCGGGCTAAGGCTGTAGCAATAAATCCCGGCCCTGGGCTTTGAGCAATTGATGCAGCCGAATCAGCGGTAAGCCAATCAGACTATTGGGATCATCACCTTCCAGTTTACTGAATAAGGTGATGCCAAGGCCTTCACTTTTAAAGCTACCGGCACAATTGAGTGGCTGTTCGCGTTGGATGTAACAGTGTATATCCTCAGCAGTTAACTGTCGGAAGTGGACATAAAAAGGCTCGACACAATGGCTGACGGCGCCTGTTGCGGCATTCACGACGGCTAAACCGGTCAGGAAGGTTACTCTGTGGCCACTAAATTTGCTCAGTTGCGCCACTGCGTTCTCGACAGTATGCGGTTTACCCAGAATTTCATCGCCAAATAACGCCACTTGATCGGAGCCAATCACCAGACCAGTGCTTAAACCGCTGGCCACCGCATTGGCTTTGGCGATTGCCAGACGGGCAACCAGTGCCTCGGCGCTTTCGCCTGGTTGTGGCGTTTCATCGACTTCAGGTTTTGCAGTGTTAAAATGGGGGGTCAGCTTTTCCAATAAGGCTTTGCGGTACACCGAGGTTGAAGCTAACCACAGATTTTCAGACATAACAGGCTCCGGTAAAGTCAGTAAAAAGGCAGCAGCGGGCACTATACTGATTTTTTCAGCGCTTGGCGCGCGAAAAATTAACAAAAATCCGATCAACCCTTTGACAGTACAGCCC